>Ga0315905_10000980_pt1 | contig 31133 bp, 17 predicted proteins | sample LakEriMetagenome_5_FD_203522 | JGI IMG/M metagenome (GOLD analysis project Ga0315905, IMG submission 203522) | Freshwater fungal communities from buoy surface, Lake Erie, Ohio, United States - Buoy 4 MA121 | ecosystem: Environmental > Aquatic > Freshwater > Lake | place: USA: Lake Erie, Ohio... | reverse complement strand
CCCCCCTTTTTGCCGGGGCGAAGGTCCCGTCGATGAAGCACTCGCTTAAGTCGAGCCGTCCTTCGCGGTGAAGGTGATCGGCCAGGACCTCAAGGATTCTTCGGAAGACACCGTCTTTGCGCCACTTTTGAAAGCGCCGGTGCACGGTGGCGGGGGCTCCGTAACGCTGCGGCAGAATGAAGTCACTCAAGCAAATCCTCGTACTACTTACCGCCTCCTTGGTATTTAGTTCCTGCACCGCCACTACTCAGCCAGTCCAGCTATACGCAGTGAAAGGCCCGGAAGTAACTACCGCACCCCACCTCCCGGCGTGATTATGCCGCAGGCGGTGAACAGCGGTTCATTCAAAGTCACTTGGCCGAGTGGCGAGACCGGCGTCGGCCATTACTCTGGTATTACGAAGTTCTCGACCAGCATGACCCGCAGTTATGCCAGTGGAAGTGGCTCACTTTACGGAAGCGTCGGCAGCACGTCCATCATGGCTTCCGCCTACGAAAGCGCATGGGGCACATCCTTCTCTTCTCGCCTATCGGCGCAGACGATCCCGATCCTCGGCATGATGGTGACGAATACCGGGCGGCGCGTCGAATTCATGGGCGGCGTTGGCAGTGGCACCTTCAACGGATTCGGCGTCGCCAAGGACAACCGGGGCAACGTCTGGCGGGTGATTTACTGATTCAGCACCCCCGCCAAAAACGAGGCCGTCCGGCTTTCCTTCACCTTCGCCACTTCCTCCGGTGTGCCGCAGGCGACGACGGTGCCGCCTTCACTGCCGGCTTCGGGGCCGATGTCGATGATGCAGTCGGCTTCGGCCATGACGTCGAGGTTATGCTCGATGACGATGACGGTGTGTCCGTCGTCCACGAGGCGGTGGAGGACATCGAGGAGGCGGGCGACATCGGACGGGTGGAGGCCGATGGTGGGTTCTTCGATTAGGTAGAGGTTGCCTTTGGGCTGGCGGTTCCTGCGCAGGCGGGTGGTTTCGGTGCGGGCGACGCCGCGGCTGAGTTCGGCAACGAGTTTGAGGCGCTGGGCTTCGCCGCCGCTGAGCGTGGGGCTGGGCTGGCCGAGTTTGAGATAACCGGTGCCGGTATCGGCGAGCAGGCGCAGGGTGCGGGCGATCTTTGACTGTGCCGCGAAGAAGTCGGCGGCTTCCTGGATGGTCATGTCCATGACCTGACCGATGTTGCGGCCGTTGAATTCGATCTCCAGCGTGGCGCTGTTGTAGCGCAGGCCTTTGCATTCCGTGCAGACGACGTGGCTGGTGGGGAGGAAGGCCATTTCGTGTTTGATGACGCCATTGCCGCCGCAGGCTTCGCAGCGGCCGCCCTCGGTGTTGAAGGAGAAACGGCTGGCGGTGTAGCCGCGCATTTTGGCAGCGGGCATAGCGGCGAAGAGCGCGCGGATGTCGTCGAAGACTTTGATATACGTCGCGGGCGTACTGCGGCTGGTTTTGCCGATGGGCGACTGGTCCACTTCATAGACGGCCTCCAAATGCTCCAGCCCGGTGATGCTGTCGCAGGCGGTGAAGGATTTCGCGCCACCGCGTTTCAGTGCTTCGCTCACGGAGGGATAGAGCACGCCGCGCATGAAGCTGCTCTTTCCGCTGCCGCTGATGCCGGTGATGACCGTGAGCCGTCCCAGCGGGATGCTCACGTTCACGTCCTTCAGATTATTGGCGCTGGCGCCTTTGACCCGCAGCCAGCCGTCTTTGGATTTCGCGCCGGGCAACGGGCGGCGGGAACTGCGGAGGGGATGCTGCACATAGCGGCCCAGCGTGCGGCCGGTGACGGAGTCCGGATTCTTTGCGAGTTCCGCCACGGTGCCCTGTGCCACGACCTGACCGCCGAACATCCCCGCGCCGGGCCCGAGATCTATGATGCGGTCGCTGCGGCGCATGGTTTCCTCATCGTGCTCGACGACGAGCAGGCTGTTTCCCTTGTCGCGCAAGGCGGTGAGCGTGTTGAGCAGCGCCACGTTGTCGCGCGGGTGCAGGCCGATGGTGGGTTCGTCGAGCACGTAGAGCACGCCGGTGAGATTTGAGCCCAGCTGCGCGGCGAGCCGGATGCGCTGGCTCTCACCGCCGCTCAGCGTGGTGGCGCTGCGGTTCAGCTGCAGGTAGCCGAGGCCGACTTCGTCGAGGAACTTCAGCCGCTGCGCGATTTCGGTGAGGATGTCGCGGGCGATGAGTTCCTGCGTGCCGGTGAAGGTGAAGGTGCGGAGTTTCTTTGCCACCCCGCGCACGCCCAGCGCGGTGAGCGCGGCGATGCTGGTGTGGTGCACATACACATGCAGCGCTTCCGGCGTGAGGCGGCCTCCGTGGCAGGACGGGCACGGACGCAGTTCGGCTTCGTCATCGGTTTCGCGGCGTGCTTCCTCCTGGAGTTCCGCCTCCATGAGCGAGGCCGCGCGCGTGGTATCGAGTTCCATGTTGCCGCGCAGTGTGCCGTAGCCGCGGCAGGTCTGGCACCAGCCGTGCGGGGAGTTGAACGAGAAGAGGCGCGGATCGAGATCATCGAAGGAATCGCCGCAAGACGGGCAGCAGCGGCGCGAATTGAGCACCGTGCTTTTTCCTTTCGCATCGAGCAGCCGCACCACGCCGCGTCCGGCGGTGAGCGCCTTCAGCACCAACGCATCCATTTCCGCGGTGGAAGGTTCCCGTGATAGCACGGCCACGACGACATCAATGGTGTGCTCCTTGAAGCGCTCCAGCTTGCGGAAGGAAGCGACGGGCACGATCTTCCCGTCCACCACGAGTTCCATGAATCCCTGACGCTGCGCCGCGGCGGCGACTTCCGTGTGGAAGCCTTTGCGGCCGCGAATCATCGGCGCGCAAAGCCGCACCGCGCCTTTTTTCAGGGCCGCACGCACCGCCTCCGCGATGGCGCCAGGTGTCTGCTGCTGAACGGGCACATGGCACTTCGGGCAGTGCTGCTCGCCGACCTTGGAATAGAGCAGCCGCAGAAAGTGATAGATCTCCGTGACCGTCGCGACCGTGCTCTTGCCGCCGCCGCGCGTGATGCGCTGCTCGATGGCGACGGTGGGCGGCAAGCCGCTGATGTGATCGACTTCCGGGCGCTCCATCTGCTCGACAAACTGCCGCGCGTAGGTGGACATGCTGTCGAGAAACCGCCGCTGGCCTTCGGCAAACACGATGTCGAAGGCGAGGGTGCTCTTGCCGCTACCGGAGAGGCCGGTGACGACGACAAACTGGCCGCGCGGGATCTCGACGGAGAGGTTCTTGAGGTTGTGCTCCCGGGCGCCGCGGATGCTGATCGCGTCGCCGAGCCGTAGCAAGGCCGTCCCGGCCTTGTTCTCTGCCACTCGCGCTGAGGGACAAGGCCGGGACGGCCTTGCTACGAGGCCTTCGGCGAGGAACGCGCCGGTCTGCGACTGCGGCGCCTGCGCTACCGCCTCCGGCGTTCCTTCGGCCACCACTAAGCCCCCGGCCTCTCCGGCTTCCGGACCGAGATCAATGATCCAGTCGGCGCATTTGATGACCTCCATGTTGTGCTCGATCACGACGAGCGAGTGGCCTTTGTCCACGAGTCGCTGGAAGAGCAGGAGGAGGAGCGCGATGTCGTCGAAATGCAGGCCGGTGGTCGGTTCGTCGAGGATGAACAGCGTGTGGCCGCTGCCCCCTTCGAGCAGGTGCCCGACGAGTTTCAGGCGCTGGCTTTCACCGCCCGAGAGGGTGTTGAGCGGCTGACCGAGCCGCAGGTAGCCGAGGCCGACATCGGCGAGGATCTTGAGCGCGGCCGAGGCTTTGGCAGCCACCGGCGTGGCCACCCCGAGGAACGCGATCGCTTCACTCACCGTCATCTCCAGCACGTCGTGCACGCTCTTGCCGTTCCAGAGAATGCGCAGCGCCTCCGGGCGGAAGCGGCGGCCCTCACATTCCGGGCAGCGCACGTAGAGGTCGCTGAGGAATTGCATCTCCACCTTCTCGTAGCCCGCGCCCTGACAACGCCCGCAGCGTCCGGTGCCGCTGTTGAATGAGAAGTAGCCGGCGGTGAGTTCCTGGGCTTTTCCGTCGTCTGTCTCCGCGAACAGCTGGCGGATCAAATCATAGGCACCGACATAGACTGCGGGAGTGCTGCGCGGGGTGCGGCTGGGCGGTGACTGGTCCACCATGACCACCTGCGCGATCTTCTCCGCGCCGAGGATGTCCTTGCAGCGGCCGGGTTCGTTCTCGGTGATGTCTCCCTTTTTTCTGACAAGGTTTTCGTAGAGCACCTCATGCACCAGCGTGCTCTTGCCGCTGCCGCTTACGCCGGTGATGCAGCAGAAGACGCCAAGGGGAATGCTCACGTCCACCTTCTTCAGATTGTTCTGCGTGGCGCGGACGATCTTGAGTTCGTGGCCTTTATTCAAGGCCCGGCGCTGCTTCGGCACGGGGATTTCCTTGCGGCCCAGCAGGTAGTCGGCAGTGAGGGAACGCGTGGCCTTCTCCAGTTCATCCAGCGGCCCGTGATAAACGAGTTCGCCGCCCTGCTCTCCGCGACCGGGGCCGATTTCGATGAGATTGTCCGCGGCGCGCATGACACTCTCCTCATGCTCCACGACGAGCAGCGTGTTGCCCTTGTCACGCAGGCGGCGCATCACATCCACGAGGCGGCCGGTGTCGCGCGGATGCAGCCCGACGCTGGGTTCATCGAGGACGAAGAGCGTGTTCACCAGCGAGGCACCAAGGCAGGTCGTTAGGTTCACGCGCATCACCTCGCCGCCGCTGAGCGTGCGGCTGGCACGGTCGAGATTCAGATAGCCCAGTCCCACCTGCTGCAGGTAACGCAGGCGGCTGGCGATTTCATCGCGCACCAGTTCCGCTGTGTGATCGCCCACGGGCAGCGCGAGGTTTTCGACCAGCGGCGCGAGTTCTGAAACAGGCAGCTGCCACCAGTCGGGCAGCATGAGGCCATTCACTTTGAAATTGAGCGCCCCGGGCTGAAGGCGGCGGCCTTTGCAAACGCGGCACGAGGTATAGCTGCGGTAGCGGCTGAGGAAGACGCGGACGTGCATCTTATACGCCTTCTTCTCAAAGTAGTCGAAGAACCCCTGCACACCATACCAGCGGCGGCCTTCCCATGCGGCTTCCGGATCCGACTCAAAGCCCGGGTCGCCATTGATGACCCATTCCTGATCCGCTTTCGTCAGCTCATCGAAGGGAGTGGTCACACTGACGCCGCGGGCTTTGGCGCAGCGCAGGAGGTCCTTCTGGCTTTCGCCGTAGGTCGTGCCGTTGAAGGCCTTCACCAGACCGTCACGAATGCTGAGCGACTTGTCCGGCATGGCGCGCTCGAGATCAATGCCGATGGTGCGACCGAATCCGCGGCACTGCGGGCACGCGCCGATGGCGTTGTTGAAGGTGAAAAGTGCCGGCGATGGCTGGCGGATGTCGAGATCGCAGGCGGCACAGTGCCAGCCTTTGGAGAAATGCACCAAGGCCGGGACGGCCTTGCTACGGGTTTCCGGGATGAGTGTCAGCTTTCCTTTCCCCAGCGTGAACGCCGTCTCCACCGCTTCCGTAAGACGCGCCATGCCGGCCGGCTCAACTTTCACGCGGTCCTGAATGACCGGCACCACTGCGGGGAGCGTCGTACTCTTATAGGCCGCTGGTTCGTCGGTGCGTAATGTCTCGCCAAAGACGAAAACCCGCAAATAGCCCTGCTGCTGGAGGAAGGCGAAGAAGTCTGCAGGCTTGGTCCCGGCGGGCACCGGCACGGTAAAGGTCACGAGCACACTCTGCCCGCCGAGTTTGCTCAGCGCGGTGTTCGCTACAGTATTCGCAGTATCCGGACGCACCGGCTGCTGACAGTTAGGGCACGAAGCCTCGGCGATGCGCGGCCACAGGAGTTTCAGATAATCATTGATCTCCGTCATCGTGCCCACCGTGGAGCGCGTGGTGCGGATGGTATTGCTCTGCTCGATGGCGATGGCCGGCGGGATGCCGCGGATTTCATCGGCCTGCGGCTTGTCCATGCGCTCGAAGAACTGCCGCGTGTAAGGCGAGAACGTCTCCACATAGCGCCGCTGGCCCTCCGCGTAGATCGTCTGAAACGCGAGAGACGACTTCCCGCTGCCGCTGGGGCCGGTGATGACATTGAGCTTCCCCAGTGGAAGGTCGAGGTCGATGCCCTTGAGGTTGTTCTGCCGCGCGCCGCGGATGGTGATGCTGTTCGCCGCCGCGGGCCGTTCCGGGGTGGGGGCGCTGACTTTCTTTGTGGCGGGGGCTTTCTTCTTCGCGGTTTTGGCGGGCATGGGAAGCCAACGCTGGAGAGCCGTGCCCTGGACGCAACCCGGGTTGCTGGGGCTTGCTGAATCACCCGCGGACGATATGCAGATGGATGACCCATCCGGCATCATTTTTCAACCGGCGCAAGACTGTCCTCTATCTGGCGCTCAGCGACAGCACGTGGGACTGCCGCGGCGCGGAGTGGTTTGGTAAATGCATCCACTGCGGCACCCGCATCCGCATCAGTGCCGCGGGCGATTTGCTGGGAAACACGAGCATCGAACACATCGTGCCGCGCTCTCATGGCGGGACGGACGATTTGGAGAACCTCGCGCTGGCCTGTGCAGTGTGCAATTCGGCCAAGGGCTGCCGTCATGACATCGCGGGGCCGGGCGATCCGGGATACGAGAAGATGATCGCGCTGCTTAGACAGCGGAAGGCAGAGCGCGCCCGGGATATTTCGGCGGGGGACCGATCGCGGCCTGGCATCTGAAGGCGGCGAAAATTACGCAGGCTCGGAATTGCGGCCGGCAACGGACACTGTTTGCTTTGGAGACAAATCCAGCCATCACCGGCACCGCCGCCATGCGATTCCTCACCACACTGCTGCTTCTCACCGCCGTTCAGAATATTTTTGCCGCGGATCCGCCTCCGGCAGAATCCACGGGTAAGTTTAAGCGCACCGCCCCTATTACGTTCACAGAAGAGGCCAAATCCCTTGCCGGAAAACGAATCGCGGTGCTTGGCGACAGCATCACGCAGGGCGGCGGCTACATCAGCTTTCTCTCTTACTACCTGGAGAAGCTGCATCCCAATCAGGAGTTCGACATTTATCCGCTGGGCCTGGCGAGCGAGACGCTGTCGGGGTTGAGTGAAGACGGTCATGCCGGAGGAGCCTTTCCGCGGCCCTGTTTGTTTGAGCGGCTGGGACGGGTGCTGGAGAAGGTGAAGCCGGAAGTGGTCTTCGTCTGCTATGGGATGAACGACGGCATTTATCAGCCGCTGGATGAGCCGCGCTTCACAGCCTTCAAAGCCGGAGTCCTGCGTCTCATCACAGACTGCCGGGCCGCGAAGGTGCAGAGCATCTACATCATCACCCCGCCTATCTATGATGCGCCGGAGAAAGCCGGGGAGTTTCACTACGACGCCGTGCTCACATCATTTGCTGCATGGGAAAGGACACTCAGAGACGAGGGTTTGAAGGTCATTGATCTTCACACAGCCATGCAGAAAGCCCGCACGGCCCGCACGGAGGCGTTTTCCAAAGATCACATCCACCCAGGGGACGACGGCCATCTGTTCATGGCACACACCATCGTGGAAGCGCTGGGCATAGGGCTGCCGGAGGCCAACCTGGCTGAGATCAAGGCGGACCCGCTCTTCAAAGAATGCGACCGTCTGCGCCGTCTCCGCGCCGACGGCTGGATGCGCCACACGGGATACACGCGGGAGAAGGTGGTGACACCGCAGCCGCTGGGGAACACCGAAACGGAGGCGGCTGCCATCCGCACCACGATCAACTCGCTGCGGCGCAAGTCATGACGGCTGCTCGCAGGCGGGTTGGTGGCATTGCCGCTGCACTCACGCTGTTGTCCGTCTGTCAGGCACCGGCGGATGCGCTCCCGTCGTTTCCTTCTGCGGAGGGTTATGGACGCGAAGCCAAATGAGGCCGCGGAGGTAAGGTCATTCACGTGACGAACCTGAATGATTCCGGCCCCGGGAGCTTGCGGGAAGCTGTGGAGCAATCCGGAGCGCGCACCGTGGTCTTCGATGTCTCCGGCCTCATCACTCTGGAGTCGAAGCTGATCATCCGGAAGGAATACTCTAACCTCACCGTCGCCGGGCAGACGGCGCCGGGGAAGGGAATCTGCCTGCGGAAGTTCAACTTCGGCATGCTGGGGGCGGAGGATGTGATTGTCCGCTACATTCGCGTGCGGCCAGGAAACATCTCCGGCACCACACTCGATGGCATGGGCATGGCTTCGAGTCAGAACTGCATCATTGATCACTGCTCCATCAGCTGGACGCTGGATGAGGCATTCAGTTCCCGGGGGGCGCGCAATATCACGCTCCAGCGCACCCTGATTTCCGAAGCACTCAATGCCGCGGGACACCGCAAGTATCCGCCCGGCACCGAGCACGGTTATGCAGCCAGCATTGGCGGGGACATCGGGAGCTTTCACCACAACCTGCTGGCGCACTGCGCCGGGCGGAACTGGTCGCTGGCAGGCGGTCTGGTGAAGAGCACCAACGAGTATGCCGGACGCCTCGACATCCGGAACAACGTGGTCTTCAACTGGAAGAACCGGACGACCGATGGCGGGGCTCATGAGGTGAACTTCGTGAACAACTACTACAAGCCCGGGCCGGCCACGAAGCTGTTCACGGTGCTCAATCCGCAATACGCGAACTTCCCGGGCAGTCAGCGCTACTTCATGAGCGGGAATGTGATGCCTGGATACTTTGGCCCCGGCGAGCAGGAAAAAGGCCGTCGCGCTGGCACGGAGAAGGGCGGCCAGCTCCCGGATTATTCACCCTGGGCAGCGGCGGAATTCTTTCCGTCACTGGTCAAGACGCAGTCCGCGGAGGAAGCTCTGGAGAGCGTGCTGGCGGATGTAGGCTGCAGCCTGCCGGCGCTGGACCAGCACGATCGGCGCATCGTCGAAGAAGTGCGGCGTGGTGAAGCCAGGTATCGCGGCAGCAAGACCGCTCTGCCCGGGCTTCCCGATTCCCAGGAGGATGTGGGCGGCTGGGAGGATTACCCTGAGATGCATCGCGAAGCCGGCTGGGATGAAGATGGCGACGGCATGCCCGGGGCGTGGGAACTGCGCTATGGACTCAATCCGAAAGACCCCGCCGACGGGAACAAGGATCTCAACGGCGATGGCTATACCAATCTGGAGAAGTATCTCAACGAACTCACCGGTGAATACCGGGTGGCATCAAAGTAACAGACCTGCTTGCCCCATGAACCGACGCCACTTCGTTGCCTCCACACTGTTTACGCTGGCGGCTGCAGCGCGCGCTGAGTCTGCCGAAAGCCCTCCCCGGATTCTGCTCCGTTCATCGTGGCAGACGGTGAATATTGGGGACATTGCACACACGCCCGGAGTGCTGGCGCTGCTGGAAGAGCACTGGGCGGAGGCGGAGATCACGCTGTGGCCATCGAAGGTGGACAACGGTGTAGAGGAGATGCTGCGGCAGCGTTTCCCGAAGCTGAAGCTGGTGCGGAATGCTGCGGATCTCACGGAGGCGTTTCGCGAGTGTTCCTTTCTGCTGCACGGCTCAGGGCCTTCTCTGGTGGCTGAGCGTGATGTCGTGCGCTGGAGCCGGGAAACCGGGAAGCCCTACGGCGTTTTTGGCATCACCCTGGGCGAAACGCCGCCGACTTCCCCTGACAAATCCCCGGAGGCCGCCTTCCAGGAAACGATCCGCGTGTTGAGCGGCGCGGCGTTTGTGTTCTTACGCGATTCCGTGTCGCTGGCACTGGCCAAAGCGAAAGGCTGCTCCAGCAAGGTAATGGCTTTTGGTCCCGACGGCGCGTTTGCCACGGATGTGAAGGATGACGCGCGCGCCACGGCTTTCCTGGAGCAACATGGACTGGAATCCGGACAGTTTCTCTGCTGCATCCCGCGGCTCCGCTACACGCCCTACTGGCTCATCCCGGAGAAGAAGGCGGCCGTGGATCCGCGCAAACAGGCCCGGAACGAAGAGATGAAGGAGCATGATCACGCACCACTTCGCGAGGCCATCATCAGAGTCGTCCGCGAGACTCCGCTCAAGGTTCTGATCTGCCCCGAGGACCACACCCAGATGGCTGTCGGCTGGGAACTGCTTTTCGACCGGCTGCCGGATGATGTGAAGCCGCGTGTCGTGTGGCGGCCGGATTACTGGCTCACGGGGGAAGCGCTGTCTGTTTACACCCGCAGTGCAGGATTGTTCGGGAATGAAATGCACAGCCCCATTCTCTGCACTGGCCAGGGAATTCCGGCGATCGTCTGCCGGTGGAAGGAACAGACCAGCAAAGGCATCATGTGGCGCGACATCGGACTGGGCGACTGGCTGTTCGATTTTGACGATGAGGCCAGTGTCGCGCGTCTGCCGGGTGCTGTTCTGGAGATGGCGAAGAACCCTGCGGCCGCGAAAGCGAAAGCGGAGCAGGCGCGGGCGAAAGTACAGGAACTGCAGCGCCGCATGGTGGAAAGCCTGCGGGCGGTGGTGGCGCGCTGAGATTTCCCGGTCTCAAGCGCACACTCAGCGTGTTTGCGCATGTGCTTTTCCGGTGACGCGCCAAAAGATGGCCGTTAGAGAACGCGCCTTGCATGAAACCCATCGTTCAGATTTCTCTCGACCTGACCAATATCGACGAAGCGCTCGAAACCGCCGCCCTCGCCATGCGGGCGGGCGTGGACTGGCTGGAGGCGGGCACTCCGCTCATTCTTGCGGAGGGACTGCACGGCGTGCGGGCGCTGCGCAGCGCCTTTCCGGAGACGTCTATCGTGGCGGATTTGAAAACGATGGATGGCGGCTATCTGGAGGCGGAGATGATGGCCAAAGCCGGGGCCACACATGTCGTCGTCATGGCGCGGGCGCATGCCGAGACCGTCAAATGTGTGGTGAAGGCCGGCGCTGACTTTGGCTGCAAAGTCATGGGGGATAACATGATTTGTCCGGACATGGTCGCCGGGGCCAAATGGCTGGAGGACCTTGGCTGCGACTATGTGATTCATCACATCGGCTATGATGAACGCCGCGGGCTGGCTGCTGCGGGGCACCGCATGCCGAGCCCGCTGGATCAACTGCGCGAGGTGGCGCAGGCGGTGCGCATTCCCGTGCAGGCCGTCGGCGGCCTGAGTCTGGAGCAGGCCATTCAGTGTCCGCAGTATGGGGCGCCGCTGGTCGTGCTGGGCGCGCCGTTGACCATTGACGCCGATGCCTTCAAGACGGCCGATGGTGACCTCGAAGCCTCGCTGCGGCTGATCTGCGATGCCATTCACGCTCAGGACGTGCCTGCCTTTTGATTCCCTATCCATCCCATGAAATCCGCTGCTGTTGTTAATTTCGCCCCTGAGCGGGGCTCCGTCGAGATCCGTGAAGTCGAGAAGCCGGTGATCGGCGATCACGATGTGCTGCTGGAGGTCGCCAATGTGGGCGTCTGCGGCTCTGATCTCCATCAGTGGACGGCGGATCACTCCTGGCCGGTGAATTATCCGGTGGTGCTGGGGCACGAGTTTGGCGGCTGCATTGTGGAAGTGGGCCGTGAAGTGTCGCACTGGAAAGAGGGCGACCGTGTGGTTTCCGAAACCGCCGCTGTCATTTCGCAGGACAATCCCATGACCCGCCGCGGGCTCTACAATCTCGACCCCACGCGGAAGGGCTTTGGCTATGGGGTGAACGGTGCGATGACGAAGTATGTCAAAGTGCCCGCGCGCATCCTGCACCATGTGCCTGACCAGCTTCCTTTCGAGCAGGCCTGCCTCACGGAGCCCTGCTGTGTGGCCTACAATGCCGTGGTGAAGAATGCGCGCATTGAACCCGGCGACCGCGTCGTGGTGCTGGGGCCGGGCACCATTGGCATTTTGTGTGCGGCAATGGCGCGGCTTTGCGGCGCTCAGGTGGCCATCGTCGGCTTGGCGCAGGACGCTCACAGGCTGGAGCTGGCGCGGAAGCATTACGGCTGCGAAGTGATCATTGGCGATGCAAAGGCATGGGCGCAGGAGCGGGATGGCCTGGGCTGCGATGGTGTGATCGATGCTGCGGGGGCCAGCATCACCCTGAAGATCGCGCTCGAACTGGTGCGGCCCGCCGGCTGGATCAGCAAGGTGGGCTGGGGGCCGCAGCCGCTGGGCTTTAACATTGATCCGCTGGTGCAGAAGAACGTCACGCTGCAGGGCAGCTTCAGCCACAACTGGCCCATCTGGGAGCGGGTCATTGCGCTGCTGAGCAGCGGTCAGTTCAATGTGCAGCCGATCATTGGCGGCGTGTGGCCGGTCACGGAATGGCACGAAGCCTTCGAGAAAATGCACAAAGGCGAAGTGGTGAAGAGCGTGCTGCGCCCCGTGTGAGCCTAACCGGAATTATCTTATGCGTCTGAAAGACAAAGTCATCATCGTCACCGGGAGCTGCACGGGCATTGGGAAAGCGATTGCAAAGCGCTGCGTCGCTGAAGGGGCGAAGGTTATCATTCATGGACTGGAGCCGGACTGGGGAGCGGCTGCGGTCGCAGAACTCGGTGCCGGAAACGCCGTGCTCCACATCGAAGACCTCACGGCCGAAGGCTGTGCGGAGCGGCTCGTGTCTCTGGCTGTGCAGGCCTTTGGCGGGCTGGATGCTGTGGTGAACAATGCCGCCCTCGTGGCACAGGGGAACATCCATACCACGGACCTGGCGTGGTTCCGCAAAATGCTGGAGGTGAACACGCTCGCGCCCTTCGCACTCATCAAAGCCGCCTTGCCGGAACTGCGCCAAAGGCGGGGCTGCGTGCTCAACATTGGCAGCGTCAATGCGTGGAGCGGTGAGCCCAATCTCATGCCCTACTCGGTCTCCAAGGGCGCGCTGATGACCATGACCCGAAACCTCGGTGATACCCTGATGCGCGAAGACGGCGTGAGGGTGAATCAAATCAATCCCGGCTGGGTGCTCACGGAGAATGAAGCGCAGCGGAAGCGGGACCATGGCCTGCGGGACGACTGGTATGCTGATCTGCCCAAAGTGTATGCGCCCGCCGGACGCATCCTGTGGCCGGAGGAAATCGCCGCTGCGGCCATCTACTGGGTGGCCGACGAGAGCGGGCCCATCAGCGGACAGGTGGTCGATTTGGAGCAGCACCCGTTCATCGGCCGCAATCCGCCCAAGGATTCCACCACCATCCCTGCCAAAACCACCATCCCTGCCAAATAGACTTATGCCGAGGCTTTCCGCTTTCCCCAAACTCTTCATGCAGGCCCTCTGTAAAGACGGCAGCATGTCCCTCTCCGACTGGATCCGCATTGCCTCCACTCTGGAGATTCAGGGGCTGGAATGGTATGCCGGATTCATCGAGATGGCTGATGAACGGAACTGGCTGCGCTTCCGCCGCGAGGTCGAGGACACGGGCAAGGTCATCCCCATGATGTGCTGCTCGCCGGACTTCACGCATCCGAATGCCGCTTACCGCGCGGCGGAGATCGCCAAACAGAAGCGCTGGATCGAAATGGCCCACACGATGGGAGCCTCCTACTGCCGCGTTCTGAGCGGCCAGCGCCGTCCGGAACTCGGGATCGCCGAGGGTGTGAAACTGGCAGCGGATGCGATTCATGAATGCCTGCCCTTTGCCCAGGAGCGCGGGGTTGTGCTGAATCTCGAAAATCACTACAAAGACGACTTCTGGGAGTATCCGGAGTTTGCGCAGAAGATGGACATTTTCTGCATGCTGGTGGAGGCCGTGCAGCACCCGAATTTCGGCGTGAACTATGATCCCAGTAACACCTGCCTGGCAGGGGAGGACCCCGTGGAACTGCTCAAGCGCGTGTCGCACCGCGTGGTGACCATGCACGCCAGCGACCGTTATCTTGCAGAGGGCACTCTTGAGGACCTGCGGCGCGAGGAGGGCGGTGTCACCGGTTATGCCAAACGCCTGCGCCATGGGGAAATCGGCAAGGGGCTGAACGACTACGACGCCATTTTCACGGAACTGAAGCGCGTGGGGTTCGATGGCTGGATCAGCATCGAGGACGGCGTGGACGGCATGGATCAGCTGGAGCGCAGCATCGCCTTCCTGCGCCGCAAGATCGCCGAGTACTGGCCATGAGCCGGCTCTCCCGATTCGCGGACGCTGGAGGTTGAAAGATGGGGCTGCTTCACCGGTAGAAGGACCGTGGTTTTTCCCGGTTCATCTTCTCCGCTGCGGTCATTCTCTGCACATCCTGTGCTGCGGGGTTTCGTGTGGCATTGCGGTGTGGTTCTGCTGATGACTTCTGCTGCTGTGGCCGACGATTTCTTTGCCTCAAAGATCGAACCGCTGCTCAAGACCCGCTGCTACGAATGCCACTCGCATGAGGCCGGCAAAATGAAGGGCGGTCTGACGCTCGACAGCCGGTCCGGCTGGGCAGAAGGCGGAGACAGCGGCCCGGCGGCGGCGCCCGGCGAACCTGACAAAAGTCTGCTCATCAAGATGGTGCGCTGGGCGGATGAAGACCATCAGATGCCGCCAAAGGAAAAGCTGCCTGCGGAGGAGATCGCGCTGTTGGAGGAATGGGTTCGCCAGGGCGCGTCCGACCCCCGGGAGTCAAAAAAGCCGGAGGGCGAATGGTGGTCGTTGAAACCGCTGACATCCCCGCCGCCACCGGCTGCGGGGCATCCGATAGATGCCTTCATTGCGGCGTCATGGAAGGCGCAGGGACTGTCTCCGGTCCCTCCCGCAGACCGCCGCACCTTGCTGCGCCGGTTGTATCATGGTCTTCACGGACTGCCGCCGTCGCCGGAGGAAGTCGAGGCTTTTGAAAAGGATCCGGACCCGAAGGCCTGGGAGAAGCGAGTGGATCAACTGCTCGCTTCGCCGCGTTATGGCGAGCGGTGGGCCCGGCACTGGCTGGATACGGTGCACTTTGCGGACACGCACGGATTCGAACACGACGTCCACCGCCCGCATGCGTGGCGCTACCGTGACTATGTCATTACCAGCCTCAATGCGGACACGTCCTGGGCGCAGTTCATTCAGGAGCAGCTCGCAGCGGATGCCCTGTTCCCGGACCGCCCGGAACTGACACCGGCGCTGGGATTCCTCGGCGCGGGCACCTACGACAGCAGTGCCGCCGCTACAGCCACGGCCAGCTTCGAATACCTCGACCGCGATGATCTGGTGACGCAGACGATGGCTGTGTTTGTCAGCACCACGGCCAACTGCGCCCGCTGCCATGCACACAAGTTCGATCCCATCAGTCAGGAGGACTACTTCGCCCTGCAGGCTGTGTTCGCGGGCATAGGAAAGGGAGACATCACCTATCACGAAAGTGCCGCTGCGGCCCGGGGGTTTCAGCGGCTCACCGCGCTGCGCGAGGCTGCCGTTCGGCGGGATGCCGCCGTGCTGCTTGCCCCGGAGAATGCGGCAACCGTGCGCGACTGGGAAGCCGCAGCAGGTGCGGTGGCCGCATGGGAAACGCTCGCGCCGGAAGTCTATGTGTCTACGGAAGGCGTCACGCTGCGGAAGCTGCCGGATGGTTCCCTGATGGGCAGCGGCGCGGTCCCTGACAAGGATGTCACGGTGCTCACCTGCACGACTGGATTGCCGGAGGTCACGGCGCTCCGGCTGGAACTGCTCACCGACGAGTCGCTTCCGGCTAAAGGCCCTGGCCGCGCATCGAATGGCAATCTGCACCTGAGCGAAGTGGAAGTGCAGCACTTTCGCTCCGGTGCTGCCGAGCCTGTTAGGCATATCATCCAGCGGGCCGTTTCTGATTTCGACCAGGCTGGTTACGGGATTGCTGCTGCCATCGACGGTGATCTGAAGTCCTCGTGGGCCATCCATCCTCAGGTTGGGACGCCGCACACCGGGCTCTTTGTGCTGCAGCCGCCGGTAAAGATGGAACCCGGCAGTCGCCTGGTCGTGACGCTGCGGCAGCTTCAAGGCGGCAGCCATCTGCTGGGGCGCTTCCGGCTTGCGGGGACCGCCGCGGCTCCAGAGGGCCTCCGCATTCTCCCTGCCAGTGTCGAACAGGCGCTGGGTATTCCGGCTTCGCAGCGGGATGAAGCGCAGCGCCTCACGATTGCCGCTGAAGCGCTGCGGCACACGGCGGAATCCGGGCTGAATAAACTGCCGTCGCGCCTCACCGTTTGGGCCGCGGGCCGCACGGCGGTCAATGAACGCGGCACGATCACTTTCGCAGAGCCCAGGACCATTCGTCTGTTGAAACGCGGCGACCTGAGCAAACCCGGAGACATCGTACTGCCGGGTGCGCTGTCGGCTGTGTCGGTGCTTCCGGCCCGCTTTGCCCTGCCGGAGGCGCATGATGAATCCACCCGCCGGGCGGCGCTGGCCCGGTGGATTTCCGCCGCGGAAAACCCGCTCACGTGGCGCTCGGCGGTAAACCGGGTGTGGCACTATCATTTTGGCCGCGGCCTGTGCGATACCCCCAGCGACTTCGGACAGATGGGCGGCGCGCCTTCACATCCGGAATTGCTCGACTGGCTCGCGGTGTGGTTTCGCGATGAAGCCAAAGGTTCGCTCAAGTCGCTGCACCGCCTCATTCTCACCAGCGCCGCGTGGCAGCGTTCGTCAGTCCATCAGCCAGCGGCGGCAGCGGTCGATCCTGACAACCGCCTGCTGTGGCGCATGAACCGCAGCCGGCTGGATGCCGACACCATCCGCGACAGCATGCTCGCGGTGAGCGGCCGGCTCGACCTCACCATGGGCGGCCCGGCGGCGCAGCATTTCACGGCCACACCCGGACCACAGAGCACGCCGGTGCTGGATTACAGTAAGTTCGACCTCGACTCCCCGGCGGCGGGCCGGCGCGCCATTTACCGGCTCGTGTGGCGCGCCATTGCCGACCCGTTCATGGATGCGCTCGATTTCCCTGATATGGGGATGCTCACGCCGGTGCGCAGTTTCTCGGCGTCCCCGCTGCAGTCGCTGGCGCTCTTTAACAACGCGTTCGTCCTGCGGCAGAGCGAACACTTTGCCGCACGGGTGGAAGGGATGGCCGCTGATCCCGCCGGGCGCCTGCGCTGGATTGTCCGTCTCGCATGGCAGCGCGAGCCTGAAGCTGAAGAAGCCGCGCTGTTCGGCACGCTGGCACAGCAGCATGGACTCGCGGCAGTGTGCCGTGTGGTCTTCAACAGCAGTGAATTTCTTTTCATCGACTAGCAAACCATGTCTGCGAGCCACTTTCTTCATCCATTGAGCCGCCGGGATTTCCTCAGCCGCAGCGGCGGCGGGCTGGGCGGACTCGCGCTCACCGCGCTGCTGGCAGGTGAGGGGCATGCCGGAACCGCCGTCCCGCGCCCGGAGTTTCATGGCGGTCTGCACCATCCGGCGAAGGTGAAGCGCATTATCCAGCTGTTCATGAATGGCGGGGTGAGTCAGATGGATACGTTCGACTACAAACCCGAACTGGCGCGGCTCGAAGGACAAAAGATCGGGCCCAAAGAAAAACCCGAGGGCCAAACCGGTGAGAGCGGCGCCGTGATGAAGAGTCCCTTTGAGTTCAAGCAGCACGGGCAGTCCGGCCGCTGGGTGAGTTCGGTCTTTCCGCACCAGGCGAAGTGGGTGGACGAAATGGCTTTCCTCATGGCCATGACCACCAGGACCAGTGTGCATGGTCCCGGCAGCTACATGATGAACACCGGATTTGTCCTGCCAGGTTTTCCCTGCATGGGCTCATGGCTCACGTATGGGCTCGGCAGCCTGTCGGACAATCTGCCGGCGTTTGTCGTGCTGCCGGATGCGCGGGGCCTGCCCTACAACCAAAAGGGGAACTTCAGCGCCGGATTTCTGCCGTCGCGGTTTCAGGGCACGGTGATCAATGCCGCGTCGCCGCAGCCGGTGCCGGATTTGTTTGCCGATGCCCGCTTTGGCTTTGCCTCCCGGCAGGCCGACCAGGTGACACTGGATACGCTGCAGCAGCTGAACCGCCGCCATGCAGCAGCCCGCGAGGGCGACAGCCGGCTGGAGGCGCGCATCGCCGGGTATGAACTCGCGGCAAAAATGCAGCTCAGCACGCCGGAGGCCTTCGACCTGAGCAAAGAGTCTGCGGCCACGCAGTCAGCCTACGGTTTGGACGATCCGGTGACCGCAGATTTCGGCCGCCGCTGTCTGCTCGCCCGCCGGCTGATCGAGCGCGGGAGCCGTGTGGTGCAGGTTTGGAGCGGTCCGCAGGGCGCGGTGAACAACTGGGACAACCATGGCAGCATTATCAATGAACTGCCACCCATCGCGGCGAGTGTGGACCTGCCTATCGCGGGTTTGCTTGGCGATTTGAAATCCCGCGGGCTGCTGGACGACACGCTGGTGGTGTGGACCACCGAGTTCGGCCGCACACCATTTGCGCAGGGCTCCACCGGGCGCGATCACAATGGCAATGCGTTCACCACCTGGCTCGTCGGTGCCGGGATTCGCGCCGGCACGGCCCACGGTGCGACCGATGATCTCGGCTACAAGGCCGCCACCGGGATCACCTGGTGTTACGATCTTCACGCCACGATCCTGCACCTGATGGGCATCGACCACACAAAGCTCACTTTCCGCACGGCCGGCGTGGACCGGCGACTCACCGACGTGCACGGCGAAGTGATTCAATCTATTCTGTCCTGATGCCATCCATCGCGGAAGAAAAGTAAGGACCGCCAGGGACGTTGAGTCATCCCCACCCGTGCCTTCGGCGCTGTGGCGCTTCTTTATCCTATGAACCGAATCCTCCTGACGCCTCTCGCCGGACTCACACTGTGGAGTGCAGCGCAGTCCACCGCACAGGCGCAAAGCGCTGCGGTGGTTTACGAGAAGTCGGTGCTGCCGATACTGAACGAGTTCTGCAACAACTGCCACTCCACGGAGAAACACAAAGGCGACCTCGACCTCCAGCGCTTCCGCAGCTTCGCAGAGATCCGCAAAGAGCCGCAGATATGGGAGCACGCACGGGATCAAATGGCCGATGGTGAAATGCCGCCGAAGGACAAGCCCCAGCCGACTCCGGAGCAGAAGGCCGTGGTGATGAACTGGATTGCGCAAGCGCTGGAGGAGATCGGGCGCGAAAATGCCGGCGATCCCGGCCCGGTGGTGCTGCGGCGGCTTTCCAATGCGGAATACACTTACACGCTCCGTGACCTCACCGGCGTGCCTTCGCTGGATCCGGCCCATGAGTTTCCGGTGGATGGAGCGGCCGGCGAGGGTTTCACGAATGCCGGTGCGGCGCTCGTTATGTCGCCGGGCCTCCTGACAAAGTACATGGATGCCGCCAAAGAGGTCGTCTCCCATGCCGTGCTGCTGCCGGACGGCATTGACTTCTCTGACAAAACCACCCGCCGCGACTGGACGGAGGAGAAGCTCGCTGCCATCCGGCGGTTTTACGCGCAATACACCGAAGACACCGGCGGCACCGCGGTAAATATTCAGGGCATTCAGCTGGAGACGAATGGCGGCGGCCGGCTTCCCCTGGAACGCTACCTGCGGGCCACCATCGAAGAGCGCGAGGCCCTGCGTGCGGACCCCGCAGCGGTGGATCGAGTGGCGCAGAGCCGCGGATTGAATGCGAAGTATCTCCGCATTTTGTGGGTGGCGCTCAGCGATACGAAGTCTAACATCATGCTCGATCCGGTGCGGCGGGAGTGGGCTCAGGCCCGGCCAGACGATGCACCGGCGGTAACGGCCGCCGTAGCCCGCTGGCAAAAGGCCCTGTGGCGCTTCACCACAGTGGGCCACATCGGCAAACGCGACGGCCCGCCTGCGTGGCAGGTGCCGGTGGATCCGGTGGCGGCAAAGCAGGAAGTCCGGCTCAAACTGCCGCCGGCGCAGGATGGATACTCCGTGGTGTATCTCTCAACCTCCGATGCGGGCGACGGCCACGCGCACGACTTTGCCCTCTGGGAAAATGTCAGGCTCACCGCACCCGGGCGGCCCGATCTTCTGTTGCGCGATGTGCGGCGGTCCGCGGCGGTCCTGACAGAAGCGCGCCGCCTCGCCCTGACATCGGCGGAACGATGCCTCACGGCAGCGGCGGAGGTCCAGGGGCCACTGGATGCTGCGGCTGTGGATGCGCTGGCGGCCCGGCATGGCATTTCGCCGGCCGTGCTGGCCGCATGGCTGAACTATCTGGGTATCGGTGCCGGAGAGGCTGCGGTGACCGGCTACATGACGCAGAAGCTCGAGAGCGCCTCCAACTACGATTTCATCAAGGCGTGGGCGGGTGCGGATGCACTGAGCGTGGTGGCGAACTCCAGTGCGCAGGCGGTGCGCATCCCGGGAAACATGAAGCCGCACAGCGTGGCGATGCATCCCTCGCCCTCACTGAAAGTGGCGGCGGGCTGGCGCAGTCCGCTGGCGGATAAGGTCCGCGTCACCGCGAAGATTCAGCACGCCCATCCCGAGTGCGGGAATGGCGTGGCGTGGTCGCTGGAACTGCGCCGCGGCCACACACGCCGCGTTCTCGATGCCGGATTTACCGAAGGCGCAAAGGAGATCACGCCCGCTCCCGTGGAGGGGCTTGCGGTGACGCCTGGCGATCTCATTTCGCTCATCCTCAGTCCCAAGGATGGCAATCACTCCTGTGATCTCACGGCCGTGGATCTCACCATCACCGGCAGCACGCCGGATGCCGCGTGGGATCTGGCGGCGGATGTGTCGCCGGATCTTTTGTCAGGCAATCCGCATGCCGACCGCCACGGACGGAGCAACATCTGGCACTTCTACAGCGAGCCTGATAAAGGCGGACAACCCGCGAACGCCATCCCGGCCGGATCGCTGCTGGCCCGCTGGCAGGAGGCACCGGCGCAGGACAAGGCCGCCGCGGCTGCTGCGGCGCAGCACTTGCTTCAGGGCGCAGCTCCCGCCGGCGACAGCCCGGACGCCGTGCTCTATCGTCAGCTCACTGCGGGGAATGGTCCGCTGCTCGCTGGCGTTCGTCGCAGACTGCTGGCGGAGGATGCCCCCGGTGCCGCGGAGGGAGATGGCCCGGATCCCGCGCTCTTTGGCCGTCACCCGGATGGCAGTGCGGTGGATGCGGCCAGCCTGTGCGTGCAGGCCCCGCATGTTCTGGAAGTCAGGATCCCGGCGGAGCTTGCCGAAGGCTGCGAGCTGGTCGCCACGGCCGGGCTGCATCCTTCATCGGCCGCGGAGGGCAGTGTGCAGATGCAGATCCTCACCGAGGCCTCTGCCGGCAGAGAGCTCGCCGCAGGCGCTGGCAGCGAGACCGGGCGCAAGGGCCTGTGGTCCGATGGCCCGTTGCCGCTGCAGTTTGAATCCCCGGTGCTCACCGCAGAGGGCAGCGCTGCCCGGCAGCGCATCCTGGCCGACATGGAGGCCTTCCGCGCGCTGTTCCCCGCCGCGCTGTGCTATACCCGCATCGTGCCGGTGGATGAAGTTGTCACCCTGACGCTCTTCTACCGCGAGGACCATCACCTGAAGCGCCTCATGCTCGACGATGCGGCTGCAGCGGCGCTCGACCGGCTTTGGGAGGAGATGCACTTCATCAGTCAGGATGCGCTCACGCTTGTGGATGCCTTCGAGCAGCTTTGGCAGTTCGCCACTCAGGACGCCGATCCGAGTGCGTTCGAGCCCATGCGCGCTCCCATCATGCAACGCGCCGACGCTTTCCGCCGGCAGTTACAGGCTGCGGAGCCGGCTCACGTGAAGGCGGTGCTGGACTTCGCGCCGCTCGCCTGGCGTCGGCCTTTGGAACCCGCGGAGACCGCGGCCCTGCAGGGGCTCTATCAAAAACTGCGCGCTCAGGAGCTGCCGCATGAGGAAGCCGTGCGCATGCTGCTGGTGCGTGTGCTCACCGCCCCGGCGTTTCTCTATAAAGGCGAGAAGGCCCCGGCCGGTGCGGCTTCCGCTCCGGTGAAGGCGCACGAACTCGCCGTCCGTCTCAGCTATTTCCTCTGGGCCTCTGCGCCGGATGCCGCTCTGCGCGCTGCCGCGGATTCCGGACGCCTCACCGATCCCGCGGAGTTGAAAGCCCAGGTCACCCGCATGATGCGCGACGCCCGCATCCGCCGCCTCGCCACTGAATTCGGCTGCCAGTGGCTCCATGTGCGCGACATCGACACGCTCGACGAAAAGAGCGAGCGTCACTTCCCCACCTTCACTGCCGTCCGCAGCGCCATGAAGGAGGAAGCCGTCCTCTTCTTCACCGACCTCTTTCAGCAAAACCGGCCCGTGCTTTCCCTGCTCAATGCCGACCACACCTTCGTGAACACTGAACTCGCCGCTCACTACGCCTTCGCCGCCGTGGAGCCCGGCAAGTGGCAGCGCGTGGACCAGGTGCAGTCCAAAGGCCGCGGCGGTGTGCTTGGTTTTGCCGCCACCCTCGCCCGGCAGAGCGGGGCCTCGCGCACGAGCCCCATTCTTCGCGGCAACTGGTTTTGCGAGACCCTCCTCGGCGAGCGCCTTCCGCGTCCCCCCAAGGGCGTGCCCACTTTGCCCGAGGAAGCCCCTGCCGGGCTCACCGAACGCCAGTTGATCGAGAAGCACAGCAGCGATCCTAACTGCGCCGGCTGCCATGCCCGCATTGATCCCTTTGGTTATGCGCTCGAAGGCTTCGATGCCATTGGCCGCTTTCGCACCCAGGATGCCGCCGGGCTTCCCGTGAACACTGCCGTCACGCTGCCCAACGGCACCGCCTTCAATGGTCTCGACGGCCTGCGCCAGTACCTCATGGGACCACGGCGCGAGCAGTTCCTCCGCCAGTTTTGCCGCAAGCTGCTCGGCTACGCTCTCGGCCGCAGTGTCCTGCTGTCCGACAAGCCGCTCATTGACGACATGATCGGCCAGCTCGACGGCGGCAATGCCGGTCCCGCCGTGCTGTTGGAACTCATCGTCACCAGCCGCCAGTTCCGCGAAATCCGCGGGCAGACGCCATAAAGCCGGTGAGCTATGGTGGCGCGGGGATTCCCCCGCTCAATGCGTCAGCGTCGCGGTGGCGGTGGCGTCCTTGTCTGCCGTCACGCGAAGCCAGCGGGCCTGCACTTCCTGGGGCAGCGGTTCCTGCCAGGTCTGCTTTGCTGCTACGTCCACCGCCTTCCAGAGGACCCAGTGGCCGTCGCCGGTGAGGTCGAGTTCCACTTTGAAGTTCACCGTGCCCTCGCCGGAGTGCGAAAGGGTGAGTTCGCGTTTAGAGAAGCCCCAGATGAGACACGGGTCACTGTGCACGCCGGCCTTCACGGCGGTGTCTTTCCACGGGCCACCGGAGCCGGTGGGTGGCGGGAGTTTCCAGAGGTCATCCACGGCTCCGGCCCAGACAGCGGCTTTGCCGTCATCGCTGCGAATGATGTGCTCGCCGGCGGCGGCATCCGGCGTGATGCCCGTCATAATGAGCAGGCCGCGCCACGAGCAGTAGTCGTGAATGCGGCGGTTGTGCGTGGCGATGGGGCGCACCTTGGCGAAGCCGCCGGCATTCTCCGCAGGCAGTTCGTAGAAGGTGCCGTGGGCGTTGAAGAGATCCCGCTCGGTGCAGACTTCGCGGCAGATGCGAGCAGGTCCGGCGGCGGTGTCTTTGTCGTATGCCGCGTCGCCCTTCGGCAGCCGCCAGCGTTTGCCGGAGTCGTTGGTGTAGATGACGGACGCAGCATCCGTGGTCAGCATACCGGAGGCGATGGCGCAGTTGGTTTTGTGATAGGCGAGCGATGCGGCGTCCTCCACGCGCTGGAGTTTGAGGTCGGCGTTCAGCTCGTAGAGCGCGCTGCCGTCAGCGGGCATGTAGTGGAGCGTGCCTTTGTTCTCGCCGCGGGCGCGCACGGTGGCGGCGAGGCCATCCTGAGCCGCTGGCGCAAGACCAGTGTAGATAGCGTCCGCGCCGGGCCGGGGCGCAACCCGCGCCCAGCCAGAGGTGAACAGCGCTGTGGCTTTTTTCAGCGGCTGTTGAGATTTTAGCCGGATCCACGGACGGGGTGGCAGGTGCATGGGATTCATTCCCACGCCTCTCCCTTTTCCCTTTTCCGGAGTAATGGCAACGGGTGGAGCAGGCTGTCGGGTACCGTCAGCCTGTTTGATCCAGGCATTTGGATCCAGATCGAGCCAGCGTCCACCATGAGGCGGGATGGTGATGTCGGCCCACTTCATCCATTGGCTCTGCCCCCGCTCATCCATTAGGATCGATACGATGGCTGGTTCATCACCCTCGTGAGCTATCCACACGCTGCGCGTGTAACCAACAGTGCTGATTTCGCCCGAGCCGCCGTAGAGAAACGGATCGCTCTCCTCGCCCGCCTTTACATCCTCATTCAGCCACACCGCACCCTGACTGAGCGTCGGTCCGAGTTCACGCAGCGCCTCGCGTTTCACGAACCATAGATTCGACTGGCTCTGCGGCGCGGCGATGGTGCCTTTGGCTTTTCGTTTGTTGAGGAATTCGCTCTTCGCGGAGTCGTCGCAGCCGAAGACGAACTGATCCTGCCAGCCGCAGAAGTCGCCGATGACTTTCACATAGGAACTGATGGGGCGAATGCCCGCCGTGTTCGCCGCGGAGAAGGTGCGCGGGAATTCCCAGAACATGCCGTGCATGGTCATGAGCAGCGGGCCTTTCTCATCCACGCTGCGGATGCGCGGCCATTCGGTATTCCATCCGTGTGCGCCGTCGTAGCTGTTGCTGGCCTTGGGCAGGCGGAAGGTGTGCCATTTGCCGCCGTCCAGCATCATGAGGATGAGCGATTTGTGATCCCATCCGACACTCCACACGGGCGCGTTAGGATCGCTGCCGTGAATGCCGCCGGGGCCGGTGACTTCGGTGAACTGATTGCGCCGCACCACGGTCCATTTGTCCGCCTTGCCGTCCCATTCCGCGAGCACGCCGCTCGTGGTCTTCGGATCTGTCAGGGCTGCGCTGCCGTGCTCGCCGTTGTTCGCGTAGATGTAGCGGCCCTGCGAGGAATAGAATCCTTTTCCGTGATACCCCGGCAGGTCGGCCGCGCGGCCCTCCATGTCTTCCGTGACCGACTTCTTCGTCGCGCCGCCCTTCTTGAGCTGCTCGTCCACCCAGAGATTCTTCACCGCGAGCGACTTCACATCCACTTCGTAGATGCCCTCCTCCATGGTGGCGAAGACGATCTTTCCCGCCGGATCGGTGAGGTGCCGCGCAAGGCCCGTGTGGCGGCCGAACATGGTGCTGTAGGGAATGGTGCGCACGTTCCGCTGCGCATCGATGGCATACGGCCCGATGAAGAGCTGCTGCGATTCCGCATGGATCATGCGGTTCGCCGGCGTGCCGCCGATGCTCTCCGGCCGGATGATCTGCACTAACTCCGGTGTGATCTCGTAGAGCTTGTCCGACGAGCCCTTCGGCAGATGCGGCCCATAAGTGATGACCCACAGCCTGTCCGCCCAGGGCACGACCGCGCCGGTGCCGCATTCGCCCTCATTATTGAACATGGCGAGGTGCGGATAGATGCCGGAAATCTGCCGTGGGGCGGCGAGCGCCAGCTGAGCGAAAGCGAGGGCAAAGAGTGAGATGGTTCGTTTCATGGTCTGGAAAATGGCATTGAAAATGGCAGAAAAAATGGGAAAATCCGTCCCATGACAGCAACCATCACGATGGACAGCGCCGGAAGACTTGTGCTTCCCAAAGCCATGCGCGAGGCCCTGCACCTGCGGCCGGGAGCAAGGCTCCGTGCCGAGATCATGGGCGACACGATCAGCATCGGGGTGGACGCTTCTGACGTGAAAGTGGAAAAACGGGGTAAGCGCCGCGTAGTCACCGGGCTGCCGGCATTCGATGCCGTGGCAGCCATCGCGGAGTCACGCAGAGAGCGTGAGGATCGAATCCTCGCATTCCGGAACGGGAAGTGATGGATTTCATCGACAGCTCGATTCTTGTTGCCGCGATCATTGAATCCGAGCCCGGTCATCGTGCCTGCGTGCGTCTGCTCGATTCGGTGAAGCCTGGTCTCTATCAGCACGGTGTGGCCGAGACGTTCAGCACGCTCACTGGCGGAAGGCGCAGTCCCCGGCTTACCCCGGCGCTGGCGGTGGAGATTATTGAAGCCGACTATCTGCCTGACATCGAAATTACTCCGCTTACCCCCGCCGAAATGCTGCGGGCTCTGCGCGAAGCAGAGACCCGCGGGGTGCGCGGCGGGGCGGTCTATGATTACCTGCATCTCGTGGCGGCCCGGAAGGCAAAGGCCGCGCGGTTCTACACCCTGAATGTCTCCCATTTCCTTGCGCTGCGCCGCGAGGGCGACCCTGACATTGTGGCGCCGTGACATCTTCAGAGTGAAATGATGAGGCGGCAGAATCCGCGCGGTGCAGCGGGCAGGAGCAGCGTGATGGATTCGGTACCGTCGGCATGCACGGTGCGCTGTGTGACAGGTGCGCTGAGGAGCGTCCATGCGGTGAGGTCGGCACTCTGCTCAACCACAATGGTGACTCCCTCGCTGTTCAATCTGCGGCGGAAGGTGACGGTGGAACCTGTGGCATCCGGGACGACTAGCGGCAATCCCGGGGCGAGATCTGCCCCGAGGGCATATTCGGCGAGTGCGGTGTAGCCATTGCCATCGGGATCGGCGGCGGGGTCACTGAGGCCGCGGGCGGCCAGCCATGTGGCGAGGCTTACGGTGCCGGCTGCGCCCGGGGTGGCGGTGGTGGCGCGCCAGTTCAAAGGATCGGTGGATGGCGCGAGGAGATTCACCCGGGCCAGCGTGGCACCGGTGCCATCGGCCTGGACGGGCCACGGCAACGTGTTGTCGTAGGTGAAATCCTCCACGGTGCTGCCGGTGGCGTCGTCGATTTTGAGGCGCTCGCCGCCATTCGACAGCCGGCCTGCGCTGAAGGTGCCGGCGATGGTCGCGGTGTTGCCGGGCCAGGCCGTGGCAAAGGCGGCGGAGTTCAGCACCACCACCGTGCGGGCTCCGGGCGCGAGGGTGAATCCGGCGGGGAATGTGAAGTCAAAGCCGCTGGTGAATTGTACACCGGCAAGGTCGAGGGTGAGTGAGGTGCTGGTGTTCACGACTTCCACGAACTCTGCATCGGGCGCGGCGGGGCCGGGATGGTAGTGGAACTCGCTGATGCGCAGAAACTGCTGCACGGGCGTTGGTGTGTTCGGCGTGGTGAACGTGGCCACAGCATTTCCTTCGGCATCGCTGAGGGTGATCACCTCGGAGAAGTTGGAGAGGTGCCCGTCGTAGTTGCCCTGCACGAAGCGGCTCTCGCCGGCTTTGGGGCTGACGGTCCGCACGCGGAAGGTGACAGCGTCAGGTGTCAGGAAGAGCGAGCCGCCGGCGGGAATAACGGTGCCCGGCTGGAGTGTATGCTGCACGCCGCCGCTGATTCGCCAGCCGCTGAGGTCTGCAGCGTCGGCCGTGGGATTGCGCAGTTCGATGTATTCCTCATCCTGGTTTCCGGAAGCGGGGCTGGTTTCTGCGGATTGAATGACGATGGCCGGCGAGGCGGTCTGTGCGGCGGGCACAAGGCCGCGCATGAAGGTGCCGCCGGGATCGCTCACGCCGTTGTTGGGCGCGGTATTGTTTAAAAGGAGATAGGTCCGGCGCGCGGGCAGGTATTCCGTGCGGATGCGGCCCACCGCGGTGTCGAAGTTGTCGGCGCGGAAAGAATACGGTCCGCCCGGCCCCGGCGCGAAGCCCCATGCGGCGCGGTCGAGATCGGCCTCCTGCTTCATGCGCGGCTGCCAGTCGTCGAGGATGCTCTCCACATTGCCCGTGGCGAAGTGGCCATCCAGTAGCGTGCGCAGGCGGCGGTAGAACATTTCGCGTGCCAGCGGTGTGGCCATGACAGTTTCGAAGAGCCGGTTACTGCCGCCGCGCAGGTCCTGATTGGTCGCGGCGTGCTCAATGCGCTCATTGCTGATGATGTTCGGGCACGGGCCGCCGGCAGGATAGCGTGTGTCGCCGCCGCCCAGCCAAATGTCGCCATAGGCGAAATCGCGGTCCCATGCGATGATCTGCCACTCACCTTTCCGGGTGTTGCGAAAGGCGTAGTAGTTCTTCTGAGGATTGTAGATGCTGCCGAGCACGTTGGCGGCGAGGTAGTTCACCACCGCGGGCAGGTTCGTGTTGTCGAAAAGATACGTCTGGCGGTTCGCATTGGTGGCGGCGATGCCGGCGGTGAAGGCCGCCAGATCTGTCAGGACCGCTCCGTTGCGGGTCTCGAATCCCGTGGTGCCCGTGAGCCACGATCCATTGCCGGTGGCTTTGTAGAGCGGGCCCGCTTCATCCAGATTGTGCCGGCGGAGGAAGCGGCGGTCCACGTTTTCAATCATCACGCCTATGCTGTGAAACGCGCCGTTCCGCTGCACGCGCAGCGGCTCGACGGATGGCGTGGGAATGGCCGCCGCGAGCAGATCGCGATAGGCCAGATAGTCGCGCAGATAACTGCCGTCGCTGAAGGCCGCGTTCACATTGATTTCGTCCACGCGCGGCAGGTCGGCGCGGAACCGGAACGGCTGGGAGTCGTGAAACTCGAACTTGTGCGGCTTTTTGTGAAAGCTGGCGGTCGTCGCGCCGCGGAGGTGGACGAGCACATTGTCGTAGAACTCGCCAAGGTGAAACACGGAGCAGCGCGTGCCGGTGAGCGTGTCCGCCGCGGCGAAATTCGCCGGGTCCACGAACCATTCGAAGACGCGCAGTTGCGAAGTGACGGCGGGATTCGCAATGACCGTGCCGAGGTACTGCGGCGCGGTGGTCATGAGATAAGCCGGCAGGCGTGCGGTGCGGCTGGCGGCGTCGGTGGCGGTGAAATACCAGCGCAGCATCTGCCCGGGCGCAGCCACGGCGGCGGGAATGGCGCCGCTCCATGTGCCCGCGGAGTCGCTCATCGCGATGGCTTGCTCGGCACCATACATGACGCGGTATTTCAGCGAAACAGCGGCGGCATCCACAGCGCGCACGGTGATCAGAAAGGAACCGTCCGGCTGCAGCGTGTGCGCCGGGGCGCTGAGATAGGGGCCCGGCAGGTTGGCCGCGCCGGGCGTGGGCGTGTTGAAAAACGCCGTGCCGTCCGTGGAGGCATCATCCGTCTGCGGTGCGTAAGCGGGCGCGAACTGCTGGATGGCCGTGCCGGAGCGGTCCATGAGCGCGAGGTATTCGCCGCCGCTGGCGAGCGAGAAATTGGTGTGCAACTGCCCGCCGGCGATGCGCCGGTCTTTGGACGAAGCAAAGACGACGAGATAGCCGCCGGGCGCGATGGTCTGCGTGGGGAAGACCCACTTGTCCGGCGCAGTGACGTCGTCGGTGAGCGAGAGGCCGCCCGCATTCACCGACCACGCGTTCGGATTGTGCAGCTCGATCCAGTCGCTGCGGTCGCCGTCTTCATCGGTGAGACCGGTGAGATTCGACGCCATGAATTCATTGATGCGCAGCGGCTGCGCGGTGCCGCCCACGCCGACAGTGACGTTACGAGTCACACTGCCGCCGGTGTTGGTGGCCGTGAGGGTGTAGGTGGTGGTCGCGGCGGGATTCACCACGGCGGATGTGCTCGCGCCGGTGAGCGGCGGGCCGCCGGGAGAAAGTGACAGGGTATCCGCGCTGGTGGCGGCCCATGTCAGCGTGACTGGTTCGCCCGCAGTCACATTTTCCGGCGAGGCGATGAGCCATGCGATTTCCGGCAGCTCCGCAGGCGGGACTTCATCCTGCGAGGAAACGTCATCAAGCCACCAGCCAGGATTGCTGCCGAACTCGGTGCCGAACTTCACCGCCGAGGGACGGTTGGTGATGGCGGAGTTGGCCACCTGGTAGTGCGCCAGCCCGCTGACGCTGCGGGTGAAAGCCGTGCCGTTTGCGTCGGAAACCTGCACATCATAGGTCGCTCCCGCCGCGCCCCAGCCGTGGCCGGTGATGCGCAGGCGATAGACGTTTTTCGTGTCGCCCGCGTCCGCGAGATCGCCGTCGGCATTGGCATCCACCGATGCTGTCACCGTGCCCAGCGCCGGCAGCGTGGACCAGCTCGCACCATTAAAGGCCGCAAAGGAGCCGTTCTCGTAGCGGAAGTTGATCGCATTCACCGTCCCCGCATCAATGATGACCGACAAGGCGCGGGCCGTGGTGACGCGCGTCGCGAAATAACACTCCACAAACCAGTCCGCCGGCCATGTCACCGTCTGCCGCATCGCCTGACCACTGGCCGTGAAGCGCACGCCCTTCAGTGAATCCGGCGCGATGCCGGTCACGCTCACCGGCGCGCCCGTCACCGTCCAGCCGGAGGAAAACGGCGCGGCTTCAAAGTCAGGATTGGTAAGTGCGACAGTGTTGCCAGTGATGATGGCCAGCAGTCCTGGAATAAGCTTCGTGATGCTCATGAGCCCGGAAGATCACTGCTTTTCGACGCGGAAAAAGCGCCGTGTGCGGCCCATCTGGAAACTGTCGCTGTAGGATGGACCGGTAAGATTTTCGTCCAGCGGGGTCCAGTCGGTGAGGTTTTCCGAGGCCCAGACGCGGTAGAGTGAAATGAAGTCGGTCGTCCAGGTAAGCGTGACGCCGGCCGCGTCGGAGGTCATGCTGTCCACCGGCACGAAAATCCTGACAGGTGCGGGCGCCCCGGCGAGCATGGTGACGTTGTCCACGACAAAACCGGGATTGGCGGCGTTCGCGGTGCTGAAGAGGAAGGAGGTGGGCGCGGAAGTGAGGGCACCGGCAGTGGCGAAGCTGGCGAAGTTCTGATCGAACCTCGTGTAGGCCGGATCGTTCGCCTCAGAGACGGCGAGCGAGCAGGCGGCCGCAGGTGTGCCCCAGCCGCTGCCGGACAGGCGGATGCGATAGACGTTTTTCACATCGCCGTCGTCGTCGAAGTCTCCATCCATGTTGGCATCCACAGACGGAAGCATCTGGCCCAGAGCGGGGCGGTTCGACCATGCAGCTCCGCTCAGTGTGGCGAACGAGCCGGCTTCATAGCGGAGGTGAAATGCCGCGCCGTCGAGGCGATTGGGTTCACCGAAGTTGTGCATCAGGAGCTGGAAGGCGCGGCCGGTATCGGTGAGGATGAGGGTGTCAAATTCCAGCGTCCAGTCCGACGGGCCGATGACGGCGAGTCCGGTGGTGGAATTGACGCCGCCGCTGGCCGGGCCACTGAGCCATGCGGCGGTGGCGGAGCCTGCGCGCAGGCCGGCGGTGGCGGTGAGGGTGCCGGTCGTGACCAACGGCGCTGGAAACGGCGCAGCCTCAAAGGTTCCGTCGGTGATGAGGGGATCGCCGGCGGCGTAGAGATGCACCGGGAGATTCACCGGCGTTACGGCATTGCTCGTGTCGTCGCTGGTGAGTTCCAGCACGGCAC
>Ga0315905_10000979_pt1 | contig 31146 bp, 27 predicted proteins | sample LakEriMetagenome_5_FD_203522 | JGI IMG/M metagenome (GOLD analysis project Ga0315905, IMG submission 203522) | Freshwater fungal communities from buoy surface, Lake Erie, Ohio, United States - Buoy 4 MA121 | ecosystem: Environmental > Aquatic > Freshwater > Lake | place: USA: Lake Erie, Ohio... | reverse complement strand
ATTTTAGTCGGCCTATGGATATCAAAAGTGTGGAGGAAAATCTGAAAATAGATCCACCTTTGGCTGGTAAAATTAGTTGGGCGGGAAGAAGAATGGTGTATACACTGCTCACACCAGCCCCCTATGGTACAACTTACCAAGTTAAATTAGAAAAAGGTAGAGACAAATATTCCCAAGCAGAAGGAAAAAACCGGGTTATGCAGCCTTTTAATGGTAGTTTTACCACCCGCGATCGCGTTATCCTTTATATTGGAACTAATCAAGAATTTCCAGGACAGTTGGTACTTTATAATTTAACCAAAGAACAAAAAAAGGTTCTTACCCCTAAAGACTTAATTGTTATGGATTTTGATCCGTTCCCTAATGGTGAAAAAATTGTATTTTCTGCTCGTTCTTCTCAAAATCCCGACCTACTTTCAGCCCAAATTTATACTGTTACTACGGGTATTTCTAGTCAGGTTGGTACTAGGAAAAAAGCAGCAGGGAAAGTTGACTTAATTTTGGATAACAAAGAATATCAAAATCTAAAATTTGACCTTTCAGCAGATGGAGAAACTATTGTTATTCAAAGAGGTAAACGGGACAACCCTGGTGATTTCGCTCTCTGGTACTTACCTACTAGCAATGATATTTATTCAGAAAAACCCACTCCAAAACGTTTACAAGGGCAACCGGGCGGGGATTTTTTGATTACACCTGACAGCAAAGCCGTAGCAGTTTCCCAAGGTCAGGGAACAGCAATTGTTTCTTTAGACGGTAATAGCAACAAACCCCTAGATTTTCTTCCCCAATTTGGCTTAGTACAGGCCTTTTCTAAAGACGGCTCCCAGGCGGCAATGGTTAAATTCAATACCGATTATACGCGAGATTTGTTTTTGGTTACGAATCAAGGTGTACAAAAGCAATTATTAAAGACTAAAGGTTCTATTCTGAGTTGTCAGTTTGATCCTGCGTCCCCCACTCTTTACTGCTTACTGACACAACTTATTTCTCAGGAACAATATCTGGAACAGCCTTATTTACTGGCCATTGATTTGAAAACAGGAATGCAAAAACCACTACTACTGTTACCTGCTGCTCAACGCAATGTGCAAACGAGTTTAGCACCTGACGGTTTAGGCTTATTATTTGACCAAGTAATTCCCATCAGCAATAATACCACACCATTACCCGCAAATACCTTAAAAACTGAGGATGGTGAACCGATTGCTAGTAGTAGTCTTTGGTTGATGCCCTTGCTACCCATCCCGGATAATACTAACATTGACATTAAACCAGAACAATTACCCCTCGTCGGCTTTCATCCCCATTGGCTACCTTAGACGATTGACAACTGACCAAAAAATTTTAGATTTTAGATTTTAGATTTTAGATTGGGAGTTTTCGGTACAAGTAGGGGTCAACGGCCGTTGCCCCCTACAATTTCAAGGTGGAACTAATTCACAATCGTAATTTGTAGATTTAATATCTATTGACTATTTTGTTTGTGTCAATAAATAAGATCGCTTAGGTACTTGTGGGTTATAATCATAGTGAGTATAACAAATTTACCTCCCATTAGCCTTCGAGAACGCGACGCTATCGGCCAAGTACAGATGATAAACACGAAACCGTAGTTATGGAAAAATTGGAAGACAGCAACCAAAAAGACTTGATTGTAGAACTTGACATTGATCAACACGCACAGGTCAATTTAGAATTTCAGCAACTACTAAATTTAAATACAGAATTACGCACGGCTAATAATGACTTATACGCTCAAGTAGAGCAGTTAAAAACGGAATTAGCTGAAGCGGAAAAGGTTTTGCAATGGCAGAAAACACGCTCTAGTGTTACTGAGTCTATGTTTAAACAACAATCTCAAGAGCTTTCTGCTGCCGGTGAGCAAATTCAGTCTCTATATCAACAGTTAGAGGTATATGTACAAACGGTTCAACGTCAAGAACTCTATATAGAGGGTTATCAATCCCTCATGGAAATTAGCCAACAACGTTTAGCGCGTTTGGAACGAGAATGTTCTTTGCTACAAAGTAATTACAGTCAAGAGTCCCAGCAGCTATTACAATGGGAAAATACTTGTCGTGAGTTGCAAACTAGACTCATGCGTCAACAACGACAGACTTTACAATTTAAGTCGGCCTTGGAAAAATGTCTAGATACACCAATTCCTAGTTCTGGAAATTATGTAGAGGATCATATTCATCATCCATACAATGTTATTCACAAACAAACTAGATTCTCTAGAAAAGCTCGATCTTTGTTCCCCAACGCTCAACCTATTCAACCTTGGTCTGGAGTTACAGATTCTGAAGATGATTCTATACATGATCCCTGGATTCCACCAACTGCAAATATTTCTGATGACTATGGCCATGAGCAAGAACCATTCATCTCCCAGTCCATCACAGATAACATAGAAACTGTATCTACTTCTCAAATATTACCGGAAAGTCCGCCACAGGATGATATCACCCATCAGCTTTTTGCTAGTCCATTACCTGAAGTAATTTCACCAGCAGCAGCAGGAGATGTAACTATTCATCATCCTGATGAAGATGATACATTTATTTGGAAAAATTTGGTCTTGAATCTGGAGGATAATGAACAAACAGAAATAACAATTAAGCAGGATGTGGAGTTAGAAATTAATCCATTGGCTACTAATGAAAACGATGCCAGGAATAATTTACTATTATCACCAGCGCCGGAGTTACCAATAACTTCTACAGAGGTGGAAATCGAAGATTATTGGTTAGATGTTGTAAATGATGAATCTTTGGATCATAATACATCTGATACATCTAATACATCTGAAAATAAATCACCTTCACCATTGATTTATCCCCAACGACCACCCAAGGGACGGAAATCTTTAGCGTCCGTAGAATTGCCGAATTTTCGACCCAAACCTAAGTAATTTGTGAAGAGTTTATTTCTAATCGAGTTTTTGATAAAATGCTTGTTGAAAATAAAAATTTTCAAAATGGAAATCATCAATCAATTAAGGGTAGGATAAGAATGACTCAGGTGCTTTTAGGACAAAATGAAAGCATAGATTCAGCTTTGCGTCGTTTTAAACGCCAAGTTGCTCAAGCTGGTATACTAGCTGATGTAAAATCTCGACGGCACTTTGAAACACCATTAGAAAAGCGCAAACGTAAAGCAGTTGCTATTAGACGTAACCGACGTTTTAGATAAACATATTTCAGTGGCTACAAAATTTGCTTGAGATGTTATAAGCTAAAGATATACTGCAAAAGTTAATTGCTGGGTGTAAATTAGTTAGTTTTACCATTTTAGGATTTCCTAAGAGCTTTAACTATTTATCAAACAGCTTGTTTCTACGCTTATAAATATAATAATATGCTACACCCATAGTTATTGGGTGTTAGCATTAATAATTAACAAGCAAGGAAAATATATTTTCTATATTTTCGCACCAATAAATCATCAATTATCAAGTACCATACTAAACAGATAAATGATAACTTTAATTAATATTTTCGCTCTTTTGGTGTAAACATAGTGATTGTGACTGGACGATATTGAATATCAATACCTGTTGATGAGTAATAGGCCATTGTATGTTTAAGAAAGTTGATATCATCTCTTTGAGAAAAGTCCTCTCGGAAATGAGCGCCACGACTTTCTTGACGATTTAAGGCCGACGCTAAAATGGTTTGTCCTACCACCATTAAACTGTGTAGTTCCAAGGCTTCAACTAATTCTGTATTCCAGCTTTTTCCCTTGTCATCTAAGTATATTTGTGAATATTGCTGTTGTAATTCGGCTATTTTTTCCAAACCCTGACCCATTAATTCTGCGGTGCGAAAAACGCCGCAATATTCAGTCATATTATCTTGAAAAGATTGACGAATTTGATTAATTCGATATTGTCCAGGTTGTGCTATTAAAGCTTGAATTTGTTGCTGGGATTCCCTGATGTACCGTGCTTCATCTACTGATGGTAATTGACGATTTTGAACATAATTAGCGATCGCTGCTCCGGTTCTTTTGCCATAAACTACACATTCTAACAAAGAGTTACTACCGAGACGATTAGCACCGTGAACAGAGACACAAGCTGTCTCACCTGCGGCAAAAAAGCCCTCAACAAAACCATCAGCACTATGACGGACTTGACCATCAGTATTAACAGGAATACCACCCATACAATAGTGAATCGTGGGACGTACCGGCATAGGTTGAGTTACAGCGTCCACACCGACCAAACGATGGGCTTCTTCCCAACAAAAAGGAACACGACTCATAATTTTTTCCCGACCGAGATGGCGTAAATCCAGGTAAACAAAAGCACCACCGGGACTACCATCAGTATTTACACCACGACCAGCACGGATTTCATAAGCGATCGCCCGTGAGGTAATATCACGAGGGGCTAATTCCATGCGACTGGGGGCGTAATTAGCCATAAACCGATCACCTTGAGCGTTAATTAAATAAGCCCCTTCACCCCTGACAGCCTCGGAAATCAACACCCCCACCGGGTATAAACCAGTGGGATGAAATTGGACAAATTCCATATCTTGTAGAGGTAAACCAGCGATCGCCGTCATTGCCAAACCGTCACCAGTGGAGGCATAATCATTAGAAGTCGTATTATAAACGCGACCATAGCCACCTGTAGCGAACATCACAGCCTTTGCTCGTAGTACCTGAACATCTCCATCCACAAGATGAAACATGACCACACCCTTAGCCTGGCCGTCCTCTAAAATCAGACGCATTACATACCATTCTTCATAAATTTGGACACCATAACGGCGTAAATTATTTACCAATTCATGTAGAATCGCATGACCGGTTTTATCAGCAGCATAACAAGTACGGTTATGAGAATGGCCACCAAAAGCCCGTTGAGCAATACGACCATCAGGTAAACGAGAGAACAACACCCCTAGATGTTCTAAATCAATCACCACATCTGGTGCCTCTTGGGTTAAAATTGCGACTGCATCTTGATCTGCTAAATAATCAGAACCCTTAACAGTATCAAAAGCGTGTGCTTCCCAAGAATCTTGATCATCAACATTTTTCAAAGATGCAGCCATACCGCCCTGAGCAGCCACAGAATGAGAGCGAATGGGGTGAGTCTTAGCAACTACCGCTACCTTTAAATTAGGGTCAATGCGGGCGATTTCCAGCGCAGCCCGACATCCAGCCAAACCACCACCAACAATAATTACATCATGTTCTAGCATTGTCAATCACCGATGATAGATGATAAAAGATGATCAAAAAATTCCCCGTCCTGGATTAGGACTTACGCAATTGTCACAAAAAGTTATCATCTTTTGTTTGTATTCAGGTCTAAAGATAGAACTAAATTCCTGACTAGGATTTCATCTATTATGCCACTTGCGTAAGCCCTGCTAGAAACAGGGTAACAAATCATTGGTTTATGTTGATTCAGTCTTTGTTTCCGGCTCTACAGCATTCAATTCAATATTATTTAATAGAGTTGTCACAAAGGCAAAAAGTAAAAAAGGCAGAGACAAGAGAACCACAAGACCCACCGTAGCCAAAGCGTAAACAGGTCGTTTCGCGCCCATTAATGCTAACGCAGATGCTAAACTAATAGTAATGGTAATTAACCAAACAATAATTTGGCCATATATATCACCAAAGGTCAAGGTACAAGCAAACCGATAGTTTTGAAGATTATTTTTGTTCATTTTATAAATTGGCCTTAATTCTCTTCTATAGCTACTACCTTAAAGCTATGTTTGCCAGGTGAGCAATTTCTCAATATTTTTCCAAGGTTTGTAATATTACTTTACAAATATCAACAACTGGGGTAAAAGCCAAAACCCACAAGTCTGATCTGATTTTTGTTTTTCTTCATAGCGGAAACCTTCAAAACCCTGACTGCATAATTGGTTGAAAGGATTTCGTCACCCCCTCAGAGGCTATCAATTCTTAAAAATGTAAATTTTTGTAAGGGGTAAGCTCTGATCTGAACAATGATGTTATATTTCCTTGTATTATATTTCACGGTAATAAATCTGCTCATGGGATATAACTGAGTTTAGTTTTTACCAATTAAAGCTTTGAAGCTTTTAAAAATAATTTAATAATAAATAATATAGTAAATAAATATGGTAAATAAATATGGTAAATATTATTTTTGAGTCAAGAAGTATCTAGGTTTTCTTTAATAGAAAATCACCTAAGATTTTAATTATGACACTTTAGGCAAAAGGAGTTAAAGCGATGTTAAAAGATTTAGATGAAACCTTAAAATTACTATTAAGTAATAATTTAAAAAATGATGTGATAGATCAACGTGGTTATAAAATTAGTTTTGAGCCACCTAGTCAGGAGATTGAAAACGAAGGAACTATTATCAACCTTTTTTTATATGATATACGAGAAAATGTTGAACTGCGTAGTTCTGTCAGAAGTTGGGATATGCCAATCCAAGCAACCGAAGGACAAAGATTTTCAAAAAGAGTTTTTGCTTCGACTAGGGTTGATTGTTCTTATTTAATTACTGTTTGGACTAATAGACCTCAATCTAATCGTGACGATAGTAATCAAGTTCCCTTTCTCTATGAACATCAAATACTTGGAGAAATTATGCAAATTTTGGTGAGATATCGTTATATTCCATCTACAATTTTGCAGGGAACACTAAAAAAACAAGAGTTACCTGTACCTATTATCTCACTACGATCTGGACAATTTCAAAATCTCGGTGAATTTTGGCAAGCAATGGGAGGAAAACCCAAGGCTTCCATTCATTGTACTGTAACAATTCCTGTCCCTTATGTTGTTGATGATGAACAAGAAAAAGTGCCATTAATAACAACAAGCAACGTCACCTTAAACAGTTCTAGTGTACAGAGAAATCAGCAGAAGAACTCATCCAAGTGATTCACTCGTTAAATGTTAAGATATGAAGAATATTACCTAAGTTGTGTATTGGCGTTAGTGATACCAAATTTGAGCATTTAATGACTCTATTCTCAATAGACATCTCTGAAAACTGTCAAACTCCTACTATGAATACTTTTTGGATAGCGCTCGCTATCTGTTTTGAAGTTAATTCTTGTTTGTTAGGTTTTTTTGTCGGGGTTTTAATTAATTCTTCTCCCTGACAAGCTTTATCACCACTAAATTTTAGTTTTTCATCAAACTTTTCTTTCTCCTCTAACAATAATTCAATAATTCCCGCACTTGCTCATATTTCAACCCAATTAAACGCTGTACTTCCTGTGGATCTTTTTGAAGATACTCAAAAATACTGATCCTAAAACTTGCTAAAAACATTATTTTATAATCTGATCGCATCATAATTTCATTGTTTATTTAATTCTTTTTCAGAGATGTTTAATAATCAGATATTTTACTCAGTTAAAACCCAAAGATTGTAAATTTTTGTTGCAAAAATCCCCACTTTCGACCAGGGTATTATGCCCTAAGTGTTTTCATTCATGAATGATTAATAACTTAGGTATTCTTTTATTAAGAAATATTAATGTTAATATCTTTACTGACCAGAAATATTTTATAGTTCTTCTTATAGTTTTCCCAACTACTCAGGAGTTTAAGCCATGCCGACTTATTTATCGCCGGGTGTCTATGTTGAAGAGGTATCTTCTGGTTCTGCACCGATTGCGGGAGCGGGGACAAGTGTTGCTGGATTCATCGCCATTATTAAATCCGCTACAACCCTTGCTAAAACTCCTGGAACTCAAGCTACCTCTTGGTATTATCTTAACAAGATTACTCAGGAAAAAGTAGGCGTTGGGGATGGTGAAAAAAAGATTTTTCCGCTTAACAATTATCCAGTGGCGACGGACCAAAAAAGTGTTACTTTGCCTGAATCAATACTCAAAAACAATAGCTTTGAATTAACAAATGATCATGTTAAGAAGATTTCAAGCCTTGAATTTACAACACCTCCCCCTGAAAAGTCCGAAATCATAATTGATTACTTTAGGACTTCGGTTTCATCAGGTGAAATCAAATTAATTACTAATTTTACTGAATTTAAACAATTTTTTGGAGATTTTATCAAAGACAATCCGGAGCAAAATGTTTTTGCCCATGCGGTTTATGGTTTCTTTCGCAATGGCGGAACTCGCGCCTATGTGACCTGGGTATCCGATGCTAACGGTGTGGATGGAGTTTTGAATGATTTTGAAGCCATTGATGAAATCAGTATTGTTGTCGCTCCTGGACAAACTGATGCGAATATTATTGGCAAAATTAAAGACCATGCCGTTAAAATGGGCGATCGCATTGCCATTCTTGATTGTCAGCCCGCTACCGATTTAGGCTGTAAGCCAGAAGAAGTGCCGGGATTTACTTCTGACTATGCGGCGTTCTATTTCCCTTGGATACAGGTTTACGACCCTGCCACAGAGACCAACATTTTTGTTCCGCCCAGTGGACATATTGCGGGGGTTTATGCCAGGGTTGATGGAGAAAGAGGTGTTCACAAAGCCCCAGCTAATGTGCCTCTTTTAGGTGCTTTGGATTTGCAATTTAACACCAGTAAAGCCAAGCAAGATGGGCTGAATCCCAAGGGCGTGAATGTTATTCGTAAACTCAATGGCAATATTCTGGTTTGGGGGGCGCGTACCCTTGCTGATGACGCAAACTTAGAGTTTAAATATATTAATGTTCGTCGTCATTTTTGTTATCTGAAAGACTCCATTGATAAAGGGACGCAATGGGTTGTTTTTGAACCCAATACCCCTGAACTTTGGGCCAAAATCCGTCGTAATATTTCTGCTTTCTTGACTTTAGAATGGCGCAAAGGAGCTTTATTTGGAACAACTCCCCAGGAAGCTTTCTATGTCAAATGCGATGCAGAGAATAATCCTTCTGCCCTACGGGATCTCGGTCAAGTGGTGATAGAAATCGGCGTAGCGGTGGTTAAACCTGCTGAATTTGTGATCTTTCGTTTGAGTCAGTGGTCTGGCGCTAAAGAATAAAATGCAACAACTCCAATCTAAAATTCCTGGCGTTTATCTAACGGAAATTAGTCCTGCTCCTGAAGCCCAATTGCTCACGGGAGTTCCTATTTTTTTCGGTCTTGCTGGTGATCAGGAGAAAGTTTATTTTCCTCAACGACTAACTCTGTTGGATCAGTTTGAACAGTTTTTTAGTTCTCAGAAAGATGGGTATTTGGGAGATACGGTTCGAGGCTTTTTTGAAAATGGCGGTCGTCTTTGCTATGTTATGCCTTTGCCAGATCATACCCTAGATGCTTTGAAAAGGGGATTAGAAGCGAGTGAAATTGTCGAAAACATTGATTTAGTCTGCGCTCCCGACATCATGAAGGGTGATACTCAGGATATTTTAGAGATGCAACGGGAAATTCTCTCCCATTGTGAAAAAATGGGCGATCGCTTTGCTATTCTAGATGCTGTTAATAGTGCTGAGGTTCAAGCCATAAACAGGCAAAAACAAGGATTAATTAGCAATCATGGGGCATTGTACGCGCCTTGGCTCAAGATTGAAAATAGAGAAAATCCCATTCCTCCCTGTGGCCATATTGCGGGAATTTATGCCCAATCTGACCGAACGGGTGGAGTTCACACAGCCCCAGCCAACCAAGTCATTGCAGGCATTCTTGATCTCAGTTTTTCCCTCACACCAGAACAGCAAATCCAACTCAATCAAGAAAAAGAAGCGGGGGTTAATATCATTCGTAGTTTGCGGGGACGGGGACTAAGGGTTTGGGGGGTTCGTACCCTGAGTGATTTGCCTGAATGGAAATATGTCAATGTCTGTCGTCTTTTTTTGACGTTTAAACGTTGGATTGACTTCAACTTAGGGGATACTGTCTTTGAACCCAATGATTTTTCCCTGTGGTTACGCATACAGCGAGAATTGACCATTTACTGTGAATCTCTTTGGCAACAAGGAGCCTTACAGGGAGAAACTACCGAGCAAGCATTTTATGTAAAATGTGATGCAATCACCAATCCACCCGAAAGTCGGGAAATGGGAAAAGCGATCGCACAAATCGGTTTAGCTCCTACCATTCCAGGAGAATTTATTCAACTTCTTTTGGTACAAACGGGAAATAGTATTGCCCTAGTTTAGGTTGCTAAATTAGCAAAATAATTTTGCATAAAATCATCAACCAAGATAGCGACTAAAATTTATTAAACAATACGGAGATCTAATCATGCCTAACGTTGTTAATACCCATGACCCCTATAGTGGCTATAATTTCTGGGTGGAATGGGATGGCATTATCCATGCTGGTTTTCGGGAATGTAGCGGATTAACGGCTACCCGTGCAGCGGGAACCTATCGAGAAGGTACGGACAAAACTTTAACCCAACGCCAAATTCCAGGCCTCAATAGTTACGGCAACATTTCTCTCAAACGCGGCATTACCGATAACCAAGAACTCTGGAAATGGCATAAGACTTTACAGGACGGCACAGCAGAGCGACGCAACGTCTCCATCATTTTAGCTGACGATCAGGGACAAGAAAAAATACGTTGGAACTTAGAAAATTGTTGGCCAACCACCTGGAACGCCCCCGATTTTAATGCCACTTCCGATGAAGTCGCAATCGAAACCTTGGAATTAGTTCACGAAGGCATTACTGTCAGTTAATCAGCCTTAAATAATTGATAATTATCTATGCTACAAACCGAATTTTCCTTTATTCTTCCCCAGGGGTATCTGGATGCTCATGGAAATCTCCACCGTGAGGGAACCATGCGTCTCTCCACAGCCCAGGATGAAATTGCCCCTCTAAGAGATCCCAGAGTGCAAAAAAATCCAGGCTATTTGATCATTATTCTCTTAGCGCGGGTAATTACCAAACTGGGAGCATTAGAGCAAATTAATACCAAGGTGATCGAAGAATTATTTTCGGGAGATTTGATTTATTTGCAGGATTTTTATCAACGAATTAATCAAAATGGTCATAGTCGTTTATTGGTTGCCTGTCCCCATTGTCAAGGGGAATTTGAAGTGGAAACCGTTCCTCTGGGGGAGTAAGTCGCTACCCCCCAGAGCGTTTACTGGAGGAGGTAGCCTATCTTGCTTACTATTTTCATTGGCCCCATGACCAAGTAATGATGATGGAACACCGCGATCGCCAACAATGGGTTGCCCAGGTCGCACGAATCAACGAACAACTCAACAATTCGCAAACCTAAGGAGGCAATCGTGAATCAGTTACTCAATCGGGCTTTATTGGCCGGCTCAACGATCAGCACCCTGGGACACGATCCCTATATGGCTTACAACTTTGCAGTGGAAGTTGGTGGAGTCGTGATTGGTGGTTTTAGTGAAGTGAGTGGGTTAAGTAGTGAAATCAATCTCGAATCATATCAAGAAGGAGGGGTAAATGGTTTTGTTCATCAATTTCCTAAAAATACGACCTATCCTAATCTGGTTTTTACGCGGGGTTTAGTCAATATTGACCTATTTTTTATTTGGTATAAAGCGACCAGTGAAGGCATTATTGAACAAAAAAACGGCACGATTATTTTATTAAATAGTCAACGGATTCCTGTCCTCTGGTGGACTTTTAAAAAGGCCTATCCCGTTAAATGGGAAGGGCCAACGTTCAATGCTAGTGGTGACGAAATTGCGATCGAACGCATCGAACTAGTTCATCAAGGGATTACTAAGAAAAGATAGGTATTTTCATGGAAAATTCTTCATTAAACTGGCAAGATTCATTAAATCCTCAGTTGTTGCAGCGGTTAATTCTTTTAGGTAAACAACCTGGCATTATTAAGCAGGATATTGGCCAAAAAATTATTGATCGTTGCGATCGCTTTTTGAATCGTTTACCCCTATTAAGTCAATATCTACAGCGTTGGCAAGGGCTTAATGAAATGTCTGTAGACTCTGTACCAATTGTTTATGCTTTACCTGCTTTGAGAGAGTCAGAAAATAATCAAACTTTCACAGTCAATCAGACTAACAATTTAGCATCAAATACCAAGAAAACAATAGAAACAAAAACAGAATCTTCTCAAACACCATCAGCAGCGAGTAATTATTTGACAGAAAACAGAGAACCTAATACTGCCAATCCTCTAGTAGTTCAACCATCAACAAGGAATGAAATTGCTCCCGCGATAGAAATGCCTTTATCAATTAATTCTACCCCTGTAACACCTGGACAACAATCAGAAAATAATCAAAGTTTCACAGTCAATCAGACTAACAATTTAGCATCAAATACCGAGAAAACCATACAAACAAAAACAGCATCGTCTCAAACACCATCAGCAGCGAGTAATTATTTGACAGAAAACAGAGAACCTAATATTGCCAATCCTCTAGTAGTTCAACCATCAACAGGGAATGAAATTGCTCCAGCGATAGAAATGCCGCTAGTGACTAATTCAGAATCCTTAGAGGCGATCGCCACTTCATCTACTATGATTCCTGGAAAATTTAAATCAGAAACTTCTGATTCTATTAACAAAAAAAACAGTATTTCTTTAACACAAAATCAAACTGTTCATCCATTAGCAATCATAGATAATTTTTTATCGTCAAATCAGACATATTCATTGATCAACAATGGGTTTAAAAAAGAAGATCCACTACCGATTGCTAAAAGTATTGATAGAAACTCTAATTTTTCCGAGAGAAAATATCTAATTGTTAATCCATTATTACAGGACAATTCTTCTAAGTTATTATCTGAAAATAAGTCTATTCAAGAGCGTCCTTTAAGTCTGCCTATATCATCAACCAATTCCTCCCTAATTAATTATTCTGAGAATAGAAAGCAAAGATTTAATCGCTCTTTAGAAGAACCTATCACTGAAGAATTTTTAATAGATTCGATGATCTTAGAGCAAAGAAAAATTAAATTACCTGTGGTTAAAATTTCTCATCAGTACCCTTCAGAAAATATACAAAAGCAAATGCCCGTGCCACCATTTAATTCGTCAAAAATGCCTACAATTAACGTAAAAACTGTTGGTGATAGGTCTGCGATCGCGGCTCCCTTACCCCTGGCTTCTAGAAGTACATCATTGTCCAATTATGCTAACTTTGATGTTCAAAGGCGAACTGCTGGCAGCAGCCCTTCGCTATCGCCACAACAGAGTCTAGAAGTTCCTAAAGTTTTTGCGGTATCATCTCCTCCCACAGAAACCAGAATTTCTCCCATGCAAACCACTCCACCAAAAGTTAATCTAGAGGCGATCGCCGATCAAGTTGAGCGAAAAATCATGCGACGGTTAGTAATCGAAAGTGAACGCAGAGGACAAAAACGATGAGTTTAGAAAAATTAAAAATTTATGCCGAGAAAAGCAAAGGACAAAAACCTGATCAATTTCCTTTGCTGATCAAAGTTCCCTTTAACCCAAATCAGATTACTGTTACTAAATCAGGAGGTGGAATTGAATTCGATAAAGAAAAAGAAACTTATAACTTTTTTGAAGATCCTGCAACCCTAAGTATTAATTTATTTTTTGATACTACCTTTGAGATAAAACCCAATAAAAATGTTCAAAATTATACGAGACTCATTTATAATTTGGCACAAATTAATATGAACTTAAAACGTCCTCCGCGATGCCGATTAGTATGGGGGACAATATCAGGAAAGGACAGTGTTTTATTACCCGATGGTTTTTTAATAAGTGTGACTAAAACCCTAACCCACTTTCTTGAAGATGGAACCCCTGTTCGTGCTACCTTAGATTGTACGTTTAAAGAGTGGCAAGAACCAGGGATAAAAACCAAAATTGGCAACCCGATTGATGATCCCGTAAGGATAGTAAAACAGGGAGAAAGTCTCAGTAGTATTGCCACAGAAGAATATGGTGATCCCTCTCTATGGCGAATTATTGCCGCAGAAAACCGCTTGATTAATCCTCGAATTTTAAATCCAGGAATGGTGCTAACAATTCCCCCTTTACGAATTAATAATCTTCAAAGTTCATAAAATTAAGATCAGCTATGCCAAGTAATGCCGACCTATTGAACCCTAATAGAAAAATCTTAATTAACGGTAGTTCTCTATCCCCTAAAGTAGATGCCGATTTGATTTCAGTATCTATTTCCGAAGATCTGGAAGTACCGAGTATGTTTGAACTAAAAATTGTTAGTTGGGATTTAGTCAAACAAGAAGTAACCTGGGCAGATAATAATTTATTTGAAATTGGTAATGCAGTAGAAATTCAAATGGGATACGCAAACAATCTCAAAACAATTATTACGGGAGAAATTACTGCTTTAGAACCAGAATTTAGTCAAGAATCAGTACCCATATTAGGAGTGAGAGGCCATGATTTACGCCATCGTTTATTACGTGGTAATCAGACAAAATCTTTTCTGAAAGTAAAAGATAGTGAAATTGCTAACCAAATCGCTACATCTAGAGGATTGAATGCCAAAGTTACTGATAGTAAAGTAAAATTAGAATACGTCTTACAACATAATCAAACTGACTGGGATTTTTTAAAAGCTCGCGCTGATCGCATTGGTTATGAGGTGGTCGTTGACAAAAAAGATTTGTATTTTCGTCCCTATAAAAATTCTGCTGGTAAAGTTTTAACACTTACTTATAGGGAGGATTTAGTTGAATTTTTTCCTCGATTAAGTAGTCTCAATCAAGTTTCTGAGGTAGAAGTTAGAGGTTGGAATCCTCAAGACAAAGAAGTTGTGGTCAGTAAGGCAGGGGTGGGCAAAGAAAACAGTAAAATGGGAGGGGATAAAACAGGATCTCAGATGATCCGCACCTTTGGAAAATCTAGTAACACAATTGTCGATCAACCAATGTCAACAAAGGCAGAAGCCGACGAAATGGCCTTAGGACAATTTCGAGATATTTCGATCGCCTATGTGATAGCGGAGGGAAGTAGTTTGGGGAATCCCAATTTACGAATCGGCACAGTGATTGAAGTTAAAGGTATCGGTAAGCGATTTAGCGGTCTTTACTACGTGACGACCACAGAACACAAATTTTCACCCGATCAAGGGTATCAAACTCTATTTACAGCTAGGAGGACTGCGACATGATGGGAATAGACTTATTAATGGCAAAGGAACAAAATCATAAATTTTATGGTGTGACTATTGCGATCGTCACCAATAATCAAGATCCTAAAAAAATGGGTCGAGTTAAGGTTAAGTTCCCTTGGCTATCAGAAAATGATGAAAGTGATTGGTCTAGAGTCCTTAGTCCGATGGCAGGAAAAGATCGGGGTTTATTTTTATTGCCCGAAGTTGATGATGAAGTTTTAGTGGCTTTCGAGCATGGTGATATGAATTTTCCCTACATTCTTGGTTCATTATGGAATGGTAAAGATACGCCGCCTGAAGTGAATGAAGATGGAAAAAATAATAAAAGAATGATTAAGTCGCGCAGTGGTCACACTATTACCCTAGATGACACTGAGGGAGAAGAAAAAATTATTATTCAAGATAAAACAGGCAAGAATCAAATTATTATTGATTCCAAAGAAAATACGATGAATATCAAGGTAGAAAAAGATTTAACCATAGAAACCGGCGGAAAAATTATCCTAAAAAGTAGTGATAATGATGTGGCGATAGAATGTAAAAACTTATCAATTAAAACCCAGGAAAATTATCAATTGGAAACTGGAAAAGATTGTACTATAAAAGCTAAATCTAAGTACGCACTGGAAGCGTCCTCGGGCTTAGGTATTAAGTGTTCAGCAGGTGTAAAAATTAATAATAATTCCCTAGAGGTGATGTAATGGATATTGATTTTTTAGGAGTGGGTTGGACAAGCCCGGTGAAGATTGATGAAAACGGTCAAATTAAAACCCAAAAATATGAAGATTCAGTTCGTCAATCTATGATCATGATTCTCCGTACAGCCAAGGGAGAACGGGTAATGCGTCCTAATTTTGGTTGCGGTATCTATGAAAGGGTATTTTCTCCCAATAATCTCGGAACCATCGGTCAAATCGTCAGCGATGTTAGAGAGGCCTTAATTGAGTGGGAACCTCGTATTGATGTTTTAGATGTTGATACCATTCCTGATGCGAGTCAACCTCATGTTATTTTTATCCAAATAAACTATCAGGTGCGTACTACTAACAATATTTTTAATTTAGTTTATCCATTTTACTTAGATCAATAACAACTATTTCTCTATTCTAAACCTACTACGGAGGATTAAATATGACTTCTTTACCGCCTAAAATTGACCAACGTACCTATGAACAGATTGTCCAGGAAACAGAAGCCTTTGTTCAAGAGTTTACTTCGAGTCTTGAACAGGGATGGAAAGCCCCTCCTCTGGGGCAAATGGATGTGGGTCGAGCTTTAATTCGCATTTTTGGTCGTATGGTAACAAAAATTAGCGATCGCCTCAATCAAGTCCCTGAGAAAAATTTTCTGGCCTTTCTCGATTTAATTGGTGGACAATTACAGCCGCCCCAACCCGCAAAAGTTCCCTTAACTTTTTATTTAGCCGAAGCCAGTCCAGTGGGGGCATTTGTTCCTGCCTATACCCAAATTTCTGCACCTCCTCTGGAAGAAAATGATGAGGAAATTATTTTTGAAACTGAGCAGGAACTTATTGTTACCACTGCTCAATTAAAAGCGGTATTTGTACGAGAACCCAAGCCAGATAAATATAGTGACTATACCTTATTTGCCACAGGAAAAGAAGATCAATCCTTTCTGGTTTTTTCAGGCGATCGCCCGATTCAGCATTCTCTTTATATAACTTGTCATAAAATATTTAATTTGCCTGAATTATCTAATTTAAGCCTGACTATAGAAACAACTAATCCCCAAAGTATGGCGGGTTTATCTTTAGATTGGTCCTATTGGAATGGTCTAGAGTGGCAAAATCTTTCTCGTCCTAACTTAACGATTAAAGACAGCCAGTGTATCTTAAATTTTGCTGATATTACACTTCCTTCTGTCTCTGAAATTAATGGAAAATCAGGAAAATGGCTACAAGCTAAATTAAATTCTTTACCCAAGAATTTGCCCATTATTAATCAAATTCAAGGTAGCACACAGATTAATCAAGTAAATCTCATGCCTGAAGTTTGTTTATATAATGATACCCCCTTAGATCAGAGTAAGAATTTTTATCCCTTTGGAGAAGAACCCAAATTAAATGATACTTTTTATATTGCCTTACATGATACTTTTGTCAAACCTGGCGCAAATATCACGTTGACTTTTGAGTTAAGCCATACTTCCAATCTAGCCTCTGCTGATATAACTATTACTTGGGAAATAGAAGAACAGGGAGAATGGAAAAAAATTGCGACAACACAAAGTGAAAATCAATTGTGGATGGATTTATCACCTCAGTTGATTAAAAATAGTCCAATACATACGACATTAAAGTTTCCCCAGAAAATTCCTTCACCCAGTACAGTTAATGGAGAAACTCGTTACTGGATTCGCGCTAGAATTACCCAAGGACTTTATGGACAAGCTTCCACTATTAGAAAATATGCCATCTATAATGAGGTGGCTATCGTTGATAGTGTCACTAATGATAATAAAACGATTTCTATCGTAGGTACAGCATCAGATTTTTTCAAAGCTGGTGATATGATCCGATTAGTCTGGTTAGAAAATAATAGTGAAAAAAGAGAAGAATATAAAATTCAAAGTCTTAGTAATAACCAATTAACCTTAGAAACATTAGTTACTAATCCCCAAGCCAAAGTAAAAGGAACAAAAATTTTCTTAAGATATGTCATGTCTGAAACCGTTCCTCCGAATTATGATCCACCGATCATCCAATCTCTTAAATTAACCTATAAATTTGATTTTAATGAAGAGGCGATTTATTTTGCCTATAATGATTTCCATTATTCTCAACCCAAAAAGTTTGATATAAAATTAACGGATCAAATAGATCAGGGTAGTCAGAGAATCAGTCTCAATCAAGTTGAAGGTTTGTCCGTTGGAGAATTTTTAACATTCCCCTCTCAGTCTAACCCACAAATTCATCAAATCGAGTATATCAATCCTCAAACTAAGCAACTTATTTTAGCGGCAAGTCTCGGTCAAAGATACTTAAAAGATACCCCTATTTCTTGTCATTTTCGACCATTTATCCCCACTTTTGATAAAAATCCTAGTTTATATTTAGGGTTTGATAAACCTTTTGGCAATCAAACAGTTACTCTTTATGCTCAGGTAAATCCTCCATCTCCTGAAGAATTATCTCAAGCAATTTCTCGAAGTAATCCCCAATTAATTTGGGAATATTTTAGCCCCCTGGGTTGGCAAACTTTGGGAGTCAATGATCAAACAAAAGCATTTTCTCACAGAGGCTTAATTCAATTTATTGCTCCTAGCGATTTCACCAAATCAATGATATTTAATCAGGACTTATACTGGTTAAGAGTCCGTTGGCAAGGGGGAAATTTTTCGATTCAGCCTCGTTTAAATAAAATTTTGACCAATACAACCTGGGCAGTTCAGGCAACTACGATCCAAGCAGAAATATTAGGTTCAAGTAATTATGAAGCTCACCAAACTTTTACTGCCCGTTATTCACCGATTTTAATCGGAGAAAAATTAGAAATTCGAGAAAATGAAATTCCTGAACAATTTGATTCGGATAAATTGACAGTGATTCGAGATAATTTAGGAGAGATTGAAGAAATTTGGGTAACATGGCAAGAAGTTCCCGATTTTTATAGTTCAACGGAGAGCGATCGCCATTATTTATTAGATCGTCAGACAGGAAAAATTAGCTTTGGTGATGGACAATCAGGGATGATTCCTCCCAGGGGTCGTAATAATATTCGTCTTTCTTTTTATCGTGTTGGTGGTGGTGAACAGGGAAATCTCGTTTCCCAATCAGTCAATCAACTTAAAACCACTGTTCCCTATATTGATCGAGTCGTCAATTTAGAAGCAGCGGCTGGGGGGGCCAATCAAGAAAAGCTCGAACGCCTCAAAGAAAGAGTTCCGCAAAAATTACGGCACAGAAATCGCGCAGTAACCCTTCAAGATATAGAAGATTTAGCCTATGAAGCCTCTACGGATGTGAAGAGAGTTAAATTGATTACACCTAATTTAATGACTCCAAAATTTAGTGCATTAAATGGAGGTTTGTGGTTAGATCCGACCAAGAAAGACATAACACTTGATGATTATATCAACAGTAAAAGGACACAAATTACCAACCCCGATGAATTTAAAACAATGATAGAAAAAATTAATCAGGATTCGGGAAAAGTTAAATTAATAGTTTTACCTAATAGTAAAGAACGTCAACCCAATCCTAGTTTAGCTTTATTAGAAAAAGTCGAAAGCTATATTCGATGTCGTTGTGAAGAAATGTTAGATATAACTGTCACTGTTCCCAAATGGCAAGAAATTATTGTAACTGCCACCATTACACCCACGACTTACCAAGGATTAGATCGCCTCAGAGAGACGATTAATCGGCGTTTAGAAGCCTTTTTACATCCCCTCACCGGCGGAAGTGGAGACGGTTGGCGATTTGGACGCTATCCCCAAAAGTCTGATTTTTACGCACTCATTCAGTCCATTTCTGGGGTTGATCATGTGGATTTATTGGAGATTAATCTCGACCCCGAATCACCTGAACTAGCGGCCGACTTATTAATATTTTCGGGTCATCATATTATTCATTTGCAATCTTCTGGAGGAAATTAAATTATGAATTTACCCTTACCTAATCTGGATGATCACAGCTATGATGATTTAGTGCAAGAGGCGATCGCGCTTATTCCCTTAGAATATCCTGAATGGACTGACCATAATCCAACAGATACGGGAATTATTCTGATTGAATTGTTTGCTTGGTTAACAGAAATGATCCTTTATCAAATTAATCAAATTCCCGATCAAAATTATGCTAGTTTTGTGAGTTTATTAAAGGGAGAACAATGGACTTTACCGAACAAATCTGCTGAAGAAAAACAGAAACAACTCCAGATTGAAATTAGAAAAACCTTATTAGAATTAAGAAACACCTATCGGGCTGTCACGAAAGAAGATTACGAGAAACTCATTCTTGAAGAGTGGAAAAATTCACAGGATTTTACCGAAGCAGAATCTATCGCTAGGGTTAATTGTTTACCTCTGAGGAATCAAAATCAAACTAACGCAAAAGGTCATATTACCCTAGTTGTTGTTAAAGATGATGATAATATCACCAGCAAAGAAACTGCGGCCTATCCAAATCTCTTTAAATTTCTCGATCAGCGAAGGTTATTAACCACCCGTATTCATCTAGTCGCACCTAAATATATATCAGTTAATCTGGAAACAACATTAGTGATTGAAGATGGCATCAAGCCAGAAGATGTTAAAGAAAATGCTCAGGAATCGTTAAAATATTATTTTCATCCTTTGCAATCAGGAAAATATTGGCAGGGTAAGGGCTATCCCTTTGGCCGTAATGTTTATATATCAGAATTGTATCAACTGTTAGATAATTTATCTGGGGTAGATTATATAAAAAAATTAATTATTCACCCAGAAGAAAAAAAATCTGAAACAGTCCTCACTGAAATTAAGTTAGATGATGACCAATTGATCAATTTTCAAACTGCAACAATTACAATCGAGGTGAAAATCGGCAATGAATCCAGAGAAGTCTAAGTTAGTCAGTAGCTATCTGCAATATTTACCTGCCATTCTTCAGGAAGATCCCTTTATGGGTAGGTTTTTATTGGCTTTTGAAAAGATTCTTTCGGGAGTGAAGGATTTACCCAATTATGAAAAAATCATTCAAGGAAATAGCGAAAATGTCCCTGGATTAGAAGAGATTATTAATCGGATTGAGACTTATTTTCATCCCCAAGAAACGCCAGAGCAGTTTTTGCCTTGGTTAGCGGGTTGGGTGGCCTTAAGTTTACGGGATGACTGGGAAACTAGCACTAAACGAGCATTTATCAGGGAAATCGTTCAACTATATCGGATAAGAGGCACAAAAGAAGGCTTGGCTTCGGTTTTAAAGCTCTATCTAGTCAATTCAGGTTTTGGCGATAAAGTTGAAATTTTTGACCAATTTGATAATTTCCCGAATTATTTTCAGGTTCAATTAACGTTAAATGACCGCGATCCTGAAAAGTATTGGCGACAGTCTAGGATTGCGAAAGCTATTATCGATCAAGAAAAACCAGCCCATACCTTTTATTCGCTGAAAATTCTTGTGCCGACAATGCAGTTGACGCGGCGATCGCAGGTTAACTATCCTTTTAAATTATTTAATGACCTTCAAACCCAAGATTTTACATTAGAAGTTGCGATTATTCCTCAGCAAACCACGCCAGAGAAAATTATTAATTTGTCTAGGCAGTTAGTTGTGAAAATTCAAGGAAATACAACTGAAATTACTCCTTATTCTCCCTTAATTGTTACAGATAATCAGGCTTTTTACGTTAAACAAAAAATAACCTATCAACAATTTTTAGATAATTTAGCAGGTTTTAATGTGATATTGTCTAATCAAACTGATAATCTTTTTGTAGGAGGTTTAAAAATAACGCTTTTTATGGATCTTAATGGTAATCAGAAAGAGACTATCTTATTAGAAAAATCATTGAATTTATTACCCGTTCTCAAACTTTGTAGTCAAGATAAATCAGGTAATATTATTGGAGGTAATACCATTCTTAAACAAGCCCAAGCTCCTGAGTTTTCTGGGATGCAGATTACCAAGTCTCTCTGGACAAATCCCTATAATTTCACTTTATTTGACTCTCCCATAATTCAAATTTTTGAATTAGAGGCTACCGTACAAATTAATCAACCTCCAGCAATCACAGAAAAGATCATCAACAATATTGCTATTCGTTTTCAAGATGAAAATTCCAACTATCATTTATTAACGCCGACAACAGTTATTCAAGGCAATAAAATGACCATTAAACGCCAGCTTAGTTACCCACAACTTCTCAACATTTCAGATAAGTTACAGTTGACAGTTAAAAATCTTAACAATGTTGAGACTAGCGGAAAAGTTCGTGTTAGTGTTAAAATGAATATTAATCTAGTTCCGGCAGTTTTTACCTTGTTTGAACAAGATCTAAACCTAGCTGCTGTTCCTCCTAAAGATATCTTAAAAATTTGTTATCAAGATCAGGATGGAAAAATCATTAACACAGATAAACAAGGCACTGTTTTTACCATTTTAGGAACTCAGTAACTTTAACCATTAATTAAATTATTCTGACAATTCATTTTTAAGGAGTCAAGCCATGCCTAAATCAAAAACCGATTTTACCAACTTTGTTGATGCCCGCCCTAACTATTTCCCTGGTCAATTTTTATTAGAAGATGATTTTGAGGTTGAACAAAAATATCTAATTGACCGCCAAAAATATCATCGGCAAAGTCTTCATGTTTCAGGCATTGTTGAAGGATTGGAAGTAGAGGTGATCAAGGATAAGCAAGAAGTCCAAATAAAATCTGGATCTGCTATTAATAGCAATGGAGATTTAATTATCCTGAAAAAGGATACTTCTTTTTCTAAGTTTGCCCCCCTGACGAATGGAGAGTTATATATTAGTTATAAAGAAGAAAAACAGGTTAAACAACAAGAAGATTTCACTCGCTGGCAAGAAGTCCCAACCATTGGTTTTGCGGCTACAACTCCCAATGATGGTGTGAAGTTAGCTAAAATTTCTATTGTTAATAATGTTCCTAATTTAGATTTAACTGTTCGTGATTATTCAGGCATCTTTTTGCCTAATGCAACTGGCAATGATTTGACTTTGCGATCAGGAGGAAATGCTAATCCTAATGTAGCGATTTTAAATGGTAGTTTAACGGTAACGGGAACAATTACAGGTAATATTGATGCGACAAATATTAATTCTGGAGTATTAGCTGTTGAGCGTATTCCTAATTTACCAGCAGATAAAATTACTTCTGGAACTATTTCAGGAAGTTTAACAGTTACAAATGTCTTGAAAATTGGTCAGGATGCTACTGGGGGAACGCGTGATTGGATGACGCGAGGCATAAGTATTCTTTCGGATACCGATAATCTCTTTATTGGTTTAAAAGATGAAGGATCAAACCGAAAAGATGCTGTTATTGCTTGGGGAGATGATCCACAAGATGATTTGCGATTTATTAATGTACCGTCTAGAGGGGCTGCAAACGGTACAGAAATTATGAGACTTAAACCAAGTGGTAATGTCGGGATTGGTACAGAAACTCCATCTGAAAAACTAGAAGTTAGTGGCAATTTAAGAGTTACTGGTACGATTACAGGTAATATTAATGCGACAAATATTAATGCGGGGGTGTTAGATGCTGCTCGCATTGCTAATAATAGTTTATCATCAGATAAAATTATTTCTTTATCAGCCGATAAAATTACTTCTGGAACTATTTCTGGAAATCTGTCAGTAACAGGAGCTTTAAACGCCGATAGTTTAGTTCTAGGACCTACTAATGCCTCTAATTTACGATTAGGCTATCATCAAGATTATTCTTGGATTCAATCTCATGGCAATAAACCTTTGCTGATCAATACATCAAATAATGTTGGCATTGGTAGTACGGTAAATCCAATTGCTAGGTTAGATATTTCCTCAGCTTCTCGCACTGGAACTCATCCAACAGCGGTTAAAGGCTTATACATAACCGGTGATTTTAATGGTGATAGCGATGGTGTAGAATTTCGCCATAGCAATGGTAGTCAAGGAATTGGTTTTGGCTTCAATACCATTTATGCAGCGGGAAGTAATGCTAATCAAGATTTAAGCTTGAAACCAAAAGGAACGGGACAAGTTACGGTTTCTGGTAATTTAAAAGTTACTGGAAGTCTGACAGCAGGAGGTTCGGATATTTATTTTACGCAAACTGATCACACTCATACAGGTTTTGGCAACACAGAGGGTTTTGCTGCTATCGAAAATGCCTCTAACCATAATGCTTTAATGATTCTTGGAAGACAGACTTCAACAGGTCGCATTATTAAAGTATGGGATCGTTTTGAAGTTAATGGAACATTTGTTAATAACTCATCGCAAGAACATAAACAAGATATCACTAAACTTTCTAATGAAGATTTAAACTCAATTCTTGAACGATTGAAGCAAACACCCGTATTTAGATATCGATTTAAAACACCAGGAATTGATGGCAAAATAAGATTGGGAGTAATCGCCGAACAATCCCCCGAAGATATATTAGATGAAAGTGGTAAAGCTGTCAGTTTTCTGGACTATAATGGTTTTCTTTTAGCGGCACTCAAAGCTCAACAGTCTTTAATTGAGAATCTACAAAATGACATTCTACTTTTACAGAAGCGATAAAATTATTTTCTTAACTTGAAATTTCCAGCTTCTGCAATATATTTTTTGATTACGAATCAACCAATGTCTGACTTCATTCTCTTCATAGTTGATAAACTCCTATTAAAACCTTATATTGGACAAGGTTTAAGACAGGATTTAGCAAAACAATTTGGCGATCCACTTATTGAAAATAACGACTAAACTATTGGCAAAACATCTACGATTCTTGAGGAAATTCCGTGTGAAATAAGCTAAAAAACGATGATCAAACAGTTCAAGTATTATTAAAAAATGTCTGATTTTATCTTGATCACAGGGGATAAAGCCATGTTTAACCCCACCTTTGGACAAGCAATGGTTACAGTCCGCCCAGGGGACTTAATCGGCACAGGGAAAGGTAAAATTAACGGTAAACTGATTTGTGTTGATGGCGACGAAAAAACAGTAATCGTCCCTGGTTGCCCCTACATGACCCCCCAATATAGCATTCCTGGAGTCGGCATTCTTTCTATTCAATCTCTGGCAGGTAACCAAAAAGCAACGAAAACCAAATCAGGTGGTAAACCCGTCCTCCTCAAAGGAGCGACTTTTACCGCTAAATTCCAGGTCGCTGTTCCTGCCCAACAACCCACACCAGCCGGACCAATCCCCGATGCTACTCCCCAATATTCAGGGACGGGTACATTTATGACCACCAACCTCAAAGTTAAAGCAACCTAACACCATGAAAGAACAACTCGAAAAACGCCTAGCCGAACTCAAAAGCGAATTTGAAGCCGGTCAAAAAATGATGACAGAACTAGAAAGTAAACAGTCCAATCTACGGGATACATTACTGCGAATTAGTGGAGCAATTCAAATCTTAGAAGAAGAAATTAACAGAGTGAATGAAACCTTAGAACCCGTTCAAGAAACTCCCGTAGAAATTATTAACTAAAATTGTTTATTTTGACGATGAAAATAGGGCAGTTTGTCATTAGATCTCTTACAGAAAAAGGACATAATATATTACAGCAGTTCCCGGTATTATGAAGTACAGATATTAATGATAAAACTCTTGTGGTGCGGGCATCTTGCCCGCATAAAGTGTACCTCACTCAAGCTGAAATTGCTGTATATCCTACAAAGCTTTATCTAAGTATAGTCGCCTAAATCCCCCGTCATTAAAATTTTGTTTTGCTTCTGATATTCCAGACGGATCGCTTTAATAATATGGTTCATAGCGATCGCCTTATTCTCCTGATTCTCATCCCCCGCTGCCAAAAAAGCCGCCCGTAGTGCAATATTGCGAATATCCGCCCCCGTTAACTCAAAACGACCAGCCAAAAAATCCAAATCTAAATCCTGACAGATAGCCGTATTCATCGGCAACATAAGCTCCCACATTCGACGACGTTCCTCCTGAGTCGGTAAGGAAAACTCAATAATAAATCGTAATCTGCGCGTAAAAGCCTCATCTAAATTATGGCGAAAATTAGTCGTTAAAATCGCAATTCCTGCATACTCTTCCATTTTTTGTAACAAATAACTGGTCTCCATATTCGCATAGCGATCGCGGGCATCCTTGACTTCAGAACGCTTACCAAACAGGGCATCAGCCTCATCAAACAACAGAATAGCATTAGAATTAGTGGCCGCATCAAATACCTGACTAAGATTTTTTTCCGTATCGCCAATATACTTACTAACAATTTGAGACAGATCAATTTTATATAAGTCTAACTGTAAATCCTGGGCAATGACTTCCGCCGCCATGGTTTTTCCCGTCCCTGGCGCACCTGAAAATAAGGCATTTAACCCTTTACCCAGGGATAATCTCTCACCAAACTGCCAGTTTTCCATGACAAAATGATGTTGTTTGGCCTGATTACAAAGTTCTCGGAGTTGATGAGCGGGGTTAGACTGAAGAATAATATCCTCCCAGCCATACTTTGGCTCAATTTTCCGGGCTAGGGTAATCAGAGCATACCCAGATTCCGCACGCGCAGCCGCAAACAGATAACTCGATTTAGGCTTCTCCTTCCCCTGAGATTCCTTGTCTTGATAACCTTCCCAGAGCATCTGTTGACTAGCCATTGCTACCGCATTCCTGATCTGATGGGAATAGAGACGAAAGCGATCGCTCAAAGAGTCCAGTTCGGCAGGGTTTAACATTATACCCAGGGGCGTTAAATGGGATAACCAACAATCCCGCCGTTGTTCAAAATCAGGCAGAGTAAAGGGAATAGTCAATAAACCCAAGGGATAGGGACTACTGGGAAAAGGCATTTCTCCCGACAGAATCACCAGCCTGGGATAATCCCCTAACGCTCTACAAAGACCTTGAAAGGCGATATTTTCAGTATTTTGAAAAAGTGGATCGATATTCGCTAAATAAAGCCAGGTTTGTTGCAGTTGAGCCTGTCGCCATAGCAGAAACAAAGCCGTTTCTTGATTGACTTTTGCCGCCATCATTTTTGGCAAATCAACGATCAGTAAGGAAGCTTTGATCTGATTGGCTAGGGATTGAACCAGGGTTTGTTTTTCTAGGGAATCTCCACCCTGAAAATAGAGTTTTAGAGGTTTGCTTGCTTGCCAATGGTCTTGGATGAGTCGGAGTAAGCCTGGGGGACTGTTTAGGGCAGTAAATTCGGTTTGAGGTTCAATCATCAGGGCGTAATCTTTAAATCGAGCATCTAGCCCAGGGATTTCTAATAAATATTGAGTAATTTGCGGGTCTAGATGTAATTCCTGGGCGAGTAAAGAACTATGGTCAACAGGTGAAACGAGTTGCAACAGGCGATCGCGGCTGAGGGTAGAATCGGGCAGAAAATAGCGGCGATAGGTAAGTTTTTCGGAAATATTCGCACAAATTAAGTTAAGAGCGAGATCAACCGTCGGTCTTTTAGCTCGCACATCGTCCTGGAGGTAGGCATAGAGTTTTTCATAATTGCGATCAAGTTCAACCGCCAAAGCGATCGCCATGATTTTAATTTCAATATCATCTAATTGATAGGTTTTTTGTAGCCAATGTAAGGGAGTGTCAGCAATAACAGCGATCGCTAAATTCGGGTTATCTTCTGTTGCAAAAGACGATTGATCCAGAGTTTTTCCTACTATTTTTTCGGCGGTTTCTGGGGTGATTTGTAACAGGTCATGATAAGGGTTAACGGTTTTTTCTGCGTCATCCAGATTGGCGATCGCGGTTTCAAGTTTTTGGTCTAACCATTGCAATAGGGGGAGTAGATGGGGAAGCATTAATTTGGGTTAAGAGGTTGGGCTTTTAACTACTGTTGAGTAGTTTAATGCTAATATGAGGGACATTATTGAGTTTTTATCAATTTCTTGAGATAACGGGAGAAATGGGTCATGGTGCAAACGAGACTTCACAAGCATTCTCTATCTAAAGCAGAGCAAGCTGTATCGAATGTTGCTTCTCGTGCTTCTGTCCGTGATCCGATTAATGAGTTTCAGGATGTCTATGGCAGTCGGGCGGGGAGTGCGGCTTTTCGGCAACAATTGGGGTCGGATTTTTCTTCATCGCCTCAAATTCAGCCACCGATTCAAGCGAAACCGAGTTTTCGGGGTTTGTCCCAGGAGTTAGCGGCAGAGTCTCAGCCTGTCCAGTTACGGGAAGAAGAAAATAAGACGGGTTTGCCTGATGACCTGAAGGCGGGGGTGGAGGCTTTATCGGGTTATTCGATGGATGATGTGAGGGTTCATTATAATTCGTCTAAACCTGCTCAGTTACAGGCATTGGCTTATACGCAGGGGACGGAGATTCGTGTGGGGCCAGGGCATGAGAAGCATTTGGCGCATGAAGCTTGGCACGTTGTCCAGCAGATGCAGGGAAGGGTTAAACCGACAATGCAGATGAAGGGATTACAGATTAATGATGATGAGGGGTTGGAGAGAGAAGCGGATGTGATGGGGACAAGAGTAGAATACACAGATTTTCAAAAAATATCAGCACCTAAATTGACTCAAAAAGTACAGATCGAACCGATACTTTCTTGTCAAAAACCATTTCAATCAAAGAAAATTATTCAGAGAGTGATTCAACAATGGAATAGTAATGGAAGTAGATTAATTAAAGATAATGAACATTTACAATCCATAGAAGGAATTAGATGGATATTAGAAGAATATGATGGCTTTCAGTGGATTGGTGTCTCTGAAGCTGTCCAAAGGCAAGAGGTGGACGCTTGGATCCACTTTGCCCTAGAAAGTGGCTGGCTAACAACAACAATACGCGACACCTACAAGTCCAACTATGATTATGAACCCGAATATTTTTCAGTCTCGTACAACACTAACATTCCAAAAGTCGTTGTTCACGTACATTGCAATCCGCAAGGATATATTAGGGATGATATAGGAGCAATGAATTGGAAATGGACAGATTATGAAGCGACCAATCGGGGTAGAGGGGGAAATCTCCGTGGGTATTATGCCCAAGCTCTTCATCATCGAGTCCCAGCATTACATCATTGGCAAAATAATCCATTGCATACAAATGAAGAAAATAATTATTCATATTATGGAATATCGGCGTTACTGAATTAAGCTATGAGTGCGATCGCTGATCTTGTAGTGCGATCGCCGATCTTGTAGGGTGCGTTAATGAAATGTAACGCACCGATTTAACCCTTATTGTTCCTAACCGATTTAACCTTTATTGCTCCTAATTTTTTGTGCGTTACGCTTCGCTAACACACCCTACGTTTTTGGGGTTAATCATCCCAACAGCCTGAAGGTTTTTCCTTTCTTTCCCCCTTACCCCAATCAGCAGGATAAATTCCCTGAGCAATAAAACGATGAATGCTGGAATACGGCCAATCCTGGGGATTTTTGCATAAACCATGTCCCACAGGATTATCATGAATATAATCACAATGCAGCGCAAAATCTCGGTCATTTCGGATCAAATGCTCCCAAAAACGACGTTGCCAAAGATGACTTTCCCCGCGCTTCTGTCGTGATAGAGAAATATCTCGATTAATCCCTAAAGCTTGCCCATAATGCTTAGTGCGATCGCCGATCCTGTAGGGTGCGTTAATGAAATGTAACGCACCAAATTAATGATTATTCATCATCATTGTCTAATATTTGGAATGGCTATTAATGCGATCGCCGATGCAATCTTGATCATAATCGCTTTACCATAAGACTGACGGATAAAAGCCGCTAATTTTTTGATCTTTGGTAATAATAGGAGCATAATATTGATTTGCTAAAGCCACAATAATTCGGTCTGCTGGATCTTTATGTTCCCATTCTAAAGCAACACTTTTTAACCAAAGATTCTCATCAATTGGGATAATTGAAATCACATCTGATTGCTGTAATCTTTTAATATAAATTTCTAAAGAAATACCTAGATCTAATTTTTTATTTTTGATTTTAATGGCGATTTCCCAAATTGAAATAGAAGCCACTAACCCATTTTTATCCTTTTCCATTTGCTCACACGCTTTTTGAGCCAATAAAGATAATTGCTCTGGATCAAGACTCCACCAAATCAAAGCACAAGTATCTAAAACCAGACTCATAAAAGTTCCCATTCATCCGTGGTAGGAGTTGTCAAATCTTCTAAATAGGTAACTTTTCCTCGCAAGTCTGCAAATAATTCTTGAGTTGTCAATCTTGGTTTATTTTTAATGAGGCGGATTAGACTTAGAATTTTATCTAATTCCTGTTCTGATAGGGACTCAATTTCTTCCATAATTAAGGCTTTATTTGGCATAATTAAATTCCTTCAAATTGACCTTAGTATTACGATAACATAAAATTCATTAAAGAATGGCGATCGCTGTTGTAGGGTGCGTTAATGAAATGTAAGGCAACATCAGGATGGGAGGTATCGGTGCGTTACGCTGCGCTAACACACCCTACCCAAAAGTGCGTAAGCGTTGCTGCAAGCAGTTCGCAGATATTCTAGGTTAGGTTGAGAAAAAGATACCTAGCAATTCACTATTTAAAAATTGAAACATCAGTGATCTCTTTTTGATTTGATCAAGAAAAGACCACTATTCTTTTCTTCTTTACCTTCGAGAATGAAAACGCCCTGCTTCCTTGGGAGGAAAAGCAAAAAGTATACTTTATTACATAAAAAATATTCTTTGAGATTTGTGGAATGTGATTCAGGTCAATTTAGACAATATTTTGAAAATATGGATATGATATAAAAGTAAATGAAAATTAAAAAATATTGATTTCAATGTTAAATGAATCTGCCAAATTGCCAAAACTTAAAGATTCACTAATCGAGCAAATTCTTTTAGGGAATAAACTTACTCCTGAGTTAATTGCAATTCTGACTATATATTTTGTCCAAGGGATATTAATGTTATCCAGGTTAGCTGTTAGCTTTTTTCTCAAAGATGAATTGTTATTAAGTCCAGTACAAATGTCCGCAATTATCGGTATCAGTACCATACCTTGGATGATCAAACCATTATATGGTTTTGTTTCTGATATTTTACCATTATTTGGCTACCATAGAAAAACTTATATATTCTTATCAGGAATTATAGGAAGTGCGGCTTGGTTGAGTTTAGGAACAATAGTTAATAGTGGCTCAACTGCAACAATGATGATTCTCCTTTCTTCTTTTTCCGTTGCTCTTAGTGATGTGATAGTTGATTCCATAGTAGTGGAAAGAGCCAGATCAGAATCAGCAGAAAAATTAGGTTCTTTACAATCTCTTTGCTGGGCTATTTCAGCCATTGGTAGCTTATGTACAGCTTACTTTAGCGGCCTACTTTTAGAATACTTTACCACTCGTACAGTATTTTTAATCACAGCATTATTTCCTATAATTACCTCATTTGTCGCTTGGTTAATTACAGAAAAACCCATGAACAAAGATGATCAAAAAAACAATTATGATCATATTAAATATCAATTAGTACAAATACGTCAAGCAATCACAAAAAAAGCAGT
>Ga0315905_10000978_pt1 | contig 31199 bp, 25 predicted proteins | sample LakEriMetagenome_5_FD_203522 | JGI IMG/M metagenome (GOLD analysis project Ga0315905, IMG submission 203522) | Freshwater fungal communities from buoy surface, Lake Erie, Ohio, United States - Buoy 4 MA121 | ecosystem: Environmental > Aquatic > Freshwater > Lake | place: USA: Lake Erie, Ohio... | reverse complement strand
AATCCGCACCCACAAAATCGATGGCATCGTCCACACCGCAGCCCTTAAGGCAGTCGGTGAATCAATGGAGAAGTCAGATGAATACTTCCAAGTGAACTTAGAGGCAACAACAGAACTGATTGCAATTGCAAAGCGCAACAATGTTAAGAAATTTATCTTCTCATCCACCGCTGCTGTCTATGGCAGCCCAGATTCAATGGATCCTTGCACAGAAGATGGACCAAAGGCACCGATCTCTCCTTATGGGGATTCTAAGTTTCAAGCAGAGTCAGCAGTGACTGCATTTATCAATACGCCGGGTAACCATGGAACATCACTTCGCTTCTTCAACGTTGTAGGTGCAGCTGCCCCAGAACTTCTCGATAACTCCGTTGAAAACTTAGTTCCAATCGTTCTCGGCAAACTCAATAAAGGTGAAGCACCAACCATCTTCGGCACCGATTACCCAACACCAGATGGCACATGTATTCGTGACTACGTCGATGTTCGCGATATCGCCCGAGCACACCTAGCTGCAGCAGATGCCACAACCAAACTCCCTGAGACCATGAATATCGGCACAGGGCGTGGTGCATCAGTGCGAGAGATCATCAAGCTTGTCTTGGATGCAACCAAGAAGAGTGATACCCAGGTCATTGAGGTGGAGCGCCGTGCAGGAGATCCAGCATTCCTGTGTGCTGATGTAACCCTGGCAAAGAGCGCCATGGGCTTTGAATCCAAGTACTCACTGGAGGAGAGCGTTAGAAGCCTCTTTTAGCCCTTTCTAGGCGTGACAGCTGCGCCCGATAGACTCAACCCATGCCTGCGAGCCTGCCAACCCCTGCTGCACCCGCACAGGATGCACGCCGCAGCGTCCTTGCAATCCCAGCCTTTCGCAAGCTCTGGAACTCCATGCTCTTCTCATCCCTTGGTGATTGGCTAGGCCTTCTTGCAACTACGGCGCTCGCTCAGCAACTCTCTGGTGGGTCGTATGCAACAGCAAACTTTGCAATCGCTGGTGTCTTTATCGCACGCCTTCTACCTGCAGTCTTTCTTGGTCCTATTGCAGGCGTGATCGCAGATCGCTTTGATCGCAGGCGTTTGATGGTCTCAGTAGATGTGATGAGAGCTGGGCTCTATATATCTATTCCAATCGTTCACACATATTTCTGGCTCTACACAGCCATGATTTTAGTGGAGTGCCTAACTCTCTTCTGGTCACCAGCTAAAGAGGCATCAGTTCCCAATCTTGTCCCAAGGGATAAGTTGGAGAATGCAAATCAAGTTTCACTCCTAGCTGCCTACGGCACAGCGCCCATCGCTGCAATCTTGTTCTCACTGCTCACACTTCTCTCAGGAGCAATTGCAGCAGTGAGTCCACTGCTGCCAAGTAACTCAGTCGATATCGCCCTCTATATCAACGCTCTCTCATTCCTCTTCGCCGCGTGGACAATCCGCGGACTTAAGGAGATTCCAAAAGGAGCAGCATCTAAATCTCATAAAGATGAGAACGTTGGACAGTCACTGATTCAGGGGTGGAAAACAGTCTCTGAATCAAAGATCATCCGAGGTCTGATTATCGGGATGGTCGGTGCATTCTCAGCCGCCGGTGCTGTAATCGGCCTTGCCCGCACATTCGTAGGAGACCTCGGTGGTGGAGATGCCGCATACGGTGTTCTCTTTGGTTCAGTCTTTACAGGCCTTGCAATCGGTATTGCATTTGGCCCCAAGATATTTGCACAGTTCTCTCGCCGGCGTCTATTTGGTGCATCCCTTACAACTTCAGGTGTATTCCTAGTCCTGCTTGCGCTGATCTCTAACTTAGTTCTTTCTGTTGTCATCGTTGCAATACTTGGAGCATTCAGCGGCATAGCTTGGGTCACAGGCTTCACCATGCTTGGCATGGAGGTCCATGATGATGTTCGTGGGCGCACCTTCGCCTTCGTGCAATCACTGATCCGTATTACTTTGGTTGCAGTCCTAGCTATTGCACCCATCATCGCTGCGACGATAGGTGTGCACAGCTATGAATTTGAGAATATCAAGCTCAACTACAACGGAGCACAGATCACCATGCTCCTTGCAGGTTTGATTGCAGCTCTGATTGGTTCTATCTCCTATCACCAGATGAAAGATCGCCCCACAGTCTCTCTATGGTCAGACATCCTGGCTGCGATGCAAGGTGAGCTAGGCAGCATCACGGGGGCGCCCACACAAGGAATCTTCATCGCATTTGAAGGCGGTGAAGGCACAGGTAAATCAACACAATCTAAGTTATTGCAAAAGTGGTTAGAGCAAGAGGGCGAGACCGTGGTCTTCTCACGAGAACCCGGTGGCACAGACCTCGGAAAAGATTTAAGGAAGATTCTTCTAGGACATGAGACAGGTGCGATATCACCAAGGGCTGAAGCACTTCTCTATGCAGCAGATCGTGCGCATCATGTCTTCTCCGTGATTCGCCCAGGGCTGGCAGAAGGCAAGGTAGTCATCTCTGATCGCTACTTCGATTCATCTGCTGCCTACCAAGGAGCAGGACGAGTACTTAATCCATCAGAGGTTGCACGCATCTCTAGATGGGCAACTGAGAGTTTGTATCCAACTCTTACAATCCTTATCGATGTGCCTGCAGAAGTTGGCTTAAGTCGACTTCAATCTCGCGATCGACTAGAAGCAGAACCTACAGAATTCCACGAACGTGTACGCCAAGAGTTCCTACAAATTGCCATGATGGATCCAGAACGCTACTTCGTTGTCAACGGAACACAATCAGTGGAGGAGATCCACACACAAATTATTGCTCGCGTTGCTGAGCTTCCAGCGCTGAAGCGCAATGCAGAAGGTCCACAGCAGAATAAGTTCCTGAAGCCAATTCGTATTGCAACACATGCAGTAACAACAACTGTTACAAGAGCTGCAAAGGCAAGTAAGTCAGCGACAACAAAGAAGAAAAAGAAGTAAGTGACTTCAGTCTTTGATGACCTTGTAGGTCAAGAACACATTGTTGAAATCCTGAATGGGGCAGTAGCTGCCTCTCGCACAGGCATCGAGTCACAAGAAATGACCCACGCTTGGGTCTTTACGGGACCTCCAGGATCTGGTCGTTCATCTGCTGCAGTGGCATTTGCGCAGGCACTCATCTGTCCCAACGATGGCTGCGGCGCATGCAGTGACTGCAACGCGGCGAAAACAAGTGGCCATCCTGATGTTGAAATCATTCGTACCGAAGGGCTCTCAATCAAAGTTGAGGAAGTTCGCGAACTACTGACTCGCGTTGCATGGGCACCATCAATGGGTGGATGGCGTGTAGTTGTTATGGAAGATGCTGATCGACTTACCGAATCTGCAGCTAACGCACTACTTAAAGCAATCGAAGAACCGGGAACAAGAACTGTCTGGTTGCTCTGTGCACCAACGCTCCATGATGTGTTACCAACCATCCGCTCACGTTGTCGCCACCTACAGCTGCACACACCATCCCTTGAAGCTGTGACCAGCGTGCTTATCAATCGCGACAACATTGCACCAGGTATGGCTGATTTTGCAGCACGTGTCAGCCAAGGTCATATCGGTCGTGCAAGGTATTTGGCGACAAATGAAAGTGTGCGAAGCAATCGCAAGCTCATCATGCAGTTGCCACTACAACTTGGTTCACTTGCGACAGCATTCCAAGCAGCACAAACACTTGTCGACCTTGCAACTGGTGAAGCCAATTCTTCATCCGATGAGAGAGACGAAAAAGAGATTGAAAAACTTCAAGAGGCCTACGGAAAAGGCGCAACCGGCCGCGGCATGGCAACTGGTGGTGCAAAAGCAGTTAAAGAACTTGAGAAGGAACAAAAGTCACGTTCTACTCGTATGGTCCGCGACTCCATCGATGGGGCACTCCTGGATATCGCCACCTTCTACCGCGATGTCATGATGGTGCAATCAGGCAATACCGAATCCATGATCAACACAGATATGCGTGAAGAGATTGAAGGCTACGCCTCATCTCACCCGGAGCATTCAACAATCCTGAAGATCAATGCCTTAATGGAGGCTCGTGCCAACCTTGCACGTAATGCAGCTCCACTTGTCACTTGTGAAGCGCTTATGTGCCAATTAGCTCGTAAATAACAACCTGAACTAGTCCTTGAGAGTGGTCATGAGCACCCCTTGCCATAAGGCAGAATTCCTACATGCGCCTAGACCATGTTTCTTATGTGACCTCCCATGACCAACTTGCTGACACAGTTCAACGCTTAGGTTCACGCCTTGGAAGCACATTCGTTGATGGCGGTATTCACCCGCGATTTGGCACACGTAACTTCACAGCCGCATTAAAGAATGGTCAATACATAGAAGTTGTATGTCCACTTGATCACCCGGCAACAGAGCAAACTCCTTGGGGTAAAGCTGTTTCCAAGAAGGCAAATGAAGGCGGCGGTTGGTTCACATGGGTTTTCAGCACTAAAGACATTGCACCAATCGCTGAAAAGTTTGGTCGTGAGGCAACTGAAGGTCACCGCACACGCCCAAATGGAACAGATTTGAAGTGGAAGCAGATTGGCGTTAAAGAAATTGCAGACACGCGCGAGTTCCCATTCTTTATCCAGTGGCTTTCAGCGGATCACCCATCACAAGATGGAACTCCCTTGGCAGAAATTAAAAAGATTGTAATTGCCGATAAAAATCAACTAGCAGATTCTTGGTTTAAAGAAGACATTCTTGCCTCACTCGGCAATGTCAGTATTAATTGGGTTAATCCAGCAAGCAACGATGACCAATCTGGAATAGTTTCGGTGCACCTGCAAACACCTACCGGAGTCGTTGAACTTGATTAATTGCAATTATAAGATTCGGTAGAGTAAGAAATTTTGGAGGAATCCGCTCCATAATTGGGAACCTGTGCAATCAAACTCAACAGAAATCTCTCCAAGTCAATCTTCAATACTAAATTTGCCAATTTCTGGGGTCAAGAAAATGTTCAGGCAAAATTGGATATCTCGTAAAATCAATCCTTTTAGTAGATCTGAGAGCTTCAACTATCTCTTCTAATTGAATGCGGTCTTGCGCTCCCACAACAACCGTTGATGCCCAAGGAATCGACTTCGCATACAACACGCACGCCTCCAAAGGTAAAATGTTATCCCTTTTGCACGCCTTCCAAAATTCACCCAGGACATTCTTTACGGGCTTGAAAAAAACCGGCAAGTCGGACAAATTTGAAAGTAGTAAGCCTTGCAAGAAAATCGAACGAACCTCAAGTCGATTTCCTTGTTGATACAAATCAGTCAATTCATCACGATTAATCTCATTCCTTCCCATCACAGATTCTGGCAACTGAAATACCGAGAATCGAGGGAATTTTTGTTTGACCCAAAGCACTTCCTCTGCAGAGTAAACACTTACTCCGATCTCACCAACAAGTCCCATTTCCAAAATTTCAATCATCCATTTGTAAACATCTACTCCCGAATCACCCCTTAAGACTAAAGCGTCATGCAACAGGACTGAATCTAGAAGTGTTAAACCTAGTTGATCAAGCGAATTGAGGACACTTTGTAGGAGCAAAGGAAAAGAAATACAGGAATCTCGAGATATTTTGGAAGTAACTCGAAATTTCTTATCTCCATTAAATGTCCCACCAATCAATTTCTCTGCAGCCCCGTAACTTGGTGCAGTATCAAATTGCAGGATACCCAAATCATTTGCAAACATTAAAAAATTGGATTTCTCAAACTGCGTGAGAGGTTTATAGCCCGGGAAAAGCCCATAGCCGTCATTTAGAATTGCTGTTCCCAGAGTTAGCCTTGACCCTAATGAAAAAGGAAAGTCCTTAGGTGGCACGAAATCTAATCTAGTCATGAGTCTCAATAATCAACTTTCTCATCCAAAATCCACCCTCCCCGTAAGGGGAAACGATTTCAAAGCCTACTTTTTTGTACAGAGACAAAGCAGGATGGTTTTCTGAATTAACTCCTAACTCAATTATTTCAATTCCAAATTCTTTGCGCATTTTAAGGAATGCAAAAGGTAAAATTTGAGCACCTATTCCCTTACCGCGTGACTTTAAATCTCCAATCAGCATACCCAAGACAGCCCTCTTTTCCTTCTTGGAGATGGATTCAAACTTTAAATTACCAATGTGGAGCTGTTCACTGCTAGTAAAAATCCCTAACAGAATGCAATCTACTGAGTGGTTTTTAGAGTCAATAAACTCGATAAGTTTCTCAAGAGAATAATTACGATTGACGCTCTCTATGAATGAATTAGAATCTTCATCTTGCATCCAACTCAAATAATTTGTTAAGTCATCCCTTGCCGGATCAAGAGAACGCAAAGTGTATGAAGGTGTCATTATTGTGGTTATCAACAGCTGCACCTTTCGTCGACTTTATGATTCCAAAAATGCCACGCGAATCCAATAGTTATATCGACACCGCAAATCATACCCCCACAGTTGTACTAAAATTCAACATTTTTACCACTTCGTTCCAATTTTTAGTTGTGATGCTAACCTAAGAGTGTGAAAACATTAGTAATCATTCAGGCACGAAGTGCATCCAAGCGCTTACCTGAAAAAGTGATGAAGAAAATCTTGGACCGAGAAGTGATTCTGCGCCTTGCGGATCGAGTTTCAAAAGCTAAATTAGTTTCTGACTTAGTTGTTGCAACGACTAGTGATCGCTCAGATGATCGCCTAGAGTCAATTTTGAAGCATGAGAATATATCGTGCTTTCGAGGGAGTACGGATAATGTTCTTTCACGATTCTCAACAATTAGCAAATCTAGTCAAGCAACCCACATAGTTCGAATCACGGGTGATTGCCCCCTTGTTGATTTTAGAGTGATTGATTTAGCGATATCTACTTTAATTCAAGGAAGTTATGATTACGTTTCGACAGATAGTACTTATCCTGATGGATTTGATGTTGAAGTTTTTACAGCTGCTGCTCTGTCTGAGGCTGATGAGAAGGCTACTGATGATTATGATCGAGAACATGTCACACCGTATATCAAAAGAAATTTCCCAAAAATTAAGTTTTTGAGCTTAGCCGAAAACTATGAACACATGCGAGTGACCCTAGATGAGCCAGAAGACCTTGAGGTTATTCGAGCCGTCACAGAATACTTTGGGGACAACAATAATTTTGAGATGTCTGAAGTTATTAACTACCTGGAGAAAAACCCTGAACTCATGAAACTCAATAGTAATCACTTGAGGAACGAAGGCTCACGACTAAGTGTCAGCCAAAAGTTGTGGAAGAGAGCAGTAAGGGTGATACCTACAGGCAATCATCTGCTTTCTAAAAACCCAAACATCCACCTTCCTGGGGGATGGCCAAACTATTTCAGCAGGGCTAAGGGTTCAAAGGTGTGGGATATTGAGGGAAGAGAATTTCTAGATATGTCTCTTATGGGAGTAGGCACTAACTCACTTGGTTACGGGAACGAGTACGTTGATAAGAAAGTGCAGGAAGTTATCTCGCTTGGGAACATGTCTACCTTAAATTGCTTCGAAGAAGTGGAACTTGCAGAGAAGCTGCTATCGATGCATCCAAATTTTGGTATGGCTAGATTTGCGCGAACAGGTGGAGAAGCAAATGCTATAGCAATTAGGTTAGCGCGTGCTGCAACTGGAAAAGAGATTGTTGCTGTTTGTGGTTATCATGGATGGCACGATTGGTATTTGGCAGGCAATATTTCCAATAAAGATGGTTTAAATAGTCACTTACTCCCTGGTCTTGGAACCAGGGGTGTCCCAGAATCTCTGAGAGGCACAACTACGACCTTCCACTATGGCAGTAGTAATGAATTTATGTCTGCAATTTCAGACCCAAATACAGCGGCGGTGATTATGGAGGTGAGTAGAACTGCAAGCCCAGATCTGGAGTTCTTACAAAAAGTTCGATTAGAGACTAGCCGAAGAGGAATCGTCTTAATTTTTGACGAATGCTCCTCTGGATTCAGAGAAAACTTTGGAGCGATGCACCTCAAACTGGAAGTAGATCCAGACATGGTGATGTTGGGGAAGGCGCTAGGCAATGGATACGCAATAACTGCAGTTTTAGGCTTAGAAAACATAATGAGGGAGGCTGAAAAAACTTTCATAAGCAGCACCTTTTGGACTGAAAGAATTGGATTCACTGCGGCACTGGCGACCTTGCAAGTTATGGAACAAGAAAAGTCATGGCAAACAATTTCTGAATATGGTAAAAGAGTACAAACAGCGTGGAAGAAAATTTCTGAAGAATCAGGCATTCGGATTAGAATTGGTGGGTATCCAGCAATTTCTAGTTTTGTGTTTGAGGATGGAAACCATCAAATCCTAAAAACGTATATTACTCAAGAGATGTTGAAAAATGGGATACTTGCCGGAAACATGATTTATGCTGCAACTACACATGATGAAGAAATGTTGGAAATGTATACAAATCAACTAAGCACAATATTTGGGGCAATCCGAATTGCTGTTGAAAGTGACTCTGTTAAAAATCTGCTTGATTCTGAAGTTTCTCAATCTGGCTTTGGAAGACTTAACTAGAATATAAAACGAAGTCGTCATCTCCATCCCCCCCAAGAATAATTGCTTCAGCGGCTTGGTAAGAGAATGAGTTGCGATCGCATTCCTTAAATCCAATGCGATTGACCAAAAAACGAGTCGCAGAATTTTTCTTGTGTACCGCTGCTAACCACTTCACGCGGGGAAATTGTTCTGAAGTTGCCTTAATTTGCCACCTTAGTGCCTCTAGAGCAACTGAAAGGTGCAAATCACTACAAAGAGGCGTCCATCCCCCTATGAGAAACTTCGTTCCTTCAAATTCTCGAATCTGATGCCAGATGTAAATACTTGCAGTTTCACCCAGTTCACCAACGTAATTCTCTCGTGCATTATCGAACCACCAAGCATAATGCTCAGGCTTACTGATTCTCTTCTGGTTAATCATAAAGTTGCGAGTTGCATCCAAGTTTCTTCCCTCATAAATAATATTAACATCGGAATCTGTTGCAGCCCTTAGGCGAAATGCATGAGCCGATCCGCGGACATCTTCGCTTACTTCAGTCAAAGTATGAGGTAAATGAAACGAATTTCGATTCGAGATTACTGCATCTATGGAATCCACAATTCTCTGCGCTCCATTCATTGCAGGTCGTGCTCCAGCTGCACGCAGAAGTGACTTGTAAATAGGCAAATTCACAAGACTTGAATTGAAAAATGAAGGGAAATAAGTATCTTGAAAGTCTCCGATACTTTCAAGATTAAAAAAGTGTCCAAGTTGCTCAAGTTGGAAGTCATCATTTTGCTGAGAAGAGTTGAGAGGAAAAGTAATTTGAGGAATTAAACCTGCAGAACTGTAGTAAATTGACGTGTTCGCTGCGCCAATCACTAAATCACAGTTGGCGATTAAACCTTCTATATTCGGAGTAAAGTCAACAAAAGTCACCTTAATTCTATTACTTATAGGAGAATCAGAAATCAAACTATGAACCAAGTCTTCAGATATGTTGTTACTTCTTAAGAAAATTAACTGCAAACCCATTTCCGAATCTCGAGTACATCTGAGTAATCCTTCAAGCACTTGGTCAAAAATCTGTTGGGACGGATTAGATCCAAGATACACAAAAACTCTTTTCGAGTTCCCGGGAATTGACTCGATATCTAGTTCACCCACTCCCGCCGTAATAATGACATTAGAGATGGCCTTCGACCCTTCCCCCAAATTAGGAAACTGCCTTGTTCCCAAATATCGAATTCCGTACGGGATTACATTCTCCAAAAACTGCAAAGAGACGGACGAGTCTTCAATTGCAAAAATTCTAACTCCCATTTTCTGAAACGGCTTACACCAATCTTCGGTGATTTTATAAGAGTCGACCAAGAGATTTTCAATACCGTATTGCTTAATGAATCGAGCAATAGTCTCTTTCTCATGTGATTTGGGAGAAGCTGTCAGCACAAGTAGTTCGCCAATATTTGGTGACCCGCTATTGAATTCTTTCGGCCATTGCCTATCTAATGCATAAAATACCTGATAGTCGTGAAGTTTGAGGATACGGCCAATTTCAGCGCTGCGAGATATATGACCCAGCCCGGATTCTTCTGAGTTATCTATTCTAATTAGAATCGATCTATTCATCAGAGATTTTGGTTCCGTTAATTAATCGCCGACCGTCGTTTCTTAACTGAGTATTCGCATGAAAACGCAAACTTGCCTTGTCAATTTTTCCACTATTCAACTTAGGGAGCTCATCTACCCAAATGTAATGAAAAGGATGCTGATAGGGGGCTAATTTAAGGCTAACTAAATCTCGTACGATTCCTAGTAACTCTACTGATCTAATTTCACTGACAAGAAATGCAACTGGAATCTGTCCAAAATAGTCATCATCCTTTTCCACCACACAACATTCAACTATGTCGCTGCACTCCAAAATCACACGTTCAACATCCATAGGGAAGAGATTCTGTCCTCCCACACTAATTACATCCTTTGTACGACCCAGAAAAAAGAGGCGACCGCCATTATCAATAAACCCTAAGTCAGAAGTACCAAACCAATTTCCACCGCCTGTGGCGGATTTCAAAAGTCCAGATTTCAAATACCCCACACAGAGAAGTGGAGAATCTACAAAGATCTCTCCAGGGGTGTTCGGCGCACAGACATCTCCGTTCATTGATCTGATCTCTATATTTACTTTTTCGCATCGGGTTCCAACCGAATCCGGCGCAAGTTGAAATTCAGATTTCGAGGCATTAGTAACAGTTGCCACTTCTGATGTCCCGTACTGTTCATGAAACTCAAAATTCTCAGAAAGAAACAAGTCTGACTTTATTTTGTAATTCAGAGAAGCAGATGAACTTACCAGACAGCGCAATGATGCTAGGTCAAAATCTTCAGCAAGAAGAAAACTTGTTAAACCATGAAGATGCGAAGAAACGCAGATTGTAAAACTTACGTTATATTTACGTACCGTTGAAATCCAATTTAAGGGTGAGAATTTTGGTAGTTGTACCAAAGTAGCGCCATTAAGCAAGGGTAGGAAAGTCAATCGTTGCCCTAATGAATGCGAAAACGGAGATGCGTTTAAAATGATGTCATTAGGAGTTACTTTATATAAATCTCTGGACTGGGCCGCCCGGAGACTCTTTAATTCTTGAGAAAATACAATGGGTTTTGGATTCCCAGTTGAACCTGAGGACGAGGTAACAAGAAAACCTGGAAAGTCAGATTCGACAAGATTGCTCCCAGCAAATTCAGTAGGGTCCAGCTTGTATAGGAAAAAATCTTCTAATCTCGCAATTTCCAAGAAACCGTTTCCCAAATTCTGTATATCTGAGATCAGCCATGAAGTAGCCGACTCAACCAGAATATCTTTAACTTGATTTATTCTCAGAGATTTGCTTAAAGTTACTGCCCTTAGCTCCAGCTTCGCAACAGCAAAAATTAGTCCAACTGAGTGGAATGTTTCTGCGGAAGATATGGCGACGGATTTGAACTGATGAAATCCAGAAAAGTAAAGTAAGAGATTTGCAGTGTCATCAATGCATCGGATTAAGTCTTGATATGTCCAAAATGACCCATCTGAATCAACAATAGAAATTTTCTCTGGTGTGGTTTCGGCAAATACGGCAATCTCATTATACAAAATAGACATTAATTCAAATCTTCTGACTCAATCTGAAACAAGAACTCCCCTAAGGTCAATTCACGCATCGAAAATATTAATTGATCCCCTATAAAAGTTTGTTTACAGAATTCAATCTCTGAGATTAGAGATACTGTAAGTAAACTATCTATCCACTTTTGATCAGAAATGGGCAAACTTAGAGCTACATCAAATTGGTATTCCTGGGAAGGTCGATTCCGAAGAAACCACTTTTCAACGCAAATGCGGAGCGGACTCATTCTTCACTTTCTAAATCAACATGTGAGAGCGACAATCGTTGACCTTTAACGATTGAGCTCCGACTGCGCTTCCCAATGATGCTCTCATAATATGAAATTGGCAGACCAAAGGACGGCCGTATTGAGCGTACGTTTGCAGAGGTAAATAACTCTCCAGGCTTAATGTCTTCAACGCAATACAAAGACCTTTTACCATTCAGATTTTCCCTTGAACTCGCAGGGATATCGTAATTGACTACACCAATTGCTGCCTCAACATTGCGAATACAATGAACCATATGCTTAAACTGACTTGGGCTCAAGGAAAAGAAGTCATCTACTGATGATTGAGAATCAGAAAGTTTGATGTGTTTTTCTATGGCATTTGCTCCCTGAGCGACTGCGGCAACGGCTATCTCTATGTCTAGAGTGTGATCTGAAAATCCCACAGGACCTTTAACGAAGTCTTTCATGTGCTCAATAGTTCTCAGATTTATGTCTTGGAGTGGAGCAGGATAGGCCGTGCTTGCCTTGAGCCAAATTACTTGAGGGCAACCGTTGTGGAGAAGTATTTCATTCGATTCATAAATCTCGGATGCATTCGACAAGCCTGTTGAAATGAATACAGGCTTCCTCGTCTTACCTAATCGCTTTAACAGTATTGAATCAGAAGCTTCGGGTGAGGCCACCTTATATGCAAACGGATCGTGATTCTCGAGAAGTTCAATTGATGTCAAATCAAATACCGATGCGAAAACCGGTACAGAAAATCTCTTCGCAGCTTTGAATAGCTCGGGAATCCACTCGAATGGCGTCTGAGCTGTCTTATACAAGTTGAATAAAGTTGAATACTTTTCCCATGAATTCCCCGATGGAATTCTAAAGTCATCAAATTCTGAATCAATAGTAATGGAATCTGCAGTATAAGCTTGAAATTTGACCGCATCTGCACCCGCTTTGGCAGACTCTTCAATCAGGTGAATTGCATTTTCAATCTTACCGGCATGATTTCCGGAAATCTCTGCGATTACAAAAGTTGGGAACCCATCTCCGATAGCTAAATCCATTATGCACCCAAATTTTCGCCTGGTATTGATCCGACAAAACACAACTCTGGCAGAATTCTAGACCCAAAACTATTGTACTGGTACCCATTCTCTCGCTTGATGGGATTTAACGGAAGCCTCGAGAATCTGCAGCCCCTGTTTGGCTTGAGAAATACCTGGTGCAAAGTCTGCGCCACCATTTGTGAGATTGGCTGACGTCATATTTACTCTAATGTCCTCGTAAAGATTAGCGAATGCTTCAATGAACCCACCTGGGTGCCCAGGTTTGAATCTGTTATATCGGGGTTCGTCTACAATCGGGAACCCTTGGCCGAAGCGAATTTCATTCACTTCGCCATGCTGGTTTGCATTTCTCAGCTTATTGGGCTCCACTTGCTTCCAAGCAACACTCCCGTGAGAACCAAAGATTTCTATTTCTAACCCATTTTGCTCACCTAATGCTGTTTTGCTCACCCAGAAGCTCCCAATCATCCCATTCGCATACTCAGCAAGAATTTCTACTTCGTCAACCAACCCCTTCATAAAGGAGTGATTTCCGAATCGCGAAAAAACCCCTGAAGGGTTCATCCCCGTGGCGAATGAGGCAAGATGCAAAACATGAACTCCTAGATCTAGCAATATAGTAGGAATTTCACCATCAGATTGACGCCAAAGTTGAGGAGGATTAACTCGACCCGTGACCCGATCTTGCCTGATAAATCCCTCCTGAGGCATTTTCACTCTGATGGAGATTAACTCACCAAGTTTGCCACTTGACACCAGATGGCGCATGAGTCTCACCATCGGATAACCAATGTAATTGAATGTAACAAATAAATCTGACTCCATTTTGCTTGTAAGGGTTTCGATTTCAATAGCTTCTTTCAATGAGGACGTTACAGACTTCTCACAGATTACTGGGATTTGGGCATTAATAAGCGGTACTAGATTCTCAAAATGATTTGGAGTAGGTGTAAGGATTGCGACGACGTCAAATTCATTTTTTCTTTCGATGATTTCACTCAAAGATGCGAACACCATATTTCTGGGAATTCGGTAGCGGGTAGATGATAAGTCATTCGCTTCTGAGTTCCGGTTAAATAAACCGCCGACCACTTCGAAATTCCCATCCATTTGCGAAGCAGTAAAGTGGGCTTGCCCAACAGCAGAGTTGCTCCCTCCACCCAAGAAAACAAGTCGCAAATTGGACACTTTAACCTCTTTCAAAGACATGAGAACACGATTAAGAAACACAATGGTTGGAGATTTAACTCCATTGATAGACTACCACCTAGGCTTCTGGGTATGAATCATTATCTTAGGTGAGTTCGTGAGGATACAAGGGTAAATGAGTGAGCCAATATTCTTTAGCATCGTAGTCCCGGTCTTTAATTCCAAAACTTTTATCGAAGCCAACATTCTCTCGCTAACTAAACTAGAATTTCCAACCGATAAATTTGAAGTCATATTTGTTGATGACGGTTCTTCAGATAATTCACTCTCCGCAATTGAAGGTTTTTTAGAGTTCCACCATATTAAGTTTTCATTTCAACTTCTTAAGAACACAGCCACCCTCGGTCCTGGGATTGCTCGGAATATTGGCGTAACAAATGCCAAGGGTGAATGGATTATCTTCCTAGATAGTGATGATCAATTGACCTCTGATTCCCTAAGGGAATTAGCCAATCACATACAAATTCAAGAAAGCATGTCTGGAGTTGATTTAGTTTTTTTCGATGGCATTGCTTTTGGAGCCCAGGGTGAAGTGCTAAAAGAAATTTGCAAGCATGAGTGCCTAATGAATTCTTCAAGCAGCAAGAAAAATCTAGTAGTTGAGATTAAATCAATACTTCGCCTTGAATTTGATGAACATGTCATTTTTTGTACATTTAAGAAGGAGTTTCTTAAAGCTAACGAAATTAGCTTCACCTCAGGAATTTATGAAGATATACTCTTTATATCTCGATCGTTAATTTTGTCCAAAACAAGTATGCATTTAGACAAAATTTTGTATAAAAAGTTTTCCAGGGCAAATCAAATAACTGGAAGCTTTACACTGAAACATGCGGAAAAATACTTGCACTCTAGACAAGGCATTTGGGAGTGGTTAAAAGTAAATTCAGAAATTTCGATTGGCGATTTTGCCCCGGATTATTGCCATGGGGTGAGAGGCGCTTTAGGGATCCTCTACAGGACGAGTGCCGACGAGATAAGCCCTGAATATAGGAATGAATTCGACACTCAGTTGACTAGAGTTGCTATAGGATTGTTTGAGGATTTAGCAGAAATCATCCATGCTCCGCTGGAGACTAAATTGGACGAGATTGCTTATTCTAGATTCCGGGAGATTGTAGCTCTAGGAAAACTTTGAGCTGAAAGGTTGAAGACTTTGGGCGAAGCCTATTTTAGTTGTCCCGACATACAGCACAGCATCTATCTAGCGCCCTCCAAGGTGAGAACTTGCTGTCAACGTTTTTTTGTTCAAGGGAAGCAAGAAGGTGATGTTGTCCTTCTGGATGTTGCCAAGGGCGATGAAGTATCTGCCCAGACAATTCTCAATTCAAAGCTACAGCTCATCGAATTAATCAATACCGGAGAAAAAACCGCATGCTATGGATGCCCTTATCTCCAGAAAAAGGAGTGGGAACCGATTGGAAACACAAAATTTCAAATCAAACATCTTTCCCTCGAATACCATTCAATATGTAATCTGAAATGTACATATTGTAGTGATGAATATTATGGTGGAGAGTCACCACAGTATGATTTACTCAATTTAATAGCTCAACTAAATGAACATGGGTATATGGAATTTTGCGATTCAATAGTATGGGGCGGCGGCGAACCTGTACTTGACAATAATTTTGAGTCACTGGTAAATCTCATTTTAGAAAACTTAGCACCTCAATACCTAAGATTCTTTACTAACAGCGTTAGGCACAATTCGCGTATTCAAGAGCTGCTAAATCAACAACGTATTTACATAACAACAAGTATTGATGCGGGAACAATAGAGACATATAAATCAATTCGAGGCTTTGATCGTCTCGAAAAAGTTTACGGAAATTTAGTTAAGTACGCTGATTGCTCACCCGAGCGCGTAACAATAAAGTACATTTTCACAGAAGGAAACACATCTTCTAAAGAAGTTGCGACATTTCTAAACTATATTCGGCAGTATGGATTAAACAAAGTAAATTTCCAGATTAGTTTTGACTTCACAAAAGAATTAGTTGAGAAGAATGACTACCTAAGAATTATCGAGATGTACTCTGGACTCCAGGCACTTGATGTGCGCTCAGTTTTCTTAGATGACTTGATCTGGCAGAGACTCTCCTCTACAGATTTTGCAGTTATTCTTGAGGATGCAGATTTCTCTGCTTCTGGATTTAACCAATTAGTTGCATCCAGGAAACCAGATGAGAAAATCGCAATCTGGGGCACAGGCAGTATGGCAAATTTCTTGGTTCACAAGTCCACATTTTTCTCTGAAACACCTCCCGATTACTTTGTGGACGGAGAGAGGAATTTTGTTACGGAATTTGAAGTTGATGCAAATACAGGGAAAAACGTCTACCCACCTTCCAAATTGCTAGAGGATAATTCTAGGATTGTAATCGCCGCGGCCCAGCAGCTGCCAGTAATCCTCCAAACAATCGAAAATCTTGGGATTGATTCATCCAGAGTAATAAGACAATTGGTGATTTAATGATTTTATCTTGGAAGCCTTCAACTTTGCACTCAAGCATATTTGAGCCTAGGAGTCAGACCTGTATTCAGTTACTACTTTGCGGGAGCATAAAATGAAGATTTGCACTAATTGCTTACTCCCAGAGACTCACGAAACTATTACATTCGATGAGAGTGGCATATGTAGTGTTTGTAGTAACTTTGATAAGAAGCAAGTCGTCGATTGGAAATCAAGACGTGAAACCTTGTCTAACTTACTAGCAGAGAGTAAATCTCGTGGCTCGGAGTATGACTGTGTTATTCCGTTCAGTGGAGGGAAAGACTCTACCTTTTCTTTGTATTATGCTGTGAAGGAACTTGGCCTGAAAGTCTTGGTTGTAAGTTTCGATCATGGGTTTTACAGAAAGAATTTACTAGAAAACCGAGAGAGAACACTGAATCGACTTGGCGTGGATTTCTTGTCATTTAAGCCAAACCAAAGATTAGTCAAAAAAATGATGATTCAGTCGCTAAGAGACAAGGGTGATTTTTGCTGGCATTGCCATACTGGAATTAGTGCGTACCCACTCAGGATTGCGGTGGAAAAAAACATTCCCCTCATTCTATGGGGGGAATCTTCTACAGAGTATACGAACTATTTCAAGGTTGAAGATTTCCATTCTATTGACTCGAGTTCTTACAACAGAATTGCAAATCTCGGAATCTCCGCGGAGGACATGTACTTTAGGCTCGATGAAGAATTCGAGTTGAGAGAATTCTTACCATTTACTATTCCGCCAGAGCATCAGCTGCGGGAAAAGAAAATTGCGACTTTCCCCCTGGGTAATTTCATTAAGTGGGATACGGAAGCTCAAGTTGCCCTAATCCAAAAAGAGTTGGGGTGGAAAGGTGATGAAGTAGAGGGGGTCCCTGAGGACTTTAAGTATGAGAAAATTGAATGCATGATGCAGGGAATGAGAGATTTTCTGAAGTATTCGAAGAGGGGTTATGCAAGAACTACACACCTTACTTCGATTGAGATTCGGAATGGAAGAATGTCTAGAAATGAAGCCAAGGACAAAGTTGGCGAATTTGAGGGCAAGCGGCCCTACTCCCTGGACCTGTTCTTAGAGTTCTTGGAGATATCTGAGTCCGATCTATTTGAAATTCTAAACGCAAAGAGAATTGATCCGTGGGATGGAAAAATCCCGGTAGCTATTGGGAAACGCCCACACGATTTTCAAGACTGGCAAGACAAATTAACCAAGTAAGTAAACTACTTTGAATATGAGATTTGAAAATAGTCTTATCGGAGTGCTGAAGATAAATTCAAGTAACTATCGCTCAATTTGTAGAGCATTTGCATTCATAAACAAATCTTATTTAGTCATCGAACAAAAAGATCAGCTTGAGAAAGTTTCACACATCATTATTCCTGGAGTTAGTAAATTTGGTAGCCTTATAGAGGATCTCAATTCTTTGAATTTTCTTGATTCCCTATACAAGGCTAAAGAAAGCGGTAAAGCTATATTGGGCCTATGTGCGGGAATGCAAATTATGGGTAAATCTTCTGAAGAATCAAAAGGCGTTGAAGGACTCGGATGGCTGGACTTTGAGGTTACTAAGATTAATGGAACTACCGAGGCTAATCTGAGAAGTTTCCACACAGGATGGAATGACGTTGTAGCCAAGACTGAACATCAGAAAATAAACGTTGGTGGGTGTTATTACTTTAACCACTCATATTTTATAGAAAATTGCAATCCTAGCCAAATACTGGGAACAACTGAATATGGCAATCGTTTTGTGACCGTCGTTGGAGAGGAAAATATTATAGGTGCTCAATTTCATCCAGAAAAAAGCCAAAATGATGGACTTAAGTTCCTAAAAGAATTTTCAGAATTAAAAATATGATAAAGAAAAGAATTATCCCCAAGATACTCCTTCATGAGTCACGAAGAAGTAATCAAATTATCGCCGGTACTACAATCAACTATAATGAATTTAGGTCTGTAGGTGATCCAGAAAGCCAGGCAGGAATTTATCAGTCGACCATTTCAGATGAACTTATGGTTGTAGTTTCTCGTCAATCACGAATTCAATTCCAAACAATATTGAATACCCTCGAGAAGATATGTGCCAAGGCGTTGATGCCAATTTCATTTGGCGGATCTATTTCGAATATGAATCAAGTTAACCAGATATTTGGAATTGGAGTAGAGAAGATAATTTTTGGAAGATCAATTCACAGTTTTCCCAAGATCGTAAATCAAACTGCAGATAGATTCGGAAGTCAGGCGGTGGTTGCATCTATGGATTATCTGGGAAAACCGACAAATACAACTTCAGATAATGACTTCTTAATTTTCAGGGAGCTCGCTGATCTGGGAAGAGAAATCCAGCTAATTGAAGAGTTAGGTGTGGGCGAAATTTGCCTAAGCGACGTCCACGCAGATGGAAGGATGGGTGGAAGTAATCTTCGGATTTTGGAACAATGCAGAGGAGCAACAAATTTACCCATCATTCAGAATTGTGGAATCGGGAGGACATCTCACTTCGTAGACGCATTCAAGTCTGGCGCAGATGCAGTCGCAGTAGGGAGCTACTTTGCCTTTCACGACCAAAATTTCATAGAAATTAGAAGCCACATTAAGAATTCTGGAATAGATGTTAGATTATGACACGGGTTTCTGTAAAATTATTCGTGATTACTCATTTAAACTGAAGAGGTATTGTTTATGTCGATGTTAGATGGTAAATCAATTTTGATCACTGGTGGTACTGGGTCGCTCGGGAAAGCCCTAACCAAGTACTTACTGGAGTCGAGCAAAGTTAGAAGAATAGCAGTTCTTTCACGCGATGAATTGAAGCAATCTAGTATGAGAATTGAGTTTTCAAATGATGAGCGATTACGTTGGTTCCTAGGTGATATTCGAGACATTGAAAGATTGAAAAGAGCTTTTCATGATGTTGACTACGTGATTCACACAGCTGCTTTAAAGCAGGTTGATACAGGCGAATATAACCCAATGGAGTTCATCAAGACAAATGTGCTCGGGAGTCAAAATGTCATCGACGCGGCGATTTCTGCGGGAGTAAAACGTATAGTTGCTCTTTCAACAGACAAAGCCTCTTCGCCAATAAATTTATATGGTGCAACTAAATTGACAGCAGACAAGCTCTTTATTGCCGCAAATAATTATGGCTTCAAATATGGAACTACTTGTAGTGTTGTTCGCTATGGAAACGTCATGGGGAGCAGGGGATCTGTCATTCCTTACTTTAAGGATTTAGCAGATCAAGGAAAGAGCCTTCCTATAACGGACCTTCGGATGACACGTTTTTGGATTAGTTTGGAGCAAGCAGTAAAATTCGTCATAGATTCGCTAGAAATGATGGAAGGCGGGGAGCTTTACGTGCCGAGAATTCCAAGTATGAAGATTATAGACCTAGCGAGAGCTGTCTCTCCCAAGTCAACTCTTGAAGAAATAGGAATGCGACCTGGTGAAAAATTACATGAAGAAATGATTTCTTCAGATGATAGTAGAAGAACAATCATTCTGAAGGATCGATTTGTCGTAACTCCCGTGGTAGCCGAATGGGGTTACAACGCTCCAAAAGGAGCGCCCATGCCAGAGGGAACAGCTTATAGATCGGATACCAACGAGCAGTGGATGAGCGAGTCAGACATTAAGAAGTTTATTGAGGCTTTGGATAAGCAATGATTCCTTATGGACGGCACTCAGTTGATGAGCAGGATATCGATGCCGTAGTCTCAAGTCTCCGAAGCGATTGGCTCACAACCGGACCCCTTGTTGAAAATTTTGAAAGCGGATTACAAGAGGTAGTGGGTTCACCAACAATATCGGTTTCGTCCGGAACCGCAGCACTCCATTGTGCTTATGCTGCAATAGGCCTTGAGGCTGGAGATGAAGTTATCACCCCACCGATAACTTTTGTCGCAACTCAAGCTACCGCTGCAATGCTAGGGGCGAAAGTTGTTTTTTGTGATGTAAACCTTGAGACCGGAAATATTGATCCGCACCAAATTGAGCCTTTGATTACTTCTAGAACCAAAGCTTTAGTTGCCGTTGATTATGGAGGACATCCGTGCGAGATGGACGAATTAAGGCAAATTGCAGACCGGCACGGCATTTACCTCATTGAAGATGCCGCACACAGTATTGGATCAACATATAGAGAGAGACCAGTGGGTTCTTTGGCTGATTTAACCACATTTTCCTTTTTCCCAACGAAAAACATGACAACCGGGGAGGGTGGTGCAGTCGCTTCTCCAAACCCAGAGTTGCTACTTCGGGCGCGTAGATTCGCCCGACAGGGATTGATTAGAGAAAATGATGAATTCAAATTAGTTGTAGATGGGCCATGGCATCAAGAAGTTCATGAATTTGGATTGAACTACCGGCTACCTGATGTCTTGTGCGCACTTGGTATATCCCAGTTAGCCAAATTACCCTCATTTAAAGAGAGACGAAGATCAGTATTTAATTTATACGGGGAACTACTCGCAGGGATTGGCCAACTCACCCTTCCTGTTGAGAAAAAATACGTAAATTCAAATTGGCATTTGTACCCACTAAGGGTTGAGCCAGATATAAGAAGAGGACTGTTTGAGTTCTTGAGGGCATCAGGATTTGGAGTCCAAGTAAATTACATTCCAGCATACCGCCATCCAGTTTTTGCTAAATTAAATATTAACGAAAGTAGTTTTCCCAATAGTGAAAGATTTTATAGTGAAGAAATATCCTTACCAATGCATTTTGAAATTCAAGATGAAGATGTCGTTAATATCTGCCAAACGATTATCAAATATTTAACTAGATAGAAATAGAGTGCTTACTTAGTGGAATCAAGAATCCTTGCACCAGTAGTATCAGTGATTATTCCCGTGCATGGTGATGCTCCTCACTTGAGCTCAACCATTGAGAGTATTAAAATGCAAAGTTTAACAGAATTTGAAAGTGTAATAATCTTGGATCGAGCTTCTAAAGAAATTGAAACATACGCAAGAAATCTGACGTTAGAATCAGATAAATTTAAAGTGGTAGTTTCAAAAAAGGCTGGAATATCCCACGCCCTCAATACTGGGATTCGTGAGAGTTCCGGAGAATTCATAGCCAGGATCGATGCAGACGATTTAATGCACAAAGATCGGCTTATGCTACAAAAGAACTTCTTAGAAAAAAATCGTGCAGTGGTGTGTGTGGGTAGCCAAGTCACAAAAATCAACGTACATGGAACACGGATTGGAAGATCGGGTTATCCTGTTACTAACAAGCAAATTACTTCAACTTTACTCTTTAGAAACTGTATAGCTCACCCCAGTGTGATGTATCGGCGGTCATCAGTTCTCCAAGTGAGTGGATATCGACCAGATTTCGATGGGGTGGAAGACTATGACTTATGGTTAAGGCTTTCCATGATAGGGCAGATCCGAAACATGCAATTAGCGCTTACCTCATATCGAGTGTGGGACAACCAGATAACAAAGAAGAAGAAGCATCTGCTTCTTGAAAACACTAGACGAGTCCGGGAATCATTTGAGGATTTATTGGTGAGTCAGAGGTGTAACACAAGATTCAAAAAGAAAGATTGGTTGTTGTCCGCAGACCACTTCAACCAAAGTTTACAGAAATTCAGTATCTCTGGCGAAATGATTTCCGCAGTTCAAAATTTGTTCGCTTCATTTAAGCTCACTCCCTCGCTCACCACTCGAATATGTTCGGGCTATATTCTAAATTCTCTCTTAGCTCGCATTCGGAGTTTTAACCGTGAAAATTGAACTTAGTGGAGGAATTGGGAATCAGCTCTTTCAATATTCTCTAGGAAAATATTTACAGCACGAAAAACCAATCGAATTAACTTTTGTCTCGGCTTCGCCCGGTGTTCGAGAGACTATACACAAATCGAAATTGAAAGATTTTAAATTCGGAGTTAACGTGGAGATATTTAAGAGAAACAGAATAGCTGAGATTATTTCTAAAGTAGATAGGTATTTCAGCCATCGTTTTTCCAAATATAATGCGCTTGCAGAATGGATCTTTCGAAGCTACACCCAAATCGGCGTTGGTTTTGATGGAAAAATAATGAAGATGCAGATACCTAGAAGAGTGAGGGGATATTTCCAATCATATTTATACGCAGAAAGTATCAGATCCGAACTTATTTCTGAGTTTGAGCTGATAGCACCATCGGAGTGTTTTCTAACATATGCAGCGGAAGCGAGATTAACTCAACCAATCATTGTGCACTTAAGACGAGGAGACTACGCGAAACTTTCCGCCTCCGTTGGGATTTTGGGAGCTGACTACTACTTCAATGGAATCAAGAGCTTAAATGGTGTCAATTCACAGAAGCAAATTTGGATTTTTTCTGACGACAGGCAGGCATCTTTAGCACTAGCCAATCAACTCGAAGAATTTGGAATCAAAGACATAAAGCAGGGGTTTGAATTAACTGATTCGGAAACTCTTAAACTTATGTCTTTGGGAAGCGGAATTGTTATCGCAAATTCTACATTCTCGTGGTGGTCAGCATTTCTAGGAAATTATGACAACAATGTTGTTGCCCCCCAGAAATGGTACAAAGAATTACCTGATCCTCAAGATTTAATTCCCAAGAATTGGAACTTAATTGAATCTACTTGGGAATAGAAATGAGCTCCGTGTATTTATATTTCTCACAAGTAATCCCTAAGGTCTGCTTGAGGCGAAACACCCCATACGAGAAGGACGTTTCCGGCGAAGGTTAGAGGAACCTCTCTAAGGATTAATGACCCTGGAATTCTGTTTGCAATCTGTTGAGCTGAGTATGAAATTTCAGGATTTTCGTGAATGTGGTTATAAAGCATAAATCCTGATTTTGCATGAAGTATATAATTTTCGAAGTAGAAATCTTGGACTTCTTTATGCAGTTCTGAAAATGCGTAGTTGGATATGAACAGATCTGTCGCACTAACAGCGACTTCAGAAGGCTTTACAAACTCAAATTTGGTGAGATTGATGAAAGGCTTCAATGTCTCTTGAGTCAGATCTAGAACTTCGCTTAGGTCAACTAACCGATACGAATTCAACTCAAATTGATTTGCAATCTGCGATGCCAATCCACCATTTCCGATTCCAACTTCTACGATATCAAAATTATGCAAATCCACGAAAAGATTATTTATATCCTTGAGTATCTTGCCGTATCTAATCTGAGTGGGAGAAAGTTCCCCCAAATCGTTAAATGGATAAGTAATTGGGGAACCTATCTCGTCTTTTGACACCTTTTTAACTGTTGAAAGTATTTCTAGGTCATGATTTATAAATTCAAGATATTGGATCGCCTGGCTTCGAGTGACGTGTTCGAGCACGAGTCGATACTCAAAACACTTCTTAAACTTTGACAAAATTGTTGGGTTAGAAGCCGCTGCCGCACAAATCTCCGTATATTGTGGAATGTCGCTGATGCTAGTGCGATTTGTCGAACTTCGGATTTCTAGTTTCTTAAAATTCTTCAATGTCCATATCTCGCCGCGCTTCTTTAACTCCAACAATAATCCACTAAAACCAAAATTGCGGAGAGTTGGCCAGTAATCCCTATAACCCGACACATATCGGGGGAAAATTTCATTAAATTTCATTCCTGCACTATACAGCCAATAGATAAATCAAAAGATAAATATTCATTCTAACCCGTAGCTTTTTTTAAGTGCTAAAACGGAATTCTGCACTAGATTCATTTCGAAAAATTCATACTTGTATTCAAAGTCGTCCGATTGAGCAATTTCCGTTGAGCGTCTGCCGCCATCAATAATGAAATCAACTCCAGACACTGATCCAAAGTTGTCTCTATTTGCCTTCAATCCAAGTTGCTTTCTTAGGTATCCAATTAAGAATGGAATTCGGGCTATTCCCAATCTAGGAATTAATCTCCTATAGAAGAAAAGCACTTTACTTGTAGTGGAATGCAAAGTGTTTGTTTCCTGGAATAACCCAGAAAATCTACTGACATTGATGTATCTGAATGCAAGAACTTGATGCAAAGGTGATGGTTCTTGATTTAGGATGCGTGAAATAGATTGAGATAAATTTTCATTGGGACCAATGGTGTTTCCAACTATTGGGGGATATGCATATAACCTTTCAGGATCTAAACTTAAAATAGGGACACCAAGCGCGGCAAATTCCAGCCCAACGGATGAAGAATTGTTAATAAGTAAACTCACGTACGGGATAAAATTATAAATTGATACAGAATCTTCTGGCCAGTTTATAAGTACATTTGAGGGTACATGCATTAGGAACTCCCTGAGCTTAACCCCATGCTGCGAGACAACGGAGTCTCTTTTATTTGGAAACTCTCTCGGGTGGGGTCTGATTATGAGGAATTTATCTGTGTGCAATGAAAAATATTTGATTATTTCTTCAATCGATTCAAGCTGTTGATCTTCTTCGTTATTAATCAGATTAGGTATATTGACTCCAATAGCTCTTGCCGCAAACATTTCATCCGCACTCGATAGAGCCAATAGAACGATTTGTCGCCCATCTGACAACTCAAGCATCTGGTAAATAAAATCGTTGTCTTTAAACTTCTGAACAGCAGTTGAGTAAACCCAAGCATTTGATGAATTTAACAATCCTTCGAGGTGCTTTGTTACTGACTGAACCTCGTAAGAGTTCAAAGGAAGAGTCATCTTGTCTCGCACGCTGTGAGTGTGCGGGTACAAGAAAGCCTGTTCATCGCTCACATGAATCGAAATCGATTGATACATCTCGTGGTTAAAACCACTTGCCTGAATAGAAAAGATTGGAATTTGATGACGAGAAGCAACATGCGTCAGAGTTCTGTTAACCCCATAGAAATTATTGTAAACAATTACACGATCAAATGCATTTTGGTTGAAATAACGGCTAGCAGCCAAACTCAACCTGATTGAATTGGCAAGTTCTACTCTAAGTCGGACCCACTGATCTTCGTCGAGTTCTAATGTGACTAATTTGTTCTGAAGAAGAATTTCATATGCGCTTAATCTTCCGACTGGAACTCCGTCATATTCCAATTCAAACCAATTTTCCTTGGAAATACGACTCAAAATCCCATCTACGACATCCTTATCACTAGGTACTGCCCAATGTTGTAGGAAATCAATCTTTGATCCAGTTAAGAATGATTCTGAACGAGATGAAATTTCACATCTTCCACACACTTTCAACTTCGATTGGACGTTAGAATCTAAACTGAGACCACTGGCCCTCATGTTTGTGCAAAAGAACTCCAGAATCTTTCCGCATCGCAAGAAAGTGACTTTATGGCCGGCATTAATAAAATTCTTGGCAAGGTCGGACTCAATAGCCGCATGGGGATAGATTGATGCATATGGGGCGAATATTAAGATTTTCATAAACAAATCCCCACCTTTTTCTAAATTTCAATATCACTAGGGCCTATTCTACTGTCGTGGCTGCGAATAATCTCAATGTGAAGATTTCAATTCTTCCAGCATTTATTGTGGCATATAAGCGCGTGGAAAATACTGAAAAACTTATGAATGACTGCATAAAATTTGGGTGCCCAAAGATTTACTTAGCGGTTGATAAATCATCTGGAACCAGGAATTTTCAGCAGGAATTCTACGAGTTGGCAGAAAAAATTCATGAACGTACCTCTATCCCAATCTATCTTTGGAATCGAGACGAGAACTACGGCCTTGCTGCTTCCGTGGTCAGCGGTATCAGCTGGTTTTTTGAGTATGAAGAAGCTGGGTATATTTTAGAGGATGACCTAGAGGTAAGTGAAAGTTTTTTTCTGTGGAGCTCCAACTTGCTTGATAAGTCGCAAGGCGATGATGATATTTGGCTGGTTTCTGGTAACAATTATCAAGATAACAGGACAGTACAATCTACAAATTACCCATTGATATGGGGATGGGCAACAAGCAGAACTAAGTGGGAACTAATCCTTGATTCAATACTTTCTTCTGCCCCTACCTTCAAAAGTTCCACCGACTTGAAAGTCCGGACTTACTGGGCTTTGAATTATAAGAAGGCCGCGGTGGGAATCGTTGATTCTTGGGCAATGCTCTTGGCCGCCACTATGCGCGGGAACAACAAGTCTTGCATTTTACCGCCCACAAATATGGTTTCAAATCTTGGAAGTGATCTCGCTGCCACACACACACAAATAAATGTTTGGCCCCTAAGGGAACCAATCGAGAATTTATCAATTGATCTAATTGATGAGATGGATTTTCCTACGGAATCCACTGATCAGGTAAATGAATTTATAGAGAAGCATATTTACGGTATTAATAAACTTAGATACCGATGGATATTGAATATTGCTTTACTCAAGCTTAAGAAGAATTCAAAGTTACAAAATATACGTGACTTGATGGGAAAAAATCCGGACATTATCAAATTTGAGATGAGCCGATAGATAAATGGCAAAAAAACGATTGCTCCATATCGCCGGTGGACGTGGAGGCGCCTTTCTCGCAGCTGACAATTTAGTAAATGCAGTAAATAGTTATTCGCAAGAATTTGAGGCTGACATTCTCATTAATCGACAAAGTGGAATTCAGAGATTAAAGTCAAAATCTCTCACACTTTTTCAATCAATTACATCCACAGATATGTACGAATTTCATTCTGCCGAATCTATAGCCACAGTGCAAATAGCCGAGATTGAAAGATACTCGCCGGATTTAATTCATATACATAATTGGTACAATCTGTTGGATTTAAACTTAATTGGTAACATCATTAATCAATATCCTACGATATTTACACTACATGACGAAAGAATGCTGACCGGCGGTTGCCATATGACTTTTGGATGTATGAACTACAGAAATAATTGCAGTATTTGTCCCGCTGAGAAGTTCATTCATGGGAAAACAATGAAAAGCAAATTGAAGCTGCGTAACATTTTAAGTACCGATTCAACGATCCATACGATAGTTCCCTCAAAATGGTTGTTTGACAAGGTGCACGAAGAGATTTCATCCGAACACCGCTCGACGCTACATAAAGTACGGAACCTTGTAGATCCAGTTTTTACATCCGATTTGAACACATTCCAAAGAGACCAATCAAATTATGAGTTAAGAATTATTTTTATTGCAGCGAATTTAAACTCAAATGTGAAGAATTTAAAGTCTCTTTTTGAAGCCCTGATTGAATTGCTTTCAAACCAAACGATACTTAAAGTAAAGCTAACTTTGGTTGGTGGTGGCAAGATAGATTTACCACCAATTACCTCAAGCTTGAGAATAATCCTGAAAGAGAGCTTGTCGCCTAACCAAGTCTTGCGTGAATTTGAACAGCAAGACTTATGCATAATCCCTAGCCTGTCCGAAAACCGGCCAAATGTGATTGTCGAAGCCATGCTCTCAGGAGTGTTTGTGATCGCTTCCAAAGTCGGTGGCATTCCGGAAATGGTTGAGGATGATGTCACTGGCTATACATGCGATCCAAATAGAATTGGAATTCTAGAAGCGCTAAGACGCTACTTGGAGTCTTCGGAATCTAAGAAGAGGGGCATCATTAACGTGGCGCATGAGAGAGCTTCTAAGGAACATCAACCAGTCAAAATTGTGCAGGAGCATGAACGTATTTATAGGGATAGTTATAACTCATGGTCCAGCTGACCAATAGGGCTGCCCACGCCTGTAATTTCAAGTAATATCCCCTTATGAATCGATTTGTGATTGCCACAAACTCAGAAATTATAGGTAAGAGCCTACAAATTTTGAACAGGCAAGATCGCAAGAAGTTCTATTTAGTATCGATAGTGCAAGTCGCTCTCGGACTAATGGATTTAGTTGGAGTTGGTCTCGTTGGCGTACTAGGCGCCTTGGCAGTCACAGGCCTTGAAGCCGGCACCCCTGGAAATCGAGTTAGCGCAATGCTGAAGTTGCTCAACCTAGAGAACATTTCCTTCCAGTCGCAGGTGTCGATTATTGGAGCGCTGGCTGCGATTCTTTTGATTTCAAGAACATTAACCTCAATTTATTTTACAAAGAAAATTCTTTCTTTTCTCACACTTAGAGGGGCTCAAGTCTCGAGTGAATTAACATCAAAATTTCTATCTAAGAATATTGAGTTAATCAATTCAAAAACTACAGAGGAGGTTATTTTTGGAGTGACATCTGGAGTTTCATCTTTAACGCTCCAAGTGCTGGCCCCTGCTGTGGCCTTACTGGCAGACTTTTCACTTCTATTTGTGCTTGCGGTAGGGCTATTTGTAGTCGATCCCACAATGTCTATCGGAACAATTATGCTCTTTTCGCTTACGGGATTTGCGGTCTACAAACTTTCACATAAACGAACTGCAATATTAGGCAACGTTGAGGCTGAGTTGACTATAGCGAGCATGCAAAAGATTAATGAAGTGCTTTCTTTTTACCGACAGGCAATCGTTGCAAATCGACTTGATTTTTATTCGAGGGCGATAAGTTCAATCAGGTTCCGAATGGCAAAGGCAACGGCCGAATTAACATTCGCTCCATTTATTGGTAAGTATGTACTAGAAACCACAGTGATTTTTGGTGCGTTGCTTGTTGGTGGCGTTCAATTCTTGCGGCACGACGCCTCTCACGCGGTGGCAACAATCACTGTATTTATGGCTGCGGGCACAAGAATTGCGCCCGCGGTTCTACGAGTTCAGCAGAGCTTGGTACAAATGAAATCTGGTTACAGCAGAGCATCAGAGACCTTTCTGTTAATCGATCAATTAAGAGACGCGACCCCACTGCCGAAAACAATAGACGCACCAAATTTCTCCTATGATGATTTTTCTCCTTCTGTAGAGGTAGACGCAGTTTCATACAAATATCCTGGGGCAGAGAAGTTAGTTATTGAAGACTTGAGTCTTTCAATTGAATCAGGATCTTCGATTGCCATTACTGGAAAATCTGGCGTTGGGAAAAGTACCCTTGTCGATTTGATTCTAGGTGTCCTTGAACCGACATCCGGCAGCGTTAGAATTTCAGGATTGATGCCGCGAGCTGCATCAATGAAATGGGCGGGGGCAATTGCATACGTTCCCCAGGACACACCCTTGATCGAAGGAACCATAAGAGAGAATGTGTCCGTTGGATACCCTGTTGAAACTGCCACTGATGAGCGAGTATTGGAATGTCTTCATTTTGCGCAATTGGGTGAATTCGTTGCAAGTCAAGCTCAAGGAATTGATACTCCGATTGGCTCGAAAGGAATTCGGCTCAGTGGTGGCCAAAGACAAAGGCTTGGAATTGCGCGAGCTTTTTTCACTCAGCCAGGATTGGTCGTATTCGATGAGGCGACAAGTTCTCTAGATAATGAAACAGAGGAGTTCATTACAAATGCAATTGAAAGCCTCAAAGGTAGAATCACTGTGATTACTATTGCGCACAGGCATTCGACCATTGTTAAGTCGAATTATTTATTACTCCTCCAAGACGACGGGGGAGTACTTTTTGGCCCAACTTCAGAAGTCCTCCCAAAACTCTAAGCACCCGAACTGCAAGCCGCCCAAAAGGGCAACTTGTGCGATGAAATGTCCGTTTTGTCCCCTTCCCGCTACAAACTACACTCGGATTCGTAGTAGCAGGTAGAGGCAGCGACGGTTGGCTCTGTAAGACCAAAACCGGTTAATGAAGGATCAATAAAGTGGCACTTAGCGTATGGACAGTTGCTGAACTGGGGGCTTTTTACACTGAGCACCGTTCAGAGCTTCTCTCGCATGCCAATCGCGTATTGAAGGATTCAGCTAAGGCTGAAGAAATCACCCAAGACTCTCTTATTAAATTCATGCTCGCTGCCCCTGAGCTTGAATCCCAAGAGCACGCACTTTCTTATCTGCACCGCACCATCGAAAACCTCTGCATCGACTACTTCCGTATGGAAGGGCGCCGTCCAAACCTTGTAGTTTTAGATGATTCCCAGGCTGAAGTTGAAGCTGCATGGCAGGTAAATGGTGATCATTCAGAAGTTCTCACCCAAGCAGAGGATGCAGCAATCATCCGCCAGGCTCTGGCCCTGCTTTCACCTGCTGAGCGCGCAGCGCTTGTTATGTGGGAGATGGAAGGCCGTTCAACTTCAGAGATCGCAGCAGAGCTTGGAATCAAGGAATCAGCTGTGCGCCACACTGTTTCTCGCGCTCGCACATCCCTTCGTCGCGTGCTTTCAGAGCTTGTTATCGATCAAGAGCGTGGCCTAACAGCTCTCGACATGCTTTCAACCACCTATAAGAAGGCATCTGAGCTTGCAGCTAAGTCTTCAAAGGTTGCTCTCTCCTTACTATTAGTAGTGACAGCCTTCCTTGGCTTTAACTCAATGACTGGCCGTGAAGGTGTTCTTCCAACGGTCAGCTCAAACGATTCATCAGGCGCGGTTGCTGGATCTGCCTCAACAGATTCGCCAGCACCAGCCCCATCTATCTCGATGCCAGCTAAGAAGTCATCAACGATGGTCTCTGGCGTATACGTCAAGAGCGCCAAGGCCTACTGGCCTGGCCTTGATGATGAGGGCGTCCCAACAGGATTCACCGTCGCAGGTGAAAATGGTCCAATCGGAAAGATCCGCGTAAACCGCAATACTCCGATTTCGACCGAAGAAGGCACAATTTTGGCCACCCAGGCCATCAC
>Ga0315905_10000974_pt1 | contig 31242 bp, 43 predicted proteins | sample LakEriMetagenome_5_FD_203522 | JGI IMG/M metagenome (GOLD analysis project Ga0315905, IMG submission 203522) | Freshwater fungal communities from buoy surface, Lake Erie, Ohio, United States - Buoy 4 MA121 | ecosystem: Environmental > Aquatic > Freshwater > Lake | place: USA: Lake Erie, Ohio... | reverse complement strand
TAAGGGAGAGTACGGCGATGCCCGCTGCAACAGCGGCAGCAATTCGCTTGCGGGTAGATAGCATGAGAACCTCTCAGTCGTTGTAATCTGAATCGAATAGCGAATGCACGGTTTGCGCATCCACAGGGAACCAGTCCCAAACGTCTACACCAACATTTACATCGGTGCCTCTTTTCTTCCACATGCTGTGAACGTGACCGTGAATCGTAGGTCCGTCTGGACGGTACGACTCAAACCGATCAGGCTCGTACCCAAAGTCCTTCTGACCTCGGGCCTGCCTGCGGAAATCACACTGAGCGGGGAAGTGACTGAGCCAAACCCTCCTGGTTCCAAGGAAGTGAGGGATAGGTCCCTGCTGGACCTCCAAGCCCGCATCCTGGTACCTTGGTAGGTACTTGGCAAACTTCTTATTGCCAATCCAGCACTCGTCGTGGTTGCCAGGGATGAAGGTCTTGATCCCCTTCATCTTCTCAACCCAACTCAGAGCGTTGGTTAGCGATCCAAGGGACAGGTCGCCTACAATGTAGACGCTGTCGTTGTCTTGAACTCTGTCGTTGTACCGCGCGACCAACTCTCGGTCCATAACATCTACTGAATCCCACGGGCGGTCAGGCTCGTGCTTCAAGATGTTCTTGTGACCAAAGTGGAGGTCTGCGGTGTACCATGTTGTAGTCATGACAGATAGTATACCACCCTACGGTCTAGGTGTCAAGGACTTTAGTATTCGCAAGTCTCTCTATCGCAACAGATATGGCCCTCAACCGTGGTCCACTCTCCGTTGACCATGTGGCCGGTTGTGTAGTGCCCCATCATGCTAGTAGGCTTGGGATCGAGACAGTGTGGGCAATGGTAGTGACTTCCACCCCAAAGAGCCGATCCGCAAACGTCACAGTCTGAGCCCTCCATCCACGGCGCGCTCATTAGCAGCAGCCCCTATCTGGAAAGATGGTCACCTGAGGCTTGTAGATCACCGCAGGGTTCAGATCAAACATTTGCACCCTGCCCTCTACCCAATCGTTACTAGCCTCTCTCTGGCAGGCTTCTGGCAGGTATCTGATGGCATCCTCAATAGTGCTGGCAACCACAGCGGCACCGCCGCCATCGTGGTACTCGTCAGTGAGGCCTTCATCTAGTTTAAACAAGTAGAGGTTCATCGTCACTCCTTAAAGTAATCTAGGATTCTTTGGACAGCACCGAAGTCATCGTTATGGGCTCGCTTCGATTCTCTCTCCCAATAGTCACGGAAACTAAGAATGGCCGCTCCGTCAGACTGACTGAGAACGCAAAGGCCGGAAACATCCTTGATGGTTCCATAAGAGTCTAGCGTATGCGGTAGGCCGCTTCTCATGTGGCGCTTCTGCGTTACAGGATCAACGAACCAAAAACCACCTGGGCCAACTAGCCAATGAACCCTAACCGATCCGTCAGGCTTTACGTCAACGACCCTGCCCATCTTGAATTCAGATGTGTTACCAGATCGTGCGCCTCTAAATACATAGTCACCAGGGTTAATCTTCTGACCCATGAAGTTGATTAGCATTTGTGTTCCTTTCGCTTGTACCCCTTGTCGGACTCGAACCGACACTGAGAGGTTTTTAAAACCTGTTCCTCTGCCATTGGGATAAAGGGGCTTGTGCATAGAGCGCCTGGGTTCCATCGGCCCCTCCATGATCAGTAGAGGTTAAAGCCTATCCTCGGCTACGCGTTCACCATGCCTCCGGTCCAATGAGTCGTAAGTCATTGAGTTGGATTACTGGCTTATCAGGGACTATAATTCCGGCCACCCTGCCTATGCGTGCCCCGCCAAGGTATTGAACCTTGTTCCATCGATTAAAAGTCGATTGCATCACCTTAATGCTTGCGAGGCCTAGATGGTTCTGTGTAGGGCCCTACACAAGGTTATCAACCTAGTCCCGTGTTGTAATACCGCGCACCCTGGCCGGTAGTTGGAATCAGGACCAACACGCACCCCCGGTAGGAATCGAACCTACGTTTAACTGCTTAGAAGGCAGCCGCGTCATCCACTACGCTACGGGGGCGTGGAGCCCAGGAGGGCGAGGTTCCTCGCCTCGGAGGTTCCCTACCTGGACAACACTAGTATACAACAATGCTTCGCGTATGTCAAGCGGTTCTGGCTACACTCCAAGGTAGCGGAACATAGTCGTCAAGAACCTTCCACGGCTTACCAGGCTGGCCTGACACCAATACTCCATAGTCACAGGAGCGGTAGGTAAATGGCTCGTCTAGTCCTCCGGTCCAAGGACCAATGAACGTGTGACCAACGACATTTGGCGTTGCCTCAGCGAGTTGGAGAGACGCTAGGATTGTCCTGCCATCCTGCACATATGAGAACGTATACGACGTTGGCCCCCATGTAGCGCCAGTCTGCGAGCCAGTCTCACCAACGGTTAACTGCGCGTAGAAGTAGCCACTGGACTTATACTCACAGGGCGTGCCATCGGCTTCCTTCCACTGAATTGCCCATACAGCATTTCCTGGCTGGCTGATCCTCTCCGCTTGGAAAAGTAGCCAACTAGAGCCATCATAAGCAGAGGTAACCTCTACCGTGGTCATTTGATTAGTCGTGCTAACTGGCTTCGCAGCCTGCGCTGGAAGCGCAATTCCTAGGACAATGGCAAGTGCTGCTAGAATTACCGCCAGTCTCTTAATCATGCGATCCTCGCGGCAGCCTTGACCTTGCGTACATAGTCCTCAGCCTGAGCCGTTGGGTATGTACCAGTGGATGCCAGGTTACGGGCACGAACGGGGCTGTTGTGCGAAAGAATCGCAGCGTCCCAAGCCAACTCCACGTTTCCGCCAGCCAACTTTAGGTACTCATTGTAGCGAGTCCTCAGCCTCTGAGCAGAGATCGGGATAACATACAGTGGATTCATGGCCTGGTCGGGGCTGACGTTCTGGTTGAAGTAAAGATTGAACTGGCAAATGCCTAGGTCATTCGGAGTCGAATATCCGATGCAACCCATATCCCAGCCAGTCTCGGCACCGATCTGGCCCCAAAGGTAGCGGTTGGGAATTCCATTCTTCTTTTCCTCTGAGGCAACGAAGCCACGAAGTAGGGCGCGCGATGTGTTCGGACCAACAATTCCATCTGCTGGTGCGACGAACTTATTCTGAAATGCGATCACAGAGGCGTCTGTGAGAGGTCCGAAAACCCCTGCTGCGCTCGCGTACTGGACAGGGTAGCCGTTATATCCTAGCATTACCTGGATGGCTAGCACGCCACGATTGACGGCCCACTTGTCCTGAGTGTCGCATGAGGAAACGCCCCATGAACTGCCGCGCTCGTACATGCCCCTGGTGGTACGCATACCACGCTTGGTCCACGAACCGCGTCCTGTTGCTAATGGTGCTGGCATTACTGTCATTTGTATTCCTCCAAGTTAGATGAGCAGTTTGACATCATACTCAGGATGGTTTGCTTCCCTGATACATCAAGTATATCAGAGTCCGAGGATGCGTGCAAAGAGAACCTTGTTCGCTGCCTCACGCTCTGCCTGTGCAGCGCGGCGTGCTGCCTTCCTCTTTTGTCCCCTCGCCCAGCACCTTGCTCGTCGTGCCTTGCGGTTTGGGTTACTCATGCGGGTCGAAGCGGGGTTTCCCTTCAACCCGTTGGGGTTGTTTGCCATGTATAGTCACCTCCTCAGGTTACCTATAACATGGCAATCCTCCATCTGAATTCATTTCTTTCCCTTCGTCTTGCCGGTATAAAGCCTGCCTTGATTTCGCAGATGGTCGCGCTTGCGCAACCTAACGAAATACGTGCCGACTAGGTTGTTGTGTCTCTCGACTGTTACCCAACCATACACCAACGACCTGTCCCCATTTGGGGCAGAATTTGGTCCTGGCATGTAAATCACCTCCTAACAGTATCGTTAGAAAGTTAAGTCATGGCCTGATCCTTTCTCCATGCGCGATTCTCGCGCTGGCGGTCAATCTTCGTGGTGATACGCTTGTGACGCTTGCCTCCACAGATGGGGCAGCCATACGTCCAAGACTTCGGAACTTTGATCATAGGTGCGGTATACCGGTTACGCTCCGGTTTCTAAACGTTGGCAACGTTTCGTCATGCTATTAGACCAATACCACTGGTGAAGGCGACGGGATTCGAACCCGCTGAGTGCGCACCCCGTCCAAACCCCTCCCATTTCTGGGAGGCTCTACCCTCATGCGAGCCCCAGGAGAGAATCGAACTCTCTTCAAATGCGTACCATGCATCCGTAATGCCATTATACTACCAGGGCGTGACCCGTGGGGGTATCGATCCCCCGCTAAAAGGTTGAGAACCTTTTGGACTACCTTTATCCTAACGGGCCTTGCTAAACGTGCCGATGTGAGGAATCGAACCTCAGTGACTTCTTTACGAGAGAAGCATACTACCACTGTATGACAAGGGCAGGTGCGGGCTAAGAATCCACATCGCGCGATGCTTCATCCGTTGTTCCCCTAATATCCCACCAGGGCTTGGAATCGAACCATACTAGGGAATAACCCAACGAGCCTCGTGACGTAATCGAAACGTCGCCAACGCTTTACAAGAGCGCCGCACTACCACTATGCTAACGAGGCAAGACAACCCAGCCGTGAGTCCAGAGGACTAGGTGTTTATGTTATATACTCTATCACACTTCTGCGCTGGTGTCAAGGGATTCCCTCGCCTTTCGTGCTGCCATGATCTTTCCGAAGGCTTCACTGTTGGCTGGAATCTCAATGTCCACCCTGCTAGTCACTGGCGCGGGAGCGAAGATGTGCTGCCTCCCCCTGAGCCCGTATGTAGTTGACATCAGTGGATGCTCAACTGTCGGAGAGTTGAACTGAGTGATATTCAAGACGCTGTACGCGGCGATCTGAGTCGTTGTATAATGATCCAACTCGCATACCACCGACTGAAAAGAACCAACCAGTACGCCGCTGTCGTCCACGAGCCAGGGCACTCTTGCATCCCTGTCCTCGTGATTGTTGAAGTGATTTCCTAGGAAAGAGATCGTTTCCATATCATCGTCGTTGTGTTCTAGGTAACTAAAGGTAGCACTTAGAGTGTTCCTTAAGTTCCTAAATGTTCTAGAGCCAACCTGCGTTGAAAGAATGATCTGTGGCGTTTCGTCTACCCTATATGGCAGAGCCAACTGGTAGGGCCTTACGTTCCAAGTTCCATCTGGGTTCTTGGTACTAACCATCGCGTATGAAGAGGCAAAGAAAATCTTGCGCTGCAACCAATTTTGGTGCATGCCCATTCTATCTCCTGGCGTGTTCTGCTAGTTGTGGCAAAAGGCTCTCAATGGTGGCATCGTCGGCCAGCCAGAGCGTGATGCTCCTGGGATCGAAACCCTTGGTGTACCTAATCCTGAGAAAGCGTCCACCATCAATGTCAACAGTGCGAACGCTCACTGAGCCAAGGGCACCCTCGGCAAGCAGGGTGTCACGAATGGTGTTGTTGATCTCTGCAATGGTTGAACTCATTTATCCTCCTATGCGGGAAGCCGAGGAATCGAACCTCGTTCCGTGGGACTTCACTCCACTGTACTACCAATGTACTAGCAACCCTGGCCCTTTAAGTACCGTCAACAACTTCCTAAAGGGGCTGGCTTGGCGAAGCGACGACCGCCGCCCTGTTGAACCAGCCTCCATACTCTCACCGCCCGCCAAGAACGGCTACCCTTTGGAGTAGGCACAAACGTGTTAGGTCCGTGCGTTGTCGGGTATCGAGGTTATGCTCCTCGTTTTCATCCTTATCAGAGATGCGTGCTAACTAGTCTACTAATACCCGTTGTATTGCGGGGTCTGAGAATACGATCCCGCATAGCGACCTCTTGACGGATTATTGTTTCCCGTCGTTTCCACCAAGATTCCTCCTGGTAGTCGCCACGCCTGATTTCTTAGGGGAATCACTCCTTATGCCATCATCCTACTCCACGGCTTTTGTTTGATAGAAGGGTAGCAAGCCCCTCTACTGCGCTACTTACCATGAATCTACTTTCGCTTGCGGCTAGAGCAGAACCGAGTTCCCGTAGGCTCGGTATTAAGGCGCTTTCGGATGAAAGCAGAGAAAGACTTTCGCTTGTAATAACTAGCGGGACTTGAACCCGCAACTTATTCCGTTGAAGGGAATTGATCTGCCAATTGATCTATAGTTGCTAATTGTGATAGACGATGTGCTTTCTCAGTGGCTACGTTCCCTTTTGGGGAACACAATACCACACACCATCAGTATGATTTTGCTGTCAGGCTACTCTCAATCTAGGAGGTTGGCTTGCGAACCCGCCGATCCGCTTTATTCCTCTTCGTGGGCACCACCCTTGGCTGACGACCTCGGATTTCTTACCCTTCCTTCCTACTAGCCTCACTCGTGATAAACGGGCTGTTGTTTGCGACAACCGGACTCAGCGTTAGCCACTGTCCACCCCACTCGCAAGACCCTGGTCCCTCGTACTGCGGAACTCGTTGTAGTCTCGGATTGCATGGTCTACCATTGCTGGCGGTGGGTATCAAACCACCTTTCCACACCTTGCGGTGCTTTATCAGCCATGCCTGTTTTACTACGATTTAGTTTTCAAGTACCCGATGACGGTTCCGCCCCGCCGCCAACTGCGTGTAAAACAGTCGCACTACTATTATGCTAATCGGGCTTATGCGAACTTCGTTAGTTGGGCTGTACCTTCCCAATAACCGGCTGTCGCCTTCCGAGTCCCGTTTTTAGACACTCAATGTCGTTGGAATCAGGACCAACACGTTCCCCTACACGGTACCGCCCCGCGATCCCTTGGTTAAGAGCCAAGTGCATCACTTCAATGCTTTAGGGGATTACTGCTTGCGTACGCATGGTCGGACTCGAACCGACACGGTCTTAACGACCCTGGGGCCTAAACCCAGTGGATATACCAATTCTCCTACACGCGCTTACTGTGGAACGTGGAGCAACGGGGAATCGAACCCCGATCACTTGCTTGCAAAGCAAGGGTTTTTCCGTTAAACTAAAGCCCCTAGTCACCCCGAGAGAAAGACGCCCAGGCCTCTCGCTCTCGGGGTACTTACTACTATACACCATCACTGTCCAGTTGTCAAGCGATTCAGGCCGTTTTCTTCACGACCACGAATGTCACTTCGTCGTCAAGGCCAACTGTGTTCTCCAAGATGTACTGGACTCGTCCCCATTCAAGGCCACCGATGCCGCAACCAATGATCGGGAGGCCGACCCTCTTGATCTTGTGAATCTTAGCGATGCGAAGCATATCGAATGCTGCCATAGCAACGAGGGTGTAGTCTGCGTTCGCACCCTGCCTCACCTGAGTGGCACAGTTAAAGATAGTCCAATCAGTCTTGGCGTCGTAGTGCGACCAAACCCTACCAGGATTGATCCTGCCTGCGAGACAGTGCTTACGATAGGTGTAGTACATATCAGGGAACCGCTTGCGGAACTCCACAGCGATCCCTGAGCCCATCACGCCTTCCAGATTTACACCGTGGGCGATAGCGTCAAACCTATTTGCTGGGTCGAACAGGTCGCCCTCAATGACTTCTAGCATTGCCTTGCCCTTCGTTGGTTGAGGCTAAAGCGTACCATAAGTGGTACGGTTCTGTCAAGTGGTAGCCAAGGTGGGAGTCGAACCCACACGATCTTTCGATCAACGGTTTTTGAAACCGCCGCGTCTGCCGTTTCGCCACAAGGCCTTGATGGGTTTTTGTTGAGAACCCTAACTCATTATAGCAGGTTACTTAGCGGGAGTCTGGACCAAGAGGCTCGGTCCACCGCCCTCTGTCGAACAGGGGTTGACGTAGATCGGACCACTGATCTTACCAGCCACAAGACCCTCTACAAAGTTGTTGCAGATGATCGACGGGTTTCGGCTGATGCTACCGGAAATGATAGCGTTGGCCTTGGCCTTACCCTCTGCCTCGATCTGAGCCGTCTCAGCGTCGATGCGAGCGCGCTTCTGCTTTTCCTCAGCAGAAATCTTGGCCTGTGCGTTGTTCAGAATCTCATCTGGAATCTGAATCTTACGGAGTTCAACCTTTTCCAGCGTCACACCACGGCTAGCAAGCACGGGCCTCAACTGGTCAAAGATGGACTTCTCATAAGCATCACGCTCGCCCTGGATGTTCTCCGAAGAATACTTCGATCCAGCATCATAGATGGTACCACGAGCGACAGGGATGACAACCTTCTCAACATAATCCTCACCAACAGTGAGAAGCAGAGTCGGAGCCTTCGCCTTATCAACGCTGATGAACAGGCTTACATCAACCGGGACCTGAATCCTGTCAGACGTAATCGTTCGAACACTTGCGTCATCGTCCATGTTCACAGCCTGGGTCTTTACGTCCAGAGTCTTTACGCTAGTCCAAGGGAGGACAAGGTGAGGACCAGGACCAAGAGGCGCACCGGGCTTTCCTAGCGTGATCGGAACACCGACCTGGGTGGCACCAACCTGAGTGATCACCATGAACGCAAGGATTAGACCGGCGAGAACGGATACCACAGTTCCACCGATGCGGAACGGGCCCTTGGGAAGTTCCTTCTTTTCCTCAGAGTAGGAATCCTCAACGAGGATCGTCGGTGGCTTTACTGCGAAGTAGATGCCAGCGACTAGAAGGGCCAAGATGATGACTGAGAAAACAAGAGCGGCCATAGGGCGACCCTTTCTCTAGTAGGGAAATGCAGTTATCTGCGTCCCGCGTCAAGGAATTGCACCCTGTCCACAACCTTCGTAGGGTCGTATTGATCTGTTCACGCGGGTAGTTCGTGCGTGCCCCTGTCAGGAATCGAACCTGAATCCGAAACTTAGGAGGTTTCTGTCGTATCCATTGGACCACAGAGGCTTGCTTACAGGTTCCAGTATAGCACCTTCGGTGCCACCTGTCAAGTGACTAGCAGGAATTGATCAATGGTACAGTCCTTCGCAGCCTTGTCCTGACGAACGATTACGAACTGCGGGTGGCGTGGAGTGCCGTATGTTCCTGATCCAACCAACTCATTAGCCTTGATCTCAATAGTCTGTCCGATGGGAGGATTCTTCCAGAACGCCTCACGCTGTTCGTCAGAGAGTCCACCACCAACACGGCCATGCTCCATCAGGGCATCACCATCATAGACGCTGTAAATGAATCCACCAAGGCGACCCTCGTGCTTACCCTCGCCCTCGTACACATCTGTTACCACAACGTCGTATGTAGAAACAGCCTTGATCTTGTACCAAGTCAGTCTAGGACGCCCGCCAGCCTCGTACAGTGCATCCTTGTGCTTCAAGATGGAGCCCTCGATTCCTGCGTCCATCAACTCTTGATGAATCTCGCTGAATAGAGTGAAGTTGCCGAAGATCGGGTTGGGGTGAACGTTGCGTGCGCTGTAAGAGGCTAGTTCGATGGTCCTCTCGTGCTGTGGGCCACCGTGAGTGGGCAGATCAAATAGGATGAACTCGATGGACTGACCGAATTCTTCCTGGCGCTTGACGGCCTTCTCAGGGCCGCTGCCCATGATTCGCATAGTCTTGTTGAAGTCCACAACAGGAACCCTGGAAGCACCGACAGGCACCCACTCCCTGATGTAGACCAGTTCGCCATCAAGCACCGTGCCGATGGGGAAGGTCATGAACGTGGCTTCAAGGTCGGGACACTTGCCCAACTGCGACTTCCCTGTGCGGGAGTAGATTTCGATGCCGGTGGCGGTGCGCTCAACGATACAGCGCATTCCGTCATGCTTGGGCTCTAGAATGTAGTCGCTCCAATCGCTGTCCGAAACAACGTCGGAAGCGGCGGGGCGTGCTAGCATAGGCTTGATCATGCGGGCTCCTAACTGGGTGGGAGGGACCTCGCGGCCCCTCCCGTGGGCGATGGCACTAGTATAGCATCCTTCGCCCGATCTGTCAATGGATAAGCAGGTCAACCTTGACTACGTTGGTGTAGTTGCCGTCCATGTGAAGGCCGCGAACGCGGCAGAACGGGTCATACTCGGGGAAGTCGTACACAACGTTATCGTGGTAGTGACCGTGGAACCACCTGGCAGGCCTGACAGCATCAGCCACACGGCTGAGGGTCTGCCTCGACCATGCGCTATCAAGGTCAGCCTTCCACAGCGGAGCAGGGAAGTTGCTAGGAGCATCGTGAGTGAACAGAATGTCCACCTTGCCCCTGCTAATAGCCAGGGCCTCTTCCTCAGGGGTGATCATTTCCTCGGCCCAGTACGATGTACCGAGACGACGGTGGTGCTTGTCAATGCTGTAAGCGCCACCGAGCGACATAATGCGCTGGCCGTACCACTCCCACACGTTAGCGCGTGGGGTGTACCAAATGTTCTCCCTGATCTTCCAGAAGCCCTCGTCCGACTTCTCTGCGTCAGCGTACTTCTCACGAAGCATAGTGTGATTCTCGTGGTTACCATCGACCCACACAACACGGACGCCACGAAGCACGGCGTTCTCGCTCAACTTGTCAAGGTAGTACACACCATCGGGGGTGTGTTCCCAATATCCAAAGTCTCCTACCTGGACAATGGTATCAATATCCTCGGCCTGAGCCTCACGGAGAACGCTGCTGGCCCAGGAAATGTTTCCATGCCAGTCGCCAGCGACAATGATCATGCTGGTGTTCGGAAATACGTCTACCATTGTGCGCTCCTGACGCTAGTAGGGACGGTTATTTACGCTGCGCGGCCAGGAATCGAACCTGAGTGGCCGTGATTCAAAGTCACGATGGGATGCCAGCAACCCTCCGCGCATGGGTACGCTCTCGATGACAATTAGCACAAACGAGGTCGCACTTCGCAATCTCCGCTTTCAGTCGATCAAGGGAAACCACATCCCTATTTACTGCTACGGAAATGCTGAACTCCTTTGTTCCTCTTGCGTGATCAAAGTCCATCACATATGGTGGATAAGAAACGCCACAGTCAGAACAAGGCTCTTTCTTTAGTTGTTCAACGAATGATCGTAGGGCGATCTTTCGCCTGTCAGACGCCGCACGGATTTGAACCTTTTGGCGATCCTTGTTTTTCTCGTAATACTCTTTCGATCTAGCCCTATCGCATGGGCGACAGTACGGCTGGACCCTAGCCCCCTTCGCGTTGAAATCTGAAAGAGGCCTTTTCTCCTTACACTTTGCACATACCTTCATGCTGGCTCCCAACCCTGGTTTCGATCCAAGTCTACTTCGTTAACAGCGAAGCGTGCTGCCATCACACTCGTCGGGACTACTACGGGTTTATTGATAGAGATTGCCCGTTTCTCCAAGTCGGGATAGAAGGAATCGAACCTTCTCCTCATGGCCCCAAACCACGCACGCTGCCAGTACGCTATATCCCGGTTGTATGAACTTGTCTAACAAGTGTATCACACTCGTATCGATCTGTCAAGGCAAACGGCGAGGTTGTCTGTCGGGTGGGTGTCTTATTACCACCGGACCATGAGCAACCCCGCCGCTGCCTACTGACAGTATAGCATACTAGCCTGCGACTGGCAAGCCAATGTGCTTCGCAAACGCGGGACCAACAGCCTTGTTAGAGTTGGAGGCCCACTTAGCGTTTCCGGTACGCTTGGCGATGATAGAGTTGGCAATGTCCACCAACTTCTCAGTCTGTGCGCCGTACATACCAGTGGCACCCGCAGGGTTATACTTGTTAGGGTCATAACCCCTAGCCTTGATATACTTGCGCAGAGCCAACTGCAACGCCTTAACATCAGAATTCTTCTTACCTGCACGCAAGTTCACAAGCCTTACGCCACCGCGCACGCGAGCGCGCACAGGCAACTTGGCCTTCTTGCTTTGTAGGTACTGACCCCAAGTGGTAGGCTTGACCTTTAGCCATGCCTGACGATCCGCCCTGTTAGAGGATAGACCGTTGCGACCCCTCTTGAAAGCCTCAACCTGATTGCGAGCGCCCCTAGGTAGTCCAGGGGTGCCAATGCGAATTCCGTGAATGTGAGGCGCGAACCCATCGGCACGGGTGCGCAGCCATGCAGCAAAGCCGACCTGACGAAGAATCTTCGTTAGGCGGTGCTGCTCACGAACACTTAGACCACGAACAGAGAGATCAACCGCACCTGGACCACCGTGGGTCCCGGCACTCAATCGTCCGTTGGAAAACGATCCCTGTGTTACTACTAGGCGCTTACCAAAAAGCCTTTCGGCCTCAGCAAGGGCCTGGGCAGTAGTCTTATCGAACTTCTTGCCCCTCCACCATACCTTGGGATCAGCCATAATCAGCCCTCAGTCACTTCCGAGAAGTCCTCTCCTGCGCCCTCGTCAGCAACAACGACCTCAGGATCATCAACCTCTTCAATTAGTTCCTCGTCGCCCTCATCGCCCTCATCAGGCAACTCGGGAACGGAGCCGATACCGCCAGGAACGGCTGCCTGAATAGCAGCGGTCGCGCCCTGTGGCTTGTAAATACCTAGGTAGGTAAGGGTAGATGTACCAAATACCGTGGCGAACGAAGTAAGCACGGCCTTGACATCAAAGGTGGTCGCTCCAATAAGCGGGATCAGGACGGCAGATGCGGCAGATAGAGCCAGCAGAACCGTGTTCTTAAACCTGCTAGAAGCGAGTTCCTTGGTTACCAGCCCAACGAGGGCGGGTAGAACGACACCTACGACGAAAGCAATCGAGGTAGGAGTGTCAAATAGATCAGAAAGCATATCGATAGTCTCCTTTTGTTTGAGTGTTGTTCACACTACGCGGATAGTGTAGGATTCGAACCTACGGGGCGGTTAAACCCGGTTCCTTAGCAAGAAACTGCAATCGTCCACTCTGCCAACTATCCCTATTTTACTGTTACGCTCCCCGGCCTAGATTCGAACTAAGACTAAAAGTTTCAGAGACTCTCGTGCTGCCATTACACTACCGAGGATTACTGGCGGAAAGTGGAGGTAACGCTCCCCTAGAATGACTCCTACCCAGGTTTTCAAGACCTGTTTGCACCTTGTGCGGCACCTTCCATAGATAATGGTACCACAGATTCCATTACCTGTCAAGCAAATTGGAGAAGGCCCCTCTAATCTCATACGTTAGAGGGGCCTCCTGGTAGTGCTTTTAGCGAAGTCCAGCCTTCGCACGGGCGGTAATGGTGTCCCAATCGTCCTCGATAAAGAACCTTCCATCTGCCCACACCTGACGGAGAATGCTCTTATCCTCCTGAGTGATCGTGGCCTCATTGATCAGCACGTTGTTGCCGAATTCATCTTCAACAACCGCGAGGCGACCCTTGGCCGACTTCTTGAAACCACCGTCAGTGACGGGGTCCTTGAAGATATTCTTGCCCTCACCGTTGATCTGAACCCAGGTAGCCTTCATAGCCATGCCGTAGGTGTCCCTGGTGGTGAACTGGTAGGTGAACGATCCAATACCGAACACCATGTTTGCCGAAGCAAAGCCCTTGGCTTCCAGTCCAGCAAGGATGGCGCTGCAACGCTCGTAGGTAATCGAGTCACCGTAGATAACACCGATGTGGCTATCAAGCAACTTGTGACCAGTCGCCGTCTCAGTACCGCCGAAGATTTCCCACAGTACCTCGACCGTGCCCTTGTACTCAGGGCTGCCCTCAGGAGCATTGGGATCACCGCAAATGATCTTTACCGGATCACCGCTGTCAGGACGGATGACCAACTTGCCATCGCGTGCCATGATCTTGTCCTTGATCGAGGGCAGGAGGTCCGTCAGAACCGAGAAGTAATCCCAAGTGTCCGACACCACCGAAAGAATACCCTTGGGGTACAGAGCCAACAGGCGCTCGTAAGTCTCACGCTCGTCGTCAGCACCGCCCGCACACATAACGCTGTGTTCGGTAGCAGGAACACTAGCCCCGATGAAATCGCCACCGTAGTAATCCTCAATGAGGTCAATGGCGGGAAGCGTGTCAGTGCCCTTGAAGTAGGTAAGGTGACCCATACCACTTAGGGCAGCAGCCTCGGGACCAGGAAGGCCACGGAACGAGAAGTCGTGACCCTGGAAGTCCACAAACTCCTGGGCGCTTCCGGTCTTTTCTGCGAAATCCTCCAAGAGCGCGCGGTAGCGGCTAGCGGTGGTTGCCGAAGTACAGGGCATCCACAGAACCGACGAGAGCAGCGTCTCAAAGTAATTCACGAGCCACGCGAAGTTCGGGTGCGTGTTCTCCACCGTGAAGAAAGGGAACCTGAGATCAACCGAAGTGCCCTCAGGCACCGCACGGAAGGTCAAAGGAATGTATCCTAGTTCGTGAAGTTCACGGATGTGTTCGGTGCCAATCTCGTTCGGCCCCAGGTATCCGTTGACGCGGCGCTCATAACGCTCACAAATCTTGTCGATATCCTGGCCGAAGAACTTCTCACCGAATTCCTCCATGAGGTACTTACGAAGGAAGTATTGCAGACCAACGAATGTAACCTTGCCCTGATCGGGGATGCGCGACATTCGCGGAGTAAAGTTCGAGTACACAACTTCGGTGCCCTCGGGGTATTGACGACGGTGATCCAACTTGTATCCGTCGATCATCATAATTGGGTTCATTGTTCTCTCCTAGTTCTCTTGGTTGATTGAGCGAACAACGCCATCTGCTGACCCGAGCAACGCTGTGGAACAGTAGACCGTTCCGAATGTGTTGATTAGGTCCGTTGTACCCTTGGTGAAAAGTCCGTGTGTAACGTACAGATCAAGGGTCACACCCTCTGGCGCTTCCGCAGCAAGACCTAGGAAGGTTCCGCCGCCGTCGCAAATGTCGTCTACGATGATGTAGTGTCCTGGCTTAACATCGGGGAAGGTAAAGCCAGTAAGCCTACCAGTCTCAATGTCTCGTGTCTTACCTGCGTAGTGAACAGGGATGCCCAACTGGAATCCCCATTCCTCTGCACGCATTTCCGCGCCCTTGTCGGGTGCGATCACGCCAGCGTACTTGTCGGTGAAGTCATCCCAATTAGCAATAGGCTGATCAATGAGGTTCTCGATGAGGTCACCCGATGCGACGCTGTGTGCGTCGTAGGTGATAACGGCATCGAAGTCACGAACATTGATATCTGTTGCTACCGAGGCCAGGGTCCAAAGGAAATCTCCTTCGGCATTGATCCTGTCCTGACGGCCACCAGGAATGTACGGAACAAAGAGGTACTTGACATTGATGTTGCGCGCATCTAGCGCATCCTTCAAGTACAGAGCCCTCTGCAATTCCTCTGTCGTGGTGGCGAGACACAGAATCGAGACGTACTCGGTCTGTGTGGGACGGAACTTCGTGTAGAACGATCCATCGGGGTAGGTATCAAACTCAACGGTTTCAGACCCGTCAAGACCTACTAGGTGAATGGACATTGTTTTACCCTTCTGTCATAGGAAGCCAAAGCCGGGTTGTCCAACGCTTTAACACGCTTCCTTGGTACGAGTCAATTATAGCACTTCTGCGCTAACCTGTCAAGCGGTTCTGACCTCGACCCAAACCTCGCGCGTGTCAGGGTTCCACTCGCTCACATCGAACTCCACTCCAAGATCACGAGCATAGCCCTTCAATCTAGGAACAGTGTAGTTCTCGTGTACAAACTGCTCAGTAAAGTCAAACTGACCAATAGCGGAGCCAGCGTCTAGGACTCGCTTGTACGGAGAAACCCAAGAGCGTCTTAGGCCATCCTCGGACCTTACTGGACGCCCAGTAACCATGTGAAAGTGACAGGAACTCAACTCGGCCACGGTTACCGCTGCAAGTTCTAGTTGCCCTGTGGTCTGAATCAGGCCACGGATGCGGTTATTCACATGGCTCATGGTCTTAACGTCATGTGCCACAAACTCTTCCAGAGTGCCACGATCCTTGGCGAACTGGATGATTTCCAGATGCAACTTGATCAAAGCATCATTGTGTTCGTACTCGTATGGCTGCTTCTGAGCCAACGTGCGGAAGAGCATGACAACGCCCTCAGCGAACTCTTGCTCCCTGCCTTCCAGAATCCCAAACAACTCATTTGGTAGTGATGCAGAGCCTAGAAATCTTGCCACGACGCCTTCAAGGTGGGGCGACATTGGATTCTCCTTATTCGATTAGAGGTGTTACACCTTATTAACGGTACTTCCCCTTCAACTGCGGGGCCAAACCTGCCTTCACGAGCGCCTGATACGCCTCTCCGTATGCTGCCTCAACACCTGACGCGCTCTTGCCAGATGCACCGTTGAGGCGCTTCGACGCTGCGTTGAACGCGCTGATCAACTTCTGCTGCTCGTCTGTCACTGTGTACTCCTAAGTTTAACTAGTTCTGTAAGTGATGCCATGATGCTCTCGTTTGCCGCTGCAAAGATCGCACCGATATCTTCTGGATGCCAGGGGCGGGGAATGCTTGCGTTCGGCGCATCCTCCTGTGCCCTGACAGCGGCGAGCAGGAGTTGTCCATACTCTTCCAATGTCGTATATGCAGGATTGATCATGGTAACCCCTTTGAGTGGAGACGCCGAGAATCGAACTCGGGTCTTACGTCGATCTGTCTTATGAGATACAGGCTTGCCATACCGTGGCCGGTCTTACGGTTTAATGCGGTTTAACACTGATGCTCTTTCTGTTCCAAAGTCGAGCAGACTCGTCACAACCTCAGACGGTTGCGAGGGATGCCTCGGCAAGAATTGCTTCTGCCTCAGCGACTACATCGTAGTTTGCATTTATTGTTGTTTTGGTCTTTTAAGAGATTCCACTCTGCCTGCCCTTTCGGACTTTCACGGACGCAATCGAAAGCCTGTCGTCCCCTAGATACCCATTGTATCAGAACCTTCGCCAAAAGGCAACTCCATCTGACCCGATGGGCATTCTTCGTCTAGCCAGTCCTCACAGTGTTCGCATTCGATCTTTTCACACCTGCGGCACTGAGGACCATTGTGATACTCAACATCTAGACGCCAAACGTCAATGTCACCGTACCTATCTAGGTAGAAGTCGTGCTTCACTGGATTACAGAGAGCCCGAGGAAGGATGCGTGCGCAGCCAGCAGGGTGATCTTGTCAGCGTCACCGGAAACGGTGATGGACTTGCTCACCTGCGGAGCGGGCTTGTAATCAGACGGAGTGTAGCGCGACTCAGCCTTCACGTTGGAGAAGATGGCACCAGGGGAAATGCCCTGGTTCAGGTCTGCCCAAACATAACCGGCAAACTCGTCAGTAATCTTGTAGGTGTACTCGCCACCGTGCTGCAAGTAGAAGCGTGCCTCGGCAGGGCCGACCTCATTGATGCGAACCTTTACGTTCTCCACGAATGAGGACTCAGCGATATCCGCCGTATACCACACACCGGGCGCAGCCAGCGGGGTTCCATCAAGTACAATCTCGTTGGTGATGGTCATGTTAGTTCCAATCTACTAGGTTGAACCGAGAGGCCCAGGAGGGAGTTGAACCCTCTACCGTCGCTTTGCAGGCGACGCTCGCATACCCTGTCACAAGGCCGTAGCAGTTGTCCGATTCGAACGGCGTCTCGGGGTTATGGGCCCCGCATGGTTCCTCTCCACCACAACTGCAAACCAATCATAGCACACTAGATGCCATCTGTCAAGTCATCTACACTTTCTGCCACACTGGATAGGCACCGTCTCGCTGATCGGACTTCCAATCTGCGATCACCCAGCGTGTTCCGCACTCGCACTTCCAGATGCTGCCAATGCCGTAGTCATTCATCCTAGGAATAGGCTTTGAGCATCCGTATCGAGCGCACCTATCGAATGGGACAACCTTCTCCCATGAACCGCTATTCACGCTGTGCCACCTGACAGGGTGGGATCAGCGTCAGGGCAGTAAAACACCACCGAACCTGCTGCGATAGCAGCGACACTCGTGGAGTCAAGGCCTGAATCGAGGCCAGTTTGGAGTACGGTCTGAATGGGCACGCCCGCCCTGAGGCTCTGGCAGATCGACTGAGCGATGTCTAGGAGCATCGAGTCTGGAACGCTGTACAGAACGGCAGACTTGGAGCGAACGGCATCAAGATACTGGCGATCAACGCCACTTGATGTCTCCGAGGGGAACCTTTCGGGAGCCGGGGCTGTAACCGTCACGGTTGGCTGAGGGGCTGGTGCGGGGCTGGAACACCCTGACAGTGGAATCGCCACCGCTGCTGCGATAACCAGTGCGCTCAAAAACTTCTTCATCTGCTTCTCCTTCGTTGTGGACATATCCGTGGGATGCGTCGATCTCGCTGTGAACCTCACGCTTCAACTTCGGCTTCAACCACTTTGTCCAGACGGTAGTCCACAGGACTCCAAAGACAATAAGATCAATGAAGATGCTGTAAGTGAATTCTGCCAGCCCATGAGCGGGGTCTGTGATGATGTGTAGATACTCAGAAAACATGCGGGCTCCTATCGGTTAGCGAGCGGGAGGATTCTATTGAGAGAATCCACAAGGTCATCGATGACCGCCTGCTTCTGTCGGATGATCGCTTCGAGTTCAGCGATCTTGTTCTGATAGTACGTTTCTGTGGCGTGCATACGGGGCACCTTTCTGTTGATCGAGTCGCTCTACGAGGTTTCGAACCTCACCCTACACTTTATGAGAGTGTCTGGCACACCAGTGCCCTAGAGCGGAGTGCCCCGCCTACGATCCCCAGTTGATCCTATGTAGACGGGGCGGGAACCCGCATTCCCATACCAGTAGTATAGCATGACTGGCACATGCTGTCAAGCGGTTACTTGGACGAACCCGCTGCGCTTCCCGCTGTGAAGAAGCCGATGATCAGGCCAAGCCAGATCGAATCCCCGAAACCCAGGGACGCAGGGATCACGCCTGCGTTGAATAGGATGCCTGCGGCGAGCATCACGAGCCAGCCACTGATGGCGACTCCAACGGCGAGAAACGCCAGAACTAGAACGACCGCTGCGAAACCGTTAATCTTCATCCTTCAACCCTTCGGTAATGTAGACAATGGCACTGAGTGTGCCATAGATAAAGTAAGGAAGCCAATCGAAGATTGAACGACCTGTGACCAGTTGCAAGACAACCTCATAGATGTAGGCTGACGACAGGAACAGAAAGAGCCACTTGATGCATCGGCATGAGTGTGGGCGGAACTCTAGCACGATTCCAACCACACACGCCACTACTTGCAGGAAGCCGATTGATGCTCCAAGGATCGGAGATGTAAGCAATCCTGGGGCCACAACCGAAGGCTCAACGCTCGGTCCTGTTGCCACAATGATAGCAGCATAGGCGAGCGTTGTCAAGTAGATTAGGAACCTGATTGCGCGCATCTTTACTCCGTCAGAAAGGCGTGTTCGATTTCTAGTTCTAGGCCCTTCTTGGTCCTCTGATTTAGGGTCTTGACTAGGACATCGCCGCTGTACGCGTGAAGGGTTGGTACGGACTGAATGCCAGCGTCGCGTGCGCGATCAAGGTCGTCGTCAACGTCTACGAACTCAAACTCAACGTCCATATCCGCCAGATACCCATGCGAAATGTCCTTAAAGACTGGCTTCAAGGCCTTGCATGGACCGCACCACGCGGCTCCGTACATCACTACTTTATTCATCTAGAACATCCACCTCCCACCCTGCTCCTAGCAGGGATAACTGCAATACCTGTCCATGATGACCGCAGAAAGTTAGGATTCCGTCACTATCCTCTTTGTATGCCAGATAGTGGGCTCGATGTCCACAACTGTCACACAACTCAATCCCCCATGTGCGAGGTTCGGTGGCTGTCTCGGTCACTGTTCTCCAATTGTAACTTAGGGGCTCCCAGCCGTGCCTTAAACTATAACCATCCTAAGGGGTAGCGGCCCGGTGAATGCGTAGGCACGGATGGGAACCTCTCTAATTATATCAGATTGCACGCATTCGGTTAATGAAATCCAACACATCAGCAGGTGGCTTGGCACCTTCGGGTGCCTTGAAAACAGGAGCCTCAGCAGGCACTTCTGCCTCAGGCACAGGCTTCTTGTAGGTGAACACTTCGATCTCACCCTGGCTTAGTCTGTCGCTATACTTGGCAGCATTGTAGATGGCTCCTGCCACAGCGTCTGACAAGTCCTTCGAACCCTTGCGAGGGTGGTCAACCTTGTTGTTCTTCATAATGCGAAGTTGGAGCATTTCCTTCTTCAAAAGAGGAATGTCAGGTCCATCTACCCTGCCCTCGTTGACGGCAATAAGGAAGTCGGTGTAGTGCGGCAGGGCCACAGATAGCAACTCTGCCCTCATTCCATTGGCCCTAAGGTCCTCGATGGTCTGCGTGCTGTTCCAACGGTCGAAGGTGGTCAACTTGATGTTGAATCCCTTTCTACGCAGACTCAGGATGAACTCGTAAATCTCCTTTAGGTCAATAGGTTGGTCTGTCCTAGGCGTCCAGTGCTTCACTACGTCCACAACAATTCTCGGACTGATTGCCCTACCCGTAACCTTTTGTAAACCTTCGTTACCGAAGTAGCCCCACCCGCCAACGTGAGCCATAGCCACCGCCGCGTGGTCGTGCTTCTGCGCGAGGTCAACGTGAATGTAGTAGTCCATGCCCTCGATAGGCTCGAACTCTGAGCGCAGCCTGCCGAATCCGTCTAGCGCCTCGTCGTAGCGACTGAACGCTTCCTCGACCCTTTCCTCGGACTTGAAGAAGGCGTCGATAGCCTTGGGAGGCATACATGCAAATCGACCCATAGCATCAGCAGGGTCGTCTAGGAATCCACCCATGTATTCATCAATGTGCCTAGCGTGGTTGATAACCCAGGAAGGTCGCTTTAGGGCGAATACGTTTGGAATCTTGTAGGTGAGGATCGTGTCCTCTTCCCACTCAATCTCAAACTCGTTTTCCTCGATGCCATCAGGCAGGTCGGGGTTCAACTTGAACGTGTGGCTCTTGATTACAGATTCCTTTGACTCAACCACCTTGTTGTATCTCGTGGTGATGAAGTCTCCCTCATAGCGAGGGAAGGAAAGCATTACTACCTTACCAACGTCTGGGAAACGTGACAGGACTGAGGCAGAGTACATCTTGTAGACCGCCTCGGCTGTCTTGGCGTTCTCGTTTCCAGAGTTGGAGTCTACGGCGAAACCTGCGATCTCGTCAAGGATGACCAGGATAACGTTGTATCCCTCCCATGACTCTCGCTCGGAGTGACCGGAGTGTACGGTGATAGACTTGTCGAATGCGATCTGGCCCATCTTCTTCTGGAACTTACCCATGAACCAGGGGCTATTCTCAATCTTGTTGGCGAAGCCCTTGAAGAAAACGTTGTTGGCCTGCTGCGCGTTGATAGCGATGTTTAGAATGTCGATGGCGTCACCCGCAGGCTTACCGAAATACTTGGCCGGGTCACGCAGGCATAGCAACTTGTGTACGAGATACGCACACCCAATGGTGGAAGTGAAGTCCTTACCCGCTCCCTTACCAAGCATCATGATGATTTCCTTCTTGGTGTGGGAGAAGATTTCTTCTCCGCGCTTCTCACCAAAGAGGCGGATAAGGTCACGCTTCTTGTAAACCTGACTCATCAAGTCTACGAGCAGTTCCTGTGGCTCGCTCAGGGTTACACCCTGCTTTGCTAGTCCGAGGTATCTATCCTCGTACAGAAATTCTTTGAGGTCTGCTGGCTTTTCCTCGAAGGGGTCGTCATCTAGGTTGTATAACGCTAGGTCAAATAGGTCCATTAGTCCTGTTCGACCTTGATGACATTAATTGGCTCTGCAAATCCGTTGATACGGTTGAGCCTACGACGCACTTCCTCTCGACAACGTTCACAGTCAGCGGTCACTTCCTTTAGAATGGCAACGATCTGCTCTGCCTTTTCCTCAGTCTCTGCTACCTGATTAGCCAGTTCCAGGTTCTCTAGTACGCCCGCGTCCTTTAGCATCTTGACGCGCTTTTCCTCCGTAGACGCAGCAAGACCGAGGGCTGAGATTTGATTCCTCAGTTCCCCGGCCTGCTCTGCTGTGTCTGCTACCGTCCAGGCAGAGTCGATGATCTGCCCGAAGTGACCGTCTGCTTGGTGGATAACCTCGGCAGCACGGTCAGTTAGGTTTCTATTGTTGATGGCAAACTGCTTCCACTCATCAACCGTGTCAAGCACCTGCGCCCTAGTTAGGTTCAACTGTTGGCTGATGTGCTTGATTGGAACTGACTTAAAGTACAGTTCCATTACCTTATCCATGCGTTGCATGTGTTCAGGTAGTGCTACTTCTGAATTAGACAAGTTTCTTCGCCCTACTTCTCTTTGGCTTTACGACACACTTTAGTTCATCAAGGTAGAAGGCCCTGTTGTGGCCCGTCGATGGCTGGAAACAATTGATCCATGTGACATCTAGTTCTGTATTGTGAACCATCGACTGAAACTTAAATACCCCTCGACGGTTCTTGAACCTGATCATGGTTCCATTCTCAATCATTTCCTTGCCAAACTGCAACGTAGGGTACCAATAGCAGTTCGGATTTGTGCCGTACTGTGAGCCCGCCTCACGGAGGGCCTGCTTGCGATATACTCGCTTAGTTAGTCTCTCGCTCATCGGTGACCGCCGTTTGTACTCGTGGGAGCCCAAACGGAACCGCTGAACGTAATCTGCCTCTTCATTACTCCACCACAACTACTGCATTCCTGCAAATCATCGCGCTTGCTCATTGGGATAATCTTCTCCTCGCTGCTGCCACAAACGCAGGCGTAGACATAAGTAGGCATTACTTCTTCTTTCTGTGCTTCCCGCTGCCCGGCTCTACGACACTTGTGCTGTCGCTGACAGCCGTAGACAGGTTGCTACCGGATGTAGAATTGATGACGTTGGTCGTGTAGACCTTTGCCTCTACGGGGGTGTCAACAGTTGTCGTGATCTCCTTGACCAACCTGCCCTCAGCGTCGTAGAACTTCTCCACCGTTACCGTCCTAGTCGTCCTAGGGTAGGTGTAGGTAGGGTATGTGTAGGTGAAACCAGGGTTGTACCAGGGGTTCGTCGAACCGCCCGGCATTTGTAGATGACTCACTTCTTCACGCTCCTTTTCAACCATTTTACCATAGCATCTGCTCTTTTGTCAACTGGCTCGTTTGCCACGATGTACGGCTTGATGCCGAACTGCGCCATGTAGACTTGGCAGAACTTGGCTACTTCCTCTTGATATTCCTTGCCCTGTGGCCTAACACCGTCGTCAACCTCGGGCCAGCCATAGTTGGGGAAGTACACCACCGCATCGTAATCTCTCATTACACGGGCGATCAGAGTCTCTGATACCTCCATGCAAATCTGAGCCTCGGGGTCAGCCTGATCCCAAACGTAGTCGTACTGGAACCTCGTGTAGGCGAGAGAGTCCAGTGGCGTCCTATCACTCAGAGTGTGGAATCTTCCCCCAGCCGAGTTTTGATCTTCGTCACCCACGCGCGCAACTGTGATGGCAAGTTGTGCAAACGGCGACGCAGACTGGCTAATACCCAGCCTGGACGAAAGGCGTCGGCTACTCGACGGTGAAAAGACAAAGTCACTGAAATACTCCCTAGTCATTAGTTCTTCTGCAAGGCTAGTCTTTCCGGTGCCCTGCGCTCCGATGAATCCGATCTTCACTTTAGTAGTCCAAACTGTTGTAGGTATCTACGGATAGTCATTTCTGACACGTTCTGCTCCTCGGCAATTGTAGCAGGCTTCTTCTTCTTTGTCAAGAACTCTCGGGTCAGCCAAGCCTTGGACTGATACAACTTAGCCATTGTATGTGTCCGATAGGTAGCGTGCGAGGCCAAAGGCATCACCCACGTTATCAGACTCAATGGAGATGCCGTACTCATCCTTAACCCAATTCAGGGTGAACTGCTTGCGCCTGCGGTAGACCTCTTGCTTGTACCAAGTCTTGGCCTTGCCTGGGTTATCCACAACCAACTTGTCCTTCTGTGCCTTTGTCCACAGTTTGTTCCCGATGTGGCTCTGCCACTTCAAGGGCTCTACTGCAATAACACCGGAGTTGTCGGTCATTAGTTCACCTAGCACCGCGCCATAAACGTAGGCCAGTGCGATAGAGGCCTTCATGTTATTCACATAGATGGCTGCCTCGATAGCCACCGCGTCTGCTTGTAGGTCTAGGGCTGACGCCTTCACCTTGGCATCGTAGATACGCTCAAACGCTGACGCACCATTCAGGTGAATCTCTCCCCAACGCTTCGGTGTGCCCTTCTCCATGTAGCAGAAGGCAATAGACTTGGTACTGCAATCCAAGCCTAGCGCGTTCTCTCCGTATCTACCGATCCTGCCCATTTACCCTATCCCTCAGTCTCTTTTGTCGTGATGCCTCCAACGCTTGTAGGCACACGGTACACTTGTTTTCCTCGTTGTATTGGCTGAGGATAGCACCGCATCCTGGTCCGTTGCAGATGCGACGATTGCCAAGAATCCTATACCTCTTAGCAGCATAGGAATCCTTGGCCCTCGCGTTCATTTCGTGCTTACAGCATTCCGTGTCGCAATACTTTTGGTTCTTTCGCTTAGGTTCAAACGACTCTTCGCAATATCTGTAAGCACATTTAATCAATTGTAATTCAAGTCCTTAGCCTTGATGATGTCCACTGTTCCCTCTTCGGGATCGGACCAGCAATGCTTTTGGAATGAACAGAAGGTGCAGGGGAAGGACTTCTCTGTGAAGCCCTCTGGACGCTTCGGCTTTGTTCCTGCGAGATAGGCCGAACGAACCTTTTGCATCCACCTAAACAGGCCGTCTACATACGCCTCGTGGAACGGGGTCATAATCACTGAGAAGGCGTGTGTGTCCAATGTGGTCCTGTCAATGTAGAACAGGACACCCTGCTTGGCCTTCATGATCTTCATGTAGATGAGGGTCTGGATAACGTGGGATTCGTCTCCCCTGTTTGAGTCCTTGGCCTCGTTGAACTTATTGCTAGGCACGTTCTTCATTTCGACAGGGACGTTGTTTTCCTCGTCGTGAATGTCCACGAACCCGAAGATGGGCGGATCGTTGTTGATCGCCTTGACCTCGAACTTCCATCCGTGATGCTCGGGAATGAGCGCCTGGATGATCTCGTGGTACTTCGTACCGAACAAACGCTTTAGCCTGGACTTGTGATCGCCGGAATCCTGCTGAGGCAACTCGCCCTCAAAGCGGTAGTACCACATGCGAGGGCACTTGCCTGCGCCAAATCCCACCTTGGACGGCGAAAAGTTGCGCTTCTGCTTCTCGGTATAGTCCTTGGGAAAGTCCAACTTCAACTGATCCCGAAGGGCCTTCTCGTAAATGTTAGGGTTCACAACCTCGCCAGGAGGCTTGTATTGCTTCTGTCTCATAGTCCTTGCACTCTCGTCGAATACTTCAAGGCGGCGACCAACTTATCAAGAGCATCGTACATGGCGTAGTAGATATTCTTCTTGTTGTTATTGACCGTTCCCGCTCTGTCCTTGTTAATCGTCGTGTAGGTCACGGCTAGAACCTGGAACCTTGCCGAGTACGCCTGCAACTTCACGATCAAAGCGGGCAAAGCGAAACCGGCCACATCGGGCTTCATGACCAACTTGATGATTAGGGCTAGGGCCTCGTCAAGGCCTTCGTCCTGCAAATACTCATGTAGGTCGTTGAACTCCGTAACTGTGTCGATTAGTTCTAGTACGTTTTCGTCACTCATCTATTCTACCATCCCTTTCGCGTAGCCGCTGGAATTCCTCCCACGAGATCACAGCAAGACGGATATGCTGGCCCTCTGGCCCCAGGATCACCTTGATCGCTGGCTCTAACTCTTTGCCACTCTTGATGGCATCGGTGCAGACCTTTGCCCAAACCTGCCTGGAAATGCCGAAGGTCTTTTCGTACTCCTTGTAATCAACAAGGTAGCCACCGTCGATAGCGTCACCCTTTTGGTACCGGCCACGCCCCGAGTTCTTCTGAGCCTTCGCGCCATCCCTGGCAATCTCTCTGCGCTCACTCATACAACACTACTTTGCTACCGTGCCCATTGTCACAGACCCAGTACAAAGTGCCAGCCACCATGACCGCGTAATCGTTGATCAGCGTGCAAGTTTGGCAGGCAAGTGAGCCACCGAAGATCATGTCCTCAGTTACGTTGATCGTCTCGCCCTCAACCTCGATAGGTGGGTAATCCGTCATGTGCGTTCCTCTGTCGTTCCGTCTGCGTTGTAGCAGAGGAATGTGCGACAGGTCTTACACAACTGCACCTTCGAATATTGCAGAGACAGGGATGTTGTCACGTTGAAATCTTCCCACTCATGCTCATGCGCCATAACTCAATACCTTTCCTTTCAATTCTTCTAGGTCGTCAGGAAGGCTGAGAAGGTGGTTCACCAAGTTGTCTCGGCCCTGAATCTTCACGCCGTCCAACTCAAACCAGCCCGGTCCAGACTTCTTGATCAGACCGTACTTTACTGCTGAGTCAATTATATCAGCAAGCGTGTCTGCTCCGAGCCTGTCGCCAGCAAAATAGAAGTCGTAGGTGCCTGTCTGGAATGGCTTGCTCGTCTTGCTGTTTTCCAGAGTCCAGGTCACCTCTCGGCCAATCGGCACTTCCTCGATGTAATCACCAACCTGAATCTTGCCCATCTTGGCCTGCTTCATGCTCTCGCTGCTAAACAACTTCACGACCGTAGACGAGAAGAACTTAGGAGCGTGACCGTGGGTGGGCGTCTGAGAAACGTACATGCCGCCCAGGTTATTCCTGATCTGTGAGATTAGGATGAGCAGCGTGTGAGAGTTGGACTGGTTCCACAGGCTGATGGCTGCTGCCATATCCTTTGCTGACGAACCCATTTGGCGGGTAGCCTCTAGCCCCTTTAGGTCCACACTGTCCTTCTCAAAGTACGACATTGGAATAACAGATGAAATAGAGTCTAGTACAACAACGTCGATGCCAGCCACCATGAACTCCGAAATGGTGTTCGTAACGCGCATCGAGTCGGAGTATTGAAGCACCTTCAACTTGGATACGTCCACGCCCATCTTCTCTGCCCATGCCGGGTCAAACGTCTTTTCAGCGTCTACCCACAGGCACGACTTCCCATCGCGCTGCGCCTGAGCGATCATCTGCAATAGGATCGAGGACTTGCCGCACGACTTGTTACCGTAAAACAGAACCTGCCTACCGTATGGCAACCCACCATTTAGCGCCCTGTTGAGGGACGGAATGGGAGTTTCCAGGTATTCAATCTCAATGTCCTTCGCTGCTTGAATGCGAGCAGCCGTCTTTTTACCGACGCGGGACATTACCTCATCAATGTCAGTCATCAGCACCAAGTCCGTTCAGGCTCGCCTGGATTTCCTCAGCGAGCGCCTGCGATCCCGAGTCAGTCGAGTCAGCCAGCCACTTTACGAAAGCCCTGACTCCCGACTCATCATCTGATCTCAGTACGATCAACATATCATCTGCTGATCCTCTTTGCAATACATAGCCTGTCATCCCAATACACCGTGCCTTTCTGGACGCTGGACGTTCTTGACAACCTTCTTCGACACAGCCTCAGAGAGCGTGTCCTCCACTAGACCATGCTCACGCAGGCCCTCGTAGAGGTCTGCGAGGCGAATGAAAATGTCTGCCGACTCTGCCTCAACCTCACGCTGCCCCTTGTTCTTACGCAGGGCCTCCATCAACTCTGTAACCTCAGATACGAGCATCATGCATTGCTTGGCGTAGAACTCAAATGCCCTGGACGAATATGCCTCGTGGCTGATAAGGCCCGCTGACCTCTGACCATCGAGCATCTGAATCGTGTCCCAAAACTTCTTGCGTACTGCGTTCCTGTGGATCGCAGATGTGTAATCCTGATCAATCATTCCATTCCCCTTACTCTATCTACAAAAGATGTTCCGTCTTTGGTGTATCCAACCTGAATCTCAACGAGGCTCCCAGGCTTCATGTGCTTTAGTCCTGCTGCGTACTGCTGCGGAAAGACCAGGAGCGAGATTAATTCCATCTTGCTATTGACCATGATCACGGTAGCCATGTTCTTTCCAGCCTTAGTTCTACGGCCCTTGAATTCTAGCACAAGGTGTGCGGTTTCCGCAAGCGAAATCTTCTTCGCCATGAGGTATTTAGCCCACACCTTGTCCGTCTCCTGAATCTCGTTCAAGAGGACGGCATCAAGGATCGACTTCTTGCCAGTGATCATCGCATACATGCCTCCCTCTTCCACAGGAGGGTTCTTACCAGCAAAGAATGTAGCCACACCGGAGTCGTCCACAACCTCAATCCTCGTCCAGTTGGCACCGGGCTTGGTCGTGATATCGTTTACGATACCATAAATGATAGCAGAACCCTCAGGATCAAGGTGGCCGCACGGAGTCATTCGCGCACGGGATTCCTCTGTCATCCATGAGTCATCGAAGTACGGCACCCCAAGGTACTCGTACATGTTAGCACGAACGTCCCTACGGGGATTGTCACCGAATGGAGCAGCGTTCACCTTGTTCACCGCGCCGATGATCCTAGACGATAGCCCTGAGTTCTTGGCCGATGCGTACTCGTAGAATTGCTGGTACGAGCGGAACGGACGGCCCGCGATAATAGCACTTGCCGCAGCGTCAGCGATGAACTTGATATTGGTCAGTCCAAAGCGAATGCCGTTGCCGTCCAGTGCAAATGACTTCTCAGAGCGGTTGATATCTGGCAGCATCATTTTGATACCCAGACGGCGCGCTTCCAACAGGTACGTCGTCAAGGCCTTTTTGTCGCCTTCGTGCTGCAAAACCGCTGCCATGAACTCGGTCGGGTAGTGGAACTTCAACCACGCAGACCAGTAGGTGAGGTACGAGTAGGCCACAGAGTGAGACTTGTTGAATGAATATCCAGCGTGGGCCTCGAAGTCGTGCCACAACTTTTCAGCATATGCAGGGTCCAACTTACCGTTGTTTACAGCGCCATCCATCCACGCCTCGCGGTACTCCTCAAACTGCTCAACGTCACCCTTGCTGCCGATGATCTTACGCACCTTGTCGGCAGTAGCCCATGACATACCAGCAATCTCGTTCATGGCCTGCATAACCTGCTCCTGGTACACGATCACACCAAAGGTTTCCTCAGTGATCTTGCGGTACGTCTCGTTGGCATAGATTGTAGGACGCCTGCCGTGCTTGCGCTCAATGTATTCCTCACCAATGGTGTTCATGGCACCAGGGCGAACAAGGGCAGTGGAGGCCGACAGTTCATCGAAGTTTTCCACAACCATGCTCTTCAAGGCATTTGTGTAGGGGCCCGCCTCAGCCTGGAACACGCCGCGAGTATATCCATCAGAAAGCATCTTGTAGACATCTGCATCATCAAATGGAATATCAAGCAACTTGATTTCCTTGAAGTGACGCTGCTTGATCGATTCCAGGGCGGTACTCAGCACAGAAAGCGCCTTCAAACCCAGGAGGTCAATCTTCAACAGGCCAAGAGCCTCAACCGACTTCTTATCCAAAGCGATGACAGGAAGGTATTCCTTATTCACCGAATCCTTAGACTTACGGTATTCCACCGGAGCATACTTGTCAATAGGCTCAGAGGACACCACGATACCAGCCGCGTGCATACCAACAGAACGAATACGTCCCTGCAACTTACGGCAGTAGACCTCGATTTCAGGGTACTTCAACTTGAAATCACGCGTGTTAGGGTCAGATGAGTAGTAGAAATCCTCCAACGTCTCCACGTTAGCAAGCGCAGACTCGACTTCGCCCAGGGGAATACGGAAGGTACGCGCAACGTCTCGCACCGTTCCTGATCCGGTAAACATCGAGAAGGTTGATACGGACGCGATGTTCTTATACTTTCGCGCGGCGTACTCCTTCACTTCCCAGCGGCGGTCGTCCTGAAAGTCAATGTCAATGTCAGGGTAGTCATTACGCTCCCTGTTGATGAATCGACCGAACAGCAACTTGTGCTTGACGGGATCAACGTCTGTGATTCCCAGGAGATAGCAGATAGCGGAGCCTGCCGCTGATCCACGACCAGGCCCAACCATGATGCCGCTCGCCTTGGCAAAGGCCACAAGATCGGCAACGATCAGGAAGTAGGATGCGAAATCCTTTTCCTTGATCACAGGGAGTTCCTCGTTGTAGAGGCGCTCAGTCAATTCAGGCGTGATCCTCTCAGAGGACAGGCAGGCCTTCCTCAGCGTCTCGTAGGGATCGTCAGACACCACAGGCAGCAGGTTGACGCCCTCGTAACGCTCGTAGTCGCCAATCTTTTCTAGGATGCCCAGTGTGTTGTCAATCAATTCTTCGGGCTCTAGACCCGCCTCTGAGAGGCTCTCGTTGAGTTCCCTGACATCTTGGAGGTACAGGTCCAACTTCTCGAAGGAAATGACACGCTCAGGGTACAGGTAATTGAGCCTATCCCAAATGTCCATCTTCGTAGACTTGGCGAAATCGACATCCTTGCCAACCTTAGGTGATGTTGATAGGATAAGCAGGAGTTCCTCAGCCACCCTGTCCTCGGCTGTCGTGAAGTGACAGTCAAGGGTAGCCACAGGCTTTACGTCAAACTTCCTCGCCATAGCCATGAGGCCAGCGTTAATCTCAGGAGGGTTGTGGGACTGAATCTCCATGTAGAAGTCGTCACCGAACAGACCCTTGAACCAACGCGTGTGTTCCTCGGCCAACTCCATATCTTCCTTAGCAATAGCCTTGGCGATCAGGCCATTCATGCATCCAGAAAGAACGATCAATCCCTCATTGTTCTCAGCAAGGAGTTCCTTGTCAATACGCGGCTTGTAGTAGAGGCCTTCCTTCCACGCGGTTGTGGACAGGTTGGACAAAGTCTCATACCCCTGCTGATTCTTACCAAGCACGATAAGGTGATTGTAAAGTTGGGTGTTGTCCTCGCGCTGCTTGACAGGGCGGCGGTCAAAGCGATCAGTGGGGGAGATATACATTTCGCAACCGATAACAGGCTTGATGCCATGCTTGTCGGCTGCCTTCTGGAAGTCACGCGCCCCCGCCAACGTACCGTGGTCGGTGATCGCAATTCCAGGCATCCCAATTTCCGCTGCGCGAGCGCAGAGGTCATCAGGGGAAGAGTATCCATCGAGGATACTGTAAAAGGTGTGGCTGTGCAAATTGACGTACATTGTTCTCCTAAGTGCCTTGTGGACGGCTAACCATAATAAGAAGGATGACCGGGGGCTTTCGCCCCCGGCCTCCTAAACAGTCACCACTCGATAGTTGATGCTGCGCGTTCCTGCTCGACATAAGCAGACTTCTGCTCAGGGGTCTTGGCCTCGTAGAACTTGGCCTGACGGTCATACGCCACATTGGGGTATCCGCCTGCACGAGTGTCCTGTGCCTCGTAACCGGAAATGTCCACAGGCTCGTCCTTCATACGAACCGTGAGCGAGTGTGCCGTCTCGCCACCCGTACCCGTGCGGG
>Ga0315905_10000972_pt1 | contig 31257 bp, 16 predicted proteins | sample LakEriMetagenome_5_FD_203522 | JGI IMG/M metagenome (GOLD analysis project Ga0315905, IMG submission 203522) | Freshwater fungal communities from buoy surface, Lake Erie, Ohio, United States - Buoy 4 MA121 | ecosystem: Environmental > Aquatic > Freshwater > Lake | place: USA: Lake Erie, Ohio... | reverse complement strand
GGCGGGATATGGACTGCGGCAGCCCTCTGCGGCTCTGGGGTATGGCCGCTGGCGGCGCGGTGCGGAGCGGCGGCGGGCCTGGACTCGTGGAAGGCAGGGATCGCCGGGAGCGCCCGGCTCCGCGCCCGGCTCCGCGCCCCGCCGCTGGCGCGGCAGTCCGAAAGCGGCAGAGGGCTGCCGCAGTCCAAACTGCCGACCCGGGGCCATTCCGGCCCGGTTTTCCAGGGTGTGCGTGCAAGTCCCGCATGCTCAACGACGCCCGCGTTTTCCGGTATGCCCAGTCGAGGGCGTGGACGAAGACTGGCGGCGCGTGACCGCAGACAAAGCCGGCGGCAACAATATCGGCCCGTTCGAAGTGGGCCAGACCATCACCGTCGCCACCGAGTGGGGAACTCGCGCGACTTCTCCGAAATGAACGAGCCGCAGAGCATCACGCTGAGCTAGGGGGCGAGCGGACGAATTCCCGGGCCGGGCTATACGGGGCTTCAACAAAAGAGATCAGGCCGGAGATCGCGCGAGGAGTGCAGCAGGCGGATCATTTCCAGGCCCGTCGCACTGATGCGATAGAAGAAAACGTAATGGTCCATGCGCCAGCTCCGCAAGTCTCTGGCCAGTTCCGGGCGCGGTCTGCCGATGAGTGTATTCTCCTCAAGTTTCAGCAACTCCTGGTCGAAGCGCTCCAGCAGACGCCCGGCTTGATACTCACTGTCCCGCGCCACGTAGTGCCAGATATCCTTGTAGTCGCTGCGGAAGGCCGGCGTCTTGAAGATGGCGGTCATGTCAGGCGGTGGTTCCCGCGGCACGCTCTCGCTGGCATTCAGCTATGACGGCGGCGGCATCGAATTCCACAAACTCGCCCCGGTCTGCCTGCTCCAGTCCTGCGGCGATGTCCCGCCGCAGTCGCGCCAGTTTGATGGCCTCCAGCTCCGCCTGATCCCGGAAGGCATAAAGGGCGCTGGTGACGAATTCGTTGGGGCCAGAGAATTGGCCGGACTGCACGGACTGATCCATGAATTCCCGGAGGTCATCGGGGATGGCGATGGCGATTTCGGTCATGGCAGACGTTTACTTTTACCTCCCCGCAGCGTCAATAACTCACTCCTTCGCCTTGAGCTGGGGGAAGAGGACGACGTCGCGGATGGAGTCGCAGCCGGTAAGCATCATGATGAGGCGGTCGATGCCGATGCCGATGCCGCCGGCGGGGGGCATGCCGTGTTCGAGGGCGAGGAGGAATTCCTCGTCCACTTTTTGGGTTTCTTCGCCGGCCTGGTGTTCGAGGCGCTGGCGCTGGACGATGGGGTCGTTGAGTTCGGAGTAGCCGGGGCTGATTTCGACGCCGTTGATGATGAGTTCATAGACGTCCACGACGGTGCCGTCGGCTTTGTTTTGCTTGGCGAGGGGGACGAGTTCGGTGGGGACGTGGGTGACGAAGCAGGGGGTGAAGGTCTTTTCTTCAATGAGCTTTTCGAAGACTTGCTGGGTGACTTCGTAGTCCTCCATGGCGGGGGAGATTTCGACACCGAGTTCGGCGCAGCGGGCGCGGCGCTGCTCGGGGGTGTAGTCGAACCACTGGGCATCGACGCGGCGGATGAGGTCGCGGTAGGGCGTGCGGTTCCAGGGGCGGGTGAGGTCGATGGTGCGGGTGACGTTACCGTCGGCGTCCTTGTGTTCGATGACGAGGGTGCCGATGAATTTCTCCGCGAGGTGGCAGACCATTTCCTCCACGAGGTCGGCCATCTTTTCGAAGTCGGCGCAGGCCCAGTAGGCTTCGAGCATGGTGAACTCGGGATTGTGGCGGCGGCTGATGCCTTCGTTGCGGAAGTTGCGGTTCAATTCAAAGACCTTGGTGAAGCCGCCGACGAGGAGGCGCTTGAGGTAAAGCTCGGGCGCGATGCGGAGGTAGAAGGGCTGGCCGAGGGCGTTGTGGAAGGTCTCGAAGGGACGCGCGGCAGCCCCGCCAGGGACGCTTTGCAGCATGGGGGTTTCGACTTCGAGGAAGTCGCGGTCCTGGAGCCAGCGGCGGATTTCCGCGACCATCTTGCTGCGGAGCACGAAGACTTCTCGGCTGCGCTGGTTGGACATGAGGTCGAGGTAGCGCTGGCGGTATTTGATCTCGCGGTCGGCGACGCCGTGCCACTTGTCGGGCATGGGGCGCAGGGACTTGGAGAGGACGGTGAGGGCGGTGACTTTGATGGAGGGCTCGCCGCTTTTGGTGATGAAGGCTTCGCCCTCGACGCCGACCCAGTCGCCCATGTCGAGGAGGTCGGTGAAGAGCTTGAAGGTGTCCTCCGGGACGTTCTTCGCATTGAGGAAGCACTGGAAGCGGCCTTCGAGGTCGGAGATGTCGAAGAACTGGGTCTTGCCCATGTCGCGGCGGGCGGTGATGCGTCCGGCGGCGCGCACGGCGAGGCCTTCAGCGAAGGAATCGCGGAGCCCGGCGAGGGTATGGGTGGTGTCGAACTTGCCGCCCCACGGATTCACGCCGGCGGCTTCCATCTTCGCGAGTTTCTCGCGGCGGACGGCGAGGAGGGCGCTTTCGGATTCGGCGGGGGCGGGCGTGTTCTGTGGCTGGCTTTCCATAAGGGCGCAACCCGTGACATGCCCGCCGGGAAAAGCAAGCCGGAGGGGACGGATGCGTCAGGCGCGGCTTCAGGGTTGCCGCTGCGTGTGGATGGCCCGGCCGTGGAGGTGACCTGCCTCATTGATCTGAAGGCCGACCGCATTCTCGCCATGAGTTCTGTGAGTCACGGCGGGACTAAAGAATCCTATAATCAAAACACCCATAAAGTTGTGTGGGCCCCGGATTCTTCGCTCGTGCTGCAGCTGGCAGAGGGGAAATGGGAGACGCTGCAGTGTGAAGCCTCCCGCATACGCGACGGGAAAGTCACCTGGCTGACTGATTTCCTCGCGGACGTCTCCACCGCAGTCGCCGGTGCGGTCAAAAGCCTCGACGGAGTTCCGGTGCTGTCGGTAGAGATTAATGCGGGAGGACTCGTCTCCGGCAGCATGGAATAAACCGAGCCAAAGTCGGAAGACGATGAGCCAAAGGAATACACGTTCAGCGGCCGGTTCGCTTCCGATGGCTTGTTTGCCGCTCTGGGCAAAGGTCCTGGCACGACCGGCAATGGGGAACCATTCAAGAAGGCCCCGGCGGTCAAGTGGAACATCAAGACTACTGGAGAGGATGAGGGGGACCCGCATACCGTAGTGAAGCTGCTGGCGGATGGAAAGACCGCCCCTTCTCTGTCAGCAATAAGCTGGCAGCCATCGCGAAGGCTGGCTGGCCTCAGTACAAGATTCCCGCCGATACCCTGATGGCCGTGGGCGGCTGGTGGGCCGACGGCGGCGAATACTATTATATCAAGTATGAAGCCGGGGCCCTCGTCGCCTGCCGGGCCTTCGTGGAGGAAGGCGGGCCGCCCGAACAGGAGTATTTCGCATTCAAGACGTTCGTTCCTGCGGACTTCAAATAAGCCAGGTGGCAAAACGGCGTCTGCCCATAGCCGGTCAGATCTGCGCCAGACTCACTTTTCCCGAAAAACCGGACTCTGCACGATGGCGTGGATGAGCGTGCGCAGGCCGGAGTCCTTTGCGGTGACAGCGGCGGCGATGCGTTCCACTTCCGGGCGGTCGCTGAAGCGGATGCTGGCTCCGGTGGCGTAGGTGAGGAGCTTGCCGGTGAGGGCGAGGAGGAACTGGGCTTTGTCGGCGAGGATGAGTTGCTTGAATTCCGTGATGTCTTTGAAGGCACGCCCGTCGGCGAGTTGACCGGACGCATCCACAGGCGGGCCGAGTTTGTATTCCCAGATGTCGCGGCCGTCGAGTTTCCAAGGAGGCTTTTCGCCCTGGCCAAGGCTGCGGTAGCGCTCGCGCCAGCCTCCGATGACGTCGAAACTCTCCAGGGCAAATCCCGGCGGGTCGATGGTGCGGTGGCAGGAAGCGCATGTGTCGGAGTTGCGGTGTTTGTCGAGGAGTTCCCGGATGGTGCTGGCACCCCGCGTGTCCGGCTCCACGCTGCCGACATTGGGAGGCGGCGGTTGCGGGGGCTTGCCGAGCAGCCGCTTCATGACCCATGCGCCGCGGAGCACGGGAGAGGTGACCGTGCCGTTCGCCGTCAATTTCAATATCGCCGCCTGCGTGAGGACGCCCCCGCGGGGACTCCCGGCGGGGAGCTTCACCGGGGTGAACTGTTCACCCGTCACACCAGGGATGCCGTAGTGGCGGGCCATAGTCCGGTTCAGCATGGCGAAGTCGGAGTGGATGAAACTGGCGACGCTGAGATTCTTTATGAGCAGTTCGGTGAAGAAAGTCTCGGTCTCCGCGACCATGGAGCCCTCCAGCATTTCATCGAACTCCGGGTAGAGCTGTTTGTCCGGCGAGGTCGCTTTGATATTCCGCAGGTCGAGCCACTGGCCGGTGAAATTGCGCACGAAGGCCTGCGACTTCGGGCTGGCGAGCAGGCGTTCGGTCTGCGCACGCAATACTTCCGGGCGGGTGAGTTTTTTCTCCGCCGCGAGCCTGAGCAGCTCGGCGTCCGGCATGGTGCTCCAGAGAAAGTAAGAGAGCCGCGCCGCGAGGGCATGGTCTGTGAGCTTTCCGGCCTGCTCATCCAGCAGCAGGAACTGTGGTGAAGTGAGCTGCCCACGGAATGCGCCGCGCACGGCTTCCACAAACGGCCGGCCTTCCTCCAGGGCTGAGAGCGCCAGTTTCACATACGGCTCCGCTTCACCGTCCTCCAGCGGCCGCCGAAAGGCCCGCGTGGCAAACGCCTCCACCACCCCGCGCGCCGAATCCGTGGCATTCTCCGGCGCGAGTTCATAAGCAATACGGCCACCATCCCGCCACGGCCGCTGCTTTTCCGGCAGCTCTTTCAGCGTCACATCAGGGAACAGCGCCTTCATTCCTGGCGGTGGCCAGTCTCCGAGCGGGCCTTCCACCTCCAGCCACTGAAAGGCTAGACCGGGGCCGCTGTAGCTCTTCACGCCGGCATTCCAGAGGCTCTTGCCGCTTTTGTCATTCCCCACGCCATGCGGTACGACCTGAATGAGTTCGTCACGCTCTATCAGGGCGGTGAACTCCACCTCCCGCGCCTGCGCCGGCATTTCAAAGAAGCCAAGCAGCCGCTTTTCCTTGTAGCGGTGGGCATAAATGCGCAGCGTCACTGGCGCGCCGTCACTTTGATAGGCATACGCCGACGCCTTCACGCGATAGCGCCCCGTGGCAGGAGCAGAGAACGCCCGGAAATCCCCTGGCGGCCAGCCGGTGGTGAACATGACGACGGCATCCGGCAATTCGCGGAAGAGCACTTTGTGCTTCTCATTGCCTGCCGGATTGGTCACTTTACCCTCTGGTGTATCAAGGTTCTCCCGGATGCCTTTTTCCTCCTTGAGCGACATCCGTTTGTGAAACCGTTTTGGCTCCTCCGTGAGCACGATGGCCGCCTCCAGCGCGGTATCCGCCGCCTCCAGATACTTCTCCATTTGCAGCTGCGAAAACCGCAGTCCGTCCGCCACTGTATCGAACCCATGCGACGGTGTGTCCGGCGGCAGAATGTCGCGCACATTGACCTCCACCCCTAGCAGGTCGCGGATGGTGTTTTCATACTCCGTGCGGTTCAGCCGTCGCAGCGGGGTGCGGCCGCGGTCTTTGGCTACAGACGCTTCCTGCGTGCTAATCGCGGCGGCCAGCGCCTCCAGCGCCGCTCTCTTTTCTGCTGCCTCCGGCCGTGGCTTCTTCTCCGGCGGCATCTCACCGGAAGCGATCCGGTCATGAATCCGTGCCCACTTTGCCAGCGCTGCCTCATTGTCGTTCATGGCCAGCGCCTCCAGGTCCAGCCCGCCCTTCTTCATCTCCGCATCGTGACACTCCACACAGTGCTTCTGGAAGAATGGCTGCCAGTCTGCGGTCGTTGCGCAGGCTGTCGAGATCAATAGGGGAAGAAGCCGGAATGCCTTCATGGTGAGGGATAATCGTTGCCGGAAAGCCGGATGAAAGCAAGATAGCAACTACGATCCCGAACAGAGGAACTTCAGCAACTCGATGACCTCGCGCTCGGGCAGGGCTTCCAGAAGGCCGGGGGGCATGAGGCTTTGCGGGAGCTTTTCGCGCTTCGTGATTTCGGCGGCGGGCACGGTGACGGATTCGGTGAGGGTGCGCAGGGTCACGGCTTCGGCGGACTCTTTCTCCACGGCTCCGGCAACCACGCTGCCGTCCTTCTTTGTCACGATGGTGAGCTGGAAGGCGTCGCCGATGACGGCGTTGGGGTCGGCGATGTTTTCGAGGAAGTAGTCCACGCCATTGCGCCATGTGCCGCCGAGGTCGGGACCGATTTTCGCGTCGCCGCCGCCGTGGGCGTGGCAGGTGGCGCAGGCTTTGTTGAAGACCTCGCGACCCTTCCCGGCGTCGTAGGCCCAGAGCGGGGCTTCGCTGTAGAGCTTCTTGTATTTGGCGATGGTGGCCTTCGCGCTCTCATTGGTGGGGTTGAATTTGCCCCACGTCTTTTCGAGCAGGGCGGTGAGTTCCGTGCTGCCGTGGTTGCTCATCTGGCGCAGGTGCAGCGCCGTGAGCTGCTTCTTGTCGAACTTGCCGTCGGCTATCGCCTTCACCAGCGCGAGCGCGAGCGGGGCACGGTTCGTCAGTGCGGCGAGGGCGGCGGCTTTGTCGGCGGCAGAGAATTTGTCGAACCGCTCAATGAGCGCCGCGGCAATGACCGGATCGTCGCTGCGGCCGAGCAGCGGGATGACCTGGGAGCGGAATTCCTTTGCATCCAGCAGCGTGGCGAACACCGGAAGCGCTGCGGGATCGCCGGTGCGCTTGAGCAGGGCGAAGGCGCGCTTCCGGATCTCCATGGGCGTGGCTGCGTCGGCGAGCATGGCGCGGTTCCGGGAGAGGACATTCGTATCGCCAAAGACGGCGGCGAGTTCATCCATCGCCGCGACCACGCCGGGTTCGCGCGTGTTTCCAATTGCCGCGACCGCCGCCTCAATGCCCGCGGGCGGCGTGAGGTTCGCGGCATCACGCAGGGCGAATGCCGCGATGCGCGCCACGCGCCCGGCTTTCTCCGGCGGGAGCTTGGCGACGGCCGCGGCGAGGGCGTCGCGGCCCTCTGGCGACTGCGCGGCATACCAGTAGATGCTGTCGGCGAGTTCGGTGAGCGGCGTGGTTTCCGCGATGCGCAGGGCGCGCGGCCAATCGGAGGCGGCGACGGTCGCAAGGCCGAACCAGATCATCTTCGGAAGGAAACGGTCGGTGTGGTTCGCCGCATTCAAAGCCAATGCCTCGCCAATATCCCATCGCTGCGGCTTTGGAATGACTGGTATTGAAGAAGTGAGCGCCAGTCGTACACGGGCACCTTGGTCGGACTTTGCTGATTTCAGGAGGGTATCGGCGAAAGAAACCTCCTGCCGGGAAATGGATGGGAGAACGTAGGGGGAGGCGCTCTTTTCCATGAAGTTCACTGCCCAACTCCGTATCAATTCATCTGCATGGCCGGCTGCACCAGCAATGTCATGGTTCAAAAGCTGTCCGCACTGTTCCAGGGACCAAAGCCCCCGCAAAGCGATGACCGGATCGGCATCTACAGCATGCTTTCTCAGCTCGGCTACAGCGACTGCTTCTATCCTGCCATCCGTCGTCCGCTCCATCAGCAGCCTCCGCGCCTGACGGCAATACCAGTCGTCCTCGTGCGTCTGGAGTTTCGCCAGTTCCAGATCGCTCAGCTTGCTGAGGTCCACCTTCACCGGCTTGTAGGTTGCGGCCCATGAGACGCGGTAGATGCGGCCGTTGGTGCGGTCCCATTTTTCCTCGATGGGCGTGTGGCAGTGCTGCTGGTCGAACCAGTCTATAATATACACCGCGCCGTCGGGACCGCTTTGCAGGTCCACGGCCATGTAGCGCGGGTCGGGCGTCCACATGAGGTCGGAGCCGGCGTGCATGGCTTCGTAGCCGCTGCCGCTGCGCACGAGGATCTGCTGATTCATCTGGTGGCCGTGCAGGTTGTGGGTGAACAGCCGGCCGCGATACTGCGCAGGCCAGTTCGCGCCTTGGTAGATCATGGTGCCGACGTGCGAGTGCCCACCAAAGACGGCGGTGGTGCCCGGCTTGCCCGCTCCGCCTTCGCCGCTGTCGTAGAGCGCGGCGGCGGGGAGGTAATTGCGCAGGTGCGGTGCAAAGTCCGGGCCTTCGTTGCTGATGAACGGCGCGTAGCCGTTGTTCGCCTGATTCCAGAAGTGGCCGTTGCGGATGACATACGTGGTGCCGCCGCCGCCCCAGAAACTGCGGCAGTGCGTCATGAAGAGGTGGCCGTATTCATTGTAGTCCAGTCCCCACTGATTGCTCCCGCCGTGGGCGAAGACCTCGAATTCCTTCCGCACCGGATGGAAGCGCCAAACGCCCGCGCGGATCATCGTGCGCTGTTCCTTCGGCGTGTCCGGCTTGCCCACTTCTGAATGCGTGAAGACCCCGTGACATCCGTAGAGCCAGCCGTCCGGGCCCCAGAGGAAGCTGTTCAGCGTCTCGTGCGTGTCCTGATAACCCCAGCCATCGAGGAGCACCTCCGGCGGACCATCCGGTTTATCGTCGCGGTTTTTGTCAGGATAGAAAAGCAGCTCCGGTGCCGCGCCGACATACACACCGCCGAATCCCACCTCGATGCCGCTCGCGAGATTGATGCCCTCGGCGAAAACCTTGCGCGTCTCGAACGATCCATCGCCGTCCGTATCTTCGAAGATCACCACCTTGTCCTTCCCCTGACCGGCGGGCTGCTTGTTCGGATAGCTGTGGCCCTCCAGCACCCACATGCGTCCGCGTTCGTCCCAGCAGAAAGCGATGGGCTGCGTCACTTCCGGCTCCGCAGCGATGAGTTCCGCCTGAAATCCCGGCGTCAGTTTCATGCCGGCCACGGTCTTCTGCGCGGCCTCGGTTTTCACCTCCGTGGGCTTCGCCGGATTGTCGCGCAGATGCCAGAGCACGGGGCTTTCGTTGCCGCGGTTCTTCTGCGTCTCGGTCACTGCGGGCGCATCTTTGTGGAAGACGAAGTCGTCGAAATTCACATGTCCCCATGCACCGGTGCCATTGTCCACGAGCCGGATGAACACCTTCTTCCCGGCGACCGGGCGCATGTCCACCACCTCGCGGCGCATGTCCTCTTCATCATGGCCCGCGGCGGTATGGAAAACCTTGCCGCTTTCCGCATGCACGATTTCCACGCGCGTGATTTTCGCATCGGCGCCTGCGCCGACAAGGAAACTCGCCCATGGATGCATTACGGTGAAAGCGGCGGAGGTGAGCGTGCCCTGCGGCGCATCGTTGCCGTAGACTTCATAGCTGCCCACCCACCAGTCGCCGGCGTGGCGGCTGTTCTGCCCGCGGCCGCGCGCGAGCACCGTATCGCCTTTCACCGGTTGACCTTTGAACGCATCGCCCGCAGTGGTCCAGCCGGCTAGCGTGCCGGTTTCAAAGTTCAGATTCAGCGGCTGACCGTTGTCGCCGAGCGGGCGAATTGCGTCCAGATTTCCCGCCGCGGCGTTCGCAGCAGCAGGCTCGGGCGGTTTTTCCGTCTTGCCCAGATGTGTCAGGCGCACATTGCGAAACTGAACCTTCGCCGGCCCGGGACCGCTGTGAAGCTGGAAGGCCAAACGCCCGCTCCACTCCGCCTGCTGCGCATCGTGATCGTCCAGCGCGCCGAAGAACACATCGTTCACCCACACCTGCACATGCGAGCCCTCTGCGCGGATGCGATAGCGGTTCCAATCGTTGGCCTTCGGCACGCTCTGAAACGATTTCGCCTCCGCGAAAGAATCTGCCCAGCGCCGTCCATCCGGCGCAATACTCACCCGCGTGCCCCGCTCCATCACCAGCGCACGGCCGTGCTCATCGTAGATGCGCCCCAGCCACACCGCGCCGTCATCCAGATCGCACTGTAGCCCGCTGGCCACGCCTTTGTCGTCGCGTTGACAGCGAATCTGAACGCCACTGTTCGTCGAGGGCCCTCCCGTGATGCGGTATTCCAGTTCCAGCTCAAAATCGTGCACCTCGTCCTTCCAGTAGATCCACTCATTGTGATTGAGCGAAGTGCCCGCTTTGATTTCACCGGTGATCGCTCCGTCCTCCACCCGCCAGTGGCTTGGTGTGCTCTGCCAGCCATCGAGTGTGGAGCCATTGAAGAGTACAGCAGGAGACTGCGCGTGCAATGAAACGACGCCAAGAAGAGAAGCGGCGGCGAGTTTCAGCCGGGAATAGTGACAGGATTTCATAAGTCAGACGAGCGGGACAATGTCCAAGCGGTAGTGGCAGCCCTGGCGTTCCCCCACGCCGCATTCACGGCATTTCGACTCTGCGGAAAAAATTCTGCATTTTTCCGGCAAGGGATCTCATCGCGACACGGATACCGGAGCATATGAAAACAAACTGGATTATCTTTGCCTGCACCGGAGTTCTTATCGGCGCGATGCGTCTCACTGAGAAGTTACCGCCCGTGAAAACCCGGCGCCGGCCGCCGGCTCTGCCGTTAGTGTGGAGCGCGGCCGTCATCTTATTCGCATCAGTGGATGCAACGATTGCCATACGCCGGGCTTCATGGAGAAGGGCGAACAAATCCCGGAGAGCGAATGGCTGACCGGTGTGGCGCTTGGCTGGCGTGGCCCATGGGGGACCAGCTACCTGTCGAACTTGCGGCGTCAGCTGGCGGCCTGGAAAGATGCCACGGCCTGGATCGCCATGGAGCGCGGCCGGCAGGGTCTGTCGCCCATGCCATGGACGAGCCTGCATGCGATGACGGATGACGAGCTGCGCTCAGTCCATGCCTACATCCGCAGCCTGCCAGTGACCGGAGAGAGCACGCCTGCCCCGGTGCCTCCCGCGGAGGAGCCGAAGTCGCCGTATCTGAATCTCGCACCGGTCGTGCCCCAATAACGGGGCACCGTGCGGAACCGGCAACATAACGGTGGGAATTTCTGATAAGGCCGGAGAGTTCCGCGGACACGTCTGCATTAGTCAGGGGCTGGTTCCGGAATTGCTGGCATGGCTCACGGGATAATGCGAACACTGACTCTCCTTTGCCTGTTCCAACTCGTGCTTCTGTGGTCGGGGAACCGTTCTCTCGCCGCACCGTCCGGAACGCCGCGGCCCAATTTCGTCGTGGTGTTTATTGATGACATGGGCTGGGGTGATTTGTCATGCTTTGGCAACAAAGAGGGGAAGACGCCGCACATTGACCGCCTGGCCGCCGAGGGAGGGCGGTTTTCGCGCTTCTATGTGAACTCGCCCATTTGTTCGCCCTCGCGCTGTGCCCTGGTGACGGGGCAGTATCCCCAGCGGTGCCGCATCACCTCGTTTCTGAACAGCCGTGCCGACAATGCGCGCCGGGGCGTCGCTGACTGGCTTGATCCGAAAACACCCACACTGCCGCGCCTGCTTCAGCCTGCCGGCTACGCGACCGGACACTTTGGGAAGTGGCACTTGGGCGGGCAGCGGGATGTGGCGAATGCTCCAGCCATTCGCGAGTATGGATTTGATGCCTCCCTGACAAATTTTGAAGGCATGGGGCCAAAGCTCCTGCCGTTGACGCAAAAGCCAGGTGACCGCGAACCGGGCCGCATCTGGCAGGATGCTGAGCGGTTGGGCGGGCCCTTTGCCTGGACGCAGCGGGCTGAGATTACCGGAGGCTTTGTGCAGGCGGCCATTGGGTTCATGCAGAAGGCGGCGGCAGATGGGAGGCGGTTCTATGTAAATGTGTGGCCGGATGATGTACATACGCCGCTGTGGCCCCCGGTGACGGACTGGGGGGAAGGGAAGCGGCAGAAGTATCTGGCCGTGCTGGAAAACATGGACCGGCAGCTTGGCCGGTTGTTCGATTACCTCCGCAGCGAACCAGCCCTCCGCGACAATACCGTAGTCCTGCTCTGCTCCGACAACGGTCACGAACCCGGGGCGGGTAGTGCGGGTGAACTGCGGGGCTGCAAAGGCACCTTGTATGAAGGGGGTATTCGCTCGCCGCTGGTGGTGTGGGCGCCGGGCTTCATTCCGGCGGACAAGGCGGGGTTCCATAACGGTGAATCGGTGCTGGCGGCGTTCGATCTGGCGCCCTCGCTGCTGGCCCTCGCGAAGGTGCCGCTGCCGCCGGATGTGGCGATGGATGGCCGCGACTGCGCGGATGTGCTGCTGGGGAAAGCCGTGCGGGACCGGGGCGCTCCGGTTTTCTGGCGGCGTCCCCCGGACCGCAAACGCATGGACGGTTTCCCGGAGGACAACCTGCCGGATTTGGCGGTGCGCGACGGGGAATGGAAGCTGTTCTGCGCCTACGATGGAGCGGGTGCGCGGCTCTTCCGGCCTGCCAGTGATCCAGGTGAAGTGAAGGACCTGGCCGCAGCGCATCCGGAAGTCACGGAACGCCTCAAGAGGGCGGTGCTGCAGTGGCACGCGGCGATGCCCGCGGATAATGGTCCGGCGCTTGGCAAAGTGAAGCCGCAGTAAGGCGTGCGCGTATCCGGTGTGCGCTTGCGGCGCGCGGCTGTGCACTGAGGCGGAAGCTGTATTCACTCTAGCTCCGATATTGCCATGACAATGATCCGCCTGCTGCTCGCTCTCGCTCTTTGCTCCCTAACGCGTGCTGCGGAGAAGCCCAATATCCTGCTGATCCTCGCAGACGATCTGGGCTGGAGTGATACCGGCTGCTACGGCAGCGAGATCCGCACCCCGGTGCTCGACGGTCTGGCAAAGAACGGGCTGCGGTTTACGCAGTTTTACAATACCGCACGCTGTTGTCCCACGCGGGCCTCCCTGCTCACCGGACTTTATCCGCATCAGGCGGGAGTGGGCGCGATGTCGAATGACCGCGGTCCGGACTCCCCCGGCTACCGGGGCACGCTGCAGCGTCACTGTGTGACCCTGGCGGAAGTTCTCAAAGACGCGGGCTATCACACATCCATGGCCGGAAAGTGGCATCTCCATAACAAACAGGATGTGAAACCGACCGACCGGGGATTTGATGAGTTTTACGGGATGCTGGGCGGCTACAATTCATGCTGGGAGGAGCAGCCGCACTATACCCGCTGGCCGCAGGGGCGTTCCGTGCGGCCCTATATATCGGCAAAGGAGGGAAAGCCGGGCACATTCTATGCCACCGATGTCTTCGCCGACTATGCCATCGACTTCATCGCCATGGCGCGAAAGGCACAGCAGCCGTTTTTCCACTACCTTGCCTTCAATGCGCCGCACTTTCCGCTGCATGCGTGGGAGAGTGACATCGCGAAGTATGAGGCCATGTATTTTGAGAAGGGCTGGGATGTGATTCGTGAGGAGCGCATGGTGAAGCTGAAATCGCTGGGTCTGGTGCCGCCGGACCTCCCGCTGCCGCCGCGGAGCGCCGTGCCGGCGAAATCGCACGCCAAACCATCGCCTTATGCCGGAAAGGACAACCCTGCCTGGCGTGATCTTCCGGAGGATCGCCGCAGGGATCTGGCCCGCCGTATGGCCGTGTTTGCCGCGATGGTGGACCGCATGGACGCCGCCATTGGCCGGGTCATGGATGATCTGAAGCAGCACGGGCAGTTGGACAACACGCTGATCTTGTTTCTTAGCGACAATGGTGCCTGCTGGGAGTGGGATCCGTATGGGTTTGATGAAAGCAGCAGCCCCCAAAACATCCTGCACACCGGTCATGCGCTGCAGCGGCTGGGGCAGCCTGGGGATTACATGAGCTATGGCAGCGGCTGGGCGAATGCCGGCAACACTCCGTGGCGGCTCTACAAGCATTTCAGCCACGAAGGCGGCATCCGCACGCCGCTGATTGTGCACTGGCCGGCCGGCATCAAAGCGAAGGGCCAACTGCGCACGATGCCGGGACACCTCATCGACCTTATGCCCACGCTGATGGAAGTGGCTGGGGCCACCTATCCGAAAGAGCGCGGCGGCGCCTCCATTCTGCCGGCTGAGGGCAAGAGTCTCGTTCCTGTCTTCCGCGGCGCGATGCTGGAACGGAAGGAGCCGCTGTTCTTTGAGCACGAAGGCAGCCGCGCCGTGCGCGATGGCAAATGGAAGCTGGTATCTATCGCCGGGGATGCGTGGGAACTGTATGATCTGGAGGCTGATCCTAACGAGCTGCACGACTTAATCAGCCGGCAACCGGACCGGGCCGGGAGTATGCGGGCACAGTGGGAGGCGTGGGCGGTGCGCTGTCAGGTGGTGGAGCAATCCATCAGGAAGGAGGATAAGCCACAGTCACCGCTGATTGCTGGGAAGCCTTTTCGTATCCGCTGCCGGGTGGAGGCGAAGGCGGATGGCGTTATCCTTGCCCATGGCGGCCGGGAGCAGGGCTATGCGCTGCATTTGGAGCAGGGGAAAGTGATCTTCACTGTGCGGCGTGACGGCAATCCGGTGAGCATTGCCGCCAGCGTGCCAGCGGACGCTTTCCGCATTGTGGTGGGCCTCGGAAAGGACGGTGCGATGCAGCTTCAGGTTAATGAGGCCAGCCCTGTCACCGGCAATGCCGGAGGGCTTATCTCCGTGCAGCCGAAGGACGGATTGAGCATCGGACGCGATGAGCAGAGCGCTGTGGGCAATTATGAGCCGCCGTCTGCGCTTTCGGGCAATGTGAGCGAAGTAGCGGTCACTGTGGAGTAGTGGCCCGTGGGGAGGGACTGTAAGTCCGTAAACGCGGCACGTGCAGCTTGAATAGCCGGGTCATCATATCGCATGTTGATCTCACGCTGTTTGTTCCTGATTGCTGGATGCCTTTATCTGGCGCGGTTCGCTGAAGCCGCTCCTTTGGTGGCTCTGGCTGCTGATAACGAGTCGTTCCGCGCGGAAATGACCAGGGACTTGAAGTCTGCCGGGGTGGCGGTTGCGCTTATTCCATCACTGAGCGCGAACACGCTCAAGGACTGCACCGCATTGATCTGGCAGCGCAGTGAATTCACTCCATTGCCGGCGGAGCAGCAAAAGGCGCTCACTGATTTTGCCGCACGCGGTGGCGGGATTGTGGCGGTGAATGCGGTGGTGGCGGCGGGTGATGCCGCGTGGGCAAAGCCGCTGCTGGGCGGGGCGTGGACGGCGGAAAGCCGGAAGTTTCCCAGCCGCATGATGCTCTACATCCGCCCGGATGGCGGGCCGGTGGGGCGCGATGCGTCGTCTTTCGATCTCAATGACGACACGCTCTACGACCTCGATGTGGCGGACAATGTCTTCGTCATCGCCTCGGCCTTCACGCCAAAGGTGGGCAACACGCGCGACGGAAAGAAGAGTCAGCGCGCGTTGGAGGAGGAGGCGAAGTCCGGCGGAAAGCGCGCGTCGATCTACGATATCCAGGCGCAGGTGTGGACATGGGAGGGCGCGAAGCACCGCGCGGCGGTATTCCTTCAGGGTGCGCCGGAGTCGATGGAACATGCGGCCATGCGCGCGCTGATGCTTCGGGCCGCGGCGTGGACAGCACGTCAGGAGAATGTGGATGCCTGGCTGCCGAAGGATGCGGCGGACACACTGCGTTATCCAAAGGGCGGACCGCTGCGCCCCACGGAGGCGCTGCAGCAGTTTCAAATGCAGCCGGGTTTCACAGCGGAGGTCATCGCTGCGGAGCCGCTCATCGCGAAACCCATCGCCGTGCAGTGGGATGCGCGCGGACGCATGTGGGTCGCGGAGACGCCGGAGTATCCCAATGGCCGGCGTCAGCCGAAGACTCCATGGAAAGACACGGGCACGCTGGAGCCGGGCAATGAAAACCGTGAGGCGCGTGACACCATCAGCGTGCTCGAAGACACCAATGGCGACGGCATCATGGACCGGAAATCGGTCTTCTGCACCGGCATCGAACTTGTCTGTGGCTTCTGCTTCTACAAAGACGGCCTCATCGTGCTCGACTACCCTTATATTTCCTGGATCCGCGACATGGACGGCGACGGGAAGTCGGACCGGAAGGATATCATTTTCGGCGGATTGCCGTTCCCGAATCACTTCATCCTCAATCACCTCATCGTCTCGCCGGACGGCTGGATATACGGCAGCAGCGGCTGCGGCTACAAGCCCACGCGGCCTGGCAACGATGCGCCGGTGGCGACGATCTCCCCGGGCATCTTCCGCTTCCGTCCGGATGGCTCGGCCATCGAGCAGGTAGGTTCGCGGGGCGGGAATTCCTTCGGCATCGACCTCACCAGCGACCTGGAACTCTATCAAAGTCAGGCGACGAGTTCGAATCCTGTGCAGCATCTCGTGCTGCCCGAGTGGGTGCTGGCCAAAGCGGGCAAGACCGATGCGACGAGCCTGAGTTCGGTGAATCCAAAACGTCCGGTGTTTCGCAAGGACCTGCCAGAGCGCGCCCCGTTCATGCAGATTGGCGGGGTGGGCTACTACAGTGCCGCGTGCGCGTCGCTGGTGTATGAAGGCGGGGCGTGGCCCGCGGAATACGATGGCACCGTCTGGTGTACGGAACCGATCCTCGACATCATCCACCACGAACGCCTCAAGCCTAACGGCCCGACCTTCACCGGCGAACTTCTGCTGCCGGAGAGGGAGTGGCTGCGCTCACCCGACTACTGGTTCTGTCCCGTGGATGCCGCTGTGGGGCCGGATGGTGCGTTGTTCGTGCTGGATTTCTACACACCGGTTGTGGCGCACAATGACACGCGCGGCCCGCAGCACGGTCCGGCGGGGGCTTCCGTGCGGCCCGACCGCGAGCATTACTTCGGGCGCATCTATCGCATCCAGCATGAACAGGCGCCGCGCTTCGCTATTCCCGACCTGACAAAATCATCGCCGGCGGAACTGGTGTCCGCTTTCTCGCATCCGAACCGCACCGTGCGCTTCAATGCGCATCAGGCGCTGATGGAACGCGCGGATGCCGCCACGGCAGAGGCTGCTCTGCGTAAAGCGATGCAGGAAGCCGCGTCGCACGCGCAGGTTCTGGCGCTGTGGGCGCTGCAGCGGCTGGGGAAACTGAGTGCTGCGGACTTCACCGGAGCGTTGAGTTCACCGCACGCCGCGATGCGCAAGAATGCGCTGCTCGTCGCTGAGGATGCGAAGAAGCCGCTAAGCCCCGTGCAGGTGGAGAAGGCACTCGATGATGCCGATCCCCGCGTGCGACTCGCCGCCCTGCGAGCGCTCACTGCGGCGGGTGTGGATACCGCTACCGGTGTACTGTTGCTGGCGGCGAAGTTCACCGACCCATGGAGTCAGGCGGCCGCCGCCGCGGCGCTGAGCACGAATCCCGGCGCGCAACTGTCCGCGTTGTTTCAGACCGGCGGCAGCGTCGAAGCCGCCCGTGGGCTGGCGGAGAACATCGTGGCCCGCGGCGACACCGCAGCCGTCCTAGCCCTCCTGAGCATGGCTGCGAAATCACCGGAAGCCGGTGCGGCGGCGTTGTCAGTCGTTGGTGCGCGTCCGCCGGCGGCTCCGCAGCCTGCACCGGTGGAGGCCCTGCGCGCGCTGCTGGTTCATCAGGAGCACAACCTCGCCGCGGCGTCCCTCGCGCTGGCTGCAGCATGGGACGGCGGTGCTCTGGAAGTGGAACGCACGAAACTGGTGAAGGAACTCGCTGGCGCGATGAACGGCGGACCAGTGCCGCAACGGGTGTCGGCCATGCGGGCGCTCGTCGCCGCCCGGGCGAGCGATTCCGGCATCATGCCTGCAGTCACTGCCCTGCTGCACAAGCCGCAGTCTCCGGAACTGTTCGCTCCACTGGTGGCCGCGCTCGCCTCGACAGGGGAGGAATCCGTGGGGCAGGCACTGGTGGTGGCATTGCCCAAAGTGAATGCCGTCAGCCGCGGTCAGGTGTTTGATGCGCTACTCTCGCGTGCGACATGGACTGCGATGCTGCTGAAAGTGCTGGAGGAGAAGTCATTCAGCCCCGGCCTGCTCACGCCCACCCAACTTTCGAGCCTGCGTTCCCATCCGGACGCTCCGACTGCCGCGCGGGCGAAGGCGCTGCTGGAAAAACTGGGCAGCGGCAGCAGTCCGGCGAAGGATGCGATCATTGCCCAGTTGCTCCCGGCCGTGCAGCAGCGCGGCAATGCGGGGAACGGCAAAGCGCTCTTTGCGACCTGTGCCGCGTGTCACCGGCTTGGTGGCGAGGGCTTCGATCTCGGTCCACCGCTCGACGGCATGGGCGCGCACCCTGCGGCTGATTTGCTGGTGCACATCGTAGACCCCAACCGCTCGGTGGATGAGGAACATCAGACGTGGAACTTCATGATGAAGGACGGCACCCAATACGCCGCGCTCATTGCCGCAGAGAACGACGCTACGGTGAAGATCCGTCTGCCCGGCGGCGTGACTCAGGACCTCCCCGCCGCAGACATCGCGGCACGCAAAAATGTCGCGTCCTCGCTGATGCCGGAAGGGCTCGAATCGCTCGGCGGCGAAGTCCTGCGCGACATCATCGCCTACATGCAAAGCTTCTCCGCGACCGCAGGCACCGCGTCCGTTCCCGCAGCCAGCGGAGCCTTCCGCCCGCTCGACTTGTCAGGCGCCTTCACTGCGGACAATCGTCAGGGACTCTTCAACTTGCAGTCCAACCGCGACAACACCTTCGACTTCCTCAAGCTAGGCCGCGTTACCGCGAATGGTGTGCCCTTCGAAATCGCCGATCCTGCAGCCATGACGAACGGCCGCTCGCTCATCGTGCTGCGCGCCGACCGCCCCGGCACGCACGCTGCGACCTATCCGGCCAGGGTTGAAGTCCCCGTCGGCTTCGCCGCGCGCCGCTTCCACTTCCTCGGCGGCAGCGCTGGCTGGGGCGGCGGCAAAGGCGGGAATACGCCCGCGATGAAACTCACGCTCCACTACGCCGGCGGCGCGGTGCAGGAAATTATGCTGCGCTCCGGTCATGAGTTCGCCGACTACATCCGGCGCATTGATGTTCCCGGGTCGCAGTTCGCCGAAGGCATCGCGAGGACGAAGAACGTGCGCACCTTTTCCATCGAGCCGGACCGCCCCGAGCCTGTGCAAAAGCTGGTGCTGGAAAGCCCCAACAACCGCAGCGCCGCCACCACCATTGCCATCACCGCTGAAGTGGGAGAGGGCGTCCAGTTGAGCGATCCGCCACCACCAGTGAAGCCGCCGGCAGCGGAACCGAAGCCCGCACCAGCGCCGTCCCCGGCACCAAAGCCTGCGCCCGGCCCGGACGATCCGCGCACCACGCTGCCCACCGGACAGAAGTTCGCCGAGCCAAAGGCCGCCGGTGCCCTGCGTGTGCTCCTCGCCGGAGCCGGCAGTTCCCACGATTTCCCCCGCTTCTTTCTCAAGCAGGACGCAGAAACACTGAAGGCCGCGGGCGGCTTCGATATAGCCGCGACCCCGAATCTCGAAGAAGCCCTCACACTGCTGCCGCAGGCTGAGGTGCTCGTCTTCAGCGGCAATCACGGACAGTATGGCTCACCGCGTTTCCAGCAGGCGCTGAACGCCTTCGCCGACGTCGGCAAAGGCATCGTCATTCTGCACGCCGGCGTCTGGCGCAATTTCCCGGAGTCCACCGGCTTCAACAAACGCTTCGTCGGCGGTGGCACGCGCAGTCACGGCAGCGGCGAGTTTACCGTCATCGTGCGCGAGCCCTCACATCCGGTGATGAAAGGCGTTCCCGCGGCCTTCGCCATCCGCGACGAAAGCTATCACATCGAACTGGACGCCTCACAGACCGATGTGCTGGCTGAGAATGCCCCGGACGCCAAGACACAGCGACCGCATCCCTCAGTGTGGACCGTGCGCGATGCAAAAGCCCGCATCCTGTGCCTTTCCCTCGGCCACGCGGAGCCCGCACACAGCAATCCAGCTTACAAGGCGCTCCTGACGAATGCGGTGCGCTGGGTGGCGGGGCAGCCGTGAGGTGTGTGGATGTTCCGTTGAGTCCTTCGGAATTCCCCGTCCGGTGGGGCGGCATGAAGGTCATCCTATTATTGCTGCTGTTTCCGGTGCTGCTCTCTGCGGCGCCGGTGGTTTGGCTTATTGGCGACTCGACGGTGCGGAACAGCACGCCGGGGCAGAAGGGCTGGGGCGATTTCCTGGCGGCGCATGTGGACCCGGAGAAGGCTTCGGTGAAGAATGCGGCGCTGGGCGGGCGGAGCAGCCGGAGTTTTCTCCGGGAAGGCCTATGGGAGAAGGTGCGCAGTCAGTTGCAGGCCGGTGATGTGGTCATCATGCAGTTTGGGCACAATGATGGCGGCCCGCTGGATCGCGAGAAGGCGAGAGCCTCGCTGAAGGGCAGCGGTCCGGAGACCAGGGAGGTGACGATCCAGGAATCCGGGGAGAAGGAGGCCGTCTCTACTTTCGGGGGTTACCTGAGGCGTTATGCGGGCGATGCGAAGGCGGCCGGGGCGGTGCCGGTGGTGTGCTCTCTGGTTCCGCGGAATATTTGGCAGGAAGGCAAAGTGCAGCGGGCTGGGGACAGTTATGCGAAGTGGGCGCAGGAGGCGGCGGCGGCAGAGGGCGCGGCCTTTATTGCCCTGAATGATCGCACCGCGGATGCCTATGACACTGTGGGCGAGGCTCAGGTGAAGGAGTGGTTCTTTGGCGATCACACGCATACGAGCGGGGCGGGTGCACGCTTCAATGCGGCACTGGTGGCCGACGCGCTGCGGGCGCTTCCTGTGACAGCGCCGCTCATGCGGCCACGGAAGCTGGTGGCGCTCACCTTCGATGATGCCTGCATCAGTCACCGCACGACGGTGGCTCCACGTCTTCAGGCACTGGGGTTTGGGGCGACGTTTTTCGTTTGTGAGTATCCGGGCGTTTTTGAAAACAAAGAGCACTCTATGTCATGGGAGCAGATTGGCGAACTGCACCGCATGGGGTTTGAAGTTGGCAATCACACGCTCACGCACCGTCATGCGCCATCGAAGGAGTCGGCGGCGTGGCGCGGGGAGTTGAGTGGGTTGGATGAACGCTGTGCCGCGCAGCATATCCCGAAGCCCGTTAGTTTTGCGTGGCCGGCCTATCAAAACACTCCGGCGGCCATCGCTATGGTGAAGGCGCATGGTTTGAAGTTCGCCCGGGTGGGTGGCGGGCGTTTGTATGATCCGCTCACCGACGACCGTCTGCTTATTCCGAGTGTGAGCACGAGCGGCGGCAAAGAGGATGACGTGCAGCGGGTGCTGCTGGCGATCAGCCGCTGCGATGAGCAGCATCCGCTGGTGCTGACATTTCATGGCGTGCCCGATACCGCGCACCCGCATGTGAATACGCCGCCGGAACTTTTTGAGCGTTATCTCAAGGCCCTGCAGGAGAGCGGGGCTGAAGTTTTGTCGTTTCGTGAGCTGATGCTGCGGCTGCCTGGAATGCGATAGCCGGCGGACTATTCCTCCAGGGCCATGACATCGACGCCGACCTGGAGCGTCTGCCGGCCGGAGCCGATGCTGACGCCGGTGAGCGGGCTGATGTCGGAGAAGTCGCGGCCCCAGCCGACGGTGATGTGGCGGCCGGTGGGCAGGAGGTCATTGGTGGGGTCGGCGTCGATCCAGCCGGCGGCATCGCCGCACCAGCAGGAGACCCAGGCGTGCGAGGCATCGGCACCGACGAGCTTTTCCTGTCCTGGTGGCGGCAGGGTTTCGAGGTAGCCGCTGACGTATCGGGCGGGCAGGCCCATGGACCGGAGCGCCGCGATCATGATGTGGGCGAAGTCCTGACAAACGCCGCGGCGCTGGCGAAAGGATTCGGCCACAGGGGTGGCGGCACTGGTGGCGGCGGGGTCGAACTGAAAGCCGGTGAAGATGCGGTTGTTGAGATCCAGCACGGCTTCGAGGACCGGCCGGCCGGGTGAGAAGGAGGGCGCGGCAAAGGCGGCGATTTCCGGCAGGTGTGGCAGCAGCGGCGAGGGGCTGATGAATTCTGCAGCCGCGGTGGCCGCGCTCCATTCGTTGCTGCGGCAGGCGTCGCGGATGGACTCCCACGGCGGAGTGTCCGCGGGGTCGGGCAGGCTGCGTGGAATGAGCCGCACGAAGCTGCGGGCGACGACTTCCAGCTCGGCATGAGTGCCTTCCACTTCAAAGTAAACGACGGTATTGCCAAAGGCGTCGGTGCGTCCGGTGGAGCGGCAGCCGGGTTCCGGGCGGATGTGGACTTCATGCCACGGGCACGACTGCGTGGGCAGTTGCCGGGGCTGGAGCCGGGCAATGTAATGCGCCACCGTGACCGGGCTGTCGTAGGAGTAGAGCGTGCGGTGGCTGATCTGGTAAATCATGGGGGGAGGCCTAGCGTTCCTCGCCGCGGGCGTGGCTGAAGTAGTGCGAAGTGATCTCCGAGGAGAGTTCCTCGACGCCGGCGATGAGGTGCGTGCAGACGGTTTCGATGACCGCGGGAGCGGCCGCGGGGCTGGCAGTGAGCGACTGGAGATTGAGCCCGCCGAGGTGCGAGCGCAGGGAGTCGAGCGACGCCCGTTCGCGGTCCTCCTTGCCGCTGGTGCCGGCCGGCAGGTGATTGATCTCAATGCCGAGTCGGTGAAACTGAAAGGCGACCGAGCGCGGGTTGTCCTCATTGAGCAGGAGCAAATCGGCCGCGGGCAGCAGGGCGGGGCGGGAGTAGTGCAGACGCCGGTAAGTCATGGAACTGTCCGCGATTTCCAGCAGCGGAGAGAGCACGGCATCATCCGTGAGGCATTGGGCGGCGGAGGCCTTCATGATGCCCAGAATGCCGACGGCGCGCTCCATGCGGCGGCCGGTTTCCAGAAACCGCCAGCCGTGGCCGCGGGTCATGTTTTCCTGCTGCATGCCGGAGAAGGCGGCGAGGTCGAGCACGAGGGTGTCCAGCAAACTCAGAGCGGCGGAAACATTGAGCGCGGCGCTCTGCGGGGCGCTGGCGTCGTGTTCGAGCCGGTTGAAGAGCCGCCATGAGTCATCGGAGAGACGGTCCCGGGCGGCGGAGGCATTGTAGCGGAGCCGGCTGATGAGGTCTGGAATGCTGCCGTTGCGTCTGCCGCCGGCGAGCAGGGCCGGGAGTTCCTGGCGCAGTGTGCGGAGGTCGGCGGCCGCGGGGAGCAGTTCCATGGCCGAGAGCAGTCCGGTGCAGGCGCGGCGCTCGCGGGTCTGGGTGCGTCCGCCTTCACCGGATAGGCGCTGCAGCGTGGTGCGCAGGAGGCGCACGTGGCATTCGAGACGTTCGGCGTAGCGGCCGAGCCAGAAGAGATGATCGGCCGCGCGGCTGGGGACGCCGCCGGGCGTGCGCAGCGGGCGCAGCACGACGGGCTGCGGCCGGTTTTCCGTCTCCGTGTCCGGGGCCGGCGTGGAGCGCACCACCCAGGTGTCCTTGCTGATGCCGCCGCGCTGCATGGTGACGACGAAGCGGCCGCGGACGGGGCCCACGCGGCTCAGGCCGCCGGGCATGACAGTATATTGATCGCCGGTGGAAACGGTGAAGGCGCGCCACACCAGCGGCCGGGGCTCCAGCCGCGTGCCGGTCCAGGCCGGGGCGGTGGAAAGCTGCAGCGCCTCCTGGGCGATCCAGAGGTGCGGCTTGCGGCGCACCCGCTCCAGCATTTGGGCGAGATCGGCACGGCTTAGCTCATCGAGGAAGACCGGCTCGCGCCCGCCATAGGCAAAGGCCGGCTTCAGGACCCAGCGGCGCGGCTCGGCCAGCACGAGCGCCAGTTCCCGCGGCTGTCCGCACCACCAGGTGGGCACGCAGGGCAACTTCAAATCCTCGCCCAGCAAGTGCCGGCACAGGCCGGGCATGAAAGGATGCAGCGCAGGGGTTTCCACGACACCGGCACCGATGCCATTGACGAGCGACACATTGCCCGAGCGCCAGGCTTCGCACAGTCCCGCCACGCCCAGCCAGGTGTCCGCATTCAGCTCCAGCGGATCGGCGAAGACATCGTCCACGCGGCGCAGCACCACGTCCACGCGGCGTAGGCCTTCGAGGGTTTTGAGGAAAAGGCGGCGGTCGCGCACGGTGAGGTCCGCTCCTTCCACGAGCGGATAGCCCATGATGCGGGCCTTGTAGGCGTGTTCGAAGTAAGTCTCGTTGCGCGGCCCCGGGGTCATCAGCACCACACCCGGCGAACCCCGCCGCGTGGGCGCCAGGAGGCGCAGGGCGTCGCGCTCGGCTTCAAAGAATCCGGCGAGGCGCTCCACGTGGCAGTTGTCGAAGGCGTCGCCGAGGACATTGGCCATGATGGACCGGTTCTCGAGGGCGTAGCCTTTGCCGCTGGGAGCCTGGGTGCGGTCCGCCAGCACGCGCCATTGGCCGTCGGTGCCGCGGACCAGATCGGTGCCGCCGCTGACAAGGAAGGCCCCGCCGGGTGGAATCACGCCGCAGGCCGCGCGGAGATAGCCCGGGTGTGCATGCACCAGCACCGGGGGGATCCAGCCTTCGCGCAGAAGCAACTGCGGGCCGTAGAGGTCGGTGAGGATGGCATTGAGCAGCCGGGTGCGCTGCCCGAGTCCCTCCGCCACCTGCCGCCACTCCGCTTCACTGACGAGAAAGGGGACCGCGTCGAGTGCCCATGGCCGCGTGGCATTCCCTGGGGCGCTGTAAACATTGTAGGTCACCCCTTGATCGACCAGCAGCCGATGGATGCCTGCGCGCCGGGATTCCCAGCAGGCTCCGGAGTTCTCCATGTTCCCCATGAGCGACTGCCAGTGCGGGCGAATAGTGCCGTCCGGAGCCATCATTTCATCCCACGCGCCCGGCTCCGGGACGTAGCGCTCGCCTGTCGCGGCACGCTCCTCCGTTACGGGGACGGAAGGCGGGACTTCGTGGGGTGGGGGGGCGGACATGCGGGCCGGGGAGAATAGCAGGATGGATGCCGCGCCCCGCCCGCCTCTCTACCGGAAAATGGGGAGTCTCCGCCAGCCCCTGCATGGATGCGCCCCGGTCATGCCCTCTGGCCTCCGTGAGGGCATAAAAAGGCGCCACAGAGACCTGCTCTGGGGCGCCCATTGAGGAGTGTTGTTCGTCTGGAGGAAACCCTCTCAGGCGCGGCGGCGGCGGAGCAGGGCTGCCGCAGCGAGGGCGCTGAGGGCGGCAACGCCGGGTTCCGGCACCGGATTGATCGGCACGAGCTTCCAGCTGCCGGATTCCAGCCAGAAGCGGGTGCCGCCGGAGGTGATTTCCCGTTCGCCCGCGCTGAGGCCGAGGGTGGCGAGGTCACCGGTGGGGATGAGCGTGGTATTGCCGAACCAGGTGCTGTCGGTGGGGCCGGTGACGAAGGTGTAGCGGGTGGCCGCAGCGAGGTCTCCGGCGTTGGTGCCGGCGGTGAAGTTGGTGTCGGTGAAGGTGATGCTGAGAGCGGCTCCGCCTGCCGAGAATGTACCGGTGTTGTTGACCACGTCCATGTTGCCGACCGTCTCATCAGCGATGGAGAGCAGGAACATGGAGGCGGAGTCGAGCGAGAGCGGCCCGGTCACGTTGAGCGTGCCGATGGCGTTGTCGCCCGGGCTGATGGTGGCTCCGGTCAGCGTGACGGGGCCCGCGGCGGTGCCGATGCCGCTGAGCACTGCACCGCCGCTGGTGGAGATGCCGCCGAGGATGGTGCCGTCGAGCCGGAATTCCCCGCCGGTGACGACGACATCGCCGGTGTTTCCGGCATCGGCGCTGCCGGTGACGGTGAGCATCCCGCTGCCGCTCTTGGTGAAGGTGGTGCCTGCGCCCACGTTGAGCTTGCCGGTGACGTAGGTGTCGGTGGCCGCGGTGAGATTCAGCCCTGCGGCCGTGCCGGTGCCGAGCACGGTAATAGCCTCGCTGTCACTGGCGTTGCCGCCGCTGAGGTTGAGTTGTGCGCCGCCGGTGCCTGCACGGCCAAAGGCGACGTTGCCGATGGTCTTCACTCCCGCGGCATTCACCGTCGCGCCGCCGTCGATGTCCACATTGCCCTTCGCTACCGCGGTGGTGCGGAAAAGGTTCATCGTGCCGTCGTCGCTGGGTTTGGTGTAGTCTGTGCCGACCAGCGAAGTGGTGCCGGCAGCATTCAGGCCCAGCCCGAAGTAGTTGCCGAAACCGAGTGAGGGACTCGGTCCCGCCCCACCCGTCCCATTGTGGATGCGGATTTCAATGTCGTGCCAGCCGTCGCCGCCAGGCCCCATGCCGAAGTTGAGGGCAGAAGCCCCTTCGTTCACGTTGCGCACGGTCAGGTCACCGAGTCCGGCGGTGAGCGCCCCATTGCCATCCAGCGGCTGCTTGTAGCCATCGGAGAGACCATCGCCGGTGGAGGTGTTCGTCACTGTGCGGTAGGATTCGAAGGGCGCAGCTTGCTGCAGACCGGAGCCGCCGATGGCGCTGGTGGTGTTGCGGTTAAAGAGCCGAACCTGGCCATCAATAATGATCTGGACAGAGTCATCAATGTTCTCCGCGAGAGTGAAGAGACCGTCTGCATCATAAATCTGCCCGGTGTAAACCCATGTCTGGTTATCCCCCCAGCCGCGTGCAGTGTCCTGTGTGGCGCCGGTGCTGGCGTTGTTTTGACCGATGCGCGGGTCGAGTCGGATGCCGAGGTTTGAGGTGTCGTTGGTATTCGCCGTGGCCACTGTGCTGGCGGGATTCGCTGCCGCGATGTTGATCGCGTTGCCGGCGATGACGCCTTCGCGCAGGCCGGCAACAGTGGTTCCGGCAGCGCTGCTCTGGAGGATAACTGAGCCGAAGCTCGTGGTGCCGGACTTGGCGGCCAGCAGGGAATTCACCTGCACAGAGGTGGCGCTCACGGTAGAAGTGCCGCTGACGCCGGGGTTGAACTCAAGGGAGGTGCCGCCTGCGGTGAGCGCATCGGCGGTGACATTGCCGGTAATGGTCGTGCGTCCGTTCTGGAACTGAACATCATTCGTCCCGGCGGCTACGTTGCCGATGCTTACGTTGCCGTTGGCGTTTCCGGTGAGGGTCGTGCGTCCTCCATCGCTCTTCACGACAGCGTTCTGTGTGACATTCAGTGTGCCGATTTCAAGATCGGTGAAATTCCGTGTGGCCAGGGTAATATTTGCGGCGTTGAGGCTGACGGTGTTCAGTTTGACCGCGCCATTGAAGGCGGCGTCCGCCCCGTCGCGGTCGCTGAACAGGGTGCCGCCTGCGGCATTGATGTTGATGGTGGCGCCGACTTCATTGCGGACCTGGGCGCTGGCGCTGTCCTGCACGTAAAAGCCGAAGGCATTCCCGTTGTTGCTGTTGAAGGTGCCAGTGTTGAGGTAGTTTCCGGAGACGCCGTCGCTGCCTTTGACGATGCTCAGCGTATGATCCGTGCCGTTGTTCGTTCCGCCTGGGGTGGCGGCAAAAAAGTTGAATGGCGTGCGCGCGGCCGCGCTGTCATTGAAAACAAAGTCAGAGGCGATGGTCGAGCCAGGACGGATGGCGAGGCGGGCGTTGACATTGTTGATGGTGACTGCGCTGTCCACACTGCCATAGATGCCGAACTCTGTGAGCGGCTGATCCGTGCGCCCGAGGGCGATGGCTTTCGCGCTGCCTCCGACGTTGACGATATTCTTGAAGTCCCACGCGGTGGCGTTACCGGGGCTCACGATGGCATTGTCTCCGGCCAGCCTGACCGTGGCGCGAACGTCGGTGCCGCCCTCCTGGATGGAAAGGTTGCTGTTATGCCCGAGGGTGATGTTATTGAAGTCAATCCCCGGTGTGACGCTGGTATTGGCTCCGCGGTCCACCCACATGTTTCTCCGGTCCTGCGGGTTGAGATCGGCTCCGGGGGCGATGGTGAAGGACTGTGTCACCTGGCCGCGTCCGCCCACCAGGCTGGCGGTATAGGCGGGATCGATGTGGTCCACGGCCATTTCCACGCGCGTGTAGTTGCCCATGTTGATGGTCCCGGTAGTGACAGTGCCGGCGATGAGGTTGGGTGTGAGGTCGCCGCGGCGGGGGGCTGCGCCTCCGAAGGCAGTGCCCGTATTGATCGATCCGCCGCCGCCGAGGTAAAGGCGGGAGGCTTCTCCGAGATTGATGTCACCGGTGATGGCGGTGTTTGCCGTGTCACCATCAAGGTAGAGGTCGTGCTGGACGACGTTTACGGTGCCGGATTTCAGGCCATTTTCGAAGATGACGCTGGTGCTGTTGCTGAAGGTATTGAGGGTCGCAGAGTTGTTCGAGACGGCAACCTGCTGCTGTATCTTGTTGATGTTATTGAGCGGTGTGGCGGAGCCGATCTGCACCGGCGCGGTGCCGGTGCCGCCGGCGGTCACGGCGTTCATTAGCACGACAGTAGTGCCGGTGGTGGCGGCGAAGGTGGCACCGAGGTTGCCTACATTGACCGGACCGACAAAGGAGCGGCTGCCGCCCTGGTCGTTGCTGATGTATCCGCCGTTGGTCGTGATCCCGGCAGTCTGCGTTACCGTTGGTACGGCCGTCAGCGTCGTGCCTGCCGGCGCGGTAGTCGTCGCCGCGGCGGCAAACTCCCAGTTCGCTCCGGTGTCCGGCACGGCGGCGTCGAGCCCCACAACCTCGTTGACCCCCACGCGGACGGTATGTCCGGTTCCGGTGATGCTGAGTGGCTGACTGGATCCCGTGAGCGTATTGGCAGGGGCATTGCCGACAATATAAAAGTGGGACCCGCCGTTGAAGGTTAGCGTGCCGGAGCCCGTGAAGAGCATATTGTCATTGTGCAGCAGGCGTCCGCCGGACTGGAAGGTGACATTGGTATCAAAGGTATTGGTCGTGCCGGGGTCGATCCCTCCACCGTCGCGCACCTCGACGGGAACGCCGCCAAACATATTCGCTCCCTGCGCCTGGAGAGTGCCGGAGACATAAATCTTATCCACTACCGATGGGCTTAAGCCACTGGTCGCCGCATCGGACTGGAAAAGCACCGTGCCGCCGAGGCTGCCGGTGCCGCTGACGTTGTTGAACGGATTGCGCGCGCCGGCGATTTCGACGGTCACAGGCTGGGCGTTGCCGCTGACCCATGTGCCGCCGCCGGTGAAGAGGTTGAGGGCTTTGCCATTTACCGCGAGGAGCGTGGTTTCCACAGTGGAGTCATTTGAGTCGCCGCCATTCACCGTGAGGGTGGACCCCACGCCGCCAAACGTGCGGGCGAAGCGGTCGGTGCTGAGGCCCTTCCACGGGGTGCCGGCTCCGACGGTGACATTCACCGAAGTATGGTCCAAAGCCATGCCGTAGAAATGGTTGGCTGAGGTGCCGATGCCGACCGGGGTGAGACTGTTGGGCACCTCGTGGGCGATGATGGCATTCTGTGCGGGCAGGAGCAGATTGGTGCCGACGGTGAAGCCGGAAAGCTCTGCGTCGTTGCCTTGGATGATGCCGTGCTCTCGGATCCGGATGACATCTGTGAAAGTGGGGACCACGCCCATGTTCACCGCGCTGCCGCCGTAAACCTCCACGGCCACGGGAGCTGTCGTGGGATTGTTGGCGTTGTAGTCCAGCCCGGCGCTCCACGCCTGGCTGCGCACTGCAGGGGAGGAGGAGCCGATGTCCACATTCGGGTAGGTGACTGGGGCGGTGGCAGTGTCCGCTCCAAGGATGATCCTCCCGGAGCCGAGGGCACCGGTGGCGGTGATGCTGCTGCCGATGGACTCGAAGAAGCGTACGGTGCCGCTAAAGCCCGGGCTCGCCGTGCCGAAGGTGAGGCCGGCGGTGGAGTTGTCCCCGCTGCCGGAAACATTGATCAGGCCGCTGCCGCTGAGCACCCCGACATTCGCCTTGGCCCCGCCATTCAGTCCGTTGCGGATATTCAGGGTCTTGCTGTCGAGATTGATGCCGTCAAACTGATACCCGAAACTGTTGCCGCTGTTGAGCACGAGGTAGGCGTCGTTCCGGTTCACGTTAATCGTGCCGGTCGTGACTGTTTGAGCGGTATTAGTCCCCGCCGACCGGTCTGCAGAGAAAACTGTGCGGAACGCGTTGAGATCAATTTCGCGGCCGTAGTCCAGGCTCACCTGCGGACGGAAGTTGATCGTGCCATTCGGGCTGTTCATGATGATGGCCCGGCCAGTGCCGCCGGCCATATTGCCAGTGTTGGAAGCAAGTTCCAGACTGCCCGCGTTGATGACGATGTTCCCGCTAATAGCATTCGTGTGCGTGGACGTGCTGATGCCCAGGCGCAGGATGCCCGCGCCGGTGCCATTGCGGATTAGATCGCCCGCGGTGGTGACAGAGCCCTGGAGCTGGATGGCGCTGTCGTCAGTATTGGTGACGACGAGGCTGCCGGTCGCGTTGGTGGCGCTGACCACTGAAGAAACCGGCACTGTCGGCGCGATTTGCAGGAGACCTCCGGCACTCTTCAGGATTTGGTTCAACTGGAGTGAAGCCCCGGCGCCGCCAACGAGGTTGATGGTGACGTTATTCGGATTGGTGCCGCTGCCGCCCGTGTTGAGCAGTGCGTTCATTGCCAGCGCGTTCGTCAGGACATCAAGATTGAGCACTGTGCTCGCATTGGCGCTGGCGGGGAGTGCTGTCGCATTGAGCACCAGGTTGTCATAGGCTCCGCCGGGTGAGGCGCCGTTCGGATTCCAAATGTTTGGCGTGCTCCACAGGACATTCGTTGTCGCCCCATTCGCGATCGCCGTGCCCGCATTGTCGAAGACGAAGTCGCCGGCCCTTGCCTGACCGGCCAGCATCCCAAGCACCACAAAGTCTGACGCCTTGCCGATCAACCGGCCAAACCGTCCGCGGGACCATGCTTTAAAGACCAGGGAGAGCCAGGAGAGTGCGTGTTTTTTCATAGGAGCAGTGGGTGATGGGTGGCTGAATTTTAGTATGGAAGATGAAAATTTCGTTGGTTTTACCCAATCCCGCTGCCCCGTGTAAAGTCTCTTCTGCCGGATTTTTTCCTCTGGTGACGCACCCTCGCCCCCCGGCCCCCGTCTTTCTCCGCCCTCCGGGCGGCAATGTGGTCCCACCGTCCATCGCGGCGGCTTTGGGAATGAGGTCATCAGCGCAGTGGGCTGCGCGCCCGTTTGGGCGGAGCTTCGAGGTGAGCCTTCTTCGTGTATGCGGACAGCAAAAGTAGGGTAAACAACCCAAACGAATCATGAATACGCTTCCGACGACCCGACACTCGTATGACGAGCAGTTCAAGCGCGACGCCGTGGCCCTCCTTGAGGGAGGGCGCAAGGCCGCGCAGCGCCGGGGTGGCGAGCGCAGGCAGCCCCGGTGCCGTAGCCGCCGCCGTGGAGCTGGCCGCCCTGCAGCGCGAGCTGGCCTCACTGCGCCGTCAGAATGACATTTTAAAAAAAGCCTTGGCCATTGTTGCCCAGCAGGAAGCCGGCGCATCGAGATCCTTCACACCCGCCAGCACGGCGATCCGGCCATGAACCTCTCCGAAGCCTGCACCGCCCTCGGTGCCAGCCGCAGCGGCTACCACGCGCATCTGCGCAAAAATGAGCGCTCGCGCCGCCG
>Ga0315905_10000971_pt1 | contig 31280 bp, 31 predicted proteins | sample LakEriMetagenome_5_FD_203522 | JGI IMG/M metagenome (GOLD analysis project Ga0315905, IMG submission 203522) | Freshwater fungal communities from buoy surface, Lake Erie, Ohio, United States - Buoy 4 MA121 | ecosystem: Environmental > Aquatic > Freshwater > Lake | place: USA: Lake Erie, Ohio... | reverse complement strand
AGTGCGCCAATACCATAATCCGACCATAGCTTTTTTAAGGTGCTGCTCATTATATAAAATTAGGCTATAAAATATTTTTTTCAATACAGTTTAATTGTTTTTATTATTCCACTAAACATTTTGATATCTTTGAAATAAAACTCTTAAATTATTCCTCCTCTTTTTCTAAATCATTTTCAGAAGTTTCTGATAAATCGTCAAAATCCATATCGCTGTCTTCACTATCTTCGCTATCATCTAAATCTTCCAACATATAAGTTTTCTTAATATTCTTGGCTTCTAAAAATGCGATGATGGCCTGTTTTTTTGCCTCCTTTGCCTTATTTCTTGCCGCTTTATAAATTTCATAATAAACTTGATTTGGTTTTTTAAGCGTAATTGTTTCTAAATCAGAAGCAGTGGTTGTCAAATTTACTTCAGTTAAATCATTTGATGTATCCACCAATTCTTCAACATCACTTAATGTTTCTATCGCAGTATCTATCTTAATTTCTTTTTCTTTCTTTTCCTCAATATCAGCATTATTACTAAAGACGTTCATGCCATTAATCTTTTCAGTCAAATCTTCAACGATTTCATTTGGACCACTGTCTTCAAGATTTTCAACATTCTCTAAAGTAATTTCAGTTTCTTCTAAATTTGCGGAACCATTTTCTGGTTGTTGCTTCATTAGTAAACTTGGTTCATCTAGAGCAATTTTGGCTTGTGGTTTATTTGTTGAGCTCTTAATGAGACAGCTTTCAAATATTTTTTCAGAGTTTAACACCATAGACTGCTTTAATTCAAGTTCTATTTGAAAATTTCTGCTAGTAAACTTTATTCCCTGAACTTCAATAATAGATATAATGTTATTTTCCGGCGTGACATCTTCTAACGTAACGGGTGTTTCATTTTCATTGTATATTTTTACTTGTGGAATGTTTGTGCTATAGTTAACCTTAACGTTCACTCTTACTAAATAGTATTTTCCTGATTTATAGATGCGCATTGGGGATGCAAATGCGGATTCAATGTCGCTTAGTTCCAATTTATTTTCAAACCATGTATCGGCCTTTTTATAAATGAGTTCTTGACACTTTGTTTCAAGACTTTCTAGCCAGTGGATTAACTGTTCATCGTTGTTGTCAAACATTAGGTCGCAATAAATTTTTTTACCATTTTTAATGAACCCTTGACGTGTTAATGACTTGGGTGTTTCAATGTATAATGGTTTGTTTTGCATCTGTATTCTTGTAAAATATGCACCTCCTTGAATTCCCGTCGGATGCGCTAAAGACAATTGAGAAAAATCAAATTGGTCGTTTGGTAGAAATATGTTGTCCATTATTTTTTCTTAAGAAAATTTAAACTTCATTAACACGCAAAAAATTAAGAAATAATATATTTAGTAGATAATAATGAAGGATTCACTAATTCAACAATGTTTAGATATACTTAAAAGGGATGATATCAAAGGCGAATTGAAATCATTTTGTAGTCCAGTAATTGAACTGATATTTAACATTATTAACCCTTATATTTACATAACTCTTTTTCTTGTTTTTTTAATTTTTATTATGATTTTAGCAATATTAATTCTATTAATTTTAGTGTTGCGTAATAAAAGTTTAATAGCAAAAACTTTTTAATATTTTCTCATTTATTATTATAATGAGCACAACAACAACGGATAGTTCTGCTATGAATCCTTTAACAACATCTTCCAGCCAAATGGGTGGACGTGGAAGAAGAAGCCGAAGAATGGCGAGAGGTTCAATGAAAGCTTCAAGAGCCGCATCCCGCTCTATGGCTATGTCATCATCTGGTGGCAGAAGACGTAAAAAATGTGGTGGATATTCAAGTGCCACGACATACGGCGAGTTTGTTAACGGTCCTATGCAAGCACAATGGGACAGAACATTTCAAAATGGCTACCCAACCCCTTATGGAAACGGGCCTTATGGTGCCGGAGGCCAAAACACCGTAATTCCTCCATCAGTTGCGTCATCCGGCGATATTAAAGGTGGAAAGAGACGTGCTAAGAAGGGAGGATACTGGAGCCAAGTCATTAGCACTGCTTTAGTGCCTTTTGGATTATGGGCGGCCCAAAATCGCTTCTCAAAGCGCAGAGGTGTCAAGCACGGTGGCAAGACTCGCAAGTGCCGCAAATAAACTCAACAACATCTGATATAAAATAATAATTTTAACACAATAATTATTATTTTTCTCTCTTCAAATCACTTCCAGAAAAGGGTGTTTTAGTTGCTATTAACCTTTTCCAACAACATTTTTATAACATTTGCATATTTATTCTTTACAAACTCATTATCAATTGAATTGTGCTTTGCATGAATATTATCTTCCATTTGTCTATATAAGCTATTATCATCTCGTGGCAAGTTTATTTTGCGATTAATATAACATTCCTCAGATTGATATACATAATGAGCTATATATGCACCACATTTATTATATTCAATTGGCCATTCATTGAATGATTGCGAATTAGCCATGGGTTTCATGTTTAATGAAACCATTCTGCTTGGATTTACAATAACAAAATAATGCGGTGTAATAGCATCAACAACTTGAGATGGTCTAACAAAGGTTTTTACATGTTTATCAATGAGAGAATCAGATTTTGTATAATTCTCAATAATTAAACCATTTTCAGGTTCTTTCCTATGATTGTTTGTGCCAAACATTAACCAGTTAATTGCAAGAGAATCTGCCAACAAATAATATTTCAACATTTGCTTGACGTGTTGGAATGCATTTAAAACCAAAAATTCGTCGGCGTCTAAATAGAGCATCCAATCAGCGCCGGAGGTAGTTGCAATTTTAGCAGCCCTTAACATTAATGGCATTTTTATTGCGCCGTCCATTTCGCACCTTTCAACAACAACGCCTTTCTTAAAGTTTCTTAACTCCTGTGATATTGGTTTTATAGATTTATGGTCAAAAATATAAATTAAATCAAATCCTAAAATTAGATGATGCGCAACCCATTCTTTTATGTTTTTTTCATCTCTCGCATTTGTAAATAACATAACTCGGCCGACTAGTTTTCTTCTTGGGTCATTTAAGGGGATTTGTTGATTTTTTTTGCGTGTTAGCGAAACATTGTTGTTATTAATATTATACATTTCTATAATTCTCTATAAAATATTATTGATTTTTACTAATTTTTTATAGGTTCAATATATAATAATTGTGACATGAGCTTTGAACAGAATATACAACAATGGGTGTCAATTGACAACCAAATAAGACTTTTGAATGATAAGATTCATGAGTTGCGAGAGAAAAAAAGCCAGTTGAGCGAAAATATAACTAATCACGTTGAACAAAATAATTTAAGGAATGCAACAGTGCAAATCAGCGATGGAAAGTTGCGATTTGTTAACACTAAAGTTTCCTCACCACTAACATTTAAATACGTTGAAAAATCTTTAGGAGAAGTAATTAAAAATCAAACGCAAGTAAAGCAGATAGTTGAATATTTAAAAGAAAAACGTGATGTTAAGGTTGTCCCAGAAATAAAGCGGTTTTCTAACAATTAATTTATATACTTATACTCTATATGGCCGAAGAACATATTATGCAAGATCATGAATTCGTTTTTAATATGTCAGGTGGAAAAATACATAGCGCTGGTTTTACTGTTGACTCAATTTTATTACAAAAAGGAGAACCTGCATTAATTACTAGAAATTTTGGAGCGCAACGGGGAGGTGGTAGTGTTGCCGATTTATTCAAAGATTTAGCTGTTCCTGCAGGGCTTGTATCTTTTAATAGAAAACAATTTGGTGGAGATGACCAATCTAAAGTTCAAAATAACGATTCAGTTGTAAGTGACGATGTTTATGAAAAGTTATTGAAAATGGTTGAGGTGGAAGGTGGTGCTAAAAAACCAAGAAAAACCAGACGCACTAATATGACGTCAAATGGAAAAACAAAGAAACAAAAGTTGTCTGCAAAGTAAGTTGCTTAATTCTTATTTTTATTCTTTTATAAAGGATAACAATAAGCTTAGAATCGGCTCCAGTTGCTGTAGTTAAACGGAGAAATTAATATATCATTTAATTTTGTTTTCCAGTAATCCACGCGCTTTTCAAATAAAATATCCTTTTCAGTCTTAGGGTAAGGAGTAGTATTTTGCATCATTTCCTCCTCTTCAGTTGTAATCTTTGGTTTGTAACCAAAACAATTTACACCATATTGAATGTGGGGATTTGCCATGTAGCCGCCGTTTACACCGGGTCTTCCGCAATCGTGTTCATGACCGGGAATAGACTGTAAGTTATCAAACGTTGTTTTCTGCGTGGGAAATAGCGCCATTTGACCCTCAGACCAGCCATAGTTACACCACTCACCGCCCTTATTATATGCGTCCTCAACTTCATTGTATGTTGCTAAACGAGAATCATACGCTTGACACAATGTTTTTGCATCTTCATAACCATAATAATTTCCAGGAATGTTAAATACTTGTGGCCTATTTAAAAGTTCCGATGAACTATCTATTCCTGAATTTGCTCCTGAACCAGTGTTTTGATTCACCGTGATATCCAATTGAGGATTTATTGGGTTGAATAAATTTTTAATAGACGCCATGATGTCAATACTAAAAAAGTATTGCAACACATTAAATAATAATAATATTACAAATATGCCTACAATAACAGCAATAATTATTCCGGATGTTTTATCTAATCCTGATGAACCACTTGTTCCTACAGTTGAAACTGAACTAGTTGTGTTTGAAGAATCTCCTAAAGAAACAAAAACAATTATATATATCAAGACAACTATGACTAGTATTATTAAAGCTGTTGGATTCATTAATAAATTGTTAATATAACCATACATACTTTCTGGTTCTATTGTTGAACTTGTGCTGGCCTCCATATATATATTATTGAATTGTTTTTTTTCTGTAAAATAGGCAATATGCTTTTGGCGTTATTAATTCTTGTAAATTTGTAATTTCTGTAACAGTTGTGTCATTAAAATGATACCATTTTCCGTTTGCGTTTTTAATAAAGGCTGTATAATGTCCACCATAAGAACTTCCGCTGTGATTACATATTCCGTAAAGATCGTAAACATATGATTCCTTTTTATAACCAACAACATAGCTAGAGACATCAAAGTCCTCCAATGGAAAAGTTACCAATATCTGATTTTTTTGATTTCTATGATTAAATCTTTTAATATCAATTACCATAATTGCAGGCATGCTCCAATAAACAATTTTCTTCTGAACATTTTGCTTTTTATTTGTTGTTTCATTAAACCACGCGTTTTCACCGTCCAATGTCTCTCCATTAACATATAAATCAAAGCAATCTTTCAAACTAGGACTCTTATTATCAGTTGGCAAAGATAAATTAATCATAAAATATGGTTCAGGCGACGTGCTTAAAACTTCACCAGTTTCCAACGAAATAATTTGTGACACATGAATTCCATAAAACAAATTCCATATTTCTGAATATTCTTTTGCAAACATCTTTTTTGTCATTTCAAAACATTGAACTGCCATTTTATCCGTTTCATTTGTAACATCGCCATTTATACTCATATTTACTTCACGTGCTAAACTGGAATGAAAGCAGTCTATTAAAAAAAGTAAAAATTCTGGCAAGTCGTTTTGAGCAAACCCCGTAAATAAATCCATTTTCTTCACGTGTGCAATTTTTTGAACAGTCTTAATAAATTTTCCAGGAGATATAATGCAATTTTCACTCCACATTAATGTTCTCAAATTGTCCCATTCAATTAGCAAAACAGATTCAAATTTATTTTTAAGCTTCTTCTTGTATCCCCCTTTATTTAAAAAATCATTTAATTCGTATGTATGTGATAAAACCTGAACACAAGAGTTGACAAAACAAGTGTTGCCTAAATTGGCCAACCCAGTTAATCCGTTACCTTTATAATTGTCAAAGCTCATTATTTTCGTCTTAGTTATATTGATAATTTATATTTAAACATATTTTTATAACAATATATATTATGTCTCAAAATAGAAATTCCCACGATTTTTCATTATCATACGACCAACGCTTGCTTTTGCAATTATATATAGATTTTTATAATCACACAACTCGTCAGATGGACTCATTACATGACTTGCAAAATGAAATAAGAGGAAATATAAATCAAATCGTGGGTTTAAGCACAATGCATCATACGCGTAACACAACACAGAATTCAAGTATTCCTAGGTCTACTTTTAGACAAAACAATCACACCCAAAATTACAATAATACTCACAACCACAATAATAGCGCTAGAACAGCAAATGAACAAAGAAGACGTCGCAATCACATGGAAACTACAAATGATAGATATACTTATTATGGAAGTATTCCATATTTAGTTCCGGTTGATAATGTTCCAATGACTGGATTGGATGGGCGTATTCCAAGAGGAGTTTTAAGACCTACGGGAGACAACTCGTATGATAGCACTTTTTTTGCTAATTTTTTAAGAACTTTTTATGACCGCATCCAAGTTGCGCCAACTAGACAACAGATTGAGGCTGCAACAAGAATAGTGTCTTTTTCTGAAATTGAAAATCCGCTCAATAATTCATGCCCTGTAACGTTGGATAGATTTGAAAATACTAGCAGCGTGACTCAAATAATACCATGTGGTCATATTTTCTCTCCAAGTGGAATTGATAATTGGCTTCAATCAAATGTTAGGTGTCCTGTTTGCAGATATGATATAAGAGATTATAATGTAAATTCAAGAAGGCCTTCAGCATCTTCTGAACCCATTATTGAAGAAGCGCCGGAAGAAGAAACAAAGGAGGAAGGACCATTAGAGGAAAGTAAAAATGACTCTGATGAATCAAATCAAGAGAGAAATAGTATTCCAAATCGCCATAATAATATTAATCCTAATCGCGCAACATTTACCAGTTCTGACATTCAAAATACATTATCTAGTTTAACTGAAAATATATTGGGTCAAATTTTGAATCCGCCATCCAATTCGTCTACAAATTCTCCTATGAGAAATTTTGTTTTTGATTCTTCGTTTAATTCTCTCATGTATGATGCATCCAATAATCAATTTATATTTGAAGGATTTTTGCGTAGATGACCTTGCAGCGATTTATAATTTCAATTATTCAAAAAAATTGAAAATGCTTTTTAGAAAAAAATGGCCGCATCAATGAAACGTAGAGGAATGGCGAGTGAAGCAAATTCGGTTAGTTTGTTTAATAAGATGCGCCCATATTTGGAGTTTGTTAATGCCGCAGCAGGATTATATTTGTTGTGGGTTGTTATCCATTATGTTGCAGTCCAACTATATGTTTATTATTGCGTCCCGTTAACTTTTCTAGGATTTATTATGTCGCCTCTAATGGCTGCAACACCACACTGTTATACGTTTAGATGGTGTATTATAAATGGTGCAAATAATATTGCAACAATGTGGGTTATCCTTGGAACATGGCTAGCATCAAAGGTTGCAATACTTGTTACCAATAGACCAGTGGTAGCTCAAGCTGTCTAATAAAATATTTATAAAATCGTATTAAAGGCAATGGTTGAGTATACTGTATACCATGACAATGACTGCCAGTAGACACAGATTTCCTTGGTCAATGAGCGAAACCAACCGCCTATATAGTGAATATGAAATGAAGCAACTTCCCATTTCAAGCATCGCGCAACTTCATTCGCGAACCGAATATGCCATCTTGCATAAGTTGGCTCAAGAGTGTATGATTAATGCATCATGGAATGATGTGAAGGGTTGGAAAAATGCGCCAAAGGAATTGAAAAAGCCAACTACTCAGTGTGTGTATGATTATGAAGATGATGATGAGAGTGAATATGAGGAGGACGACCATGATAGTGACAGCGATTATGAGGAGTTTCCTGCCGATAAGGAGGGTTCTGTTGTTTCGGAGGAGTCGCTAGAGGATTGCGATGACCCAAATGACAGTGATTATGTAGATGAGGAAGCGAGCGACGATGATGACAGTAGTAATTACGAGGATGAGGATGAGGATGAGGAGGAGAATGAGCAAGAGTTTGACGCTTACAGCATTCCTCAAAAGGTTTCTTCATTTAGGAAGCTTGTTGACGCTGCCAGATTTTTTATTTACGCCGCATAATAAAATAAAAATTGAAAGAAAATAACATAAATAAAAGAAAAGATAATGTCTATTAATGAATTTGTCGGAAGAACAACAAATTGCTTTTGATAAATATGTTCAGAGAAAGAATATATTTATTACAGGACCAGGAGGAACTGGTAAATCAACCCTTATAAAACAACTTCAATTAGATGCAAAACGCAAAAACTTAAATATCCAAGTGTGTGCACTTACTGGTTGTGCAGCCGTTTTGATTGGTTGTAAAGCAAAAACAATTCATTCTTGGTCTGGCATTGGACTAGGAAATGGAACAATTGGTATGCATGTAAAACGGGTTGCGCTTAATAAGTATAAATCTAAAACGTGGAAGAGCGTTGATATACTAGTTATAGATGAAGTTAGTATGATGTCTCAAAAAATATTTGAAATGTTGGATGCTATTGGAAAAGCAACGCGTCAAAATGGACGACCGTTTGGAGGAATACAGGTAATCTTTTTGGGAGACTTTTATCAGCTTCCTCCTGTTGGAAATAAAGAAGAACCTGAAACAATGCGATATTGCTTTGAAAGCCCTCTTTGGAATGAAACATTTTCAAAGGAAAATATTGTAAGACTTGCAAAAATCTTTAGACAGACGGATGAAGTATATATGAAGATATTAAATCAGATTCGTGAAGGTAGATTAAAAAAGAGCAGTAATGACCTATTAATGAGCCTTGTTGGCAGACAAATTGACGAAGGCTCGCTAATTCAACCCACCAAATTGTTTCCAATTAGAAGTAGAGTTGATGCAATTAATGAAAGAAAAATGGCAGAGCTGGATTCTCATGAATCTGAGTTCAAGTTGAAATATTTAAAAACTATTCCAGCGATTGGTAAGGATAACATTCCTTTGCCAAAAATGACACCAGAGCAAATAGATGTTGAGCTTTTAAACATTCATAATAGTATTCTATGCAATGACGTTTTAAAGTTAAAGGTGGGTGCTCAAGTAATGTGCGTAGTAAATATAGAATTACCCACTGGTGGAATGATTTGCAACGGAAGTCAAGGGGTTGTTACTAAATTTACGGAGCAAGGGTTGCCAGTTGTTAAGTATAGAAGTGGACAAGAAATGACGATGAATTATCATGTGTGGGAAAGTGAAAATATTACGGGCATTGGTGTTTCTCAAATTCCTCTGATATTAGCTTGGGCAATTACTATTCACAAATCACAAGGAGCAACCATGGATGCAGCTGAAATAGACGTTGGAAGCGGGGTGTTTGAGTGTGGACAAACATACGTTGCTCTTTCGCGAGTAAAAAGTTTAGATGGATTGTATTTGACTTCCTTTGATGCATCTAAGATTCTAATCAATAAAAAAGTCAGAGAATTTTATGATGGTTTGGTTCAGCAAGTTCAAACCAGTTCTGTGTAACACAAAACCCTTCCTCTGCTAAAAGTCACAAAATAATTTTTTTCATCTGAGCTTTTGTAAAATGCATAACACGTGTAGCCTGAAAACCCGACCCCACAAATTGTTCCAGGTTTGCTAGCTTTAAATGCCTTCAACTTTTTTGAAGCGTTTATTTGGTCGGGCGGAGACATAGGTTCTATCATGTCCACTGGTTTATTATGCAAAATAAACCGTTCAATATTTCCAGGATTATTAAAGTCGTTTTTGTTGGACATTTTGCTTAATTGAGGATGTTTAATTTTAGATAGATAAAAAGCAATTCAATTTTTTATTTTAAAAAATATTAATAATTGTATAATATATATGCCGTCAAGCTCCGCTAAGTGGTATCATTTAACAAGTGCTGAAAAAAAGGCACCAACATCATCGGGATACGCTAAAAGACGTCACACCAGATACATGGAAAGACGTTCTGGCGCAACTCAGTCAAGACGCAGTCGTGGTCCAAGTGCGAATTTCAGAACAGTTTCTTCATCTGAGGCTAGAAGACGTTTTGGAAAACGCGTATCTTCGGGAACTAAGAGAAGAGCAAGTGTATTATTTGGTAATAACGAATATCAAGCACATCATAATGCACTTAAACGCCACAATACTGTTTAAAATACTACAAATAATAATTTCAAATATAATTACTTAAAAATAAGTTTTTATATATATTTATAAACAATGCCAAACGACTGTTGGAGCCGCATGACCATCACCTGTGAAAATAGAGAATTTATTAATGAATTAAACAACCTTATTCTTAATGAATTGAAACACAAAAAGGGTGATAAATATGTTTATCATGAAACAGTAGAGATGATAAAGCGTGGAACAAGAGGAATAATGTTTGAAATATGGTCTGCATGGAATCCTGACTACGAATGGCTAGAAAGTTTATTGGATAAGTATCCTAATTGTTGGGTTAAAAATGAATGGTGTGAAGAAGGCGGATTTGCAGGGGTTTGGGTTGGATTTGTTAATAACAATAACGAAAAAATTATAAAAGATTTGACATGGGACGACATTTGTATAGAAGGCAAGGCGTATCTTTTCAATCTTGAAGATGAAGAAGAGGCAAAGAGAGAAGAGGAAGAGCGACAAGAAAGAATAAATAAGCAACAAGCACAGTATAGTGACACTGGTAAAAGAATCATTAGAAAAAAGACAGCGAGTGACACCACTTTATAAAAATAATATAACTTTTAATGAAAATTTATATTATTTTGTTTTTTTTTAGGATTTACTCTTTAATAAAGACATACGTTACCTCCTCGGTTTTCTTTGGACCACTCGCTTCCTCTGCTCCACCGGCGCCAGGTCGCTTACTATTTGACATGGTAAATTTAACATCCATCATTTTCCAACCATTCTCCTCATGAATTCTCGTAACATCTGCCAACAAATCATACTTCTTATCAGTCTTGAAATTTTTCACACTCCAACAGCTGTAAGTAACGCGATTCAAAACATTCTTGATAACGGGCTCCAAGAATTTTTCAATCCAGGTCTTATAATTGGGATAATTATTTGTTGACTGTGTATCTTCACCTGAATACAGCTCCAAGTTATAATATGGCGGACTTGTTAGTGCTACGTCAAACTTCATGCTAGCAGGAAGCTCATTCAAGAACTTTTCAGCAGGTTCATTGACAAGCATAATATTATCAATCTCCAAGTCGTTGCACATTGTGCATAAGTTCTTAAAAGTTTTTTCGCAAGGTTCAATTCCAGTGTAAGAAACGTATTGGCTGATGCTCTTTGTTCCTAACATTCTGCCGCCCCATCCAGCACACACATCTAGAACACTCTTTGCTTTGAAATAAGATACAATATTACGAGCCATCAGCGGACGATACATAGTAACCTTTCCAAGTCCATTTGTAAAAGAGATTGACCTTACAATTTCAGAGGCGTAAGGAGTGGAATGATTCTTGCGGTTAAATCGCAAGGCCTTTTCCAAGTGTTCCTTCTTCCACAATGATGAGACAGAAACTCCCTTGTAATTTGTTACTTCGTGAAAATGCTTCATATACTTTTTCATAATTTTCATTCCGACCACATTTGTGGCTGCTATATTTGTAACGTCATCATTCAATGGTTTCTTGCAAAGAGTTTGCCAATCCTTGACAATTTCCTCATCTGTATAGGTGTCGTATAAAATGCCATGAGCTTCCAATTCAGTTGCCAATGTTGGAAGCAGTGCCTCAAACTGTTCGTCTGATAAATCCTTCAGAGCGTTTTTCTTATTAATAATCCCTTGCATTGTTGTATAATAATGGAAAGATGTTTTTATATCTGTTGATCAATTTTTTTATTTAATCCTTTGCCTAGGTGCAAAAGATTAAACTTACCATTTCAGTTTGGCTATTTTAATTAGGTCTTCAGGAATAACACCTATAGCTTGATTTTTCAACAGTTTCTTTTTATGCCATTTTGCAAACTCTTCTAAAAATATTTTGCGCGTAGGAAAAACAAGAACCACATCACGTCTTACTTTTTTCCATAAGGCCACGACGCGTTTTGAATCACGAAATTGCTGAAAGGTGCGTATCAAGCCGATTGCTTCATCGCGCGTCTCTCCAATGTCTTGCAAATATATTGCTTCATAAAACTCATTCACCTCTTCTTTCATCCATTCATATTGAAATACTTTATTTCCATCAACCGCTAGAGCTTTTTTTTCATTATTCATGGTTCTATAATTCACAACAGTTACCCAATCCGGTATTTGAATTTCCATTATATATTACAGGTTTATTTTTATTTTATAAGCCAAGAGAGAAAAATAAAGCATTATATTTCTAACATACTTAAAGAGTTTACTCATCTTTGAGTTTATTTCTAAGATAATTGTCATAATAAAATTTTCCAAACAAACCAATTATTCCTACTCCATAGGAGGCAAAAAATATACCAATGTAATAATTAAACCATGGCTCTATTGGTGGTCGGTAAAAGTAAAAGTTTGAGTATAACAAAAAAAACTGAACTAACTGCAAAGAAGTGATATATTTTCTAATAAAACGAGCTTGTTTTATTTTTAATAGACATCCCAAATAGTATGAATACATAATGGTGTGAACAAATGAATTCAACAAGGTAGCCATCCACACCATTTCAACCTTGTATAAATACATCAAATGCCAACTTAAAACGGCTCCTATATGATGATATTTTTGAAGAAGGATGGGTGTTTTGCCGTTTAAATACAGCAAAAACGTGTCAAAAAACTCGTAGTATTTTGATAAGTAAAAATAATAAATTACAGTGTCAAACGCGGGGTTCTGAAAATAGTAATTAGATTGAAATACAATGCCACGATTATACAAAATCTGCGATAATGACAAGAATGTCCAACTACTAAACAAAATCAAAGCCCCATTATGTGCAACCGATAAAAAATATAATAATGACGGATTGATTCGGAATTCTGTCGGATAACAAAAATAACCAGATATTGCTAAAAATGGCAAAACATGACACGACAATTGTGTTAAATTATTCATACTAATTAATATTACCAGGCGATGTTTATATAGATTTCAATATGATTTACCGGCATTAATATATATTTCTAACCTACTTAAAGAACTTCAGCACTGACTGGTTCCCCTCTTTTTGGTTATTTGTTTCTCTCAGGAACTCGTCAAATAGAAGCGCCTTTACCTCTTTGTTCTTCATTGACTCCAACTTGTCCTCAAACTTTTCTGGGTCTGTTGACCGTTGCAACGTCTCAATATCCCTTCTGAATTTCGCAATTTTTGATTTCTTATTCTGCATCTCCCAGATTTTCTCTAGGACTAGTGCAAATACTTGTTGCACCGGCTTCATAATCTGATTTGTAATATAAAACGAATAGTCAATCTTTAAATTGTTCTCTTTAATATAAGTCGGCGTCTCAATCTTCTCGCCTTGCAACGCCTTCTTATTTGGATGATGAATATATACAAATGGAATACGGTCTCCTGAACCCGGCTTATTTCCTGGGTCTCTTGCTGTAATCCTATCCGCTAGAACCTTGTGAGCAATTTGCTGCGGATTCTTGTATCCTGACCTGAGCGACTTTGTAATAACCAACTTGTCCATCGGATATTTCTCATCTACAATATTTTTCAGACAGGATTTCAAGAATTCTGTTGCTTGCTTGATATCTTTCTGCTTCATCAAGATGTCAATAATTCCTCCGTAAATATCTTTCACAATTGGTGCATTATCTCTTCGCTTCAGAACAATTCCCATTTCCTTGCGCTTTCCCTTGTCTGGGTCGTGCTCATAAAGTATACCCACATAACGCTTCTTGGAAAGCAGGCAAAATGGCATAAACGTTTTCTCATATTCAAGGTCGTGTGGGTTTTTCAAGAAACTAGACGCTAAATGCCCTGCCTCTTGAGCCAATTCAATTGTAATTTCAAGAGCATCTTTACCGCGAATTGGAATGCCCTCTGGTGTCTGTAGGTTAAATGTGAAGAATACACTGTCCGTATTGTGGACTATCATATTTCCAATACCTGCAGCAAAGTGGTGGTTATCTGTTGTTAGATCGTACACATATCCTTGATATTGAATCTCGTGCATCTTTTGAATTTTTTTACTATTTTTAAAATTTTTTTGAATGGTCAAACAAATCACATTATCATTGTTTGTTGATAATCTAAATTGAAATCCAGATTTATTTGCAATAAATGCTAATTTAGCTAAGTAAACCCAATCTGTAGAAAGATACTCACACTTTTTTGTAAATTCAAATTGTTTGTACATTTTTAAGTTGCAATTTAGATCAAATTTATTATGCAACAATTCATCTCCAATCTTGAGTTCTTTTGAAGAAACTTCACTTCCATCTGGCTTTACTAATGAATGATCGTCTGTCACGTCCACCAAACCAGTATGCGTTAGAACACGAACCATTTTCTTATGCGATGCAAGCTCGTGGCGAATTACTCTGTAAAGTTTAGTCCACCCCTTTTCCGTCCACGTTTCAACATTCTCTAGTTCACAGAATTCCTTTTCCTGCTTTCCTTCTTCAACACATTTTACCCAATTGTTTTCACCATATTTTTCTGCTAGATTTTCAATAGTGCAAATATCAATCTGTCCATTTACGCGAACATATGTTGGAGTATAATTTGCAACACTGTCTCCATATATGTATTCAGCTTTTGTTAGAACTGGGCCATACTTTGTAGTATCACAGATTCGGTTTCCATAGGTTTTCTCAATAATTTTTTTCGCGTATGTGAGCAACAGACGACCTGTAGCAGTCGTTGATGCAGCAATATCCTTCTCATAAAACGTGCTGGTTCTTGCACCGCATTGACCGTAGAGTGAGTTTGCAGTAACCTTATAACCCAACTGACGCTTATCAAGAACATTTTTCATAAAGTCATCCGTCTGCAGAGGAATCAATTTCCTGGTTGTCTTTCTTGCGAGAAGGAGCTCCTCCAAAATAGCAGGCATAATTGCTCTCGCATTATCAGGGAACTGAGCAAACCTGCAAATCTTATATCCAGACTTGATTTTTTCAGCTGCAGCCGACGGTGTCTTTCGCACATATTTGAACGTGTCATATGTAATATCAACGTATTCGTAATTGGGCAAATTATCATAAAGGAAATTTCCAGACGCATCTGTTTCTCCATTAATTGTAATGAGTTCGCCCTTCAAATTATACTCTTTAGTCCAAACCTTGCTATCGTGAGACAGATTCTCGCTCATCATTGAAGACGGATACAATGATGCAAAATCTACACAAGCAATTGGATTATCCAGATACAAATCGCATTTTGGGTCTAATACAATAGCACCCTCATACCCATCATCGCTGTCTAACTTTTCAAGAACGGGCATCAATGTTCGTTTTTCTCTGCATTTCTTTGCAACATAACTTGTCAGCTTAATTCCTTGACCTCTTAGGACCAAGAAACTAATAGGAACGCTGCAAATCTTGGCCATCTCAACAAAACCAGTTAACGTGTCCGACTTGTTCAACAGATAATGAACGAGGTTACAATCCTGAATACAGTATTTCGCAATAACCGCTCGGTCATCGTCTGTGCCGTTGGTCATTCTGAAGATGTCTTTTGGCGTAACATCGTCCTTTGCCAAACACCATCTCACCTTTTTGCTCATATCTGGAGAAACCGTCCCTGACACAACAAATGACTTTGTCTCTTTATTCACTGACAGAACTGAAAATTTGGCACCATCACTATAATAATCAACGGAATGTCCAATCTCCTCAAAATGAACATAGCTTCCTTCTAGCAAACCAGTTAGATTTCCACTATAAATCGTGGTTGTATTATCATTTGTTGAAGAGTCAAGTAATTTTACGTAATCGCCAATGAAATGACCAGCAACATAATCCAACTTGTAAGACGTAAGATTTTCTTCTCGTCTGAAGTAGTTATACAAATCAATCTGAATGCGTCCATTCATTTTAATATACTTTAAATCGTGTTGACCACTCGCAATCTTAAGACTCGTTTCCTCCAACTTATAAGTGTTTGGATTAAATGGATCCTCGCCGCAAATCTCGTTTTTGTTTTTTGACAACTTCAAGAATTCGCGAAGACAACCCTTTTCTTGAGCGCGATTGAACATAAATGCATAATCAAATCCAAATATATTGTATCCAATGACAATGTCTGGATTTTCCTTTTGAATAAGTTCAGTCCATGCAAGTAAAACCTCCCGCTCTGTCGCATAGGACTCAATTTGCGAGTTCTCAACGGGAACCTTTCCACAAGTGTTGAGGACAATACAATGATTCAAATATGGCTCTTTTTCTCCGGCTCTTAGGAAAGTTGAACCAATAAATGTCACCTTATCTCCTTCCAATGCCGGGAATGGATGCATTCGTGAATTTCTGTCTGATAACGACATATTAAGCTGATTGAGCTTCTCTTCTCTTGTTAGAGTTTTATCGCACAAAATGTCTGACACTTTATATTTTTTGGTGTCAGCTTTTTTGGACTTGCCTTTTGAAATAAATGAAGCACCCGCAACATCTTCTTCCTCTTCATTATTCATATTTTCAAACATTGATTCAATCTTCATTTGATTACTAAGAGCATCATCGGATTTTTTTTCTAGCGGAGTTGTAAGCCATGAATCAATCATTTCTTTGACTTCGTGCTCTGACTTTGGCATTTGTTCCTGTTTGGGAAACACTCTGTCTATTAGTCGCAGCTTGTCTTCCGGATAAAACCCAAAAGCCTTTAAAACAATGCGCTTCAAATCAACGTCACAAAATTCTGGCGTTAAATCTGAAAACTTTTCAAAGTGTTCAATGATGTTTGTAGCCAACTTCTTGTAAAATTTAATTGGGACAGGAAAATCACCGTGACTACTGCTAGCTTCAATATCAAAACTACAGATTTTATAAGGAACCGGAGTCTCCTTTTCATTTAGTGGCAAAATGTTTTTATAGTCAATGGTGAACTCATATTTGCAAGTAGTTGTCTTGCCCGTTTTCACTTCAACGGTTTTCTTTTTTGGAAGAGCAACCCATCCGGAAGGACTAATTTCTTTGATGTGAAAGAAACGCAACAAAGGCGGGATATTTGCCTCATAAAGATAAGTTGGAGTATCAGCATAAATTAGACCAGACTCCAACAGTTTACGGTCTGCGTTATACCACAAGTTTTTGGCCTTGTTAAACGCCTGCAAATTGGTGAATTGAAACATGATAAACTTGTGCTCTTTTCCACCATCAAATCCATACAGCTTCTTTCGTTTGATAATTTTGCAATCACTAATAGAATTTTCATAATATTTTCCTAGTTTTTTTGTGATGTGTTGCAAGAATGTGGATTTTGTATGTTGCGTCCAACGGTCGTCAACTTTCACATAAAAGAACGGTTTGAAGTTTTCGGCAAGTATGGAACAAGACTCGCCCTTTTCGTTAATTCCAAACATTTGGATAACAAAATTACTTATATCAGATTTAGCGCCAGAATCATCATCGCTACCAGATTCCTCTTTTGCTTCAACCTTTTTATTGTAAACGTTAAAATCGTAAAGTCGGAAAACGTGTTCCATCTTATTTAGTTGCTTGTAGAATAATATATTGCGAAATTTTTAAGTTCAATTTTTAATGAAACAAAGCTTTTATTAAAAATAATAATAATATAAACCGAATATATATATAATGCGCGTATTAGTATTTGACACAGAAACAACAGGGTTGCCTCCAAGAATTGGAAGAGACAGAAAAGAACAAGAACTCGCAGAAAAGCAATTAGCAGGGAATCCCGAGGAATCAGAACCATTGTGGGCTTCAATTATAGCTCAGTGGCCAATTACTATCCAATTTAGCTATATTATATATGACACGGAAACAAACCAATACTCAACGTATAATAAATATGTTGAGGATATGCCAGAAGGAATGGCTGAAGCATTATTGGCTGACCCTAGCACGCATTACACAGTTAAAGGCGCTTTAGAAAAAAGACAAGAACAAATTGCAAAAAAAGCTGCCGGAGAACCAAATTTAATGGCTACTAGAAGGGAAATTATATCACAATTTATGAGAGATTTAAATCAAGAAATTACTTTAGTTGCGCATAATTTGCAATATGACTACAAAATGGTATTGGCGGAACTATATAGATTGCAACTTGAATCGGGCGATGCTGCATTTTTTGCAACAAATGCCGGCTTATTGGCGTCAAAACCTAAATATTGCACAATGTGTGTAGCGCAAAAAGATAAGAAGGCAAATATAAAGGCCAGAGGGAAATTTGGATTATGGGATAAACCGCCAAAATTGGAAGAATTATACAACAAATTATTTGGATACATACCAATAACAGACAATCTACACAATTCATTGATAGATTCAATTGTAACGCTAAGATGTTTCTATAGGTTATTAAATTCACCACCAGGAACAGCGTTGTGCGGTGTTGGTCCGCCAGATGTTTACTTGGTTGCAGGTGAGCCTATGGGTCCAGTAGAGAAAACATTGCAAGAGTATATTCAACAAGATATTACACCAGCTGGAACAGACCCCAATGGAGTTGGTGGACCAGTTGCTGTTTGTGAAGAAACGATAATAGGCGGAAGAAGAAGAACAAGAAGAACGAGAAGAACAAGAACAAGAAGAACGAGAAGAACAAGAACAAGAAGAAATAAACACAAAAAAACTCATAAAATAAATAAAAGAAGAAAACACTGATTTTTGCGATAAAAACAAAATTTATTTATATAAAATTATATAAATGAATAAAGACAAGCCAATTAAAGCTATTGCTGTGTTTGATGGGAAAAAAATTAAAGGAACTGTTATTTTTACAGAAGATTTGAAAAATAATCGCGTTAATATTGATATTAATATTGAAGGACTTAAAAAAAGTTCACTACACGGGTTTCACGTTCATGAATCAGGGGATTTAACAAATCATTGCGAAAGTATGTGCGCGCACTTTAACCCATATGGAAAAAATCACGGATGCCCGGGCGTTAAAGAGCGACATGTTGGCGATTTAGGAAATTTACAAACCGATTCAACTGGATGTGCAAAATATAAAATGTCGGATGATTTTATTAAATTGCGAGGTTCAAAAGCTAATATTATTGGACGTGGTTTAATTATTCACGCAGATGAAGATGATTGTGGGTTAGGTGGCGATGAAGCTAGTCTTAAAAATGGCAACGCCGGCAAAAGAATTGCTTGCGCTATAATAGGGTATTCACAGGACAATTTCAAATAACTTTGCTAAAAATTAATTCATTAAATAACCGCATAACATTTTCAGGCGTATATTGCTTGTAAGCATTCCAATCATCATTATTTTTAATAATATTTTTAATGTTATTAAGTATCTTTAACAATTCATCTTTTGACCTGTACAAAAGTGCTTTATCCCCCAAAATTCTAATATGTTCTAAATCTCCAGATGGACAAGTAATTACAGGTTTATTTTTACTAGAAAATTCTGCTATTGATAAACCAAATGTTTCTCCTTCAGCCCTTGCATGTATCATTGCATCGCATGTATTTATAAACTTAGTTTTAAATATCAAATCTGTTGTCCTATCCAAATAAATAATTCTTGGATGCTTATAAAACTCGTGAGTATTCATAAATAAAAACCAAACATTTGAGCTATTTTCTAAATTTAAAAAATCTATTATTGCCTCATGTGCAATAGATATATTAAACTCGTTAAAACCTCCATATCTTCCAATTACATGTGCATTTTGTGGAATTTGTAATAAATCTCTTAAGTTGTCATTGCAATGAGGCAATTCAACTATATGTGGTATAACTGGAAAATTTGTATTATTTGTTTCATTTATAAATTCTGAAATACTAACATAAAAATCGCTTTCACAAAAGGTTGTATTAAATACACAGTGCTTTATTGTTTTACATTTTCCCCATATTTCTTTGTTTTCAAATTTATAAATGTCATGTGGACCGCCATGCGTTAATGTATAAAAAAAATGTAGTTTGTAATGGTGTATTATAAAATCCATTTCACAAATGTCACATATTTCTATAATTTCAAATCTGTTTTTAAATTTATCATAAGAATATCTTTCCATGGGGAAGCCAATTTCGCATTGTTTTTTTTCAGTAAAACAAATAATATAGCTTTTATTATGCAAAATTTCTTCGTTACATTTTGCATAATCATAGATGGCAATTTCGGTTCCTCTTTCGGTAAAATGTCTAATAAAAAATGCTACATTCATATTAATAGTAAACTATTAATTTATATTTAAATATATACTTTATAAAATTGTATAAGTTAATGGAAACAACGAGTGTAAATTTTTTAGGGTTTAATTTTCAATACTATATTAAAGATGATGTGGCCAAAGGCTGTATTGAACGCGGCGTTGAATGGGAACCTCACATAACAAATTTTGTTAAAACATATAATAATTTTTATAACATTAAAAATATAATTGACGTTGGTGCAAATTTTGGTTATCATACTTTAATGTTTTCTAAAGAAACCAGTGGTTGCGTATTTGCATTTGAACCACAGATTCAAAATTTTGAATTATTAAAAAACAACGTTCAAAATAATAATTTATCAAACTGTGCAATATATAATCTTGCATGCGGAGACAAAAATTGCGATGTATTCTTGCCAGTTATAGAAAATCCAATACATTCATTAAATATGGGAGATTTTACTCCAAATAATGTTTTACCCGAAAATAAAACTAACTTTAGTATTAGTAAATCCATTATTTTGGATGAATTAAATTTTCCAAAAATAGATGTTATTAAAATTGATGTTCAAGGTTGGGAAAAAAAAGTTTTATTGGGTTCACGTAATCTATTAAAGGTTTATAAGCCAATATTGATTGTTGAGTTTGAATGGTTTCAATTAGAAAAGACTGGAACAACGTGTCAAGAGCTATTTGATTTAATTAGACAAAATAACTATTATATATTTTATTTAGAATACGTATATCCAGCAGACCATGTGTGCGTTCATTATGACAATTTGGATGAGTTTAAAGTTAAGTTTAAAAAATATATATTTCCCCACAACACGGACAATGAATTAAATCGCAACATTACTTGCGGTGTTACTGAAAAAATTGTAATTCTCTAATATTTGTGTTTCAATGTTTTTCTACCATATTTGCAGTGTTGTCGTTGAGAGAAACCCTTGGGTCTTCTGCAGTTAATGCTTTTTTTATATTTTAACGACCATTTTCCGCCTCTACGATTTGTTCTTCTTTTAATGCCACCTTTCTGTTTATGATGCTTTCCTTCTTTTAATTTTGATTCAACCCACGCGGCAAATGACTCTGAACTTCTATCTTTTTCAGGAATACTGGAATCCTCGTATTCCTCTATGGTTGGTGATTTAACATAACGCAAACAGGGGTATCCCATTGGCTCCGAACCAACACCATTTAGACCACTAAAAAGTTTTTGATTTATTTGGGCTAAAACAACGTCGTTATTATTTAAGTGTTCCTTCTTTAAATACTTTTTCATGTTGTTCCATTTAGGTTTGGTGTCATTGCATGGTCCACAATTATCCATAAATAAAAATAAAAATACGTGCTTTCCAGATTTAACGTTGCCATTGAAGTCTCCTAACAAATTCTCATGATTTGATAACGCAGGATCTATTAATATGAATGGTTTTTTTAAATGCATTATAAAATAAAAGCAGAAAATAAAAGTTACATTATTTTTATTTATTTAATTTTATCGCACTCTAATATATATAATGAACACTCCGTTATACATATTAATTATTGTTAGTTTTTTAGCAGGAATCTATTATTGTATTGCTACAAGACCATCTAAATTTATTGAAGGTTTGACCAATATTAGCAATCCTAGATGTCCCGATATTCTAGTTCAAAAGGGTAAAAGTTATTTTTTATATAATTCTAAAGTTGCTCAAGTCCCTGGAGTAAATCCAGTTGAGTTTGAAAATTTAGAAGATTACGTAGAGTTTATGGATTGGCAGCGCAGTCAAGGAATTCGTTGCCCAGTTTTATACTTACAAAGCACATTTGACGCTCAAGGTAGTTCAGTTTATAAAATCCGCCCAAGCCCAACAGATTTGCAAGGCGGGTTACCTCCAACCATTCCAAAACCACCAAATCCCACGTTATTGATTGATGCAACTCGTAATGACCAACCCTATAATAAAAATTCTTACCCAGCATTTGACCAAACCGATTTTTATCAAGGTTCAACCACGCCTCTTGACCAAATGAACGCTGAGCAAGAGAATTTGTTATTTAGCCCTGACCCAATGGACCCTAATTGGGGCGGTCAAGAATATACCCAACATCTTGTTGATTCTGGCTATTATGCAGGAAATGAAGTTAGCATAGCTATTGCATAATAAGATATTTTGCTTTTATTATTTGCTAATTATAATATAATTAATGATAAATTACACGTTAATTACATTATGTTTTTTAAATCTTCTCTCGTTTTCTTCTCATTCATATCGCACAAAAGTTTTTAATTCCGCTATTGTTTCTTTTTTACCAGAATTAAAACTTCATAATGTTGTGACTGTTAAAAAAGAAAAGGTAAAACCTCCATGCAAATTCAACTATAAAACTACTAATTTTGATTCGTCTATTAATTTGAATGACTTTTATGTATTTGATTATACACCAAAAGAACAACCAGACACACTTGGATATGTTAAGATGTTTTTAGGATATGAGCTACCCGGAATTATCCGCGTAATTCATATTGAAAAATCTAGTGAAGAAAAATTGATAGACGACTGGCACAATATTGCAAAAACTAATCCAGACTATAAAAAACACTTGAAAAAGTTTGGTGACAAACGCATTAATAATATTATTGAAAAATGGGAAACAACGTTTAATGTTTATTCCCATAATTGCAGACATTTTAGCTCTTATTTTTCAAAGGAGATTGAAAAAATTAATCAACTTAATAGAAGATTATGACGAATCAACGTATTTTAAGACATTGTTTAATGAAGCCTTCGCGGCATTCAATTCATTTAATGTCTTAATAGCACTGAGATTAGCATCTGCATTGTCAGCTGCGGCATCCATATTTAACACAGTTTTCAACATAAGAGCATTAATATAATCGTCCATTGAGAGAATAATATTTCCATATTCTTTGACGTATTCTTTGTTATTTAAAAGCAATGTATCATTATGTAATTGCGTAACCTGGTTCTTCAAAGTTGTTGCATAATTTGACGCCGAAGCACCGACACCATTCGCGGTTGATGAACTAGTTGGGTTTGTTAAACCTTCCATAACATTCATATGCAATTTCATAGACTTTGCCACTAAATATATTAAAAATCCAATGATAACGACAATTCCTATAAGTTTAATTAAATCTTCTGACATGTATTATACTATACAATAAGAAAAACAATATATTTCTTTTACCAATTTATCTAAAGGTTTTTAATCTAACCTTTCAAGAATTTTATAATATTAGCTATTACAGTCTTATTAATTCTGCGAGTCTGTCCTTTTGCATTTGTATAGCTAATATCCTTTAAACACGTTTCTGATTCATTAATTTTTGTTACTAGATTTTGAATTGTTTTAAATTCTTTCATAAGAGCAATTGCGCTTGTAGAACTAATTCCAGGAATTTGACATAGCATTATCTCACCAATATTTTCAGGTGTAATATTTTCCTTCTTTACCTTTTTAATAACATTGCAATAAGAGTCTTCCTTCTCGGGTTGTTCTGTCCCTTCTGAACTATTTTGATTTTGTTGTTCCCCATTGGTGAGAGAAAAAGTATTGGAGCTGGAATTTGTATTAGAATAAAAGCCTTGTTTATCAGATGTTTTATTTAATTTATAAGCCATATTACAAATTATTAATGCAGACTCTTCTGTGCTCATACTTCGCAAAACTGAAAACCCCTTGTAATAATTGAGAGAAAACATGGCAGAGTATAAAGTAGTCTTATCTACACGGTCTTTAAATGAGTTAAAAGAGCTAGTCTTTGTAAGGTCCCCTTCAATTAAATACATAATATTATGATTATGGTGGGGCATACCATTTAACCTATAGCTTTGCTCTTCATAACGCCCATCCTTAATACTTGATGATAAATCGCCTAAACCTTTTCTCTCAACAATAATCTTTTCTAAACCATCTTTGCATAGAATCACATCTCCTAGAGGCAATGCTTCTACAACAATTTCCAATCCCTTATAAATTGGTCCAGTCTCTATAAAATGTTTGCATAAACGTAGCAATTCGTGTTCGCGATTATCAATTTTAATAATCATTTAATAAGTAACGCACTAAGTTATTAAATGATTTTATTACAATATTAATATTTTGTATTATGAATTGCGTGTTACATTAATCCGCGTATAACGCCAAATGTGGCACGTCTTTGCTGCACCGGGTTTCTAGTAGTGTTTCTTAAAGCAAATAATATGCCTTGTTCTCTTTGCGGCGCTCGTCTAAGATAATTTCCCATGTTTCTTTGCTGCCATGTGGTTCCAAAAGTGACAATTCCCGCCTTTTTATCGCCGCCACAACTTCCACCAGAAGCACACCCGCGATTTGTCAATGATTCAACATTTCTGCCTTGCTTGCCAAAATGATACATCATACCAACCATTTTATAAATGCTTAATATTATAACAAATAAGAATAATATTAAGTTTTTTAGAACTTTTGCGAGGGTTACGTTTAACCAAGCTTTCCGGAGTGTGAAGCGTAATAACCATTTCTGTTGTATTGCACAGGGTTTCTAGTTGTGTTAAACAACGCGAAGAAAACGTTGGGCTGTGTCTGAGGAAGTCTGTAAGTGTAGTGATTACCAACGTTGTAAACGCTCATGAAGGGTTGACCGGTCCACATACCGGCCTTTTTAACACCGCCGATAGAACCACCACTCTGAATTCCTCTATTGGAGATAACGTCGACGTAGCGACCGCGTCCGAACTGTGTTTGCATGCCTACCATTTATATATACCCTAAATATTTTATTTTTTATTTGATGGGGAAAATAATATTTATCTAAATGGTTTAAATGTATCGCAATAATATTTAATTATGGAGGACAAAACCCTTGAAAAGAATATTCTTCACGACGATGATATTGTAAGTGGAGAAGATGGGCTAATTTTTAACCCATATAATCCCCTAAATGTGGAGATTACATTGAATGACGTTCAATCTATTCTCACTAAATATGGTGTTCCTGGAATGGTCAACAACATTGAACTTTATAAAAGAGCTTTTGTTCATCGTTCGTACACTAAGCGACCTCAACTTGAAAATCTAGCGCAGAATATTACTATTGTTGAACGCCCTCCAGATTGTATGACATTGAAAACAAAGTCTAATGAACGTCTAGAGTTTCTCGGTGACGGTGTTCTTGAGCTGATTACGAAATATTATTTGTATAGAAGATTTCCTAAAGAAAATGAAGGATTTATGACTGAAAAGAAAATCGCTATTGTAAAAAATGAAGCAATTGGAAAAATTGCCATGGAAATGCATCTAAATAAATGGCTCATTCTGTCAAAACATGCAGAAGAAAAGAAGATTAGAACAAATTTAAAGAAACTTGGTTGTCTTTTTGAGTCGTTTTTAGGCGCTTTGTTTCTGGACTTTAATAAGATTTCTGTAAGGGATGAAGAAGGTTGGTTTCAAGATATATTTGTTACTGGACCTGGTTTCCAAATAGCTCAAAAGTTTGTTGAGAACATTTTTGAAAAGCACATTGACTGGATTGCTCTTATTCAAAATGATGATAATTATAAGAACATACTGCAAGTTAAGATTCAAAAGGAATTTAAGGTAACGCCTCACTATTTAGAGATTGAGCATGACGTTGAAAATGGATACAAGATGGGCGTGTATTTGTGCATTGGTCAACCCATACACGCAGTCAGCATTCACAATGCAACACACATAGACCATGTAAAGACGTTTAAAGAAATACAAGAGTGGATTGTCAAATTTGGGAAAGTTCTAATTTTTCTAGGCGAAGGGCAACATAAAATCAAGCGAAAGGCTGAACAAATTGCTTGCAGTGAAGCCTTGCAAAAAATTAACGCTTATTCCGCATAAAGTTTTATATATTTACTTTATATAAGCGATGAATCCTTTAGAATCATTAAAAGTAAAATTAAGAATAAAACCTGTTGTGGAAGAGCACGAAAAAGTCGCCGTTGTTGTTCCTGTTCCAACTGCTCCAGAAAAGGTTGAGCTAAGTAAGGTAACTATAGTTGATGAGCGCGGAACTGACACTGGTTTTAATAGAGAAGATTTATTTACCAAATTACAAGAACGCAAAATGAATAAAACCGTTTTAAAACCAACTGTCAAGCTAAGCGCAGTCCAGGAAGAGCAAGAAAAAGAAGAACCTCAAAAGAAGAAGGCTAAGAAGATTACCAAAAAGATTTTATTTCAATTGCAAGAAGAGGGTGTTCCTATTGTTCAAGAGAAGGAAGCCCAAGGCGAAGAAAAGGAACCCCAAGGTGAAGAGAAGGAAGCTCAAGGAGAAGAAAAAGAGGCAGAAGAAGTCGTTGTCACTAAAAAACGCCGCACCAAACGTCCCACTAAAGGCGTTATTCTTGTGCCTCCAGAAGAATGGGTTGATATTGATAAAGTTGAAACCATAACTCGTTTGCCTCCTAAGAAACCACATGTGAATATTAAGGTTTCCAGTTATTTTATGAATAATAGAGAGAAATTTGTCAACTTTATTAACTCCATGTTTAGCACATATCGTGAAGAAGTTATGGATGACTCATCTGAAATATCATGTGATAATATAGGTCAAAGTTCATCTGGTGAATTTTCTCTCTTGACTCATCAAAAACTGGTGCGCGATTATTTGAATTTATACACGCCTTATCGTGGGCTTTTGCTATTCCACGGTTTGGGTGCGGGAAAATGTCACGCCAAAGATACACCAATTATGATGTCAGATGGAACAATAAAATTAGTTCAAGATATTGTTGAGGGGGATTTATTAATGGGAGATGATTCTAAACCAAGGACCGTTCTATCTTTAGCTAGAGGTCAAGATAAAATGTATGATATCAATCCTATAAAAGGCGATAAATACACTGTAAATCAAGAACATATATTATGTCTGAAAGCTTCTGGGTTCCCAAAGATTTGTAATAATAATCATAAATCTAATTACAATTATAATGTTCAGTGGATTGAAAATAATAAATTTCAGTCTAGAACTTTTTCGTATAATGAAAAAAGAGCAGAAACAAAAGAACTGGCAAAAGATAAGGCCTATAAATTCTTTGAACAAATACAAAACGGTAATAGAACAAAAGATAATATTATAGAAATTGCAGTAAAAGATTATTTAAAGATGTCTGAAAAGAAAAAAGGTATTTTAAAAGGATATAGAGTTCCAGTTGATTTTCCTGAAAAAGAATTGGAACTAGATCCTTACATGATTGGTTATTGGCTAGGAGATGGTTCAAGTCGCACTTCTTCAATTACTTGTCAAGATTCAACAGTATTATATTATTTTGCACACAATTTGAAAAAATATAACTTGTCATTAAAATACAGAAGACAATATGATTATGGTATTTCAGGAAATGGTAGATATAATAATAATATTTTTTTGAATACATTAAAAGATTTAAACATGATAAATAACAAACACATACCAATGGTCTATAAATGTAACTCAAGAGAAAATAGACTTAAATTGCTGGCTGGTTTAATTGACAGCGACGGACATCTAAATAAAAATGGTGGTTTTGATTTTACAAATACAAATGAAACTTTGATGAACGATGTTATTTTCTTGGCAAGGAGTTTAGGATTTTCTTGTTATAAAAATAAAAAAAATACATCATGGACTTATAATAATGAGAAAAAATATGGAACCGCTTGGAGAATTCAAATAAATGGTGTGGGAATAGAGGAAATACCAACTCTAATTCCTAGAAAACAATCAAAATCTCGCCAACAAATAAAAGACGTATTGGTAACTGGAATAACGGTTAAATACATTGGAGAAGGAGATTATTACGGATTTACATTAGACGGAAATTCTAGATATTTAATTGGTGATTTTACTGTAACCCACAACACACTCTCATCTATTGCAATTGCAGAGGGATTCAAGAGCAATAAAAAAGTTATTGTGATGACACCTGCTTCTTTGCGAAGAAACTATATGGAAGAATTGAAGAAATACGGCGAACCAATTTATAAGAAGAATCAGTTTTGGCAATGGATTTCAACAAGAGACCATCCTGAAGCCATTGATACGTTATCTAGCGTGCTCAACTTGTCGGTTGAATATATTAACCGAAAAAAAGGTGCATGGTTAATAAACACAACAAAACCCAGCAATTATGATACACTAGAACCAGCTGAAATCAAAAGCTTAGATGACCAACTTGACGAGATGATTCAATATAAATACAAATTTATTAATTACAACGGTTTGCGCCGAGACAAATTAAAAGATATGACAAACAACTTTGAAACGAATATATTTGATGATGCTGTTATTGTCATTGATGAGGCACACAACTTTATTAGTAGAATTGTAAATAAGATTGCAAAGGAAAAAGAAATCCCTGTAGATAGAACTGGTAAAAAGGAGCGGGTTCCTTATTCATTGGCTCTCATTTTATACGAATTGTTATTAAGTGCTAAAAATGCCAGAGTCGTTTTGTTATCTGGAACGCCAATTATTAACTATCCTAATGAAATTGGAATACTTTTCAATATCTTGCGCGGTTACATAAAGACTTGGGAGATTCCTCTTGACGTCCGTTCCGGACAATCTGTTGGAAAGGAGAAGTTACAGGAGATATTCGCGAGAGAAAAAGTATTAGATTATTTGGATTATTCAAAAGACAAGGTGCTAACTATTACCCGAAATCCTTTTGGATTTGAAAACAAGGTGAAAGAAGACACTGGTTATCAAGGAGTTACAAATAAAAAGAAAGAATTTAAAGATGAAAAGGGTAAAGTGCACATTGAAGAGCGTGGAACTATTAGTGACACTGATTTTGAACGCAGAGTTATTAGTATTTTGGAGAACGCAGGAGTAAGCGTAAATAGGGCTGGAATTAAAATTAATTACCAAAAGGCATTACCTGATAAATTTGATGACTTTGTTGAAATGTTTATTAAAGCCGATTCAGGTGAGACTAAAAATATGGAATTATTCAAACGTCGTATTATTGGTTTAACGTCTTATTTTAGAAGTGCGCAAGAGTCACTTATGCCTAAGTATGAGAAACTTACCGATTTTCATGTTATTAAGATACCAATGAGCGATTACCAATTTACTGTGTATGAAGCAGCTCGCGCTCAAGAGAGAAAACAAGAAAAGAACTCTAAGAAAAAGAAAGGTGTTATGGATGAAAATGGAATTTATAAAGACCCAACTTCAACATATCGCATTTTCTCTCGTTTATATTGTAATTTTGTTATGCCAAAACCTCCAGGACGCCCTCTTCCAAAAGAAGAGCGTGAAGAAGCCACACAATTGGAGAACGTCTATGAGGAAGCTTTAAAAGAGACTTCCAAGAAAGGAACAAATGATTTGGAAGGCGAAGCATGGGACGGTGAAATTGAAGGCGACGAAGCAATTGAAAAATTAGCAGATGCAACATATGAAAGACGTATCCAACGAGCTATTGAGTTTTTAAAAGAACATGAAAGCACAGTATTATCGCCAGAAGGACTAGAAAAATATAGCCCAAAATACTTAAACATATTAGAAAATATTCAAGACCCGGAGCATCGCGGTTTACATTTGGTTTATAGTCAATTTAGAACACTTGAAGGAATTGGAATATTTAAAATGGTTCTAGAGGCAAATGGGTTTGCTCAATTCAAAATTAAAAAGGATGCAAGTGGTGTGTGGAATTTTGATATTAGCGAAGAGGATAGAGGCAAACCAACGTTTGCATTATATACTGGAACAGAGTCCGCGGAAGAAAAGGAGATTATTCGTAATATTTATAATAGTGACTGGGACGTGAAATCTCCTATTACAACTGAATTAAAGCAAATTGCTCATAATAACCATACTGGAGAGATTATCAAGGTTTTAATGATTACTGCATCTGGTTCAGAAGGCATTAACTTGAGAAGCACTCGCTATGTTCACATTATGGAGCCATATTGGCATCCAACGCGCGTTGACCAAGTTGTAGGCCGAGCGCGACGCATTTGCAGTCATAAAAATTTACCAGAGGCTCTGCAAACCGTTGAGGTGTTTCTTTATTTGATGACATTTACAAAGAAACAAATTGATAGTGGAGAATCTATAGAGTTGAAAAGAATGGATAAGAGCAAACGAACTTACAAGATTCATGTAGAGGGAAAGGAAGACAAGGAGGAACACATACCATTAACTAGTGATGAAGCGTTATTTGAGATTTCAACTATTAAAGAGGATGTAAGTTCTAAGATAATAACTGCCATTAAAGAGGCATCCATTGATTGCGCCGTTTATTCAAGACGCGGAACAAAAGAGCAATTAACTTGCTTGCAATTTGGCGAACCATCTTCTACAGCATTTTCATACGTTCCTAGTTATAAAAAGGAAGAACCAGACACTGTCTCAAAGATAAATAAAAAACCAATTGAGTGGCGCGGCAAACCATACGAATTTCGTGGAAAAAAATATATTTATCGCAAGATGGATAAGGACCGTGGAAATTTATATGACTGGGATAGTTACCACAGAGCCTTGGAAAATCCTCAAGTAGAGCCAATTTTGATTGCTACTGCGGAGAAAACACCTGCCGGAGTTGTTATTAGACAGATTTAAAAAGGTTGGTGTCAAATTAGTATTCTTATATTGTTTTGTTTTATTTTTTTTGAATTTGATACCATGTGGGCTTTTCTCTCTTCTTCCATGAAGCTATCTTTTGTTTTTCTGGGGTTTGATAGTATCTGCGATAGGCTTCAACTGCGTCTTCGCATTTGCATTCAACTGGCATTGCTTGAGCAAATGGTGTTAGACCTGATTTGGGAAACTTTTCCGCGCTTGGTGCATATTCTCGCAAATATTTTGCGACAATATACGATTTATGCATTTTTTCCGGGGGATGATTATACCGGTATTTCCACTCGGCATGCATAGCATCAACAAGGTCTAATGCCCATATATAATTTGCCAGAGATGTGCGCATCCAAATAGTTACTGGATGATTTTTGTGAGCAATGTTGTATATTTTTATTTTTGAGTTTATTTTATTTTCTGCGTCAACAATTTGCATGGCAGTACAAAGC
>Ga0315905_10000970_pt1 | contig 31280 bp, 26 predicted proteins | sample LakEriMetagenome_5_FD_203522 | JGI IMG/M metagenome (GOLD analysis project Ga0315905, IMG submission 203522) | Freshwater fungal communities from buoy surface, Lake Erie, Ohio, United States - Buoy 4 MA121 | ecosystem: Environmental > Aquatic > Freshwater > Lake | place: USA: Lake Erie, Ohio... | reverse complement strand
GCGGCAAGATCGGCGGCTTCGTTCTCGGCCACCGTGAACTGGGCCTCGTCGACCTCGGCGAAGATCTCCTCGGCTTGCTCGTTGGCGCGCGACGGTGCGGGTTCGTCGATGCCGCCGCCGGACAGCACGGCTCGAATCGAGTCGGCCGTCGCGACGACGAATCGCACCCGGAAGCCGCTGGCCTTGGTGAGGTCCTCGAGCACGAAGAAGTCCTCGGGCTCGGCCGTCGCGACGATGAGTTCGCCGCCGTCGAGGCGGACCGGGATCACGGTGTGACGTTCACGCAGCTCCGGCGGCACGAGTGCACGCGCTCCCGGATCGCAGGCTGTCGCAAGGTCCTCGATGAAGGTGAGGCCGCGTGCGGCGGCAACAGCCTGCAGCAGGCGCTCATTGGTGATCCAGCCTTGCTGCACGACGACTTCGCCCAGCATCAGCCGGCAGGTGCTCGATGATTGGATGGCGAGTGCCTCTCGCAGCTGGGCCGGAGTCAGGTCGCCCCAATCGATCAGGACCTGTCCGAGCGACGTGGGCGCTGCGTCGAGATTCGAGGCTGCAGGGCGAGGGGTTGGGTTGTTGCGAACCATCGTGCCTCCCGAATCCGAGGAGCCTGGCGATCACCCGTCGAGGGCGATCCTCACCAGACGACCATCGGATTCAAGTTCGGCATGACGAAGCCCGATCTCTCGCACGACCCAAGAAATCCCGGTGGATGCCTCGGTCAGCACGTCTCCTCGGCGGACCGTTCGGCCGTTGATGACCGCAAACTCACCCGATAGGGTGGCGGTCAGGTCGAATGATGGCGTTGCTGCAGCGGGAGCCGGTGCTGGGGCTTCCCCGGACTGGGCCTGTCGAACTGCTTCGGGCGCCGAAAAGGCCAGCGGAGCGAATGGATTACCGGACGGATGCTCCTCCAGCACGAACTCAATGGCCTTGGGTCGTGCCGGGGCGGGAGCCGCGGCCACTGGGCCAGGCTTGGCTGCTGCTGCCTTGGCGGGCTTCGCCGGGCCAGCGACCTTGAACATCAGGAGGCCGACGGCGGCGATCGCGACACCCCCAAGCAGCGCGAACTGCTTCGGGTTCACGCCGAGCTTGCTGCAGAGATCGTTCCAGGTGCTCGAGATGGCGCTCATGGCGTGCCTCCGTTGGGGGCCTGCGCCGGCGGCGGCGCCAGGAAGTACTCCTCCAGGTCGATCTGGGCCGCGATCGAGCTGCCGTCGGTGCGGCGCAGATCGATGCTCGAGATCCTGTTCCACGCACGGCTGTCGTCGATCGAGTTGATGACGTCGAAGACAGCGGCAAAGTCACCGACCATGTCCACGCGCACGCTGCGGCGCTGGAAGTCGCCGGGCTTGGAACCGGCAGGGGCGAAGTCCATCGGATCGCCGAGCTTGACCGAGTTTTCCAGCACGCTCTTGCCATCGACGCTGCGGCTGACCGCATCACCGAGCCGGCTCTCGGCCGGGGAGTTGGGCACGAGGCGCCACTCCTGCTCGACATCGCGACGCAGCGTGGTCACTTCGGCCTGAAGGCGCTCGAGGTCGGCTCGCTTGGCCAGGTACTGCTCCGTGCTCTGCTCGAGCTTGGTGCGTTGGCGCTGCAGATCCGAGGCGCGGGCGTAGTTGGGGACCACGAACATGCCGAGCACGACGATCGTTCCGACGAGCGTGGTCCCCGCGGCCATGGCGGTCTCGCGGCTGATGGCGGGCCAACTGGTCATGGCATGCTCCTTGAGACGATGCGTTCGGCGCCGTCCGGCTGCGCCCACGGATCAACGCGCACGGTGAGGCTGAAGGCCTGCTCGCCCGAGCCGGCCTGCTTGACTTCGTTGCGTCGCACGCTGACGAATGGCGCGCGTGCGCCCAAGCGCTGCTCGAGTTCCGAGACTGCACCGAGGGTCATGCTGTGGCCGGCGAGCGCCACATCGAGCGTCACGGGCTTGGGCTGGCTCGCCTGGCCAGCCGGTGCAGGTTGAGCCTGCCCACGTGCGGCCGTGGCCTTGGATTCGCTGATGCTGATCTTCATCGCGTGCAGCGAGACCCCCTCCGGCAGGAGATGGCTGATGGTGGCGATCACGTCGCTCGCCTGGGCCGGCAGGGACACGGTCTGCTGGCACGCCACAAGGCGCTTGAGGTGCTCGCGCTCGGCCATGAGCATGGCATGCACGTCATCGATGCTCTGGGCGCTCTCGCGAAGGTCCTGTGCCACCGCCACCCGGATCGCCGCGGAGCGGTTCTCGTTGAAGCTGTGCGCGGCCAGGCCGCCGAGCGTGACGGCGAATGCTGTTGCGGCCAGCGCGACGATTCGTCGGCGCAGGCGGATGCCTGCGTGGCGCAGCGCCTCGGGCGGCAGGAGATTGACATGGAACTCGTTCATGCGGCCCTCCGTCCGCTGCCACTGGCCTGTCCGTTCAGGGCGCTGCCGAGTGCGGCGCTCCACGTGCACGGTGCAGCCATCGGATCGAGCACGCCCTGCAGCACGCCAGGCGCGAGCCCCACGGCAAGGGCGTGCACACTGCACACGCTCGAGAGTGCCGTGGTCAGCGCGGGGTCAGTGGCCGCGGGGCCCGTGAGGACGAGCTGCGACGGCCACGCGCCACCGAGCTTGCGATCGATGTGCCGGAAGCACTGCAGCGTCTCCTCGGCGAGGCCGTACCAGCGGAAGACCCGCGCTGTGCCTGGGTCCTCGCCCTCGACGGGGATCCACTCGGCCTGGGAGTCGCCGCTCGACGCTGGCTTCCAGTCGAAGGCGCGGTGGAAGGCGATGCCAGAACCCGACATGATGCTGAGTCCGGCCTTGCCGTCTTCGAGATGGAGCACGGCGAAGCAGCCGCCGGCCGTGGCCATCTTCATGCCGCGCCAGGCGGTGCGCAGTGCGGCCAGCGGCGCGGCTTCGATGCGGCTCGGCTCGAGTCCGACGCGGGCGACGCAATCGGTCAGGGCCATCGCGACTTGACGTCGAATGCCCACGAGCAGGTGTTCGGTGGCACCACCGGAACGGCTTCCTCCGCCCAGCGGCAGGGTGCCCAGGTGGAGCGCCTCGCGATCGAGGCCGAAGCGGTCGACCGCCTCCCAGATCGCGCCTTGCAGGAGTTCGTCCTTGGCCAGCGACGGCAGTTCGGCCGTATCCACCAGCAGCGATGAGCATGGAATCGTCAGGGCGCATCGGCGGCCGGTGAAGCCCCCGGACTTGAGCGCCCGGCGCAAGGCCTGCACGAAGCCGGGCTCGATCGTGATCTCCGTGCCGGAGACCGAGAAGGGCGACGCATCGAACTCCGCGGCCGCATCGATCGATGCGTCGAGCCCGTCCTGGCTCAGCTGCACCAGCCTGGTGCGGTCCGTGCCGAAGTCGATGGCGATGTCGGTGCGTGGTGCAAGTGCCTTGAACATGGTGTGCCCTCCAGTTTCACTCGGTCCCTTCGTACTGCGCGCCGCGCACGGTTGCCCGTGCACGGCGCGCCACGTCTTCAGGTTCCAGCCGACAGGATCACTCCGGAGCGATCGTCTTGGTGGTGGGGTCGTAGAACCACGTCGAGTCGTTGGTCAGCTGGTTGGTGATGTCATCGCCCTCGCAGTAGCCGGCGGTGACCAGCTTGTCGAGCTCGGTGGTGGTGATCGCACCGGCCGATGAAGGCAGGGAGATCGATGCACCGCCGGGCTGGAACTGGTTGAAGCGGGTGACCATGGTCAGGATCTGCGAGCCGCGGGCCTCGGCAGCCTCGGTCTTCGCATCGTCCAAGGCGCTGGTCACGCTCGGCACGACCAGGGCCGCGAGCACACCCAAGATCACGACCACAATCAGGATCTCGATCAGGGTGAAGGCGCGCTTACCGCCGCGCTTGCCGTTGGTCCAGGTGCCGTTGTTGCCGTTGGTGGTTGCGTATTGAGTCGTCATGGGGAAGCCCTCCTAAAGGCTGGGAACCGTTCGTTCGCGGCTGGCTGCCAGGGACGGTCCCTGCGTTGCCAACTGCCGCCGGGATGAACGTCGGATGCAGGGAGGGGCGACTCAAGCGATGGATCAGATTTTTTTGCTCATCGCCGTACTGCGGCGTCCTTGCGCCGGTTCGGCCAGATTGGATCCTTTCCATGAAGCACCATGGCGTTCCGCCCGACCACATCCTCCATGAGCACTGCGCGCGGCGCCTTCACGCTGGTGGAATGCCTGGTTGCCTTGGTCATCGTGGCCATGGCAGCCGCAGCCGCATCGACGGCCATCGGTTCGGGGATCGCCGCGCAGGAAGATGCGCTGCGCATCACGCTTGCAGCGGCGTGTGCGGAGAGCCGCATGACCCAGGCCCTGACCAGCGACTACGGAACTGTCCCGAACCTCGCCGGCCACGAGGCGCCTGGCGCACTGCTTGCTTCAGATGGCACGGCCATGCCCGGCCTGATGTCGGAGATGGGCCGCCGCACCACGGTGGCTGCCGAGCCGCAGGCGATCCCCGGCTTCGCCGGACTGGTCCTCACCGGCTGGCAGATCACGATCACGGTCTACGACCTTGATGAAGATGGCGACGAACGGGAGCTCGCCGTGCTGCGGCGATTCCGCCCCGAGACCTGGGAAGAGACGCAGGGGGCAGCGCCATGATGCGCCGCCGCGCCTTCACGCTGCTTGAACTGATGGTGGCCACCATCACGGTGACGATGGTCGCCGGCGCCGTGGCCGGCTTCCTCGGCACGTTCCACCGAGCCCTTCGCTTGCAAGATGTCCGCGCGGCGGCCATCGTCCGCACGGCGGCCGTGCAGGCGCACGTGTCGCGGCTGATGCTCGAGAGCCGCATGCTGCTCGAGCAGGGTCAGCAGCGCACGCTGCTCTGGCTGCCGTCGGAAATGCTCGAGGATTCCGGTGCGGGCGCGGAGTCAGCGTTCGACCTCGTCAACCTGACCGCGGACGAGCTCCACTGGCTGCTGTTCGAACAGGAGTCCGACGGCACTTGGTCGCTCAAGGAAGCGGTGGTCAATGCCGCGACCATCCCGTCGGGGCAGGGTGACCGCTACTTCTCCGTGGACGCGGACTACTGGAACAGCGTCTTCGAGGAGTTGCGTGCTGCCGGGCAGCTGACCATCTTCCCGATCGCCGAGGGACTCGCGCCGATGGCCCGGGACGGCGTCGTGGCGGCTGCGCCACGGTTCACCTACGGCTCGGCGAGCATCTGCACCAACCGTGCCCTGGGCATCGAGTTCGCCTTCATGCGCGAGCGGCTCGACGATGCCGGCGAGTCGACCGGCGAAGAAGAGTTGCGCCTTGACGTTCGGCTTGATGAACACCTGCCGTTCCCCGACATCCATCCAATCTGTGGAGGTGGCTCATGATGAAGCGCTCCAAGCCTTCGCGTCGCCGTGGCGCGGCCCTGGTGATGGCACTCTTCGCGCTGGGCGTGGCGGCTACCGCAGGCACGGCGTTCGTGAAGACCCGCTCGGGCTCCGTCGAGATCGGCTCCAACATGGCGCAAGCCGCCCAGAGCCGGCTCGCCGCAGCCGAGGGACTGGCGCTCTCGCGCGAAATGCTCGCGCGGATCTTCCAGGAGCCCGACGCCACGCTGGCTGCGCAGTGGCGCGCGTCGCTGAGCGATGGCGTGCTGCTGCAGAACTACACGATGAGCAACGGCGCGGTGCTCAACGTCACGATCTCCGATGTCGCGACCGGCGCGGCGCCGGGCGCTGCGACCACCGAATTCGAGGCCGGCATCACCGTCACGATCGGCGGCACGAGCTACGGCATGACGGCGCAGCTCTCGCTGCAGAGCCTGGTGAAGGGCCAGTACGCGATCTTCGCGAACAAGCTCATGACGATGGAGGGCGACAACTTCATCGGTCGCTGGGAGCGCGCGCCATCGAGCGAGCAGGAACTGCCCATCAACATCGGCACGCAGGCCGAGCGGGGATGGTTCGGGCTCGAGGGCGTGGAGCTCGGCACGGGCGCGTACTTCGAGGGCGCGCCCGTGGATGTGCCTGGCACGCAGGCATCGATGGCAACGGCGATCGCCAGTCAATCGGCGGCGGTCAAGCGCGCTGCCCGCGCCGGCGTGGCGCACCTGGAGTACGGCACGTCGGACCTGCTCTTCCGGTTCCTTGGCGGCAACCCGCTGGTCGCTGCCAACTGGGAAGCGCTCCCGAACTCCTACGAGTACGACATCGGCGCGTACCTGCATCATCCATACGCGGCGCAGAGCGTGACGGTGTCGGGCGGCAGCGCGGACGAGGTCGATCTGGTGCGCATGCCCCAGGGCCAGAGCGCGCGGCCGATCCAGCCGCCGGCTGAGCCGACCTTCGCTGGCGGGACCACGATCACCGGCAACAAGACCTACAGCGCGACGACCGTCACGCTCAACCCGACCCGCATCAAGTGCAACGAGTTCTTCGGGATCCCCATCGGCGGGGGTGACCTGAACATCGTGAACGGCAGCACGGTCACGCTCAACAGCGGCGTATACCGCGTGGACGACAAGCTCAAGCTTGAGAACAGCAAGCTCATCATCAACGGCAACGTGAAGATCGTGATGAAGGCGCGCATGTGGTTCGACCTTGATGCTCGCAGCTTCACCTGCTCCAACAGCACGATCGAGCTCAAGGAGAACTCGCAGCTGCTGCTTTTCGTGGCGTACGACATGGCCATGGCCAACTCGTGGGTCGGCAAGGACTGGACCTGCGCAAGTGAATCGAATGCATCACTCAAGCAGGGCGACCCGCACAAGAAGGCCTGGATGGGCCAGTGGCAGGCCAACGCCTGCAGCGACCACGCGCCCGCCGAGCCCCAGTACATGGAGCCCTGGCGCGTGCGCATCTATCCCGACCCGGCGTTCCTGAGTTCGATCTTCCTCTGGGACTTCAACAACTGCTCGGTGATCGGCTCGATCTTCATGCCGACCAACCCGGTGTGGCTGCGCGGGACCACCGAGATCTATGGCCGCATCTGCGCCAATCACGTGATCATGCGCAACTCGGCCAGCTTCTTCTACGACCATGCGCTCGATGACATCACGGGCCTCACCGAGGGTGCGCCGCCACCGCGCGGCGGGTCGCAGTCGATTCCCACCCGCATCCGCGTCGACTTCTGAATGGAGCCAGCCATGCGCCACCGAATCCGCCGAGCCTTCAGCCTGGTCGAACTGTCCATCGTGCTCGTGATCGTCAGCAGTCTTGCGGCGGTGGCGATCCCGGCGATGCTCGATTCGGCGCACGGTCGCCTGATCGCGGCGCGCGAGCGCCTGGTGGCCGACGTCATGGCAGCGCAGGCATGGAGTCTGGCGAATCCGACCGAGCCGGCAGTGCTCACGATCGGCACGCAGGGGTACACGCTGGTACGAGGTGATCAGGACACCGTCGTGACCTTTGGCCCGGGCGGCTTCGAAGAGGCCATGAACGTGCGCCTGGCTGTCGCCGGAGCGGCATCCAGCGCGCTGAACTTCAATCATTATGGGGCTTTGGCCGTCGCTCCCGACGCCACGGCACCCATCATCGAACTGTCCATTCCGGGGGCGTCGGACAGGTTGGAACTGGAGATCGCTCCGACCACTGGAGGCGTGACGGAGCGCTGGTACACGGTCCATTGAACACACCAATTCTCACCGATCGTCACGCGAATGCCGATGCAGCCGAGGTGCCGGAGTCCCGGCACCGCCCGCAGGACGCGGGCAGGGAAGAGCCGATGCACGGAACGCGCAGGACAACTTCGCCGCGCTTCATCGCCAGTCGCACGCACGGTGCGCCAGCGATGATCACCGCGGCCATCGTGCTCTCGGCCTGCTGCATGGCCGCGCATGCCCAAGGTGGCGTGGGTCAGCCTGCAGGCCCGGCATCACAGGCCGCCCCGGCATCGCAGGCGGCCCCTTCCCAGAATCCCGCTGCATCGCCCGCGCCGCCGGCGACGGAACAGTCGCCTGCAGCCGCAGCTTCGGCTCCCGCAACCCAAGACGCGACGTCCTCGGGTGCAGCACCCGCTGCGCAGGACTCGCCCGCGCTTGAAGCCCCAGCCGCCGAGCCTGCCGAAGCCGCCCCGCCCCCGACGATTGAGATCACGCCCCACGGCACCGTGACCCTGCAGGCGCAGGGCATGGACATCGTGACGCTGCTCGAGCTCTTCAGCATCAAGACGCAGCGCAACATCGTGGCGAGCGAGGGAGTGAAGGGCAAGGTCACGGTCAATCTCTTCGATGTTCCCTTCGATGCTGCACTTCAGGCCGTGCTCGAAGTGCGCGGGTTCGCGAGCCGACAGGAAGGCGACTTCATCCTCGTCTATACGAAGAAGGAACTGGCCGAGCTCGATGCTGCCCGCCGCCAGATGGTGAGCCGCGTGTTTTCGCTGGAATTCCTCGGCGCCCAGGATGCCGAGGCCTTCGCAAAGCCGCTCATGAGCGAGAAGGGCACCATGACCGTCCGTGGCACCGTGCCGCGTGGCATGCAGCCCGACTTCGATGACATCGGTGCTGATGACTTCGCCCTCGAGGCCAAGCTGCTCGTCTTCGACTTCGTCGAGAACGTTGACCGGATCGCGCAGCTCATCGAGAAGCTCGACGTGGCACCGAAGCAGGTGCGGGTGGAGTGCATGGTGGTCGAGACCGCCATCGACGATGCCAGCGCCTACGGGCTCGACATCGCTGCGGCGGGCAGCGTTGACTTCGCCAGCGTGCTCGATGGTCCTGAGTCGATCGTCGACAGCCTGATCGGCGGACCGGACAATTTCGAGGGAGCCGACTATCCCGACCAGTCGCAGTCAGGCACCGTGCGCAACTTCCAGGCGCCGCCGAGCACGAGCCCGAACTTCCAGGTCGGGATCCTGGGCAACCATGTCTCGGCGTTCCTGCAGATCCTGGACCAGGTCAGCGACTCGAACGTCCTGGCCCGCCCCAGCGTGACCTGCCTGAATCGCCAGCGTGCCCGGGTCAACGTCGGCGAGCGCGTGGCGTACCTGAGCACGACCGTGAACGACAACGTGAGCGTGCAGACGGTCGAGTTCCTCGACGTCGGCATTCAGCTCATGTTCCGTCCGTTCATCACCGACGACGGCATGATTCGCCTGGAGCTCTCGCCGAGCGTGAGCGACTACAAGCTGCAGAACCTGACCTACAACGGCGAGGAGTACCAGGTTCCCAACGAATTCAAGCAGGAAGTCAAGACCAACGTCCGTGTGCGCGACGGCCAGACCGTCGTGCTCGGCGGTCTCTTCCGCGAGACGATCATCAGCAATCGCCGGCAGACGCCGTACGTGTCGGACATCCCTGTGCTCGGCGATGCGCTGACCGGCCAGGACGACATCGTGAAGAAGTCGGAGATCCTCTTCTTGGTCACGCCCACGCTGATGGGAGATGAACGGTCGACCGCCGAGGGCCGCGCTGCGTTGCAGTTCACCGAATCGGTGCGCGTGGGCGCACGCCAGGGTTTGCTGCCCTTCACGCGCGAACAGCTGGTCTTCAACCACCAGATCAAGGCCGAGGAAGCCCTGCGCAACGGCGATGCCGCCAAGGCGCTGCACCACGCCGAGAGCGCGCTGCGGCAGGACAGCGTGCTGCCTGCCATGATGCGGATCCGCGAGGGCGCGGCCGTCACCGTGCCGGGCGGATGGCGCGAACAGATGGACCTGATCCTTCAGGACACGGCCATCCCGCAGTTGCATGCGGAGCCATCGCCGCAGCAGTTCGCACCGCCTGCTGCACCCACGACGCCTGCCAACGGAGGTACGCCATGATGACCGGCACTTCACCGCGATCCATGCTGTGGTCCGCCGGACTGGCCGCGATCATCGCTGCAGGCTGCCACGGCCCGACTGCGCGCGGCATCGAGAACCGGCGCGCCGCCAACGACCGCTTCGACCGCGCCGGTGCGCAGATCGCCTACGACCAGGCCCAGCAGTCGTTGATCAACGGTCAGTACAAGCTCGCCCTCGACACCATCGATCAGTCGATCCGGCGCTTCCCGCAGGATGCCTCCTACCTTGCGCTGCGCGGCCGCATCCAGCAGGAAATGCGCCAGTACGAGGGTGCACAGCGAACCTTCGAGTACGCGCTCACGATCGACCCGACCTGCCACGAGTGCTTCTACTACCTCGGCGTCGAGGCGCAGCGTCGGTCCGATGATGCCACGGCGCTGGCGCGCTACGACACGGCGTGGTCGCTCGAGCCATCACGCCTGCAGTATGCGGCTGCAGGGGTGGAGTGCTGCCTGACGATGGATGATCTGTCTGGTGCCGAGGAGCGGCTGTGCACGGCTGACCAGTTCTTCGGCCAGTCGGCAGCGCTGAGCGCGTTGCACGCCGAGCTCCATGCGCTGCAAGGTGACGAGGCACGGGCGCTGCAGCACGCCCGGCAGGCCGCGGTGCAATCAGGCGATGGACTTGCCGAGGAGTCGATCTGGCGCATGTTCCGGGCGGGCGATTGGCGTGGTTGCCTCGACGCGTTGTCCAAGCCGGCCGCAGCAGAACTCGCCGAACGAGAGGACATGCAGCGTCTTCGCGCCCGCTGCCTCATGATGACCGGTTCGGCTGCGGCGGCCCGCGATCAGCTCGTCACGGCCGAACTCTCGATGCGTGAACCAACGCCTGAGCACATGGTGCTGCTTGGGCAGGCGGCCTGGACGTGTGGCGACTGGGCGCGCGTGGAGCGGTCGGCGGCGTGGCTCATGGCTCGTCAGCCGGATGCAGCCGACGGCTACGTGCTCGCCGCGGGCGCTGCCTTTGCCCGAGGCGAACTCGACCGCACGAACGGCTATCTCGACCGCGCCGACGCGATCGAGCCAGGTCGCACGGTGGTCGCGAGCCTGCGTCGCAAGGTCACAGCAAGCCAGATCTTGGCAGCAGGGGCTCATAATCCATCCGCGCCGCCTTCGGTGGTGGTCGCGGGGGCTCCCTCGGTGGCATCCTCGCAAGCGCCGGGGACGGCGGCTTCACCTGTCAACACCGCACCTTCGGTGGCGCCGCTTGCGGCTGCATCGCCTTCGCAATCGGCCCAGATTCCGTTTGCGGAGTGAGGCTTCGGGCCTATCTTTCGGCGACCGTCATTCCGTGACTCGGGTGCCTCCCGGCCCCGGGTGGGCCATCCGTCTTGAACCAGACTCCAGAGGAGATCGATCCGTGAAGACCTTCATCCTGTCGGCTGCTGTCCTTGCTTGTGCGGCTTCGGCCCACGCCCAGATCGTTGTTGATGGCACCCTTGACGCGGCCGTGTACGGCGCTGAACTCTGGGCGCAAGACACCGCGACGCAGTTCGGCAATGCGAGCGACGGCCTGGTCGGCCAGTGCAACGGCAGTGAAATCAACAACATGCACGCGGTGCTCGATGTGCAGGGTGGATTCCTGTACCTGTTCATTGGCGGCAACCTCGAGTCGAACTTCAACAAGTTCGAGCTCTTCATCGACTGCGCGCCGGGCGGACAGAACACCGTTCGTGCCGACAACCCCGACGTGGACTTCAACGGCCTGAATCGCATGGGCGTCGATGCCACCAACCCCGGCCTGACGTTCGACGCGGGCTTCGAAGCCGACTTCTACGTCACCACGACCAACGGCGGTGGCCCGATCACGTGCTACGCCAACATCGCGCAGATGCTGACGGCCGGCGGCGGCTCGGGTGGCTACATCGGAAGCGCGGAACCCGGCCTCCCGATCGTCAGCCAGGAGGGCGTCGAGATCGCCACCAACAACAGCAACACCGCCGGCGTTCCCGCCTACGACGGCACGACGACCACGGGCAGCGGCTCCGGCTGCAGCACCGGCATCGAGGTGAAGCTTCCCCTGAACATCATCGGCTACCCCGGCACGGGCGACATCAAGGTGATGGCCATGGTCAATGGTGGCGGCCACGACTACCTGTCGAACCAGTTCACCGGTGGCTGCAACGGCTGCCCGAACCTGGCCGAGCCGCGCTTGGTCAACTTCGAGGCGATCCCCGGCCTGCAGTACGTGACCGTGTCGGCCGGCGGCGGCGGCAACCAGTGCCCGGCCGACCTTGATGGCGATGGTGAAGTCGGCGGTGCCGACCTCGGCGCGCTGCTCGCTGGCTGGGGCGGTTCGTCCCCCGACCTCGATGGCGATGGCTCGGTGGGCGGCAGCGATCTCGGCGCGATGCTCGCCGCTTGGGGCCCGTGCCAGCCCTGAGTCGTTGACCTGAAGTTCTGGAATCTCCAAGGGTTCCCCTCGCGGGGACCCTTGTGTTTTTTTGCTCGCGAAGTGGCGCATCGCGGGCCTCAACCTAGACTTCGCAGTCATGATGGCTCGCTCCCTGACGACCGTCGCTGCCCTGCTCGCCTGTGCCTCTTCGGTGATGGCGCTTCCCCCATCCACGCGTCCCGGGGTTGGTGCGATTCCGTATTCGGCTGGCGGGCAATACGGAACCACGTTCCGCGTCTTCGCGCCCTTCGCCGACAGCGTTGCGGTTGGCGGCACGTTCAACGGCTGGAACTCGACGCAGTACCCGCTCAGCAACGAGTTCAACGGCTACTGGAGCGGCGATGTTCCGTTCGTGACCGCGGGCCAGCGCTACAAGTTCTTCGTCAAGCGCGGCACGAGCTCGGCGTGGCGCAATGACCCCCGTGCGCGTGACCTGACGAGCTCGGTCGGCGATTCGGTGATCTACAACCCGGCCTCCTACACCTGGCAGCACCAATTCACGATGCCGCAGTGGCGCAAGCTCGTGATGTACGAGATGCATCCCGGTGCGTTCTTCGCCCCGACTGCTGGCGTGCCGGGCAACTTCGCCAACGTGCGCCAGAAGCTGCAGCACCTCGAGGATCTGGGCGTGAACGCGATCGCGCTCATGCCGATCAACGAGTTCCCCGGCGACTACTCGTGGGGCTACAACCCCTCATATCCCTACAGCGTGGAGAGCGCGTACGGCACGCCGAACGACCTCAAGGCCTTCATCGACGAGGCGCACTCGCGTGGCATCGCCGTGATGGGCGACGTGGTCTTCAACCACCTCGGCCCCAACGATATGGACCTGTGGCGCTTCGACCACTGGTACTCGGGCACCGGCGGAGGCAGCTACTTCTTCAACGACTTCCGCCTGAACACGCCCTGGGGCAACACGCGTCCCGACTACACGCGCGGCGAGGTCCGCGCGTACATCAAGGACAACTGCATGATGTGGCTGGAGGAGTTCCGGATGGACGGCCTCCGCATGGACGGCACGAAGTACATCCGTCGCACCGACCAGAATGGCGTGGACATCCCTGAGGGATGGTCGCTCCTGCAGTGGATCAACGACTCGGTCGATGCCACGCAGCCCTGGAAGTTCATGATCGCCGAGGACATGGACCTGAACCCGTGGCTCGGCAAGACGACCGGCGAGGGTGGCGCGGGTTTCGACAGCCAGTGGGACCCGGGCTTCTTCCCCAACATCCGTGGCAACCTGATCACGCCCAATGATGCCGATCGGAACATGTTCGCCGTCAAGGATGCGATCCTGTACGGCTACAACGGCCAGGTCGAGCAGCGGATCATCTACACCGAGAGCCACGACGAGGTCGCCAACGGCAAGCAGCGCGTTCCGAGCGAGATCTGGGCGAGCAACCCGGGCAGCTGGTTCAGCCGCAAGCGCTCGATGCTCGGTGGCGCGATCGTCATGACCAGCCCGGGCATTCCGATGCTCTTCCAGGGGCAGGAGTTCCTTGAGGATGGCTGGTTCCAGGACAGTGATCCTCTGGACTGGAGCAAGGCGACCACGTACGCCGGCACGCTGCGCCACTACACCGACCTGATCAAGCTGCGCACGAATGACTACGGCTGCACCGAGGGGCTGTCGGGTCAGAACACCAACGTGTTCCATGTCAACAACTTCAACAAGGTGCTCGGCATGCACCGTTGGCAGAACGGCGGTTCGGGCGACGACGTGGTCGTGGTGTTCAACTTCAGCACCAATCCGATCTCGAACTACCGCATTGGCCTGCCGCGCGGCGGACTCTGGCGCTGCGTGTTCAACGGCGACTGGACGGGCTACGGAAGCGACTACGCCAACCACCCGTGCTTCGACACCGAGGGCAATGGCGTGGCGTGGGACGGCCTGGGCCAGAGTGGCCTGATCAGCCTGGGCGCGTATTCCTGCGCGATCTTCACGCAGGGGACCTGCACCTACCCGCCGCCGCCGACCGATCCCGAGGATCTTGATGGTTCGGGCACCGTCGATGGCGGAGACCTTGGCATCCTCCTCGGAAACTGGGGCGGCAGCGGCACCGGCGACATCGACGGCTCGGGCGTGGTGGATGGCGCTGACCTGGGCAGGCTGCTGGGCGCTTGGGGCAACTGAGCGGCGTGGCGATCGCCGCACACGGCATACGGCACGCCTGCGGCGCCCAGGAGGCGCAGAACCGCTGCGCCCGGTCGAGGATGCACGACATGGTGTAGCCCATCCGTTCGATGATGGGCATGCTTTCCCAGACGGCCTGGTCGAACCGAATGCCCGGAGCGTACGGCGGGCATCATCCACCTCCAAGGAGGCAGCGCGGCGAAACACCGCAAAAGTTCGCGGTGGTCCGCCGCGATCAGCTGGCTCGCTGGCCATCGCCGTCGAAGACGTGGACGACGCTGGGCATGCCCAAGGCGATCAATTCGCCCTCGCGCATGCTGCGGGCTGATTCGGTCGGCACTCGCGCGTTGAGCCGCACGCCGCTCGACTCGACCAGCACATCGGCCCGGTCGCCGAGGAACTCGATCGACTGCACGGTGCCGCGGAAGGGGCCATCGGCCACAGGCGCGAGCGTGTCGGGACGGATACCGATCGCGGCACGCGCCGTGGTGAGCGCGGTGCCTGCAGGCAGCGTGATGCGCCCGCCAGCCCATCGAAGTGCATGCCCGTTGCCCTCGCGCTCCACATCGCCCTCGACGAAGTTCATCGTCGGCGTGCCAATGAAGCCGGCCACAAAGCGGTTGACGGGTCGGTCGTAGAGCTGGGAGGGCGAACCGACCTGCTGCACCAGTCCGTCCTTCATGACCACGATGCGGTCGGCGAGCCCCATGGCTTCCTCTTGGTCGTGGGTCACGTACATCATGGTGGCGGCGAGCCGCCGATGGAGGATGCGCAGCTCGGTGCGCATCTCGCCGCGGAGCTTGGCATCGAGGTTCGAGAGCGGCTCGTCGAAGAGGAAGACCGCTGGGTCACGCACGATCGCACGGCCCACGGCGACTCGCTGTCGCTGGCCGCCGGAGAGTTCGCGCGGCATGCGGTGCAGCAGGGGACGCAGGCCGAGCAGGCCGGCGGCTTCGTCGACGCGGGCCTGGATCCGCGCGCTTTCGGCGCGGCGCTCTGTTGCATAAGCCGGACTCAGCAGCGCTCGCAGCAGGCTGCCGTGTCGACGGCGGCGCTCGAGGCCGAAGGCCATGTTCCGCCCCACGGTCATGTGCGGATAGAGCGCGTAGTTCTGGAAGACCATGGCGATGTCGCGCCCGCTCGGTGCGATGTCATTCACCACGCGACCGCCGATCGTGATGGTGCCTTCGCTGATTTCCTCGAGGCCGGCGACCATGCGCAGGGTGGTGCTCTTGCCGCAGCCCGACGGGCCGACGAGCACGATGAACTCCCCGTGACGGACATGCAGGTCCACGCCCTGCACCGCGCGCACGCCGCCGGGATAGACCTTGCCGACCGATTTCAGGATGACCTCTGCCATGGTTGCCTTTCGTGTCAGCCCTTGACGGCGCCGCGGGCGAGTCCTTCGACGAACTGCCGCTGGGCCGCGATGAAGAGAAGGATGCAGGGGAGCATGGTGACGAGGCTCGCCGCCATGAGCAGGTGCACATCGTCGAGCCCCCCGTACTGGTTGCGGAAGCTGTTGAGCGCAACCGCGAGCGTGGACTGCTCCTCCGCGTGCAGGTAGACGAGCGGCCCCATGAAGTCGTTCCACGTGCCGATGAAGGTGAACACCGCGCAGATCGCCGTGACCGGGCGGCACAGCGGCAGGATCACCGTCCACCAGATGCCGAGCCACCCCTGGCCATCGACCTTGGCGGCCTCGACCAGGCTCTCGGGCACCTGCAGGATGAACTGCCGGTACATGAAGATGAAGAACGCGTTGCCGAAGAAGGCGGGCACGGCCAGCGGCAGGATCGTGTCGATCCAGCCCAGCCCGCGGAAGAGGAGGAAGAGCGGGATCAGCGTGACCTGCCCGGGCAGCATCATCGTCGCAAGCATGAGCGTGAAGAGCGCACCGCGGCCGCGCCAGTGCAGGCGCGCAAAGGCGAAGCCCACGAGGCTGCTGCTCAGCACCGTGCCGATCACGACCAGGGTGGTCACGACGATCGAGTTCGCGAGGGCATTCACGAAGCCGACCCATGGCTCGCTGCCCATCTCCGCGAGCGCTTCGGCGTAGTTGCCCCACTGCGGATCCGAAGGCCAGAGCGCGACGCCGTCCTGGCCGGTCATGGCCGCACCTGCGCGCTTGGGGGTCTCGAGGCTCACGACGACCATCCACCACAGCGGAAAGAGGAAGACGACCGAACCTGCGGCGAGCAGGGCGGTCTGGAGCCATGGGCGGAGCGACTTCATCGCGGCGCCCCCTCGTGGTGGACGAAGCGCGAGCTCGCGCGCATGAGCACGACCGTGAGCACGAGCACGATCGCCAGCAAGAGCCACGCCATCGCGCTGGCGTAGCCCATCTCGTAGAACTCGAACGCCTGGTTGTACAGGTACAGCACGTAGAAGCGCGTGAGGTTGTTCGGGTCGCCACCGGTCATCACGAATGCCTGGGTGAAGACCTGGAAGCTGCCGATCACCGCCATGATCACGTTGAAGAGGATCACCGGGCTGAGCATCGGGAGCGTCACGCTGACGAAGCGGCGCAGCCGGCCAGCGCCATCGATCGAGGCGGCCTCGTGCAGATCCATCGGCACCTGCTGCAGACCGGCGAGGTAGACCATCATGGTGCCGCCCATGAACCAGAAGCTCATGATGGCGAACGCAGGCGCGCCCCACACGGCGGCGTCGGCCTCGAACCATTCCGGCGGGACAAGTCCGGACGGACCTGCGCCGAACCACCCGAGGATGCGATCAGCCCCGGCGATCACGCCGCCGAGCATGCGGTTCATGAGGCCGCCATCTGGATCGAAGACCCAGCGCCAGAGCACGCTCACGCCGACCCCTGCAAGCACGCTCGGCAGGTACCACGCCGCGCGCCAGAGCGCGATGCCGCGGACCTTGAGGTTCATGAGCATGGCGGCGCCGAGCGCGATCGCCTGGCCGAGCGGCACGGCGATGAGCGCGTAGTACAGCGTGACGCGCAGCGATGTCCTCAGGCGTGCATCATCGGTCAGCAGGCGCTCGTAGTTCGCAAGGCCGGCGAACTCGGCTTCCTCCAGCGTGCTCACGCCCTTCCACCGGGCGAGCGAGAGCAGCAGGCTCATCACGACCGGGAACGCCATGAAGGCCAGGAACCCGATGACCCACGGCGAGGCGAGCAGCCAACCAGCGCGCTCTTCGCTGCGATGCGCGCGCGAACCCTTCGATGAGCGCATCCACCAGATGAACCACGCCGTTGCGGCCGCCAGCACGGCCAGGCCTGACACGGCGAGGCCGCGCCACGGCATCGGCGCGAGGTCGGCCTTGGCCAGCGGCGACTGGCTCTCGCTGCGCCAGTCGCGCAGGAAGGTGTCGATCGCCTCGCGCACGCTGATCGTGCCGGTCTTGAGCGCAGCATCCATGGTGCTCGCGAACAGCGACTCGAACTGCGGGTTGACCGGCCACTCGACGACCTCAGCCCGCTCGGCGGCGAGCAAATAGCCCGCATCGTTGGCGGGCTCCTGCGCGGGATCGCTGAACTCCGGGCCCATCGCGGCGAACTTTCGCGTGGGGATGGCGAGGCCGAGCTTGGCCAGGTCGCGCTGGCTGCGGTCATCGGTCATCCACTTGACGAGCTTCCATGCTTGGTCAGGGTGCTTGCTGCGGGAGGCAATGCTCCACGAGACAGTGAGGACGATGTTCGAGGCCGCCGTGCCGCGCGGCAGTGGACGGAAGTCCCAGCGGAACCCGCCGGGTGTGCCGGCGGCGGGGATCTTTCGGTAGCTCGGCACGACCCAGCGCCCGAACGGGCCCGCCATGCCGACCTTGCCTGAGAGGAAGACGCTCGAGCCCGTGGCGATCTTGCTCTTGCCGCTGGTGAGGGTGTTGTCCTCGTCGTGTCGCCACGCGCGAAGGCGCTCGAGCGCCGCGACGGCGCGGGGGTCCTCGATCGTGATGTCGTCGAAGCCTTCGCCCTTCACATCGACGCCCTCGGTCATGAGGTACGCGCGCAGCATGGCGGCCCAGGTCACGAACTCGCTTCCGGTCGCGTCGGGGAGCTGGCCGATGGCGCGGGCCGCCGCGATGAAGTCGTCCCAGGTCCAGTCGTTGCCCGGCACCGGCACGCCCGCACGCTCGAAGAGATCGAGGTTCAGGTAGAAGCCGACGGTCGTGAAGTCCTTGGGGATCCCATAGAGTGCACCCTTGCCGCTGGCCGTGCCGTCGAAACGGAAGGCATCGACGGTTGCTGGATAGAAGTCAGCCAGGTCGATGGCCGTCGGATCCTTCGCCGCGCGATCTGCCTCCAGGAATTGCTCGAGCGGGCGGATGAGCCCGATGTCGGCGAAGCTGGGCACGCGCTCGTTGCCGACGTAGAAGACATCCGGCGGCTCGCCTGCGGCGAGCATCGTCATGAGCTTCGTGTAGAAGCTGCCCGCATCGCCCGGATTGACCCGGCGGACCTTGATGCCGGGGTTGGCCTCCTCGAAGGCGCGCAGGCTCGCATCGACGATCTGGTCCTCTTCCTGACCGCCGTCGCCTGACCAGTGCATGACGACAAGTTCAGTACGGCCATCGGTGCCGCCGGATCGGCTCCATTCGCGAACGGCGACGTGGAGGAATGCCCATCCGATGATGAGTCCGACGATGACCATGGCCCCGCGACGCAGCCATGAGCCAGGACTCGTGCGACCATCGCGGGGCATCGGTTTAGTATAGGAAAACCGCATGTGTGCACGGCCGTTCATCATCGCTCTCTCGTGCGCGCTGGCGGTGCCGCCGTTCCCGCCGCAGGTGCCCATGGCTACGAGCGAGCTCGCTGCACCGAGCCTGCCGGCATCGATCGATGCCAAGCGATCCCCAGATGGCGTGTGGCAGGCCGACCTGTCGTACCGACCGCCTGCGCCCATGGACTCGGTGGCGGTGGCAGGTGACTTCAATCGGTGGAACGCGACCTCGATTCCGATGCAGCGTGGCCCCGATGGCGTGTGGCGCGCCCGCATCGGCGTGGATGGCACGGTGCGCTACAAGTTCGTCCAGACACGCGGCGGCACCCCCGAGTGGATCACCGATCCGGCGAACGCTGACCGCGAACCCGATGGTCATGGCGGCTTCAACTCGGTGCTGCGGCTGGGTGCGCAGGCTGCGCTGCAGTCGGCGCGCGGAGTTCGAGGTGACGGTCGCATCGAGGCTGCCGCGATCCTTCACGATGCGCGGTCCCCCATGGGTGCGTGCACCATGCCCGACGGCAGCGTCAGGCTGCGCGTGCGCACCTTGGCGCAGGATGTGGAGCGCGTGCGAATCGCCGCCGATGGCGTGGACTGGATCGATCTGTCGCCCGAGCCGACCCGAGGTGCGTTCACGTGGTGGTCCGGCTGCCTTGCGGCAACGCGCGGAACGCCGTACACCCTTCTCTTCACCGATGGAACCATGACCGTGCGAGACCCCATGACGTATTCGCTGGCGCCCGCGCCTGCCTTCACCACGCCCGAATGGGCCAAGCACGCGATCTGGTACCAGGTGTTCCCGGAGCGCTTCCGCAACGGTGACCCGTCGAACGATCCGCAGCCCGTGCGCCCATGGCGCAGCTCGTGGTACGAGCCCAGCGAGTGGGAAGGCAAGGACGGCCAGACCTTCTTCAACCACTTCGTGTTCTCGCGCAAGTACGGCGGCGACCTGCAGGGGCTGCGCTGGGCGCTGCCGTACCTGAAGACGCTGGGGATCAACGCGATCTACCTCAATCCGATCTTCCAGGCACGCACGGCCCACAAGTACGACGCCACCAACTACCTGCACGTCGACGAGCACTTCGGTGTGAAGGGGGACTACGCCATGGCCGAGGCGAAGGAGGACCTGCTCGATCCATCAACGTGGACGTGGACCCCGACGGACCGCCTGTTCCTCGAGTTCCTCAAGGAGGCCAAGGCGATGGGCATGCGCGTCATCATCGACGGGGTCTTCAATCATGTCGGCACCGAGCACCCGGCGTTCAAGGATGTGCAGGCCAAGGGCAAGGAGAGCCGATTCGCCGACTGGTTCGAGATCACGTCGTGGGAACCGTTCGTCTATCAGGGCTGGGCGGGCTTCGGCGAGCTGCCGGCGTTCCGCAAGGACAAGGATGGGCTGGCGAGTGCATCGCTGTGCAAGCACCTGATGGACCTGACCCGGCGGTGGATGGATCCCGACGGCGATGGCGATCCCAGCGATGGCGTCGACGGCTGGCGGCTCGACGTTCCCCAGGAGGTGCCGATCGGATTCTGGCGCGAGTGGTGCGCGCATGTTCGGTCGATCAACCCGCAGGCCTACATCGTGGGTGAGATCTGGACGATCGAGCCGGAGTGGGTCGATGGCCGCTGCTTCGATGCGCTCATGAACTACCCGTTCGCGAAGGCCGTGCTGCCGTGGCTCGCCAAGGGCAAGGACGCGATCCCTGTGAGCGAGATGGACGGCAGGCTCGCGGAACTGCGGCGCTCGTACGCCGATCAGGTCACCTATGCCGCGCAGAACTTGTACGACAGCCATGACACGGATCGCTTGGCGAGCATGCTCTTGAACCGCGACCTGGCGTTCAAGGCCGGCAGCCGGGAGCAGGAGAATGCTTCGTACCTAGGCACGAAGCCCGGTGCGACGGAGTACGCGCGTGCCCGGCTCGCCGTGCTCATCCAGATGACCCATCCGGGTGCGCCGATGGTCTATTACGGCGACGAGGTCGGCATGTACGGCGCCGACGACCCAACGAACCGCAAGCCGATGCTGTGGAAGGATCTTGAGCCGTACGCACTCGCCGAAGATGCGGTCGACTCGCAGCACTTCGACTGGTACCAGCGCGTGATTGCGCTGCGGCACGCCCATCCGGCCCTGCGCACGGGCTCGTTCACCACGGTGCTCGTGAGTGACGAGCGCGACCTGTGGGGCTGGTTGCGCGAGGATGGCTCGGAGCGGCTGCTGGTCATCGTGAACGGTTCGGACCGGGTGCAAGACGCTGCCCCCGATGCCGCGTTTGTCGAGCGCACGAAGGGCAAGTGGGACTTGGTCTTCGACAGCGATCCATCGGTCGATGGGCGCACGGTTGAGGCGATCTCGATACCCGCCATCGGCGCGCGGGTGTGGAGGCAGGCACGATGAAGCCGTCGATCTTCGATGCGCGCACGGGCGGCGTCTTGCTGCACCTGTCGAGCGTGCCCGGTACGTTCGGTGTGGGCGACTTGGGGTCTGGCGCGCACGATGCGCTGGACTGGATCGCTCGCACCGGCCTGACGTGGTGGCAAATGCTGCCGGTCGGGCCGATCGGTCCTGGCGACTCGCCATACGCGAGCACGAGCTCGTTCGCCGGCGAACCGCTCTTCATCTCGATCGATGGCCTCGTGCGCGATCGGCTGCTCCCGCGGTCGGCGCTTCGCGCGGCGCCCGCGCTCTCGCGCGGTTCGAGCCGGTATGCAGCGGCGCGCGCGGCAAAGTGGCCGCGGTTCGAGCAGGCCTTCGAGTCGTTCCGGCGCAAGGGCGGGCTGCGATCGTCGTCCTTCAAGGCGTTCGAACGTCGGCAGCGCTTCTGGTTGCCGGGCTGGCGCGCGTTCATGAAGGACGGGCAGGGGCTGCACGCCTTCCTGCAGTTCGCCTTCGATGCGCAGTGGTCCAAGCTCAAGCAGGCCGCGGCGGCCAAGGGCATCCGGCTGCTGGGCGACGTGCCGATCTTCGTGTCGCTGGACTCGGCCGATGTGCAGTCGAACCCGTCGCTCTTCAGGCTCGATCGCCATGGTCGGCCGACGGTCGTGACCGGCGTGCCGCCTGATTGCTTCAGCGCTGATGGCCAGCTGTGGGGCCATCCGCACTACCGGTGGAGCGAGCACCGCCGTACCGGGTACTGCTGGTGGATCGAGCGCGTGCGCGCTGCGGTCGAGCGGTTCGATGCCGTGCGCATCGACCACTTCATCGGCTTCCATCACGCCTACGAGATCCCCGGCTCGGCGACGACCGCCAGGCAGGGGACCTGGAAGCGCGCGCCCGGCCACGAACTGCTCGGCGCGATCGAGCGCGCGCTCGGCAGCTTGCCGCTGATTGCGGAGGATCTCGGGGCGCTCACACCGCCGGTCGTGGCGCTGCGCGATGACTTCGGCCTGCCGGGGATGAAGCTCCTGCACAACGCGTTCTACGGCGATGACTCGGGCGAGGCTCCACATCGCCACCCACAGCACTGCGTCTGCTATCCAGGCACGCACGACAACGACACCACGGTCGGGTGGTGGGCGCAGCTGCAGCCTGCCGCGAAGGCGCGGGCGCAGGCCTACATGGGCTGGGATGGGTCCGATCCGGCGGCGCAGCTCAACCGGCTGGCGTTCACGAGCCCGGCGAACACGGCGATCGTGGCGATGCAGGATGCTCTGGGCCTGGGTGCGGAAGCACGCATGAACCTGCCGGGCACGGCCAGCGGCAACTGGCACTGGCGGCTGCAGTCGCGCGGGGCCGCGAGCCTCCGGCCTGATGCGGCGGAACGGCTCCGGTCGCTGGCGATGCTGACCGGCCGTGCGCGTGCAACGGCGCGCTCAAGGGCGCGTTGACATCGCGCGGTTGGCTCACAGCCCGCCGCGATGGGCGGGGATGTAGGCCTCGCGCAGGTACTCCGCAAGCATGCGGTGCGTGTTGAACATCGGCGGCACGGTGGCCGCGCTCTGCAGGGCTCGGTCGATCCAGCGTTGCGGTAGCCCGCTGCCATCGCGGTCGTAGAACTCGCGGCGCATCTCGCCTTCGATGATCGAGTAGAGCGACTGGGAATCCTTGCGGTCCTGCGCCTCGCGGTCCTGCATCGGCAGCGTGTCGCCGATCGCCCAGCCGTTGCGGCCATCGAAGCTCTCGGGCCACCAACCGTCGAGGATCGAGCAGTTGATGCCGCCATGCATCGGTGGCTTCATGCCGCTGGTGCCGCTCGCTTCGTAGGGGCGCAGGGGATTGTTCAGCCACACGTCGCTGCCGGCGGTCAGCATGCGGCCGACCTCCATGTCGTACTCCTCGATGAGCGCAACCTTGCCACGCAGGCCATCTTCCTTGCAGAGTTCGTGGATCCGCTGCGCGTACTCCTGACCGGGCACGTCGCGCGGGTGCGCCTTGCCGGCAAAGACCAACTGCACAGGGCGGCGCGGGTCATTGAGGATCGACTTCAGGCGCTCGAGATCCTGGAAGAGGAGTGGTGCGCGCTTGTAGGTGGCGAAGCGACGCGCGAAGCCGATCGTGAGCGCATCGGGCGAGAACGCCTGCATTGCAGCGTTCACGCCCGCGGAACCTTCGCCGCGGCGCATCGCCTGGCGGGCGAGTCGCTCGCGGATGAAGTGCACCAGGCGCGCGCGCAGCCGTGAGCGCATGGCCCAGAAGCGGGGGCGATCGACGCCGAGCGCCTTCTCCCATCCGTCCATCGTCGGCGTGTGGCGGTCCAGGCGCAGGTTGATCTCCTTGCGCCAGAAGGTTTCCGCATCAGGATCGATCCAGGTGCGTGCGTGCACGCCGTTGGTGATGCTGCCGATGGGGACGTCCTTGCTGGCACAGCCGTACACATGGGTCCACATGTCGCGGCTGACCTCACCGTGCAGCTGGCTCACGCCGTTGATGCGCGAGGCGAACCGCAGGCAGATTGCGGTCATGCAGATCGGCTCGCGGAAGTCATCGGGCCGCTCGCGGCCGAGCGCCGCGAACTCGTCCTCGTCGATGCGCGCCTGGCGCAGCACGGGCTTCAGGGCCTCGTAGGCTTCCTCGACGCCGTAGCGGTCGTGGCCCGCGGGCACCGGCGTGTGGGTGGTGAAGACGGTCGTCGCCTTGACGTGGGCCTTCGCGTCCGCCGGCTTCATGCCGTCCTTCACGAGTTGCGCGATGCGCTGGAACGCGACGAACGCCGCGTGGCCCTCGTTCAGGTGGTACGCGGTGATGGGCTCGTCCAGGTGCTGCAGCGCGATGCAGCCGCCCACGCCGAGCAGCACCTGCTGGCGCAGGCGAAGCGACGGTTCGCCGCGATAGAGGCCACGCGTGAGCTCGCGGTCCTCGGCGCTGTTGCCCTTCACGTCGCTGTCGAGCAGGTACACCGTCGTGCGGCCGACCTTCATCGACCAGACCTTGGCCCTGACGCGGCTCGAGCCGACCGGGCACACGATGACCTCGCCGGTGTCTTCGACGGGCAGCCGGTCGAAGTCGTATTCGGGGTAGAAGACGCGCGTGGAGCCGTCCTCGGCGAGCTCCTGCAGGTAATAGCCCTGTCGGTAGAGGAGCCCGACGGCGCACAGGCTGATGCCCAGGTCGCTGGCGCTCTTGAGGTGATCGCCCGCGAGCACGCCCAGGCCGCCGGCGTACTGCTGCATGCTCTCGTGCACCGCGTACTCGCTGCAGAAGTAGGCCACGCGCAGCGACTTGAGGTCGCCCTTCGCGCCGCGGCCCCACCAGGTCGCTGCATCGTGGTACGCCTCGAGCGACTTGACGGCCTTGGCCAGGGCATCGAGGAAGCGGTCGTCCTGCGCGCAGAGTGCGATGCGCTCGTCGGTCACGGCATCGAGCACCTGCATCGGCGACTGCTTGGTGGCGCGCCAGAGCACGGGGTCGAGCATCTCGAACGGGATGCGGCCTTCTGGATTCCACGTCCACCACAGGTCGCGGCAGAGTTCCTCGAGCTGGGTGCGGATGGTCCCGACGATGTCAGTCTGTTCAGCCGCGCGTGCCATGGGGGCTCCTTGGAGGGTCGAGGATGATAGATCTCGCTACAGTGCGCGCACCCTCACGGAGAACCTCATGCACCACGCCATCGCCTGCTCGTGCCTCGTCGCTGGACTCGCCGCTGCCACCACCCTTCAGGATGGGTTCAAGTACAAGGTCCACGACATGGAGCGGCCCCAGCCCGTTGCCGTGACGCCGGGCGCCCTGCAGGGCTCGACGGCCCCGAGCGACGCGGTAGCGCTGTTCGACGGCAAGTCGTCCGATAATTGGTCGAGTGGCGGCAAGCCTTGTGCGTGGACGATCGAAAACGGCGAACTTGCCGTGAAGCCCGGTTCGGGTGACATCGCCACCAAGGACTCGTTCGGGGACTGCCAGCTGCACCTGGAGTTCATGGTGCCTGCCGGCCGCGAGTGCAAGGGGCAGGGTGGCTGCAACAGCGGCGTGTTCTTCATGAACCAGTACGAGGTGCAGATCCTGAATTCGCACAACAACGTGACCTATGCCGACGGCATGGCGGGCTCGTGCTACGGCCAGCATCCGCCGATGGTGAACGCGTGCCGGCCGCAGGGCGAGTGGAACGTCTACGACATCGTCTTCCGCGCGCCACGCTTCGACAAGGATGGCAAGCTGGTCACCCCGGCCTACGTCACGCTCATGATGAACGGCGTGCTCGTGCAGGATCACGTGGCGCTGCTCGGCTCGACGGCCCATGCCGCGCGTGCGAAGTACAGCGCCCACGCCGCCGAGTTGCCGATCCGACTGCAGGACCACGGTGATCCGCTGCGCTTCCGCAACATCTGGTTGCGCAAGCTGCCCGAGCCGCAGAAGGCCGAGTGAGGCCCGGCTGCGCGTAGCCTGCGCGCATGCAGCTCGATCCCGCCGCGCTCGACGCCGAGCGCATCTACAAGTTCATGATCGGGGCGATCATGCCCCGGCCGATTGCGGTCGTGGGCACGCGCGCGCCTGATGGCAGCAGCATCAACCTTGCGCCGTTCTCGTTCTTCTGCGGGGTCGGCAGCAATCCGATGACGCTCTGCTTCTGCCCGGCAAACGACGAGGCCGGTGCCGAGAAGGATTCGCTTCGCAACGCAAAGCCCGTTGCTGAGGGTGGCAGCGGCGAGTTCACCGTGAGCGTGGCGCCGCACCGGATCATCAGGCAGGTCGTGGCGGCTGCAGAGGGGCTTGCCTACGGCGAGAGCGAGTTCGAGCTGGCCGGGCTCACGCCCGTGGCAGGGGTCCGTGTGCTTGCGCCGCGCGTGGCCGAGAGCCCGATTGCCTTCGAATGCCGCACGCTGCAGGTCATCCGCACCAATCCCGGCGCACCGTCGGGCGGCAACCTCGTGCTTGGTGCGGTCGAGCTCATCCACGTCGATGACGACGTGATCGATGCCCGCGGGCGGCTCGATGCCGCGCGCCTGGACCTGGTTGGGCGCATGGCCGGCCTGGGCTACTGCACCACGCGCGATCGCTTCGACCTGCCGTGGGGCCGTGCGGCGATCGAGGGGTAGTGTGGATGCATCCATCCGAGCGCTGATACCTTTGGCGGCGCGCGATCGGTATCGTCCGCGGCATGAAGAACACCCTGTTCGCGACCCTCGTGCTGGCCGGCCTTGCCGGTGGCGTGGCGATGACCGCTTCGGACGACGCTGCCAAGGCGACGCAGGCGGCGCCCGCTGCCGAGTGGACGGCGCTCTTCAACGGCAAGGACACGACCGGCTGGACGGCCTTCGTGCCCGACCTGAAGGGCAAGGACCAGATGGCGGTGTGGAGCGTGGCGGATGGCTGCCTGAAGTGCGCCGGCAACCCAATCGGCTACATCCGCACCACCGAGAAGTACGAGAACTTCGAGCTGGAGCTCGAGTGGCGCTTCGATCCCAAGAAGGGCGCTGGCAACAGCGGCGTGCTGCTGCGCACGATCGGCGAGGACACGGTCTGGCCGAACAGCATGGAGGCGCAGCTGCACAGCCAGAACGCCGGCGACATCTGGAACATCGGGGACTTCCCGATGAAGGTCGCCGCCGACCGCACCAACGGCCGCCACACCCGCAAGGAACACGCCACCAACGAGAAGCCGCTGGGCGAGTGGAACCACTACCGCATCCTGGTCGACGGCGGCCGGCTGGAACTGTGGGTCAACGGCCTGCTGCAGAACGTGGCCACCGACTGCAAGGTCGTACCGGGCTGGATCGCCCTGCAGAGCGAGGGCGCGTTCATCGAGTTCAGGAACATCCGGCTCAGGAAGCTGCCCGGCTCGGCGAAGTGACGCGCCCCGCAGCGTTCAGCTGGTGCGTCCGGCGAAGTCGCGCATGAACTGGGCCAGCGCCACGCAGCCCTCGCGGGGGAAGGCGCTGTAGATGCTGGCACGGACCCCGCCCGCATCGCGGTGGCCCGTCAGGCCGTCCATGCCCTGGGCTGCCGCTTCCTTGACGAAGCGCGCATCGAGTTCAGGCGTCGGCAGGCGGAAGCTGACGTTCATGAACGACCGGCACCAGCGCTCGGCCAGGCCCGTGTAGAAGCCGTTGCTCGAGTCGATCGCGTCGTAGAGCAGACCGCTCTTGTCGATCGCGGCGCGCTCGAGCGCTTCGGGGCCGCCCTGCGCGGCGATCCAGCGGAACATGAGCCCCATGGCGTGCACGCCGAAGGTCGGCGGCGTGTTCAGGCGGCTCTCGCCCGCGGCGTGGGCGGCGAAGCTCATCATGGTGGGCAGCGCGGGGTTCGCGGTGGCCAGGAAGTCCTTCTGCACAAGCACGAGGCTGATCCCTGAGGGACCGAGGTTCTTCTGCCCGCCGCCGTAGAGCATGACGTGCCGGCTCCAATCGACCGGCCGCGCGAAGTACTCGCTGCTCGCATCGCACACCAGCGGCGCCGTCGTGACGGGCGTGGTGGGGTACCGCGTACCGAAGACGGTGTTGTTCGAGCAATAGTGCAGGTACGCGGCGTTGGGCGTCTGGCTCATCTCGCCGTCCTTGGGCACGCGCGTGTACTTCAGGCGCGAACCCTCGAACGCCACATGGATGTGCGCGCCGAGCATGGCCGCGGCCTTGCGCCCCTCGCTGATCGCCTTCGTCGTCCAGATGCCGGTGTCCGGGTAGTCAGCCGTGCGGCCGGCCGGCAGGAAGTTGAAGGGCAGGTAGGCCTGCTGCACGGTGGCGCCGCCGGGCATCAGGATGACCTCCCAGTCGGCGGGCACGCGGCCGGCCTTGCGGCACCACTCATGCGCTTCCGCATTGATGGCGTCGTAGACCGCACCGCGGTGCGAGTGCTCCATGATCCCGATGCCGCTGCCGCGCAGGTCCCAGAGGTCCTCCTGCAGCTGGCGCAGCACGGGTTCGGGCATGCCGGCGGGGCCGGCGCTGAAGTTGTAGACGCGACCGCTCGGGGTGGGGCGGGTGCAGCTGGTCATGGCAGGGGCAGCGGTCATGCGCGGGGTCCTCGCAGGGTGTTGACGTTCACGGCCAGGACGGCGTTGCACGCACGCAGCGCGGCCAGGTCCTCGGCGCTCGGGCGCCGCGAGAGCTGCATGCGCGCGACCGCCGCATGACCGCCCTCGTAGATGATGTTGTCCATCTCCTCGACGTTGATCTTGGCGTTGCCGAGCACGCCGAAGACCTGCGCGAACACGCCCGGAACGTTCAGGTGCCGCACGCAGAGCACCGTGCTGGCGCCCGTCGACTGCGCGATGTTGACGCAGCCGGGCATGTCGAAGTCGTTGATCCAGGCCGAGACGATGCGGACAACCTCGTCGCCGATCGCGCCCATGGCCTGCTCGGTGCAGGCGGCGATGCCGTGCGTGCCGATCACGCCCGGCTCACGACCGAGCGGGCCTGCGAAGGTCCCCTCGGGTGCATCGGGAGCATCGTCCCAGGAGTCGCTGGCCACGCGGATCCCCTTCGAACGCACGGCGCGCAGCAGGGCGGCTTCGTCGAGGGCGCCCACGCGCGAGGTGTTCACGAGGATCGCGCCGGGACGCATGGCCGCGAAGAACTTCTCGCCGACCATGTCGGCGGTCTCGGCGCTCTGCGGAACGTTCACGCTCACGACATCGCTGAGCTTGGCCAGGTTCACCAGATTCGCGCACAGGTCGATGCCGAGCGCATCGCAGCGCGCTTCGGTGATGTGGCGGCTCCAGGCGATCACGTGCATGCCGAAGGCAAGGCCGCGGCGCGCGACTTCCTGGCCGACGGGCCCAAGGCCGATGATGCCGAGCGTGCGGCCGGCCAGGCCCGACGCCGTGGCGTACGGTCCGTGGCGCCACTGGCCGGCATGCAGGTCAGCGGTTTGCGCAGGGATCTGCCGGTCCGCGGCGAGGATCAGGCCCCAGGTGAGTTCGGCGGCGGCGATCGCGCCGCGTGCAGGGCAGTGCGCCACGAGCACGCCGTGCCGATTGGCCGCCTCGACATCGATCGTCTCGGTTCCCGCACCGCTGCGGACGACCAGCCCGAGCGTCGGACAGGCGGCGAAGACGGCAGCGGGCACGTGCGTTTCGCGGACCACCAGCACATCCGGTGTGAGATCCGCACAGGCCTGCGCGAGGCCGTCCGCATCCAGGTGCGGATTGTGGATGACGTCGCAGCCGAGGTGGCGCAGGGCTTCGGCGCCGGTCGGCGCGAAGGCATCGACCACGAGCACGCGGGCGGTGCGTTCATCGACGGACGGGGAGTGCGGTTGGGGCTTGGAACCCATGCTCGAAGTGTAGCCGTGCGAGGGGGTCGCCCCTCAATCGTCGACGTCGCGCTCGAGACCGATGATGCCGCTGCGCAGCCGCAGGTGTGCGCCGGCGCCGGGGCCCCATTCATCGGCGCCGAAGACGCAGGCGAGCACGGGCTCGTGGTGCGCGCCGGCGTGGGCCGTGCGGGCAAGGCTCCACGCGAGTGGAGCGAGGTACTCCACGTACGGCAGGGGCTGACGCAAGGACCATACGCTGTGGGTGAGCCCGGTGTCCTTCTCGAGGAAGTGGTAGAGCGGTCGCTCGTTAAGGTCCAGCAGGAGCTTCGGCACCAAGGGCGCCCAGGTCTCGATGACCAGCCGTGTGAGCTCGAGCGTGGCACCGATGCGGGCAGGATGCATCGCGACCCGCTCGCCCACGGGGTCTTCGGGGGCGGCGGTCGTGGGCAACGCCTCGTCGAGCCGACCGATGATGCCCGTCGCCTTGAGCCCGTGTCCCGAGACGCGGTACGCGTAGAGCCAGGGTTCGGTCTCGCGGATCATCGAGCCGCCCTCGATCAGGCTGACCAAGTGCGATGCGGGGCTGGGCCTGGTGCCCTCCACGACGCCGACCACCTCAGGGTGGCGGAGCACGCTGACGATCGAACGGGCCTTGGCGTTGGCCAGCTCGACCACCGCGGCCGCCGTCAACAGGTCAGCCGGCGGGCAGGAGACCGCCGTGACATGGTGTTGGGAGGCCCGGAGGGCGGTGAAGGGCGCCAGGTGCATGGGGCGGGGGAAAGGTAGCGCGGCCGGGGAACGAGGAATCCTGCCGGAATTCCCCAAGGTGCCGAAAGTCGCCCCCGCGGGCTGCCGAAGCAGGGGTGCCGAAAGGAGCCCGATGATGTTCAAGACGCGACCCGAGGCCCTGGCCCACTCCGTGGCCGGGACCGTGACCTTCCTGACCGGACTGATCCAGGCCAAGGACCAAGGCGTGCGTGGGCACTGTTCACGTGTGTCGGACCTGGCCGTGTCACTGGCGCGGCATGTCGGCCTGGATGATGCTGCCTGCAACCGCATCCGTCTTGCGGGGCTCCTGCACGATGTGGGCAAGGTGGGCGTGAGTGAGGCCGTGCTGAACAAGCAGGGGCCGCTCAATGCCGAGGAACTCCAACAGATCCAGCGCCATCCGCTCATCGGGCACCGCCTGCTGCAGCGGTTCGACGAGGTCGCGGATGCGCTCGAAGGGGTGCTGAGCCACCACGAGCGTTGGGATGGCACGGGCTATCCCTTCCAGCGCGCCGGCGATTCGATCCCCGTGGATGGCCGCATCGTGGCGATCGCGGACAGTTTCGATGCGATGACCAGCGACCGGACCTACCGCCGCGCGATGGGTGTGCACGAGGCGCTGAACGAAGTGAAGCGTTGCCGGGGCACGCAGTTCGATCCCGAACTCGCCGAGGCCTTCATCGACATCCACCTCGACGCCGCGGCGGCGTGACCGAAAATCAAGAAAGGACCACCACCATGACCTCGACTTGTGTTATCTTCCCCTCGTCGTACAAGGATGTGCGCGTGAGCTCGTCGCGGGATCGATTGGACGGCTGTGCAGGGAGAGCACGAATGTTCGACGAAGAAGGCCTGACCGTGAAGATGATCGCCCAGACGCTCTCGTCGAGTGAGCGCTTGGTGCTGTCGCTGCACTACGGTGAGGGGTTGACCGCCAGCGAGATCGCCGACGTCATGGAGACCCAGCCCA
>Ga0315905_10000969_pt1 | contig 31292 bp, 32 predicted proteins | sample LakEriMetagenome_5_FD_203522 | JGI IMG/M metagenome (GOLD analysis project Ga0315905, IMG submission 203522) | Freshwater fungal communities from buoy surface, Lake Erie, Ohio, United States - Buoy 4 MA121 | ecosystem: Environmental > Aquatic > Freshwater > Lake | place: USA: Lake Erie, Ohio... | reverse complement strand
TTTTTCGTCAAAAAGTTATCCACAGTCAGTTCAACCATTGCAGCTTGAACTGATCAAAGCGAAACAAAAAGTTCTTAAGAATTTGAAATGATCAAAAATCAACATTTATAAAGATTTCGCACTGCGGTTATTGAAATCATTGAAGATTTTTTCAGCGAAAAAGTTATCCACAGACAGTCCAATTAGCGCTGCTAAAGATCGATAACCCGCCACTTTGGACGGACTCAGGTTGCTCTGATAAATATGTGAAAACACAATGCAATTAACGCAAACACATGATTTAGGAGAACTTAAATGGCACAAGCAAAAACACTGACAAGAGAAGAGATGACACGTGTACTGGACTACATCAACACACGCCGCTTCGCGCCGCGCAACAGAGCAATGATGTTGCTCACACACCTAGCTGGTTTAAGAATTGGCGAAGTCGCTTGCCTGCGCTGGAGCGATGTTATGAACTTAGACGGAACAGTAAAGGACGAGATCCGCTTGCTGCCCGACATGACCAAGGGCAGACACGCTCGAACAGTTTTCGTCAACATCAAGCTGCGCGAGGAATTGCAATCCTACGCTGCACTGGCCAAGTGTGTGAATCGCAGCTACCCATTCTTTGCAAGCCAAAAGAGTATCAAGGCTGGATTCAGTGCAAACAGCTTGGCACAAACGTTTGCCCTCCTCTACGAAGGCGCTGGACTTGAAGGCGCAAGCAGTCACAGCGGACGCAGAACGTTCTTAACAAACTTGGCTAACAAAGGCACTGCCATCCATATATTGAAAACGCTAGCGGGTCACCGCAGCATCAGCACTACCGCTGCGTACCTGTATAGCAGCCCAAGTCAATTGAAAGCTGCTGTAGAACTAGTCTGATAGCCTAGGAAAAATCCTTCAGAAACTCTGACTTTGGCTCCACGCCGCACACAAGTAATTGGTCTCTGGCGCGGGTACAGGCTACATATAGGAGATGGCGCTCTGTGTTGTAGACCTCTTCCAAATCGGCACTGTCAGTGACAGATTCAATGCGTTCTTGAAGTGGTATTACTTCGTCATCACATGCCATTACAGCAACGGCCCTGAACTCTAATCCCTTTGCCAAGTGCATTGCAGAAATGGAAATTGATGTTGGCTCAGCTGCCACCTTCTCATCCAACACACTGAATGAAACGCCAGCTTGCTTACAAGCAGCGATTGCTCGATCTATTTGCTCATTAGAACGAACAAATATGGCTAACTCATGGGGCATAACCCCTTCGCTGAGACGTGAAGTAATCCAGTCGGCCACTCCTGCAATTTCTGCATCTTGGTTTTTGTAACCCTTTACATTGGGTGGTGGCCCATTAAAGACTGAAACAGTTCCTTTTCGGTTCTCCACATTTCCATCCACATCAGCAACCTCAGGACCGAGGAGTCGATCTGCTTGCATTCGAATTTGGTGCGAGGTTCGATAGTTGATAGTTAAATGCCTTGATCGGCCTCGAACATCAACACCAACTGATTTCCAAGAGAAAGGCGTTTGAAAGATTCGTTGGCCTAAATCTCCAGCGAAGAACAAACCATTGGGTCGAACCCCAGCTACTGCTGCAAGGAACCTCAATTGCGCAACGCTGATATCTTGAGCCTCGTCAACAACTACATGATCGAAAACTGGGTTTGTCCTATCTCGGACATGGTCTGAAAGTTTTGAAAAAACCGTATCAAGTGAGACCAAACCGTTGTCATTAATACTTCTCAAAATGGCCTGAAATACACTCCAAAGCATTTGGCGTTGCGGCTCACTTAAGCGAGTCTTGCGCCCCAATCTCTTGACATCACGGTACTGCTCCCATGTATGCAACTGCCAGGCATCAACAAGGTCATCCCATTCGCTAAGTACAAATGTGGTGCTGAATTTCCATCCGGGAATTTTGGAAGACTGGGCCTTTATCAATTGATGTAGTTGGTCACGACTGACCATCTGAGGTCGACCAAATTGCTTTTCGTAAATACGTAAGCCAACCGAGTTCATTGATTGAACTTCTAATCGCTCAGCAAGCCTTGGTTCATTGCTGATCAATCGATACAGTTTTTGCCGCAATGCATTTGCCAAAGTGTCTGAGAACGTTGTCAGCAAGACGCGAGCTTCAGGGTTACGTCGAACAAGATGCACAGCACGATGAAGTGCAACTATTGTTTTACCTGTGCCTGCGGATCCGGAAACTCTGGCGGGTCCGGTGTAATCGCGTTCTACCCATTGTCTTTGGGCGGGGTGCAAAAACGTTGTCCATTTATCCCAAGGAAAAGCCAGGGCGCGTTCAAGTTCATCAACGTCATTCATTACACGGAATCGGCGCTGTGCATCTGGGTGGCTAAACGGATCAGTACCTTTTAGAATTGGCGCCGGCTTTGCGGGCATCCTTCCTACCGCAAGTTCAAGCAGGGCCTCTGCCGCTTCTGCTGGTAGGTGTGTCACCAAATCCAATAAAGTGTCTTCATCTGCAATTAAAACATCGGCAATCCATTCTGGCGGTACACCATACTCCAGCAACTCGTCGGCATTTCTACCTGCAAAAATTGCAACACCTTGTTTCTTAGCGGGTGGAGTTTTTTGTTGCGGCTCTTCAGGGTGTATCTCGACTTGCTTGTAAATCGGGATGCATATTTCTTCAACCCGCTCTCTTACCTCAACAAGTTGTGCGGCGCCAGTTTTAGGATGTGTCTCAAGCTTTCTTCTTTCTGCCCAACGATAAGCTTGATCGTGGTGATCCACATAACAAAGCATCAAACTATTGTTTGTCTTGTGTACGATGACTCTGATGTCGTCGCTGGCACGAATTGACCAGAAGTTTTTATCTTTGCATTTGTCCAGTTTGTGAAAGCTCAATCCTGGACTGGCTGGGTTCATCTGCATGTCGAAGGCTGTTGTTTTAACAACTTTTTGCTCGTCAGTTGTTAAGCGGGCGAGGCTATCGGTGAATGAGTCGGCAATGCGAAAGTCCATCAGAACACCTTAGTCAAAAAATGATTGATGCCAATTTGATTCTGACCCATGATTCCAATCATCATGTGCAAGGGAATTAAGCCATTCAATTGCCTCTAATGCGAAGCCGTGCCGTTCTGCAAAAATCAATTGTTCACGAAGTCGATCGTGCTTTGTCGAATCTGAGGCTCCTGATGCAGCCAAAATCAAAGGCATTGCCGGCTTTTCAGTTTGATTAGGTACTTGTTTGCCGAGCCATTTCCAAAAATCGTGCCAATGCTTGCCGGAAGGGCTTGAGCGTCCTTCTAATTTGACCTCGCTTAGAAAAGCATCAATTCTTTCCAACGAACTCATACCTTGAACACCTTCATAACCTCATCACCTAGGTGGTTGATAACTTTTACAGCAAATCTTCCATTTTTAGGTTTCACAAATGCACGGGAAGTATCTGAGTTGAGTGTTTCCCAAGCTTCAGTATTGATTTCAGCTTTTAGAGTGATTTTCAGGGAGCTGTATGGGTCATTTGCACCCAAGAAATAAGCATGTCGTACAAAAAAGCTTTCTTCGTTGTAATCAGTGTCAATAAACCAGCAAGCTATGCCATCAGCGCCATCACTAACTACTTCGCCAGTTTGTGGTTTGAACACGTCGACTCCATTTACCCTGACACGGATTCGCCCATCAGGTTCATTCAGTACTGAAATATCAGGCTCACCAAAAATGACAAAAAGATTTCCCTTTCCAGTGTTTTTTAAGTCCTCTGCCATATGCAGATCTGCGTTCATCCGAGCCTTGAGTACTGGGACACTACCAAGATTATTGAACTCAGTAGCATGCGCCTCATAGTTAAAAGCACAGGAAATTAATGCATCGAATCCACCTTCGGCGGCCTCTCGAGCAGCTGCTACTAAATCTGCACGCTGAACAGTACCAAACTCCGGTCCAATAAATACGGCAGCACGACGCTCGGTGCCACTAGACACGTCTCCCTCAAAATAGCGACCTTCTGCACATACTAAAGATCCTGGCCAAGGAACCAATGTTATGAAATTAATTCGGTCAGCTTTATGAGCTTGTTGCACACCTGCTGAATTGAGATTAAGTAAGACCATTTGTTCAAATGTCTGCTTGGCACTGTATTCACTTTTTGTATCACGCAAGGTATCTATCAATTCGTCTTTTTCATCAACGCTAAGCATGCGGTGAGGACTTAAACTTTCAACTGTAAACGGTCCTGCAACGCGAACCTTTTTTTTGTCTTCGTAAGGCTTGTCATAAAGATATTCAAACTCAGCTTTAGCAGCAATTGAATTATCAATTTCTTGTTGTCGGGCAATGCGGGCTTGCCACCAATCGATATGCAACTGCTTGATATCTTTATCCCACTTCTCATTTACATTTCGAGGAACTTCCCATTCCGGCCATTTAGTTTTTAAAGCGGCATTTAGTTTCAAACGTAAAGGCTCTAAGATAGATTGCCACTTATCCCACAAGATATCAATTTCAGTATTATTTGCAATTGCTCCTAATGTTATGTGAGGAATTCGGTTATATACGAAACCTAAACGTATATTTCCATTAGTTTGAAGAGTGCTTGGCGCAGCATGAGTAATTTCCGCTTCTTTGATTTGTCCCTGCTTGGTGTCAGAAAGGAGATAAAAGGGGTATCTTGCACCCATTAATCGCGCACGGGCGAGAGCCATTGCTACACGAGACGTATCAATAGTAATCCACCGTCTCCCCCACTGTTCCGAGACATACGCTGTTGTACCTGAACCGCAGGTTGGATCAAGTGTTAAGTCACCGGGATCTGTAGCCATCAAAAGGCAGCGCTCCACTACCTTTGTTGACGTTTGAACGACATAAACAGAATTCATTTCCCCTCGAGTATCTGCCCACACATTAGATTTAGATTGAGTTGGGTTATCTCTAAAAAAACTAACGTAATAAATGTTTTCTCCTGTGGCGTGCAAATGACCCGCTTTGGCAAGGCGTTCCATGCCACGCTCATTAGTTCTCCAACTTGTCTTTTTAGGCTTAAATGTTGCCCCTTCAAAATCTATAGGGAAAAAGCAAGTCGGAGTCCAACCTGAAGATGCTAATTTTTCTGTTTGGAATATTTTCAACCCTGAATTTTCAAGTGATTTAAAGTTTTCTCGTTCAACAGAAGAAATTCTTCTTCTAGATCCGTCAAGGGCTTGCGCAAACCCATAGTTAGCATTCTCCGCTGGAGATTTTTCGTCTAACAACGGTCTAAATTTCATTCCTTCTTTGTGTTTTGCATACCAAAGAATTGAATCGTATGTTCCAGCAAGTCCAGAAGCACCAAGTGGACGCGTCTTCGTGAATGCAATTTGGCTTACAAAATTCTCATCACCAAATACCTCATCTAGTAAGACCCTAACTCGATGAACGTTCTCATCCCCAATTTGCACAAAAATGGAACCAGAGTCAGTTAAAAGATCACGGGCAACTGTTAGTCGATCCCGAAGATATGTTAGATAACTGTGAACGCCATCACGCCACGTATCCCTAAATGCCTTGACCATCTCTGGTTCCCTGGTAATGTGCTCGCGATTTCCGTCCTTAACGTCTCTACTTGTAGTTGACCACTGGAAATTACTATTAAATTTAATTCCATAAGGTGGATCAAAAAATATGCACTGAACCTTACCTCGGAGACCTTCGCGTTCTGCAAGGCTTGCCATCACTTGAAGTGAGTCACCCAAGATCATTCGGTTAGTCCAATTTTGATCATGTGTGTAGAACTCTGTCTTATCTGCATTCTTAGGAATTCCATTGAAATCTGAAAATAAATCAGCAGTAATTTGACCAGATTCATGCTCGCTCTCACGCGATTGACTTAGTAGATCATCAACTAGTGCTTTAGGATGGACTTTTTCCTGAATATAAAGAGGAGGTGCATTTACAACTAAGTCAGTCCAATCCTGCTCATCCTTACCACGCCAAACCAATTGGGGATCAATGTCATTATTTCGAGGATAACGAACTTGTTTGACCTCCTGCTGATCTTGCTGAACAAAGGACTGTTGCTCTACAGAAGGAATATTTTTTCTTTTAGCGTCGTCATGTTTAAATACTTCTATGGATTTATGGTTGTTAGTAGCCATGTTTAATTATTTCCTTTGATCTGTGTTTTGTTTGCTTGATCAATCATCTTGTTAAATTCTGATTCAACCTTAGCGGCGAAATCCGTTTCGATTTCCCAGACATCTCTAAATTCAGCGAAAGCCCATCGACCATGGGTTCCTAAGTTGTTCACGCCAGGTATCCAATAAACATCCATTGTTTCTTTCTTCACTCGAGCGTCCTCTCCCCTGAATCCCTTAATTTCAACAATCAAATGCAAAGGGTCTTTTATGCCGTTACCGTCATCTATTAGTACTATGAAGTCTGGGCGGTACTTGCGCATTTCTGCGACAAAACGATACGGAACTTCCAACCCAAGGTTATGATTTTTCACATATGACAGTACTTTTGGATGGTTTTCAGCGACTCGGCAGAACTCACTCTCCCAGTCACTATCAAGAACTACCCAGTTAACGTGACAACGCTGGCTACTGGTCTCATAACGCTCAGTTTTGGATGTGTTGAAGTTAACATTGCAAGTGCTGCCAGTTGGGTTGTATGGATCAAGCACCGCCTTGATAGGGTTGCTGCCTACCAATGACCGAGTTATTCCGGCAGTAATCTTTTCGCTGGCCATGTCAGCAAGAGTCTTATAGATCAACTGTGCCGGATAAGTCCCACCCTTACAAACCAGATACTCATCCAGCCATTGACGCGCAATTCTCTTCAATTGACCAAATAAGTGAAGTTGCGGATCGCCATTTCCATCACGCCACTTTGTATTAACTAAATGCGAAGTCAATTCGTAAACAACTTGCGATGGTCGAACATCTTGCGTGTGCTGCAGAGTTAAATTAACACCAGCTCCAATGATGCCAGAATTCGTTGTTGTGGTGGCACCAACAAGTTGTGGCGTTAGCTCCATATAAGAGTCATCACTGAAAGTCGCTGTTAAACGTTCTTCAGGCAACTCAGTACGATAGCCAAGTACGCGAGGGAATCTAATTTCCAATGTATCACGATCAGGCCTAACTGCCTTGACATGAATTGTTTCACGAGGAGGTTGCGGTGGGGCTACGACAGGCTTGGAAGCAAAGTCAAACGGAATACCTAGTACATCGGCATATTCCACATTAAAAAGGCCTTCTTCGTTCAGGTCATAAGACTGTCTACGCAGAGCACGGCCAATCACTTGTTCACAGAGAAGCTGTGTTCCGAAAGCACGAACTCCAAGAACATGCGTAACTGTATTTGTATCCCAACCTTCAGTCAGCATGGAAACAGAAACAACGCAACGAATCGAGTCACCTAAGCGTCCATACTTACCTACTGTATTCATCACTTCACGCAGTAGATCTTGGTCAGTAATATTCTGACCCGCTTGGGCATCTCGTGAACGCTCAATAATTTCACGTCGAAAACGTTCTATCTCAGGCCCAGCCATTGCTCGAAATTTTTCATCTAAAGCATCACCTGACTCAAGCTGTTCACTATCAATGAGAAGGGTTCTGGGTCGTCCTAGCTCATTGCCGTGCTCGTCTTGATTTCTAAACAAAGGAAGTCGTCCTGCAAATGGTGTTTCGCTGCCATCTGGATTAATTTTGTTAAAGCCAGAGATATAGTCATAAACGAGCTTCGAAGTAGAAGTGTTGTTACAAACCACAATAAAACATGGTGGGACTTTTATGCCAGCTTCATCCCATAGTTCAAAAGTTTTTTCATAGTGACCGTACAAAGCCTGCAATGCAGTTTGAAGTTGTACAGGCAAGTCCATTGGGTCAAGTTCATCTCCCTTGCCACGACCCTTTTTCGGCATCTTCTTGCCAATGTGATCCCAAAGGTTGCGGTACATCGGCATTTCGCCAGTGGTAATGTTGTCAGCCACTGGAACTCGAGGCAATTTAACGATGCCACACTCAATTGCATCCATCAAGGAAAAGTCGCTCATAGTCCATGGGAATAATGTGCCCTCTGCATAACCAGATCCTCTAAGAAAAAATGGAGTTGCAGACAAGTCAACTACACGAGCGACTTTTAGCTTGCGATTAACAGCTTCCAACCCAGATATCCAAAGTCGAGCAGCTTGATTGTTTTCTTCAGCCTCTTTCTTATCATCACCCTTAAGATCGTCATCTATCTCGCCGGGTTTTTCACGGTAGCAGTGATGAGCTTCATCATTTATCACCATAACATTATTCAAACCCATCAGGTCAGGCATCACGCGTTGAATCATCTGACCTTCAGTCTCAAGAGTGTTTAGCTTGTCGCCCCCTCTTCCCTCCAATAGCATTCTGCCTCCCTTTGAGAGTTCGATTCTTTCGCGCATTTTGAAAGAGTGATAGTTGGTAATGACAATCTTGGCGCGATTCAAGTCCTCCATCATGTCATTGGGTACAAGCTCTCTGCTTGTGTAATAGCTATCAGGGTCATTAGGTTGAAGAACACGAAGCCTGTCACGAATTGTTAGTCCAGGTGCTACGAGTAAAAATCCGTGTGTAAATTTTTTACTAGTTGGACGCCGCGCAGAATTTATAGATTGCCAAGCGATGATCATTGCCATGACTGTTGTTTTACCAGCACCAGTAGCTAGTTTTAATGCCAGACGCATCAATTCTGGATTAGCATCATTATTGGCATTAGCTAAATGATCGATGAAGTTTTGCCCAATCTTTCCCATTTGCGGAGCAACTTCGCTTAGCCATATGATCGTTTCGACCGCTTCAACCTGACAGAAGAAGGGGCGTACCCCACTAAATTGATGATGGCGCCAGTGTTGAAGTAATCGTGCAGTTTCTGGAGTAACTTTCCAACTTGCAGGATCTTTCATCAAACGCCATTTATTTACTTCTTCACGCACTGCATTGATGATGGCTGTGTGGTCATATCGTTGCTCTTGTGTTGATAGACCAAGTCCCTCATCAAAGACTAACGCGTCCTGCTTAGCCCCACCTTTTTGCTTACGCGGTTTCGGAATAGGCGTAATGAACTCAGCTCTTCTTCGTGATTCAGCAATTTTCTGTGTAGGCTGTCCATACGGATCAAGCTCCCAATGACGAATCGGAATTTCGTAAGGGGAATTAACAATCGGTTTTTCGAAAAAAAGATCTGACATAAATCCTACTTTGATAAAACAGAAAATCCAGGAACCAACGCTGCACTCTCAACGCCATACAGAGTCTGCGGATTTTTTAGATACAAATGATGCGATCGGGGATCAAGCACATTATCAGGCGTGCAATCTACCGCCCACCTTCTCAATGCGTAGCCCACCAGTGGCGCTCGCATGTCCAGTACAAGCATCCCATCCTTCATCTGATAGTCAGCTTCGATAGCCTCGGGATGTTCGACTCCGGGATGAGGCACCAACTCAAGTCGAACTACCCTCGCCCACTGAACATCCGCTTCAATTCTTTGATTTAATGGAATGTCAATCTCTAATGGCTTTGCTTTGACAATACGTGTGATCGAAAAGTCAGCAAAACGCTCACGTTCACAGTCATAGGCTCGAAGATGCCAACGTTGCCCTGTGTCAGCCAATGCCAATGGTGAAAGTGTCTTTGTAGATGCACCAGATGTCAAAGATAAGTAGTTGACCTTGACTTGCTTTCGTCCAGCTATGGCACGAGTCAGCACAGCCAATTTATCCAAGTCAGGACGAACTAGATCAGAAGCAGCTTCACAGGGAACGGTACGCTGGATCTTGAGATCTAAGCTGTCCCCATAGCCGTCTCGGAACCATGCCAACACTCGATCAGCACTGTGCTCAAAAACTGGGTTGAAACGATCTGTTGGCTCGTAATTTCTTAGAGCCGCGTTGTATATGAGGTTGTTGGGGGCGAGACTTTTGTAGCTGGATAGGTCTCTGGCAGACGCAGCTGGCTTGACTCCGAAGCGGCGCTCGATGTCAGCACGGGTCAAATCGCCACAGAAGTAAGCTTTGACCTCTATATAGAAAAGCCTCTCCCTTTGGGCTTGTGAGAGTCTGTTCAGCAGTTCAGCGGCTTGTTTACTGACCAAAACTGTCCCCAATGTTATTTCGTTACCACTTTAGCATAAGAATCATCTTTAGTTAATCAAAATGATGCACCAATGAGCAATTCAAGCTAACATAGATAGCAAGCATAGCGGTATCTGTTGTTAAATGGGGCAATCATGTCATTTTGGCAAATTTTGGGTCGACTAGCAGTGTCCAGCGAAGGTGAGACTATTCAGCGCGTAAGTGATACCACCAGCGTCAGCAGCGACGGCACCACCTACACCAGCATGGGGTCAACTACCGTGGGATCAGACGGATCCACGTTCACACAGATGGGCAGCTTCAGCACTGATGGCAGCACACGAATGGGCAGCACAGCTACCGGATTAGGAGCTGTGTTTAACAATCCAGATGATTGGCCAAACTCTAAAGCCGATAAATTTGGCATGGATGATGACAATTGGTGATCGCTTGTGCATTTGAAAAACTTGCGTACAATCAGGTCAACATTAAGAAAAGGGCCGACGCCCTTACCAACCTGCCCCCGGGCAAGGTGGATCGCGAAAGCGGATGTGGCTCAAATCAGAGCAACCAACCGGGAGATGCGTCGGCCCTCCACACTCTGGAGGGTTTTTTTATGTGTGAATCGAAAATAGCTTTAGAAAAGATCAGGGCATATAGAGCTACTGATTACCGCCTTGGTCATACCGATAAAGATATTGTTCTGGCAGTAGGGCTGCGCTCTTGTCATCTGGCTCAGTTGTTTGCAACTAAAGGCGTTAACTGCGGCACATTTTTGACTGCCTATAACCCTCGCGGTTCTCAACAAACCGATTCTCAGAACGAGCTTGCTCATGCCAAGCTAGCTGCCAAACTCAAAATCCATAACGTGGAAGCTATTGAAGGGTCTGGTAGCGAAGAAGGTACTGACTGGCCGTCCGAAAAAAGTTACTTCGCACTAGGCTTAAAGCGAGACGAATCAATTGAAATAGGAAAGCATTTCGACCAAGATGCCATTGTCTGGGTATGCGAAAACGCAGTTCCGGAATTGATTCTTTTACGTTGATTTCTTGGTCTGGCCGACCCAAATGGCTGGGGGGATTTGATCTAGATTGCCGCCCCCGACACATCGTTAAAGCGGCTAAAAAGGAGTTAGTCATGTCAGAAGTAATTACTTCGAAAACCGCCACAAACATCTGCATTGAGTGCGTTGTGTCGGCATCTGATAGTTATATTGAGACTTTGAGCATCCAAGACATCGACTTGCAGCCCGGGCTGCTGGAGTTGGTGATCAGGACTCAGTTGTTGAGCGCTAAAAACCCGGCGGAAAAGCGGGTGAAGTCCAGGACATGCATTGAGCGGTCCAGATTGATTGAGCTTCAACAAGGTATTGGTCAGTTCTTGCAAGCAACAGAGAGATCGTCTGGTGAGCCATTGAAAAGGTAAATTAACGGCAAGGTTTTAGTTAACCGGGGTAAGTGCAAGCATGTGCGTGAAGTGCGCAAGACGGCCTTGGCAGATTAATCGATACCAAAAGGAAAACTTATGTTTTGGAACAAAAAGTCGGATCCTAACCCCTTGGGCGTGGCACTGGGTGACTTGAAAATGATGCTCGAACCCACGTCGATAAAGGCAAATATTGAAGGCAATGCCCTCATTGCTCAGCATGAGAATTACAAAATTAGGGTTGAAGTCGTTACCGCAGAAAACCGAGAGTCTGAGAACGGCCCGATTAAAGCAGTGGTTCGCTTGTTGACCGAATTGCCTGCACCCGTTTTGGCACTGTTCAAAGGAAACCATTCTGACGCTATCGCAGCCTTTAACTCATTTGCCGCACTAGGGGCACTTACTTACGACAATGGGAAAGTATTCATTGGCTCGAGGTTGACTATTTACGAAGAAGAAGATTCTTGGCGTACTTTGCATCTGCCTTTGCTCATGTTCACTGTAATTTGCGGCAGCGAGGCAATACTTGGTGGTGTCCGCCGTACTTTCAGCGAAGAACCACCTAGGGGCGGTGAATCAAAATGGGACGAGGACGACTTTGAGGCCATTGAGGGATATTTGTCTCGGTTGTGCGTATGTACCACGGGCGGGAGAGGATTAACCGCTGAATTTGGTCTGGCAGAAGGTGCGACAAGTGCAATCGCTGGAGATCACAAAACTGCACTATTTCAAATGTCAGCGGAGGATCCCCATCCAGAACTTGGCGGTGGCTTATTTACTGTTCTACAAATGCCGCACCGCGTCGAAGAGGAAAACAGACTTAAAACTATTTGTATGCAACTCAACAAAATGGAAATGGCTGCCCACGATCTTCCTCCGCACTTTGGCGCATGGTGCCCCGGTAAGCTGGGAAATAACATTGCTTATGTAAGCTTTTATCCAAATGCGTTGTACTCTGCAACTGGCATTGGAATTAACGTTGCTTTCTGGGCTCTTAACCGAGCGCAGTGGGCTAATGCGATGTTGGCATCATTGGGCGTTCGCTCTTGAAGGTGGTATTGAATGCTAGATATAGAAACAGCCCTACGAGCATATGCATCAATGATGAATGCCTTAGATTCTTCTAAATTGGAACCACTGTTATCAGACGATTTTCATTACGCGTCACAAATGGTTCTTGCTGAGATTGTGTCTAAGCAGGAATATTTGAACTACATCAACCCTAAGTTAGAAGTCGTCAGAGCTTCTGGCACGAAGGTGTGGGCTGAGATGGCAATGTTGACGGATAGTTTTCCTGGCCCGTCCGTTGTACTTGCGCAAGGGGAAAAAGAAAACTTAGTTGCCCTTGTCTTAGCAAAGGTAAAGGATGACCAAATTGAACGAATTGACATGTGCATTGTGCCCACCCCACAGTCTGCAAAACGCAGTGGTGAATACCCAGTTTGAAGTTGATAGGAAAAATATGATTACAGAACGATTCTCTCAAGCTCTAGCGGTTGCTATCGAAGCCCATGATGGGCAACAAAGAAAAGGTACAACTATTCCGTATATCTCTCATCCAATCGGCGTGGCATCTATAGCGCTGGAATATGGAGCCAATGAGGACCAAGCAATTGCGGCACTGTTGCACGACGTACTCGAGGATGCAGAACCTCAGAAACGCCCATATTTCGAAGATGTCATCAAAAGCCAATTTGGTTCACGGGTGTTTGAAATAGTTCTGGGATGCACTGACGGCGTGCCAGATGCAAGTGGTGAAAAGCAAGGTTGGGAAGAGAGAAAAATTGCCTACCTTGAACATTTAAGAGTAGCAAGTGAAGATGTCATCTTAGTCTCAGGATCAGACAAACTTCATAACGCACGCGCTATTTTGAATGACTTCAAGAGCATTGGATTGGCGGTCTTTGAGAGATTCAAAGCTGGGCAAGACGGAACAGTCTGGTATTACCAAAGCTTAGCCAAAATTTTCAATGATAGAAATGCACCAATGGCATCGGCGTTGCAATCCGTAATAGATCAATTCCCACCAGTGAAACAGAGAATGTGCGGGACTTTTTTATTAAGAAAAGGTATTGATGCAATGTCTGACTCAGCTAAAGAAGAGTTCATTGATGACCTAAAAAAACGAGGCCTGCCTCATGTTTTTTAAATAAGTGAAAACTTAAGGCGAGCTATGCACAATATTGAATATTACGATGACTCTTGGGACTCAAGTTGCTTCTTTGTTTGCATTGACAAGTATTACATTTTCGCCGCCGATAGAAAATCAAAATCTCCAAAATGGGAGTTTATTGATCCAAGGGGTATTAGATGGGATGCTGTCCATCAGCGCATTTATAGAAATGGCCGTGCTGACAAAGTATCGAAAGAAGATCTGCCAGCAAACTTTCCGCCGCCGCCTGATTCCATTCCGCCCGAAGCGATCAACTTACCACCATTGCCAAAAGAAGCGCCACTTTTAGCAGAAACCTACCCTGCAGTCACAAAATATTTAGGTACTTTTCAAAACCATTCAGTCGAAATTTATGTGGTTCTCTTTGAAGATTTGTACGAGTCCGAACTCGGAGACGGAAAGTTCCACTACCCAGATTGCATATTCTTAGATGAAGCGACTGCAGAGGCATATTGCAATAAAAGCAAAACTGAAAATGATGCTTACCATCTCAGAAAATGCAGGATCAAGGTTCATGGTCTCGCCATTTTGTGCGAACTTTCCCTGCAATCATTTGATCATGTCACTGACCGGCAAGTATTGAAATTGCTGACTGAGAAGTTAAGTCAATTGTCAACATGAATTTATCCCCCAGAACTTTTGCGATATTTTTATAAGGAATTGAGATGTCTAAATCAATAGGAGACATGCAGGCAGAACTTCCAAGAATAATAAAATTGGCTAAGTACTCCCCGGTTCGAAATGGAATTGGACTTGCTGAGTTGAACCCTGCACACATTCGTGGAGTCGCTGATTTGCCAGACTACTTGATCCTAGGTAGCTTAGATGTAAGCCAATGTGAATTTTCAGAAAAAGGTTGGCGCGCTAAGTGGCAAGGAATAGAAAGTGACACCTTCTTTGAGATCAACTATTTTGCCAACAAAGAGCGATACGAAATTCGCCAGCAATGGCGCGGTGTTGACGGTGGATTAAGCAGTTATCCTTCTAGAGTTCCATTAAACAAACTTATTCCACAATCCCTTTACATGACATTTCCGAAGGGATGGGATCAAGAAGCGAAGAATTCGCTTGAGGACACTTATCAAGTTAAGTATCAAGAAGAAGTCGAAGGACTTTATAACGTCTGTTTCCTGCCCGATGGTGCGTTTCGCACCATAGCCTTCCCTGTAAGTGTTAAAGGTTTGAGGGGCGTGCGCGAATGGCTTGAAGATATCGCGGAGAACGACGATCTAGCGTATCCATTTTCCGCAGAAGCTAAATTGATTTTCCAGGCGGTTAATTACATTGAAGGCAAGGCCCCGGAGTGGACCCAAAATGAATCTGTTTTATTTGGCCACTCTGTTACCGATACAGGGTTGCTTCCACAGGCATTCCCAGTCAGGGAGGGCGCAAGTAATGGTTCGGCAGCCTGGACGCTAAGAAGAGAGCTTTACTATGTTTTTATTGGACTACCTTTTGCAGGCTTGAGTCATTTTCTTGAATTACTTTCTTCGCCTAAAGGCCCAGTTCGAAGTCAAACCGATGGTGTACTCCGAGGTGAACTTCAGCCAATAATCATGCCAGCTGCTTTTGAGTTGCAGGTCGAAAGTTTCGCTACAACAGACAAAGACAAAACGACCAGAACCTCACTCTTCTTTGATAAGTCAGATAAGGCCCAAAGCGTTGAGGCTGTCAAAACGTCTGAAATATCGGCGGATGATGATTTGAATGCGGCTGAGCGTATAAGTTCAGCTGTGGTCTCCACTTTCGAAAAGCTGTTGAACGATCAATGATTGAGCTACCGAAACAAAAAAAGGACTCATTATGTTTGAGATAGCCGACAAAATTAAAGACAACATAAAAGATGAAGCTTGGCCTTACTTGGTGCTCCTTAATAAAAGAACAAGTTGGAATGATGAATCAAAACAACATCTAGAAGAACTCAAAATTTTTCTGAAAAATAAAAACTACATATCTTTTGTAGGACATCCAAAAAGGTATCACTTGACTCAAATTGGAGATTCATGCCTATACGATGTACCAACCTATAGAAAAGGCGCATTAACCGAATTTAGAGGCAAACGCATAAGAGTTGTCTGCGTGAGTTCCGGTCGTTATGACCGATTGCTAATGGCAGGGGCTGTTGGATCAACTCCAAAAAGTAAAATCAAAATAAAAGAAAAAGTCAGCTATGTGTTCCCTGAAATAGGAGATCACAAGATCGCCTACCTTGGCCGAAGGTATATGGTGATTGAATCGAAAGGTAAAGCTAACATAGAACTTTACCAAGGTTCATTTGATTCGATTGATTTGAAGTCCTGTGACCTAATCCTGTTAGACGGAAAAGAATGCTGCCCTATTGCCACATTCAAGTTCGAAGCCGATGATAAATTGATTGGCAAATTAGTAGGTTGGTCATTTCCTGAAACATTCTCAGATTTGCGTACAGCTGTTCAAAAAATGGCCAAGCAAAATGAACGATTTCGTGCAGCTGTATTGAATTAGACAGCAACGTATTTATATTTGAACTTAATTTGAAAAATTTAAAAAGATTGGATCAAAAAATGAAATGGATGATTCCTATAAATAATTTGGATGCAATTCAACTTCGAATTCTTGATGAAATTGTGGAAAATAGTGAAGTGACTCACTGGGTATCAGGATACGCTGGAAGTGGGAAAACAATCGTAATCGCTCATGCAATTGAACGAATAGTAAGAAAATCAAGAAGCAGCAAGATTTGCTTTCTTACTTACACACATGCGCTAAAAGATTTAGTTCATTCAGGACTAAGTGACACAGCGAAAACAAAGGTAGTGATTCAAACAATAGATGCATTTTCTGCAACTAGGGATAAATTCGATTTTATTTTAGTTGATGAAATACAAGATATAAAAGAAGCAGATATTCAACGAGTATTCAATCGAGCAAAATATGTTATCGCCGCGGGAGACCCAGAACAATCAATATACCTTGGAAGAGTAGATCCAAACGAATTAAAAAGATTGCTAGGTGGGGCTAAGAAACATACGTTGAAACATATCAATGGACTTTCACTTAAAACATTCCAGATGGCAACTGAAATACTCCCAACAGCGAAATACATCGCTGGGGCGAACGTACACGGATTGGGAGAAAATGCGAAAGTCATTAAAGAAACAAATAAAAAAACGGAATTTTTAAAAGTCTACAAAGAAGCAACCAGAATTTCTGCAGTTGAACAACCATGTGCAATTTTGTTTCCTATGCATGGGCAAATTTATGAATTTGCAAAAATTATTGCCAATGACAATGGCTGGGGAATTCCACCAGAAAAAGTTGAGCGAGGAAGAATAACAGACTACACAGATTTTAATAACTTCTTTGAACTTCACGAGTCCCCGCTCAGATTTCTCGGAAGTAATAACGGCTCCCTACCAGAAAGTGATGATTCAAAAATAATATATCTAATGACGTATCACAGCGCCAAGGGATTGCACTTTAACAATGTATTTCTTCCAGATTTGACTTCTGAAATTAACTTAGATGCTAAATGGGCGCATTTTAGTAAAGAGGAACATGAACGGCGACATTTTTTTGTTGCTTTAACAAGATGCATTGAAAATCTATATCTTTCTTACCACGGACAACCTCATTATTTATTTGAAGAATTGCCGAAAGAATGCTTACAAGACTTCACACCTCCTCGAACTAGTTTATTTAATAAAACAAAGAATTAAAAAATGAATTTATTCTTATGCCTCACACTAGCAGAATGGAAAAATCTTTGCTCGAAAGGAAGGATTAGTGCACAAACATCAAGAATTTTCGAAATTCAAAACTTTGATGATAATTTTTTAGTTGATGATTTTTTTAACTCAATTCCAGAGCGTCATGCTATTGGAGCCTCCGTTGATTACATAGTGGCAGAAATATTTAAAAATGAAAAAGAATTTGATGTAGTGGGCGAAAATCAAAAAACAACTCAAGTAATCAAACTTGCAGACGTGATTTCGTTTTTCCCTTTACAAGATCAAGACGAATGGAATTTTTCAGGAGATGCAGAAAAAATAGATATAAAAATATCAAAATCTAGACTTGAAAATCAATGGATAACATGGACTAAAAATCAGCTTAAAAAAGAAGCTATAAAAAATGGTTTACTACTTCAAGAACTCATTGATCTAGAATCAAACGAAGATCAAACTCTTGACAACCTTTCGTATAGTCAAATTTGTGATTTACTAAAAGGTGATATAGATGTAACAGTCGATCCTACCGAATTGACTGAGAAAATTATTCGTAGTTTTAAAGAATTTTTTAATGTATCTCAAGAAGATTTTGATAAAAATTCATTCTGGATCAGCAATGTAATTGCATATATAAACACTAATTCCACTGTAGATTTTTTTGAAAAAAATCCTGAATCTGCATTAATAGCACTTGATCTACATGAAAGATATTTTCTACAAGATTTTTCTTTAAAAATCAAAGAAGAAGTTATCTTGATTTCATATCTAGAAACATTAAAAAACGAAGCATTGTTCTTTAATAAATTTTGGTCACCTTTAACTATCGTACTATTCACTCGATTAAAGCGACGAATTGAGTTTGCGAAGCCGAAACCAGAAGAAATTATTGAAAATTTACTTTTTATCAAAGATATGGTCGGAAAAAATTCAGCGCAATTACTGACTTTTATGGTGGGTGTTTTACTAGGTTCAAACAAAGTACATTCGATTGAAAGAATTATCCAGCCCCAAAAATTTTCAGTAGCCTTAGACAGTAATTTAAAAGCTGACCAATGACTCGCATAGCTGGATATGAGTTAATTGCCAGTCCGTGCTGCCGAACAATTTACGCGAAGGCACGATTCTCATCAGTCAACTTTAGCTCAAGTGCCTTCTGGACAGACGGCAAAAGAGAAAACTCATTAATGCCCAACGATGGAGGTTTGAGAAAGTGTAAATGTGGAAAGTACTTCCTCTTGAGCGACTGCACAACTACTGGATTAGACGCTGGTGAAAATCCAAATTTCCCTCAATATGTATATGAGTCTGAATTGCCCTACGCCATTCAAACAGCAAGTTCAGGGAGCGTTGAACTAGCTGCCCGCCGAACTTATTGGATGTATCTAAACGATTCATACCGTGAAAAATATAAATCGCATCGAGAAGCAGAGGATGCCCAAACTGAGTTGATGTGGGCCTCGGAGTGGAATAAGGAAAACCCAGATAAAAGATCCGTTACAAGAAAATTTTTTGACATCCTTCTTCGAAGGAAATCGCCGAGTGAACCGCCTGCGAAGGATAAGCCTTTTACATTTCCAGATTTTGAACCAACAGAAATTCAAACTGAAAATATGTTGCGACTAGTAGAGTTGGTAACTTCACACCCTGAAAAATACAGCACAGATTATCCAGTCGAACTTGCAGAACTCTTTAGGGAACTCGGCAAATTCAATGAATCCATATCCCTATTGCAAAACATTAGTTCGGAAAATCAGGATGAGTTGACAGGTCTTATTCTCAAAATGGCTAGCGAAAAACACACTGCACCAATCAGGTACAGATATTAAAAATCGGAACGCCAATGAATCCTAAAGAAATAAAAATCGATAGCAAAGTATGGTGGGTTAAGCCAATAGAAATGCTTTGTCACAACTGGGCGTTGATAGAAGAAAATTCAAAAAATAAATTTACTATATATTTTTTTCATGATCGGGGTACAACTAAAGGCGGCGGAAAACTCTCTAACCCTTTCAAACATTTAAGACAAGAAAGTGGATACATAGCAATTATCGATTCACTTACATTTAAATCTAAAAGAGAGTGCGAAATAGCTCTAAAGCGAAACGATTATGAGTTGTTATCCAAATTACCAGGCCCTTGGGTCGGAGAGCAGCCTGAAGGAATATTTTTTGACGCTCGCAAATACGAGCAAGGCATCTACAGCAATGTTGGATACTGGAAAAATTGAAATCTATCATGACTAATGAATCTGAAAAAAAACTTCTTAAACTCATCAAGTACGAAGTTTTTTCAAATGAAATAACAGATGCAATAAATGATGTGCTTGAGACCGTCAGCTTACAACGCAAGCAGCAAATTCAGCCTTCACCTTTTCAACGTCCTAAATCTTTTAAGCGTTGGTCTAAAGAGGAGGAAATTAAATTAGTTGAAAGTTTTCTTGCGGGTATAACTTTGGACAAAATCGCAATGGAGCACGAAAGAAGTTGCAATGCTATTTTTCAGAGATTACTCCTGACAGGAATAATTTCATTGAGTGAAACTATTAACTTCAATAAACCTCATGTACCAATAAGTGAAGTAGCCAAGACTCCACCAAAAATTAAAGAAACATTGCCTGGAAGAATTTGCATTACCTGTGGCGAAAGAATTAATCCCTTACGACTCTCTAAAGAGCCCAACGCTTACAGGTGTGTTCCATGTCAAGCGGATTTCGAAAAAAGTACAGGCCTTAGCATGCACAGAACTTTTTCTTAACCTTTGCTTTAGGCATTTCCACTAAGCGCATCACGCGCGCATGAAGTCCCATAGAGTTTAGTAATTCAATCTCATCAAGTTGATCTTGAGAGATCTTTTCTCCTGGTTTTTTAACCTCCACAAACCTTGCAATCGAAGGTTTTCCACTTTGAATATTTGTTGCAAATAAAAACAAGTCTGGTACTCCGGAACGACCTTCGTGTTCTTTAGATAAATGTTTATCGATCAAAATTTTGAGTCGATCTGGGCCGCAAATATTGAAGAGTGCAAATAGGATGTTGCTCGCGGGAAGATCAAAATGAAACAGCTTCTTTAATAAAGGGCCTTTAGTTCTTTTTAAGTCTTCAATTTCTGCCTTCGACAACTTACAAATTTTTAAAGTATTTTTTCCGTATACTGCTGCGACTGCTCGCCATAAAGTAGAACTTAATTTATCGCCAGAAAATTGGTGATTTGGAAATCGTCTCTGCCTCCAGCGAGTTAACACAACTCTTTCAGGTACGCCCATATCACTACCGCTACCCTTTGGATCAATTAGATACTTAACTTTATTTCTGACTGAAGTACGGCCATAAACATTAGGGCTAATTCGAAGAGAAGGTTTTTTTTCAATATCTGACATCTGTAATTACCTTCTGATTTCTGTTTAAGTGATTTTATAGTGGACTCTCAAACTTCAGCACCTAAGCAAAGTTGACATAACTTCTTCAAGTTTTTGGCAACCGGTTTAGCGGTAAATACGTCCTGCCGCTTTTGTCCTTTTTCTGTATCGCACTTAAGAACCGCGCTTAATGAGTAATTGGGTAACGAACCTACACCCCAATAAGCCCCCAATAAACCGCCCACAATGCAGGCATTGGTGTCCGTGTCGCCCCCTTCTAGCAAGGTGCGGTAGATGGCATCTTCAAACCTGCTCTCCTGAGCAAGGTAATAGAAAGCATAGGTAAACGCATAGCGAACAAACCCTGCCTGCGGAAAAGCTGCTGGCAATCGGCCATGCATTGCATCGTCTAACCATTCAGACACTTCCATTGCACCAGGGTTTGCAGCCTGGGCTTCATGGCTCAAGTAGTCTGCAGCCGCCTGAATGGCGCCTTCTACCCTGTTGGGCTGGTCGGCATGCAATATCAAGTGGCGCAAGGCCAGCACATAGGCGGTGGTAGCGCTAATGCAAGTGGCGTTGGGGTGCGTCATGGCGGCATCGGCGGCAACCATTTCTATTGCCTCCTCTACCGAGCAACCACATGCGGCTATGCCCAAGGGTGTAGCCCGCATCAGGCTGCCGTTGGCTTTGCTGTCTGCGTTGTTGTTGGCGGCTTGCGCTTGCACCAATGCGGCCAAGCCTTTGGCTTCTTGCCTTCTATCGCGGTTCACCCTTAAGGCGCTGCGAGTGGCAATGCCAATGTCAAAGGGTGCCGAGCCTTCCCATTGGCAATAAGCCTGCGCCACCAGGTCGGCCCTGTAGGCGCCTTGGGTGTTGCACAGGGTTTGAAGCAACGTAACTGTCATCTCGCCATCGTCGGTAAATTGACCTGGGGCTAAGCCAAAGACGCCGCCGCCTGGCATCCATGCCAATGCGTTCCTTGCTTCTTTGGGTGTGGGTGGACGGCCCATGAACTCCAGAACGCCGCCGGCAGCGTCGCCAATGAGTGCACCCAGTACTGCGCCTTTGGCTGCGTCGTATTGTCGGTTGGCGCCGGGCTTAACGGGGTCTGAGGGCCAGGCTAAACCTAGTGAGGTCATGTCGTAGATGTATTTGTCGAAGAGAACGTCGAACCTTCCGAACTCATTGATGTGCATTGTTTTTTGGGAATCGACTTTGCGCTCTTCGTAGTCATTTTCTGAGGCGTACCAATCCATTGTGACGGTTTGAGCCTCTGGGTCTACTTCTAGGCACAGGCCGTATTGGTAGCCATGTGGGTTTACGCCTGTGGTAAAGCGCATGTGCTCTCCTACTACGGCCCAAAGGGTTCTGTCGGATGCGCCATAGCCTGCATGGGGATTGACACACATAGCAAGCTGGCCAAACATTGTGGTGAGTTCACCTTTGAAGGGTGGGTTGTCGTCGAAGTCAAACTCTGTGTAACTGCGAAGTTGTGCGTTAGGTGGCGTAGTTTTCATGGCTGGGCCTTTCTGTGTTGTCTAAAGCGGCAAGCTCAAGCGCTTGTCCTTTTTCAGCAAACCACGAAAATTGTAGGGCTGTCAAATTGTTGGGTTTGGTTAGCAGCCATACCGTAGGTATGTAATTCTTGACTAAAAAGTTGGGGGATTTAGTTGGAGTTGGATAAACGTTCATTTAGCTTAGCGCTTAGGCTAGCTCGTCTGATGATCCAGTACTTGAGCTAAGCTGTATGTATGACCACTTTTTCAGAACAAGACTGGACAGAGACAGAAGCGCAGGTCGTACTGCAGAAACTGACTGTGGCAGTCAAGTTACTAGAAAGTGTGTGCAGCATTAAAGACGCCGTCAAAAAGCTTAAAAATCACCCTATTCACAACTACACCCTGTTTTTGTCTGACCTGATGTGGGACGACGTCCAATCAAAACGTCAATTGGCATATTTGATAGTGGAATTGAAAGAGTACAAAGAAGACTTTAAGCGAAGCAAAAACACTTGGGTCAAACAACGCACCGCCATGGCGGTGGATTTGTTTCAACAGATGATCGATGGTAATTTTGAAATTCCTAAGCAAGCCCTTGAATTGTTGGAAGAGCCTTACACCTTTCCTGAAGTGATTCAGATAGAGATTAAAACCAAGAAGTTCAATCACACTGTGCTAAGCATCACTACTTGCCCTAATTGCAATCACATTTTTCAGGCGAATGAAATTAAGGAGTACGTAGAAGTGGGCTATCGGTGTCCGCAGTGTAGGCAAAGTATTCGGTTAAGTTAAATTGAATTGGGCTTAGATCCATATTTTTAATGAGTAAATCTACCAAATGAAGATATTTTTCCGCTCAATAACTGCGTTTGTAATAGCTCTGTGGTTTATCACGGCTAGCGCTGGCATCTATGTCGACAAGGTCGACCATCCCAAAAAAGTGGTTGTCCTCAAAATTGAGGGCCGCATCAAATACGAAGACGACATTCAGTTTCAAAAAGTATTGGATGAAATAAGAAGTGATGGCTACAAGATCAAGCTTAATAGCGTGGTACTCAACACATCGGGCGGTAGCCCCACAGCAGCCAAAGAAATTGGCAAGATCATTCGCCAAGAAAAGCTCAACACCTATGTGGGCCCTAAACACCGCTGCGGCAGCGCCTGTATCTACATACTGAGCAGTGGCATCATTCGCATGGCCTACGGCGAGGTAACGGTGCACCGCACCACCTACGAAGACGGCTACCCTACCGAGAAGCTAGAGAAGTCCTTAAAGCAAACCGACGTAGACAACGCTAACCATTTGTTTGAAATGGGCATGGCTACCCAACTGGTAGACGCCATACGAGTAACTCCCAACTACACCAACTGGACCCTAGACGAAAAAGAAAAACGCCGCTGGGGCGTACACGGCACCGAGCGCCTGTATGAAGAACTGTGGTTCAGAACCACCGCCAAAGCCAAGTTCTACGACACAGACGTGGTGCGCGACTTCTTCTTCAAACACAACGCAAAGTGCACCAAGATGGCCAAAGAATTCAAGATGACCGTGTTTGATTGTGTGAAGGCCGAGATGTAAAGGACAACAAGTTATGAAAAAAGTTGAAACCACCCTTCGGAACATTGAATGCAAATTTGAATTCAAATGCGATAAGCAATGGGATGAATTAGAAACTCAGATTGCAACAAACATTAAGTTCTGCAAGCAATGCCAAACGGACGTTTATCTTTGCAAAACACAAGAGGAACTAGACCTTGCACGCTCATTGGGTCGGTGTATTTCGATTGAAAGAGTTGAAATACGCATGTTTACGACTGGGGTTCCAGCTCCATTAACAAATCCTTCAATAGAACAGCTTCTTAAAGAAGCTGATGTGCTTTATGCATCCAGAAAAAAGCGTGCTAAACCCAATGAATTTGACGGATAGTCATATTCAAAGGGGGAAGATCACAATTTTTTTGGACTGGCTGACTCTGCGAGTTCTTTGTAATTTAGCACCAATAAGTTGAAACTCAATTTAATAAAGTCTTATGACCCGAGTATCTGGAAGAAAATTAATCGCAAGTCCCTGCTGCCATACGCTTTACGCTATGACCAGCTACATGTCCGTTAATTACAGCTCATTTGCCTTCTGGACTGATGGAAAAAGAGATGGCTCATTAATGCCAAACGACAGTGGCTTAAGAAAATGTCAATGTGGAAATTATTTTCTTCAGAGTGAAGCCGTGAAGCTTGAAATACCAGCTAGCGATAACCGAGAGTTCGCACCCCATGTAAATACCTCTGATTTAAAACACGCAATTACTACTGCAACCTCCGAAAAAGTTGAGCTAGCAGCGCGAAGAGATTACTGGATGCATTTAAACGACTCATACAGAGAAAAATACTGCACCCACCGAGACGCAGAGGATGCTCAAACAGATGCCAATTGGGAAAATGAATGGAGACGAGCAAATCCTGATGATCGCTCAATCTTCAAAAAGCTAATCAACAAATTGCGAAGGATCAAACCCCAGAGACCACCCATAAACCCAAATAGACCCTTTACCTTTCCAGCTTTTCAACCCACAACAGAGCAAGCTGAAAATATGGAAAAACTCATTGAATTATTGCTGAATTCAACCGAAAGGCTGCATTTGGAATATCCCATTGAGTTAGCTGAGCTCTACAGAGAGCTTGGAAAATTTGACACAGCCATCAAGCTAATCAATGGGATCAAAGACGAGGATCAGGAAAGCTTCAGTCGATTGCTACTGGAATTGTCAATCGAAAAAACCACAGCACCCATCCGTTACCGTGGCTGAAAAAATAGGAAAAAAATGATTGGACTCGTTATAGGAATATATGTGACATTAGGTTTATTCCTTGCCACATTAGGACCCGCTGGTAGAAGCATTCGGCGAGAAGTTGAAAAAACACGAGGTACAGAATTTACAAATGCCATCATGCAACGCGAGGCGCCTTCAGAAAAAAAACTACTCTTTTTCAAATTAACATTAATTTTAGGTTTTTCACTTCTATGGCCGTTCCTAATCTGGGGGGCATTGAAGGAAAATAAGCACTATGAAGTTCAACCTGTAAGTGATGACTTTGAACATAAAGGCCTGAAGTTTCAATATATGGGCGGACACGGCAAGCTAAGTTGTAACGATTGTGATTTCCAGCAACCGCAAACATCCTTCATACATGGCATTAGCACAAGCAGAAGCGGCTATCAATGCCAAGCGTGTGGCAAATTGACATCTAATACGCGTACTCAAAACGACACACAAGCAACCAATCGCGCAGCACTGGTGTGTGAGTGCGGCGGAAAACTAGAAAGAGACCAAGTGCTGTTCTGCCCAGATTGCAAATCGATCAACCTGTCTTATTCAATGGAATACATCACTTAGGTTCGCTGATTAGTCAATGGGGTCAGATCAACATTGTTTTGGCACTCCCTAAAGCCTGCCCCGCCCTAGGAGCCTAGAAAGCTTAACAAATAAACTTTTTTGCAAAATTATTTAATTTTCCGATGAGTAAACCTTGGAAAAAAACCCTCGCAAGCATTCGCGACCAAGCCCTGCCCTTTCCTTACCAACCCGCTGACCGTATGCCCCATGGCGATGTGCTTGGCAGTTTGTTCTTTGGGCGTGTCACCAAATCGTGTCGTTGCCTTGGGGTTTAGGCGCATCTGTTCACCAATTCGCCACAGCTTGGTACTTGGGGCACTGTGCTTGATGGTGTCATGTGCCTCGAGCACATCTAAATGCAGCTTTATGGCATCGGGCGTGATCCGGCTTTTGTAAATTGACCACGCCTTGGGTGCTGAGGAAAGCATGCCACTTTGACCTTGAAGCAGGCGCAGTTGATAGACCATAAAACTGATCTCGTCACCAACCAATTCAGCAGGAGTTTCATCATCGGCATCCAAAGTGATGCGGCAACTGTCCTTTTTTCGCTGCGCTACGACCAAGCGCACTTTAAATGTGGCCATGCTGCGACCAAAGTTTTCGCAGCCACGTTCGCACCACCACTCTTGCAATGTGCAGTCTTCCACACTTCCAAAAAGCTGAAAGGTGTTGGAAGCGCCCTGCGACCCAAACAATCCTGTTCGGCAGTTGTGGGTGTATTGCTTGGACAGCTGCAAACATCGAAACCAAGCTTCCAAGTAGCTGCCGCACAGGCAGGGCTCACTTTCTACACCTTGAACTTCAGCAGCTGCGACGCCGCTATCAGAGATCGATTTCATCAATTGCTGGCCACTACTAGCAGCTTTTTGAGTCGTCAACATCATTTTTTCGTCCCCCACGAAAAAAGTATCTAACTCCGCTGCCAGAAATCTAACCTGTGCTTGTCGAGTCAATCCTGGCCGACGGAACCCTTAGTTAAATTTTTATCAGGAGTTTTTATGAACTTGGAAACTGCAGTTTCAAACCCACTAGCCCTTAATGGGAATTCGGTACCTGCCCCACCCGTTGATGAGTTGGCTTTTGGCTTGCTTATGAACCGTACATTAGGCGGATCGGATAGCCGCCGCCCCAGCGACAAGAGCGCCAATGACGTTCAGGTAGACATGGTTTTGGGCCAAGCCTCAAACCTTGCAAAGATGAACGATCAGTACGTAGAAACCTACGTTATTCGTGGTACCAAAGAGCTTTACGCCCTACTCGGTGCAATTTACAGCTACGCCCTGCAGATCAACGAGTCGCCACTGCGTGATCACATCCTGCAGCGCATGCGCGAGCGCTTGGATTCTGACCATGAGATCAAGACTCAAGCCAATACGCCTTGGGTGACTACCGTATTGCGCTTTATCTTGCCAACGGATCGTCAAACAGCCTATTCGTATTCCAAAGTATTACAAGTGGCTCACGATGAAAATCTTACTGCCCAAGAATTGCCAGGCTACATCAAGGAGCGTGGTGGCATAGGAAAGATCACAGCCACAAAAGACGAAGCTGAAAACGTCAAGAGCATCAAAGAGCACAAGGACGCCAAGGTCCAGATGTTGAAAAAGATCCTATTGGCCAATGCCAAGTCAGCTCAAACCGTTGTGGAAGTGGACAACAAATTCGTACTCAACACTGTGGCTGAAGGCAAAAAAGAAGGCTTGTTTGAATTTGCCGTTTGTGTAAACCCTGGCGGTCAAGAGCGCCGCGTTGTGAGATTTATCAAAGTAAACGAAGCGATGGAAGCCCAGATCTTGGCAATGGTTGCAGAGGCTAGTTTGTCCGATGACTTGGAGGCTATGCAAGGAAAACTAGACGTCCTTCGGGAAAAACTGGGCATCACATCAGGCTGGGGAATGAAGCCAGGCGACAAGGGTTACCAACCAGTTGGAATACCTGCGGTCAATGCTGCAGTGCAACCAGAAGCAATGCTCAACGCTCCTCAGAGCACAACCGTGGGCGGAGTAACGATCCATCAGCCTGCATAACTTAATAAATACGCCCCCTAAAAAACTGGGGGCGTATTAACAATTTAGGAGATAACAATGAGTGAATTTTTAGGCCCACACGGCAAAGCAACAGTTGTTCTGATGAATGCTCATTTCGAAACAGAACTACCTAAACTTAAAGATTTAAAAAAGATACTTCACATACCTGATGGAAGGTACTACAAGAGTAGTGGAAGAAATTATCACGACGTAAACAAAATTCATCGTTTACTAAACGTCCTTTCTGAATTACGCGGCGAGCAAGTTAACAGGTACAAAAATCACAGCTCTGATTATTTGGTCACTGTTGCGGAAGTGCATTCAAATTTATTTATGGCACTCAAATACTCTGCACAAGTTGTTGACGGATTCAACCTTACAGATGCCAGCATGGGAGAGTTAGACAAGCTGCTTGATCGCTACAGCACTATCTGCTCAATGCGAGACGATATCACCAGCATGTGGAGAACACTAGAGCACAACATAGAGATTGCAGAAAAGCATTTAGTAACTGACAAAACAATTCTGAATCCAGATATTCCAGCACTACAAGCAATTCTCCACGGATATGGCGATAGTCACCACGCAGAAGTTATCCAAGAAATTAGAGATTGGTACGAGACTTACAAATGGAAAGTTAAAACACCATCCGAAAATTTAGATTCGGATATTGGTGAAAATTCAAAAACCGAAGTCATGCAATGAGTTTCAATCCCTTCGGACAATCAATGTTTGCAGGGCCTGTCTAAAGATCGTCTAAAAGCCACAGACTCAGCCTTTTTCAGGTTGACTGCCCTACTTCTCCGAAAACACACTATGTAAAACATTGCGAGCGTGAGCCATGGTTAGAGCATATGAACCCGATTCAGCAGAGCGTCACAGGTCTGTACCCATTCAGGACACGATCACACGGATCCCAGGCTACCCAAGGAAACTTGTGATTTTCAAAATTCCTGCGTCTAGTTATTGGTGGGTAAGGTATTACGCAGAGAGCCATATTTTCAAGCGGACGACCAAAACGGAAATTAAACGGGATGCCCTAGAAGCAGCCAAACGTTTTTACGATGACATCACCATCCGCATAAGGGGCGGCAGTTTTGATGGGATTCCTGCAGAAGTTAATGCTGCGGAGGTTGTGACTTTTGCCAAGGCAACCAAAATGCTGATGGAAAGTGAGTTAGCCAAACTTAATCGAAACCAATTGTCTAGGATCAGCTACGACAACATGAAGCTTAGATACGACAAACACATCCTGCCCTTCTTTGGGCTGATGGATGTTTTATCCATCAATTACAAAACACTGGATGAGTTCCTGCAAAAGATTTCCAACCAAGAGCCCAAGCTTAGCGTTTCAACATTGAGTGCATATATGGGCTTAACCCGAAAAGTCTTGCAGCACGCCGCTAGGCACAGTTTTATCGAGCATATTCCAGAGTTTCCAAAGGTTGGCGTTGAGGACAAACCACGCGGGTGGTTCAACGTTGGGGAATACAAGGAAATTACCAAGCAGTCTAAGAAGCTTGCAGGCAAGCGGGTGGAATGGCGGGCACACACTGAGCCAATGGAAGGAAGTTATTTCTGCGCCCCAGGCGAAAAGATCAGCCCTACAGACCGATTGATCAAACGCATTGAGATGACCAAGGATCTTTCTGATCTGATTGTGTTCATGGTGAATAGCTATATCAGGCCAACTGACATTCGGAACATGCAGCACAAGCACGTTGAAGTGATCAAGCGTGAGTGGACTTATTTAAGGCTCAGCCTGCCTCCCAGCAAGGGCCACAGCTTTCCCATCACAACAATGCCATGGGCCGTTAAAGTTTACGAACGTATCCGTCGCCGCCAAGTGCTGGAATTTGGCAGAGACATTCATCCAGAGGACTATGTGTTCATGCCCCACGCTGCTTCTCGTGATAACGCTATGAAACTTCTGGCGCGTCAATTTGAAATCGTCTTGGAAGTTACTGGCTTGAAGCTGAGCACTGCCGGTGAAACACGAACCTTGTATAGCCTGCGGCACAGCAGTATCATGTTTCGCTTGATGTTTGGTCGAGGTGTAGACACATTGACGCTGGCACGAAACGCCAGAACAAGTCCAGAAATGATTGATCGCTTCTATGCTGCCCCACTACAAGGCGAGATGAACGTGGGTGAACTTCAGAGCAAACGCAGGCCACGGCCTTGGGAATACTAGTAATTGTGGTCAGTACCGAGTAAAAATCACCACCCTGATTTGACAAGTACTTCCCATAAATTTTTCGCAGCCCAATTTTTTAGACCTGCAGGACCCATTCGGGCAAAGCATGAGGGCATCAAATCAGCCCTACAGTGCGTTTTTTATCAAGTTCGCTGGGCTGAGTAGCAGGACGCAACTCAAAACAAACGTAGCAATTTTCGGGTGATGCTTGGAATCCAAGGTACCGGTGCCCTGATCTTCACACCCATGGCGATCTTAGTTCAACAAATAACAGACTTTTGCGGGTTGACACCTATACGTTGACCCTAACACCTAGACAAAATGGGCGCATGACACAACAAATTCTGCTCAATCAAATTGAAGCCAATGGGGTCAATTTCTCTTACCTAGAGTGTGGCTCCGGTCCTATCGCTTTGTGCATACACGGCTTTCCAGACTCTGCCCATACTTGGCGATTCTTGATGCCAGAACTGGCCCAAGCAGGCTTTAGGGCCATAGCACCATTTACCCGAGGCTATGCGCCCACGTCGCTTGCGCCCGATGACTGCTACCAAACTGGCGCACGTGCAGCTGATGTCAATGCATTACATGAAGCGCTTGGTGGAGACGAAAACGCAGTCCTAATTGGACACGATTGGGGGGCTTCCACTGCTTATATTGCTGCTGCCAACGCCAATCAGATATGGCGTCGAGTGGTCGCGATGTCTGTACCTCCCATAATTACCTTCCGTAAGTCATTGGTGGGAAATCTTGCACAAATCAAGCGCAGTTGGTACATGTTTTATTTTCAATCAGCGTTGGCTGAAGCAGCCGTTCCAGCGAACGATTACGCACTCATTGAGTCGCTTTGGAAAGAGTGGTCACCAGACTTCGAATCTAAATATGACTTAGAAAATTTTAAACAATGTGTCTCGAATCCCAGTAATCTTAAGGCGGCCCTTGGATACTACCGCGCCAGTCTAGGCAACGGAAAAAAAAAGGATGCCTACAACGCATTAGAGACAAAAGGGCTTGAGCCACTGACGCAGCCAACTCTTTACCTTCACGGCAAAAAAGATGGATGCATTGGTGTCGAATTAGCTGAAGAGGCCCGGATCACTTGCCCCTGGCTTGAGGTAAGGGTCCTTGATGAGGTCGGACATTTCATGCAACTTGAAGATCCAAAGCTTGTGAACCAACACATTATTGAGTGGGTAACAGACCGAAAATAGTCCGCACAAGATGACTTGTTAGACTGATAGATTTGTGTTGATTTCGGTATGAAAAATCTATGAAAAGACATTGAAAAATCTATGACGAGTAGTAAAGTCGGACTATACTACTTTGAACCTAAAAAAAGCACCTAGAGTTCCCTCTAAGTGCTTGATTTAAAACAACATTTTTGGTGGGCGATGCAAGTTTCGAACTTGCGACCCCTGCAGTGTGAATGCAGTGCTCTACCCCTGAGCTAATCGCCCTATCGCTTTTTGA
>Ga0315905_10000968_pt1 | contig 31297 bp, 50 predicted proteins | sample LakEriMetagenome_5_FD_203522 | JGI IMG/M metagenome (GOLD analysis project Ga0315905, IMG submission 203522) | Freshwater fungal communities from buoy surface, Lake Erie, Ohio, United States - Buoy 4 MA121 | ecosystem: Environmental > Aquatic > Freshwater > Lake | place: USA: Lake Erie, Ohio... | reverse complement strand
AGCAACTCATCAGCCAATTTACGGACTTCGCCAACCTCTTGGGCTTGCTTACCAATGAGCTTTTCAGCCTCTTGGTGCATCCGTACTATCTCTTCTAGACTTTTTGCCCTGTATTTCTCAGGAAGTTCAGTTTTAGACTCTTCTACTTCGAGTTCGCCTAGCGGCTCTTTTTCATCATCAATCAGCATATTTTTGTTCCTGCCAAAATGGTTGTAGGATAATCAACTCGGCTTTACGCTTATGAGTTGGCTTTGCGCTCTGCCTTCAACTTATCAATGTGTTTAGCCTCAAACCGCCCATAAGAGGACGGGAAGTGACCAGACCAACCTTCTAAGTTAAAGTTAGGTGCGCTTACGATACGATGGGCTACCCCACCGCATCCACACTGAATACTGGAGACCTCATAAATCACCAGAGCCTCAGTGCGCTGCCCGCATTCGCAAGCAAATTCAAACATTCTTCTCATTTAAGTCCTCGTATGCTCTTTCACTAACCCATTTCAGGGTTTGTAGCCAAACTAGCATAGAAATCTCACCTTTGCGAAATTGTAGACTTTTTTCGTCAGAAATGGTAGAGACATTATTCATAGATTCAAGCATTTTGTCTACATCTTGCATTAAATCTATCCACCCCTGTTTAGAAAACAGATCAAATCTGTCCTCATAGTATTTTTGCAGTTCTGGACTCATTTTTCTTCTACGTCCATGACTGGATCAAGTTTTTCCTTCAGGATGGCAAAGAAAGCATCTCTACCTACTTGAAGTTGATCAACATTGAATCTAGCAGAAGCCAGTTTTCGGTCTAAATCTGCTACATGGTTGACTAGAGTCTGTTGCTCTTGTGTCATGTCCTCAAAAATGTACTCAATTCCATCAATTGTCACTGGGTTTTTTGTGTTGTTGCCCATGATTTTCCTTTAATGTGCCACTAAGTTCAGGTAGTGGCTTCCTGTTTTACCAAGGTGTGCCAGTAGCTTTTACAGGGTTCTTTAGCAAAGCAATCTGAGCCGCCAAAGAAGCCTCTGTAGCATCCTTATCAATGCTTTCCCAAACCCAACCAAGGACTATAGCTTGCGTGAGGTCTTCATAAGGGATTGTAGGAGTTCCTTCAGGCCATCCGCAAGTAGAGTAGGCAGAAGCAGAGAACTCTCCATCTACTGCATTACATTGCCAGTGAGCCACAGTAACAAAACCTGTAGCGACATCTCTGTCTAAGGTTGAAATGTTCCAGTTATATGTGATAGCCATGATTTTCCTTATTTAGATTCGAGTTGAGCAACACGCTGACGCAATGATTGAATTTCCTTAACCAACATTGGTACAAGTTTGGAGTAGTCCACAGCCATCATTTGTTCTTCGTCTTCTGGTTGATGTACCGCTTCTGGAGCAACACTTACAAGTTCTTGAGCAACAAAGCCATAACGCTGATGTGAGCCATTAGATTTCCAGTCAAACTGACGAACTTGTAAGGCATCAATCAAACTAGATGCTGAGTCTGCATCTTGGATATTTTGTTTTAACCGTTGGTCAGATGAAGTGTTATAGCTAGTAGCAGTTGTTGTAATTGAAACAGTACCAACAGGAGTTCCGCTAAGACCACTAGCATTTGATGTATGGAAAAAAGCCAAGGCATTTGAGCCATTGCGAGAAATACATATCGAGCCAACTGGATCAGTTTGTACACCTGCCCAACCAATAGTTGCTGTGTTTGATCCAGAACCAGTTAAATTAAAAAGACCACTTGATGTTACACGAGCACGTTCTGTGTTGTTGGTAAAGAACCGTAAATCATAAGAATTATCTGTACCAACGTATCCACCATTAGCATCAGAACCAAAAACAGTTTGTACTGTTGATGAGTTAATTCTGAAAAAATTTGACGCATCACTAACTGAACCTACAACTAATCTGTTTGAGGGGCTTGTTTCGCCTATGCCAAGACGACCACTAGCATCCAGAGTCATTGCCTGAGTAAAGGTAATGGCGGCATTTTCTGTGCCTATTGTATTAGTCACATACCAAGCGTGATTACCTGCGCCTGTTTGAGAATACCTACCTGCTTTGTCGCCTGTGTATGCGTATTCCCAACGAGAGTCTGTACTGTCATAAACCGCATTGAATGCAAGAGTTAAATCACCAGCACCTGCTCCTGTTGCGGCTAGAGAACGACCTGTGTTTTGAATCTGAAATGCTTTATAGCTTCCACCCCAAGCACTAGGAGTAACTCCCAAGCCTAGATTGCCTGATGTATCAATAGTGGCTGAATTAAACCAACCTACACCACCACTCTGATAGTTCCAAACTGCAAGACCACCAGAAGTGTTTAGTTGCAAGTTAGCCGCGCTTGTTGTTCCTGAATTTGCCAACAACAAAGAAGCCTGAACAGAATTGGATGGAGTAATAGTTGCTCTGATTGCTCCTGATACTTCAAGTTTTTGGCTAGGACTAGTTGTACCAATACCTACATTGCCAGAAGAATCAACAGTCACGGCCTGTATTGAACCATCAGCAACTAAAAACTTCATTGAATTTTTAGAGTTGAAGAAAGCTACATTTGAAGATGCTGTATCAATACCAATATTTAAAGCTCCTGTAGCATCACGCACTCTTATATATGGTGTTGATGAACCAAGAATATCTAATTTACTTACAGGACTACTTGTACCAATACCTAGATTGCCTGAAGAATCAAGGTAAACATGAGGATTGTTATTTGTGCCAAAAACCAATAAGTTTGTGGACAATGAACGCAAGAATAGTCCGTTAGATGGAGAATTCCCAGAGCTTAACAATGAAATTGCGCCTAAATCTCCAGTGTTATTGGCAAACAAAACACCAGCCGCAGCTCCTGAATTAGCATTGGTATTTGATACTTTCATCCAAGTAGATGAATTAGCATTGTTTTCTACATGAAATTTTTGTCCAGCACTTACACCTATTCCAACATTACCACTTGCATCAATTCTTAATCTTTCTTGACCATTCGTGCCAAATGTCAAAACAGTAGAAGCACCAGCAGCATACAAAGATAATGTTGCAGAGCCTCCGACCAAATAACCAGATGAAGTTCCACCAGACTTAAATGCAATCAGTGAATCTGTTGATCCATTCAACTCAATACATGAGCGTCCTGTATTGTTGTAAACAGATGTTGTAGTACCAACCAACAGATTAGTACCATCAAACTGAAGAGCATTACCAGTAGCCAATGCACTTGTACTAGTAGCATAAACAACACCATTGAGAGTAAACGCTGTTAATCCAGTACCACCATTTCCAGTGCCTAATGTGCCTGTAATATCAGCAGTTGATAAGCTAACTGCATCCCATGAAGTATCAGTTCCATTGGTTTGTAGATATTTATTTCCATTACCAGTTTGGCTTGGCAACAAAGCATTCAAAGCCGCATTAGCCGTAGTCTGTCCTGTACCACCATTAGCAATTGGTAAAGCAGTTCCTGACAAAGAAACAGCTAATGTACCGCTTGATGTAATCGGTGAACCAGTGACAGACAAGAAAGCAGGAACAGTCATCGCAACACTTGTTACAGTGCCAGATGCTGCAGTAGCCCATGACAAAGTGCCACTGCCATTGGTCGTCAATGCCTGACCATTTGTTCCATCAGCAGAAGGAAGAGTGTAAGTAGTCGATCCTGCCGCAGATGCAGGTGCTAAACCTACATAACCTGATGTAGAGCCAGACAGTCTTAAAGTACCTTTTACATCTAACTTAGAGCCAGGTGTTGAAATTCCAATGCCAACATTAGAAGAAGAATCAATTCTCATTGACTCTACAAAATCAACATTCTGAACAACAGTACCACTGCTTAACGTGCCACTGCTAGTTGCAGTCCAAATAGTTCCAACAGTATTGTTAGATGCACCAAAAGAAGTTTGATTACCACTTGTTATATTTGTATAAATATTTCCAGAAGTAATCGTAGTGGTTGGGTTAGCAATACCTGAAGGCGCTGTACTCCAAACATGGTCTCCAGAAGACTGAAGATACTGTGATGCAACACCATTTGTTTTGTAGTATGGCCTACTAAGATTTACTGCGTTGTAAATATTTGAGGATATACCAGTTTGGTTTAGATTTGAATCAAAAGAGAATGAAGCTCTCGTTCCAAGATCAATGGCTCTAAAATCTGATCCCCAAGCACTTGGAGTCGTGCTTACTCCCAAGTTATTGCCATCAAACTGAAGTGCTGTACCCGTAGTCAATGCACTTGTAGATGTTGCGTAAGGTACACCTTTATTGGTAAAAGATGTTAATCCTGTACCACCAGATGTAGTTGGCAATGCTGTACCTGATAGACTGAATGCCAAAGTTCCAGATGAGGTAATAGGTGAGCCACTAACAGACAAAAACGATGGCACTGTCGCTGCTACAGAAGTAACACCTGCGCTTACTGTCGCCCAAGAAGTTGTAGTTCCATTGGTCGTCAAATACTTGCCAGAATTACTAGCTTGGCTAGGTGCTAGAGCATTAAAAGCATTGGTAGCAGTGGTTTGACCTGTGCCACCATTTGCAATAGGCAATGTTCCTGTTACACCAGTAGACAAAGGCAAACCAGTACCATTTGTTAAGGTAACAGATGTAGGAGTTCCTAAGTTAGGAGTTGTCAATGTAGGACTTGTTGCCAATACATTGTTACCAGAACCAGTATTCGTGACGCTTACTACTTCTTTACTGGCATTCAAAGCCAATGCTGTAGATGCTGTCAGATTAGATAGAGTTGTTGTTCCACTTACAGACAAATCTGTAAAGTTGCCAACAGCTCCACCCTCAACTCGTTGCCAAACTGTTCCGTTATAAACAGCCCAATCTCCAACACCCCAATTGCTAGTTCCATTTAGGTTGGTAGTACCAGCAACAGAGACAATATAGAACGTATTAGCAGTGCCAACACTAGAAGTTAGTGTAGGTGTATTGGTACTGGCATTCCAAGTACCTTTATAGACCAAGGCAGATGCAATCAAATTGATCTGTGCTTGCAAACTAGCCAATTCATCAAGTACTGGTTGGCTTGTACCACCACCATTGGTGATAACTTTGATCTTTTCTGCAATGTCAGCAGCAACAACTTCACCAACATTGATCACTCGACCAGAAGACAAAGTGATGATCAGACTGCCATCAAAGTCGATATGAGCATCTTCTACAGATACACCATCTTCTCCATCTTGACCATCTTTACCATCTAGACCTTTAGGGCCATCAAATCCTCGTGGGCCAGTAGCTCCATCACGACCATTGCGACCATCTTTGCCATCACGCCCATCTTTACCATTTAGTCCATCACGACCATTTTTACCATCAATACCATCACGACCATCTTTGATGTTTGCAATGCGAGTCTCAAGAGTTGTTGTTACGCCATCGTACTTATCACGAATGTCGTTATCAATCTTCTTTAGTGCTTGAACAACTAATTGAACATTCTCAGCGGCTTTACGCTGCTGCATTGCTTTGATTTCTGATACAGAATTACTAACAGAGTTGAATAGATTGTCAGCAATACCATCTACCGCACCATCAAAGATTTTATCTATTGCCATTCTGCAACTCCGTGTTCAAACTTTCAAGAAAGTCGTTTTCTACGTCAACAACACTGTTCTTTGCATTGTTCATTTGCAACTCAACAATCTTGCTCTTGTTCTTAATGTCGGCTTCTTTAAGCATTAGTTCAGCAATCTTAACTCGTTTGTCGAACTCATTAGACTCATTCCCTTGTGGAAGATTCTTGGTAGTAGAAGCAATCACTTTAGCCTGTACTTCTTGTGGCATCAATTGAGCCTCAGTCATCAACTTAGCCGCCTCTGCACGATTCTGCTCTGCTTGTGTCGTATTGACAGCAATCTGAGCCTGTGCCGCTTGTAGAGCCAACTGCTGTTGAACTTGTTGCATCTCTTGGGCTTGTGGGTCAGGTTGACTCATCTGATCCAAAGCACTCATCAACTCAAATCTGTTAGTCAAACTAGAGTTGTTCAAGATACCCTTCAATATTAAGGGCAGAACAGGTGTATTCGGGCCAAGAGTCTGTAATAAACCAATGAACTGTTGTTGTTCGTACTCACGAGCAATAATTCCAAGCGTAGCAGTAGGAATAAACCTCATGTCCACACTAGGATATCTCTCAGGGTCAAACTGCATATAGCGGAATGCCGCCTTCTGGATAAACGGAATCAAGAAGTCTTCTTGGAAGTTTACCAAGGTACGCTTGTATTTCTTGATAATCGTAGCAACCGCCATGCTCATGCCAGCGCCATCACGATTACCCTGAGAAACCATGCCTTGAGAGTCTAAAGTACCAGTAGCCTGAAGGAGCATACGCTCAAACTCTTTGGCAGTATTCAGGTTATTCAGACTTGTCTCACCAAACTTGAATGGATAGAGAATCTCAGAAGGATTACCATTGACCATGAAGGCTTTGCCTGGCTTTACCTCAAACTTAGCACCTCTTGGTAGGCGAGAAGCATCCATACCCATCATAGGAGAGGTAGTCAATGCTAAAGAGTCCAAATGTGAACGCACTTGAGCATCAATAGCCTTCTGCATATTGTAGGATTTCTCTACAGTACCCCTACCTAACAGTCGATTAGGAACTGTATCGTCTTGATAGGAAATAACAGGGCGGTCTTTCATCATGTATGGGTTTTCTTCTGCTTTGAGAAGCATCCCATCATTGGCAATCACCACAATTGCCTCAACCATGTCTGTGTAATCTTCTGCTACTGAGTCATCAGGAAACAACTCTTCAACTTCTACATCTTTTTCAGTCAAATATTCTCTAGGAACTAAACCATAGTACGTCAAAAGTAATACTTTTTCATCACGATATTGGCTTAACTCTTGAGTAGGCTCTAAATCTGTATCTTCATAGGTTGTTGTGATGTCAACCTTGCGATAGATGCCTTTTTCGATGCCTTCAACGATCTTGTGGATGCCAACATACTTCTCAATGGCAACACCCATACAGTCATCTACGCTTGTTCCATTAGGGTCGAACAAGAAGTTCTTAGGATTGACGGGGACAATCTTGACTGCAATACGATTCTTTTCTACAACACCGATAGCGGCTTGCATTGATTGACCAGGAATCGGCTGAGTAGCGGGTTCAAAGATTTTCTCTGTTTTGACAACAATCTCACCGATGCCAGTTCCGTAGATTTCTGCCATCAACTCAATTTGGTCTATAGATTTACGGATTTTGTCTTGTTTGAAGTCTTCCATCAGTTGAGCTTTAAGCACTTCAACGTCTAATGGATTGCCATCTATGTCTTTCAGGTCATCTTCAATGTCAAAGTACTCACCTTGACCAAAGATTGCTTCCATAATCTCGGCATGGCGAGTCTCTACGGCTTGTTGGGTAGCGGGAGTAACGATTCTAGAACGCTCAGAGTCCCTAGTTTTATCCTCTGCTGCCCACTCTCCACGGAAAATACGCTCGTATTCAAGGTAACTATCAAGGAAATTGGTGTTGCGATAGTCTCTCCAGCGATCACAGTGGTCAATAACGAATCGAGTTAACTCTTTGTCGTTCTCTGTTGGCTGGTAAAACTCGTTTTGTTCCATATCAGACCCCTGAAATAATATCTATAGGTTGCCAATCATCACTGTTATCCTCTTCCATGTAGGATGTAACAGCGAGTTGGTCAATGTAACTAAGAGAGTCAGGTAGGTCGTCATGGACTCCTTGAGCAGGGAACAGGATTAACTGGTCAACAAACTCATCCCAATCTCCCTCAGAATTTAACACAATTCTGCCATGCTCAAACCTTCCTTGCAATGCCCAAATGATCCTATCAGCCTTTTTTCTGTTCCCATGAGTCAAATCCACGATATGGGCATAGGTGTTGTTCTTCCTCATAAGGTCGCTCAAATAAGGCAAAACAGCGTTCTTTAACGCCCCCCTCTCTATCCCAACACTCAAAGGTCTGTAATCCCTTATCGCCAAGAGAATCTTAGCCGCAGTCTCCCGAATATCCCACCTACCATGCTCAATCTTCTCTACAAACCACTTACCATCATCAGTAACCTTCACCACAGAGATAGCAGTTTCATCCAACCTTTTCTTAGAATTAGCCGCTTGTTTGGCAACTTCTTCAAATCCCGCTAAGTCCACAGCTACGAAGTAAGAACCATATTGAGGCTCTTCCCCATATTTGATCCACTCTTCCTTAAAAATATCCGATCCCGCATTGGTAAAGCTCGCCATGTACTCTTGTTTAAAAGCAAAGGTACTCAGGGTCTTCTTGGCAGACTCAATCTCTTTTTGGTCAATCAAAGGGTTATCAGCAGTGGTGAAGTGCCATGACTTCCAATCAGGATCATCCTCTGACTCACCCAGTTTAAAGGTATCATAGAACCAGTTACGTCCCTTGGGTGTCCCAATGAACAAGGCTCTACCTCGTTTGTCAGACAATGAAGCCCGAATAACCTGTTCCCAAGCCTCTGGTTTGATATCCGCTACCTCGTCTAGTACAGCATAGGTCAGCGAGACTCCCCGTAAGGTATCAGGTCTATCAGCACCACGAACATAAATCCTTGCTCCGTTTATCAGGGTGATGTCTAAGTTATTCACATGGCTACTCTGTATTACCTCTCTACCAAGGTCTAACAGCAAGTCCCAGATAATCTGCCTAGACTGCCCCATAGTAGGACTCACATAGAGCACAGCAGACCCTTGAGGACACTTGAGTCCCTCTATCAATAGGGTAACAGCCGCCATACGAGACTTACCACATCTACGACCAGCAGCGACTACTTTGAACCTAGTCGTATCCTTAAATACTTCTTGTTGCCAAGGTAAGAGAGAGAAATTCAAATCAGCCATACTTTGCCTCTACATCTTCTGCTTGTTCAGTACTGATTATGGTCGGCTCTTCACCTAATCCAGTGATATTGATGGTCACAGCACTCCTCTGACTCTTATCCTTCTCAAACATAGAAACAGGTAGAGTCCTGTCCAAACACATCTTCAAAGCCACCAGTTGATGGGGATGCTCGTCATTTAAAGCTATCTCTATCACCTTCTGAGCAACATCCTTACCCCCACTCCTAATCATCAGTTCTTTAAGCTCCTTGAGCCTCTGATGGTCAGTCTTAGGCAAAACACTAGGAGGGTTATCAGCAAACCTCTGTATGGTCATCTTGACGCTTCCTTTAGGTCTTCCTCTTCCTCTTTTCAATTGTTCCATTTGTCCTCCTTGGATGGAATTTCACTTTTTCGGTATAGAGGGGGCTACACCAATATCTACACACACCACTCTACCCCTCCCCCCCCCATACATCAGGGTTTACCCTCATAGGGTTTCTACTACTGTCTATCCATACAGCATGGTTTACCCTCATGGTTATCCTTACAGTACTGTGCATTTCATCAGTGCTGTCAATCTATCCAGTATTTCCAATTGAGAATGATTCGCATTTACTTAGATGGTTATGGTTTATAACTAGTTGCATGAATGAGACAGATGCACCTTTTCTAGGGGTCTTAATCTTATTGAGAATCATTCGTATCCTTCCATTAGGTGTTTACCCTATCCTAGTACTTACCCTTATAGACAATCTTCATTAGGGCTGTTAGTTATCCCGCGATCTATTTTTAAAATACTCATGTCCATGTCAGGGCGAAACCCTTGATTGTGGGCATAGTGGTATAAATCCAACACGTTTTCAAACCCTCTACATAAATTGCCATTTCCCGCTGAAAGCAAGATCATCCGTTCTGGGGCTGACAATGTCCTTTGGAAATATCGGGTATCAGGTTTTGAGGGTCTGCCCATTGTTTTTTCACCAATTAAATGAATTTAAATAATTGTATACCTATGTTCTACGGGTTTCTACTAGTTTTGTAAAAAGGCTCAGGAAGGCCATTTTTAGCCCGTTAGAGAGCCTCAAACCTCTGTCCATACTTACCCATCAAAAATAGTTATCCACACCACAAGTTATAGATGTCCACAATTCCAACTCTTATATAAGACTGAAACCTGTGAATAACTGGTACTCCACAGGGTATGCATTAGGGTTTTTACTTAAGGGTTTAAAGTTGGTAAAACTAGGGTTTGTACCTAGAGTTTTTCTTTTTTTGTTTGGTAATATATCTTTACTGACCTAGCAGATCTAGGGACTTTAAAAGGCGTTAATAAAATGGCTTATAACTTCAACATCAAATTGCACCCTTGGGGAAACAGTCCAGAATTCGGCACTGTTGTGGTAGACGAAACCGCTATGTATGGCGGATGGGATTACAAAGACGGAAGCGAAGGCGGAGGTCTGTGGTTTGAGAAAACCTCAAAAGGTAAGTTAAATCTTACAGATTTTGATGGGTCTTATGCTTTACCCAAAAAAGTTATTGAGGCTCTCCGCTTGGCGGGTTTCTCAGTAGATGCTGATTTTGAATAAGGGGCAAACCATGAAATATACAAAAGCTGTCGATATCTGGGCACTGTCTCAAGATCAGCGCAAACAACTCCAAGTCGGTCAATGGGTCTTAGCGGGTGGCTCTAAGGGTCAATGGCTTGGACAAAAAGCCTCAGGCACTGATGTAGCCGCATGGCATCATTCAGGGATTAAGGGTTGGAAGGCCAAAGTCTCTACCCTTCGGGCTTATGCTAAGAATTGGGGTTAAACCATGAAAAACTATTCTTGGAAATACTTAGTCTGCTCGATGGCAATTACTGACCTTGCAGACCTTGATCTAAATGGGTCAATTCCTGATGACTGGAAATTTACAGTAAAGAATGGCTCAACTCTTTACGATGAAGTTGGCTCTGCTTGGAGGGAAAGGTCAGAAAATACAGTTTATTTGTCTCATAAAAACGATTCTGACTCTAAACAAAGATGGTTTCACCCTGACACAATGGTCGATGTTTATAAGGTGTCACTATGAAAAAAGATGAAGCTATTTCATACGCAAAGGAAAAGGTTAAAACGTTTAGAGACTCTTTGGATGGCATTGAAATATGGGAAATGCCCAATGGTTCTTATGATGTTGTTCATACTTCAAACAGTAACGGGCGAAACGATAACATTGCCAAAGGTGGCAAAAAGATACAAACAATTAAGGGCAAAGCATGAACGATAACCAAAAAGATATCATCACAGCAATCTTGGCGGGTCTTATCCTGTGTTTTGGTCTTTTGGCGTACTTTGATGTCCTGACCAAATAATTTTCTTTTCTTTTTTTTAATAGGTGTAAATGATGACAATTGAAACTGAAACACGCTTGCAAGATCATGTGCAACATATTGCAAACACAATCACAAAAGGCTTTAGTGAAGAGCTAAATTATGACGATGAGCCAATGAGCGCCTTTGATTATCTCCAAGACGCATTAGACATTGAATACATTGTCAACAGTAAGAGAGAATATTTGGGCGCTAGGGTTTTGGTTGCCTTTGGTGGCCCTAATATCTGGGTCAATACTCGCACAAAAGTAGTCGAGGGCTATTGGTGGGGCGAATACGCTAAAGCCTCATTTGATGATGGCATTGGTTTAGATGATGCCTTACAGACTTTGTGGGAGTGCTGAAATGTACAAACAAGATATACAAAACCTTGCTGAGAATGCTTTGCATGAGGCTTGCCGACATATCCAAGACGTTCTAGGCGTTAAAACTGGAGATAATGCCGCCTATTTTTTCAGCGGTGAAGCTGAAGACACAATATATAGAATTTTTAGAAACTATATTCAAGACGAATTATCAATTCAAGAATATAAAACCGAGGACAATTAAAATGACTTTTAGAACTTATCTCATTGAGTTTTACCCATACCCTGATTGTGTTCACGCTGAATATGATGAAATAAGCGCAGAATCTTTAGAGGATGCGGTGGCTGAACTAAAAAAATATCACCCAGATGCTGAGATTTTGAACACCTACATCCACACAGCGTGTTTAAACGGCCTATGATTTATGCTTGCATTGCTCTAATTCTGCGAATACTTAGCGGTAAACGCTAAACCCTCAGGCCCTCTAAGGAGGGTTTTTTTACGTCCATGCTACCCAACTATTGACCAGTGCTAAAAAACGCCTAAAACGGGCTTTTATCGCCTTTTGAGGGCATATCTTCGCACAATCTGCGGATGGTTTCATTCAGTGCATCTATTTCATCCATCTTTTGAATAGCCCATGCCCTCTTTTGCCCATGCCATCCAAGCACTGGGTTTCTATGGCAATCAACACAAAGGGCTATGCAAGTATATTGAAGCCCTTGTTTGTAGTGGTGAGCCTCACTCGGTGGTGGTGCTTCGCAAACGCTACAAGGGAGGTTTTTAACCCTTGCAAGGTGTAACCTCTCTTTGGCGTTTAGTTTGTTGTTCAAGTGGTGGCCTTCATTTCCATTCGGGCACTATATTGCTCTGTTCTCCAGCACTCTATGCGGGCTTGAGCCGAGGTCATAAGCCAGCGAAAACGCTCTTCCTTCTCCACGGCTTGCCTGATGCCTTCTAAAATTTCAATGTAATCAGCATGAGCATAGGCATAGGTTTCTTGTTTTCCGAGCACTTCAGTACCCGCTTGGCTCATGAGTTGGGCTTTGCGTGATTTCCTGAACTCTTCTAAATACATTCTATCGGCCTTGGCTTTGGCATATAGTGGAGCAGTATCAATTAAGTATTGGATGGCTTTAGTTGGTTCGTTCATACATCCTCATACTTGTAGTTGAGTTTGTGATGCTGAAAACGCATTGCTGCCTCCATCTCTAGTTCTTTGCAAGCCTCCTCGGACATACATCCCACAATATCACGACCCTCGAACCAAACTTCTTTGACAGACTCGTTATATGTGGATTTGTCATCGTCTATTTCGTATTCATAGACAACTGTCACTACTTCGCTACCCTGACCGATTGTTGTATCAAATTCCCAAGTTTTTTCCATCATTGACTCCTGTTTAAAAATTAAATGTTATTCCTGTTTTGCAAAGTTTTCTATTAGGACTTACCCTAATGTCTGAATCATTCGTAAAGCCGCTTCAGGGCTGTCTATTCTGCACAATGTACCGCCACACCAATTCTCGAAAAAGTCTGTTTGTAGCTTGGTTAATCTCTTTTTAGAGTCTGTTTTGATCTCTACTAAGAACGTGTGACCTTTGTAGCCAACTAGCAAATCAACAGGCAGACCAATAATCCAAACGTATGCACCAGCGGCTCGCAAGGCAGAGACTATCTGTTCTTGGTTTGCGTCTACCCTTGCGGCTCTTCTCATAGCAATGTCCCGTCTTTGATTCTGTTCATGTATTCTCTGATTCTGTCTCTAGCACCAGAGCCATAGATTCTTTCGGCTCTCTCAAGTCTGGCACGAATGAGATCACGATTCTTAGATGACTCCCAATTTCGATAGAGTTCCCTTGCTTCTGCTTGCTCAAGGATTACCCTATCGCTTTGGCCTTGAATGTTACGTCTGCTCCAAGTCACCAGTTAACTCCAAGGCTTGATTGATTAGACGTACGGGATATGGTACGCCTTCCTTAACTCTGTCTAACAGTCTCATTGCTTCAAAGTAGTTCATACAAATAAAAGTTGTTGGGTTTTTACAGTTGTTCCAGAGTCGTATCTCTGTGAGTCACCTTTTGGATAAGGCATAACTTCGTATTTCAGCTTAGATCGCATGACTTTCTTGTCAGTCTTTGACCCGTGAAATAAGATGTAACGATGCTTCCTAGATCGTTCGACATAGTAAAAATCATCACCATGAAGTTCTTTTATCTCTGCCAAAGTTAGGCCATCGCCAATGGTTTTAGCGTGTTTATGCTCTTGTCCTTTGATTGTCCAATCAATTCTGTTTGCTGATAAACCTGTGTAAAGGAAGTTGGTGGCTTGATAAACGTAACCCACATGACCTTTGCTTGTGTCGGCAAACGAAACCACAATCATTGGTTTTGGCAATAACTTGATTGAGTTCGCAACCAAAAATGATGCTTCGTTTTTATGGTTGTCCAACAAACAGACTCGGTTTAGCTCTAAAACTTTATCTGAGTACTCTTTCCCACAGATTCCCATGCAAAGTGGTGGTGAAGCGGGAATCCCATAAGTCACTACGCCAACCAGAATGTCATCTTTGTAAAGCCCAAACGCAAACATTATTTGTGGCATACGCTTGGCATAGTGTTTTTCAAGTAACCACGGCTCAACTTCAAAGTTGTTAATCGGAAGAACTTTCATGCTCTTTTCCTCAACTCAGCCATCTTTGCCAACACTTCTAGCGGAATCGGAACTGCTTTTTTTCTGTCAGCTTCAATCTTCAGTAAAGCAGGTTCAGGCTCATTTGATGGTGGAACTGTGACCCTTCCAATGTCAGCATGGTTTGGTTTGATAACCCAATCTGCCTTAAATGCTTGCCAACCACGAACAACACATTCCTCCAAGGCTTTCTCTAAAGTCCAATTGGCCTTGTTTGCTTCAGTAGTTATGGCATCAATGGCTCTTTGTGTTATCGGTGCTTTCTTGGCTTTCCTCAAAGATTTGAATTCTTGCCAAACAGAATCAGAAACACCTTCAGGTGTTGCAACGACAGTTGCTTTCTCTTTATTTGGTTTATGGTTAATGGTTATTGGTTCTTGGTTAGGGTTATTTTGGCTTTCATCTGGCAACCCAGAAATAACCGACTGGGTTTTCTTTGGCCTACCACCTAGCTTCCCATTGTTCTTATTTTTCTCTGCTTGCTCTTGATAATCTTTAATTTCAACTTCAATGCGTTTGTGCTTATATCCTGTTTTTCCTAAAACAAAGAAATCTGACAATACATTTTGAAGGAATTTAACTTCATCAGAACCCAAACGTAACCGCCTAATAACCACTTGGGTTTCTTCTGGAATTGGTTGTTCATCAAGGTAATACCAATCAATCAACTGGCGATAAATGCCATGTTCAATTGTTGACAGATGGCCTGTATCTTTCCGATAGTCGGCAATGTTGAACTTGTAATAGTGCATAAATTTTCCGCTTTTTAAGACCCCTTTGAAAGAAACTGCGGCAGGAGAAGGGTTAACTCTTTTCGGTACGCTCATGACTTCGTACCTAGCCGTGTTTCAAAACATTGTATCAAATAAATTGATTGTTGGTAATTTCGTTTTCTGGCTTTGGTCTGCCAAGCAATCTTTTAGCTTGTGCGTTCATCACCGCATACTCTGATTTTGTAAATATACCCTTTGCATTCCTGATGTCAAACGGGTTTAGCAAACATCTAGGCTCTTCTTTTGGCTTGCTATCAATCATGTGATCAGCAAGGGTGTATTTGAGTATCCAAGAACGACCCATCTTGATCTTTTCAGCCGTAAGCTCTTTCTTGCGAATCATTTTCTTGCAAGCAGCAACAATGGAAGCCCTTGGGATGCCTGTCATGTTTTCCATGTCATAGGATGTCAACGATCCATCTTGCAGACATTTAATGATGGACTCTTGGGTCATTTGTAAAGGTTCTCCAGGTTAATTTTTCGGTTTAGATGGAGTTCTAGCGTTCTGCCAAGCAAAGCAGTAATAGAAGCATCTAAGTCCTCTGGTTCGGTTGTATAAGCATCTGCCATTGTTTGAGAGTACCCAAGCAAGGCTTCAGCGCATCTTTGTTCAAGTATTTCAACGTGCATAAGAAGAAGGAAGTAGGTAGAAGGGCTATTAGTTAATAGGACAAGTCTTTTCAGATTAGCATAGAAAAAAGTGCTGTCTATTAGGGTTTATCCTAGTATAAAAAGATAAAAAGGTGTGGCACATTATCGGTGTGGGCAAATAGTAACCCACGTTTAACAGGAGTGAATATGCCGATTCTTAATGGAAAAAAGGTCATAGACCTAGAGGTAGATGGAGTAGACAGCAGAGATTATCCAGACTTCTCTGATGCCTACTTCTCAAGTGGATGTTACGAAGATGGAACACCATTGACAGACGATGAGTTAAACAAGCTCACCGATCTCGCAGGTGATGTTCTCTGGGAAATGGCTTTCGATAGGCTCACATGAAAACACTATTTCAGACCTATTTGGAAGAGTTCTCCGACATCCAATACTGTCCTTATTGCCTGACAATCAAGGGAAACAGAATAGTTTGCTGCCAAGAAGCAGACTTTATCGAGTTCAAGGATTTAGACCTTGACCAACAAAAGCAAATAATTGAAAACGAATTAGATACTTATTGTATTTAATTGAATACTTAAAGGAGTTAATATGTCAATAGAAGCGTTACTTAAAAAAGATGTTAATTCTCATACAGAGAAGAAAAACAACCTGACCTACCTGTCATGGGCTTGGGCATGGGCAGAGGCTCTTAAAGCCGATCCTACTGCTTCCTATAAGGTAGAGATGTTTGGTGACAAGTGTTTCATGGATATCAATGGTACGGCAATGGTGTTTGTTACTGCCACCATGTTTGGCAAACCAATGACCTGTCAGCTTCCTGTGATGGACTACAGAAACAAAGCCATCCCCAATCCTGATGCTTTTGCTGTCAATACCGCCATCATGCGCTGTATGACCAAGACTCTAAGTCTGCATGGCTTGGGACTGTATATTTACGCTGGTGAAGACCTTCCAGAAGAGGGTAAATCAGTGGTTATCACACCTACTCAGGGCGCAACAGACAATATCCCTATGGAGGAACTAAGGTATCTTGAAGAAGTGGCAATAGATTTGATTGCCATGTGTGAGCAAGGTGATCCCAAGGCGGCTTGGGTTAAGTTGGAGGGAGAGAACCTAGACGATCAACAAAAGATTGCCCTGTGGACACTCCTTCCCAGTAAAGTAAGAAGTGCGTTAAAGAAAGCAAAGGAAATGTAATGGAAAAGAAAGATAACTCTGGCGTTTTGTTCAAAAACGATAAGAAAGAAACAGGAAACCATCCCGATTATAAAGGGAACATAACCGTAAATGGTCAGGATTACTGGCTATCTGCTTGGATAAAAGAAGGTAAGTCAGGCAAGTTCATGGGTTTGGCAGTATCTCCTAAAGAAGATTATCAGCCTAAACAAGCCCCTAAGAAGGCTAGTTTTGATGATGAAGACCTGCCTTTTTAAGTAAGTTTACGAGGCGAAAGCGGATGCTGTGCCAGTTGCGATCAAAAGCCTCTGATTACGCACAGACGCAGCGAGTAGCCTCACCTAATAGGAGTCAATAATGGATATTAAAAGTGCTTTCGACAGAATTTTTCAGATGCCTGAGTTTCCTAGAGTCAGGAAAACAGACCCCGAAACGTCATTTCAGGCAGCAGAATCAATCAAACCAGTATCAGAGCGACATTTTCAGGTCATTCTGGAGTGTTTACAGGCTCATGGTGCGCTTGGAAAAGATGGGATAGCCTCTTTGACCAACTTAGATGGAAATCAGGTTGCAAGGCGTTTAAACGAGATGCAGAAAATAGGTCTTATCCATCTTACTGGTAAAACAGTTAAGTCCAACTCAGGCAGAAGCGAAAGAGAATGGTCAGCATGACACTTCCTCCACATTCAAAGATCAGTTATCCATCTGTTCCGACCAAGGATTTCAAGTGGGAGTCAGGGTCTGATGTCCAGGCACTATGGAGAAAACATGGATGGACTCCACCTTCAGAACACATGACACCACCTCCTCCAGAAAAGAAAGAAGTTCCTTTAAGGAGGGTGAGATGAACTTGTTAAACCAAATAGGTTGCAAGCCAAAAGAGCCTGATGCCAAGTGTTTTAACTGTAAGAGAAGAGTATTCTCTACATTGCAAGTCAGGACTAAGAACTCAAAAGACAAGGCTTGTATTTACATCCCAATATCTTTACAGGAGAAGGTATGAGCGAATATGGATTTTTTGAATCACCAAAAGGGCAAACTTACAAATTTGTAGAGCCTCCAAAGCCAGTTGGGTATTGGGATTTATACGCTCAAGCTCCTCAAAGAACATCAATTGCGATGTATCACAAACCAACTGACGAGCAGATCAAAAACACCGAGCAATTGCTTGGATGGAAATGGAGAGATGCATGACTGACTGGACAAAAGAGGAAGATGAAGCCTTTAACATGGTTGAAAAGCAAAGTAACCTTGGTAAACAAATCCTGAGAGACATGGATGGACAACCATACTACTTTGATATTTACGTTTCTCCATCACAAAGAAACGTAGTCTTAGAAGAAGTGGCTCTTGAGTTTGACAAGATGCCATTTGGCGACACATCACAGAGTTTTGCTCAATTTGTAAGAAACATGAAAGGAAAATTATGAGTTACGCAGCAATAGAAGTTAAGATAATTCAGTGGGCAGAGGCTCGCAAAATTATCCCTAACAGCACACCAGAAGTTCAGCTTCTAAAAGCAATGTCAGAGATGGGAGAACTAGCAGATGCAACCATTAAAAATGACCAAGAAGCTATTGTGGATTCTGTTGGTGATGTCATGGTCTGCCTTATCAATTATTGCGCTCTGCAAGACATCAATTTGGTAAACTGTATGGAAGTAGCATACGATCAGATTAAGAATCGTAAGGGCATTCTATTGCCCAATGGAGTCTTCAAAAAGGACGGTAATTAGTTCTTTTTACCGACACAATCGTAATTTAGTATTTCATTGCAACAATTGGTTGCTCAAGGAGAACACTATGAAATTTGAAATGGAATTCGGCTGGACAGGTCATGAGAAAATTACAGTTGAAACCTTTGACTTCGATAAGATTAAAATCATTCAAGATTTTATTCAAGAACAAGAAGCAAACGGCTGGTGTGATGATGAATATGAAGACTCTGACGACTTTGAAGATGAAGATACAGAAGAAGAACTTGAAGGTTCAGAAGCGCACAAGTAAATGAAACCTATGGGTTTTACTTGGCTAACAGGTACAAACCCACATTACTAAAAGCATAACCCGCATAGACCATTGCCATGTGTGGGTTATCTTTCCATAGCTGCTCACCAGCAATGTAGGCATAGATAGCCCCTGTGAGGATGATTAGCCAAGCACTCAAAATGCACCTACATCAATTACTTCACCACGAAACTCTATCAGGTCTTCGTCAAACTTGTGTACGAGTTCAGGCCACAATAACTTCCCATTAAAGAAGTTCAGTACTGCAAAACCTGATCTATGGTTACTAGGGTTTAGTTCAGCATAAGTAAACTGTGGGCCATCAGTCTCAGCAAGTGTCCCTGTATCTACCCCAAATCTGTTCCCGTTATAGTCAGTAAATGGGGTCACTTTTAAACTATGAAGATGCCCCGTTACCACCGAAATGCCCGCTTGGACTGTATTATTGTGAGTAGCATGGACTCCACCTTTGTATCGGTGCTTGATGATTACTTGTGGGGTAGGCCATACTGCCCAACAGAAATCCCACTCGGTGATATGGTCTGTCAGCTTAAAGCCCTGTACATCTTTAAATTGTGGTGCGTGTTGAGCCAATCTGTTGGCAAACCTTACATCGTGATTCCCAAATGTAAACACTAGCTTTACATTGTGCCTTGCTGCTTTAGCTACTTCCTCAATCTCGCCAAGCATAGCCTGGCAAGCCTTCAACTCTTGGATAACAGAAGTCTGTGGTTGATCAGTAACATCGTGCCTTGATATAGACGCACCATCGAAAGCATCACCATTACATATCACTGCCTTTGGTTTGAACTCTTGGATGGCCCATAGAAGCCCTTTAAACGCTGTTGTACGCTGTGCAGGTATGAAGTGAGCATCTGAGAACACAATAACAGTCCCATCCAATATGCCAAGCTCTATTTGTTTTAAAGGAGAAAAGGATTTAGCTCTTTTCTTATCGTAAAGAACACCTCTTGAGTCTATAGCTGTCAAAGCACCCACACGATTTTCCATGCGTCTTCTGCGGTAATTTACAGCCCGTTCAGTGAGACATAAGAGCTTTGCTATTTTGGCGACAGATTGATACTTGTCCCAAAGGGCTATAAATTCCTCATCTGAACAAGTTGTTAGCCCATTACTTGATACCATGAGAATCCTTAGACAGTAACTTTTCTAGAAGATTGATGACTCTATGCTCTTGCATCTCCACTTCATCTTGTGATGACTTAGGGTCTTGTGCAACAGTCATTAAATCGTGCAGGAATACATGAAGTAACTCATGTAAAGCAGTCTTATCTAGTGACTCAGGCGTGATCTTTTCAGCACCAAAATCACCTAATCTGTAAGTCGCCAATCTAGCAGAGGCATTGAACTCAACAGAAGCCATTGCTGCTTTTGCTGGTTTACTGCCTTTTTCTATTCTCCAATCACCCAAACTCAACATTTGTTGCCACTTTTTAACACTTTGTGCAAACAGCTCGGCATCTTGTTGATTGGGTATGTTAGGCATTTAGAACATCCAGAGCATGATTGATATGACGAATCCTGTCGTCTAATCCTATCGTGCCTCCGTTAATCTTTTTTGTCATAAGGACATAATTCTTGGAATCGGCAAGTGGATTGAGCTTATGGGTGTCCCAGAACCATCCCGCAGTGAGTGCGGCATACATTGGAGTTGCTACAAGATCAGGATTCATCACAAAATCCACCCCTAAAGCCTGACCAGCATGGTAATAATTGGCGTGTCCTGTCAATTGAATACACCCACGACCTCTAAACCGATAGCCATCACCAGAAGCCTCATCCCTGTTTCCCATTCGACTAGAGTAAACAGTATTGGCAATCAACTTAGGATTGCGAGCGCACATCTGTGCCTTAGTAGCATCAAACCTTCTAGGCCATAACTTCTGTAAAGCCTCTGCACGATAGTTCAGGTTTTCTTCAAGTATTTTGAAGTTCCCACATTCATGCCCACATTGACCAATGAAAGCCGCTTTTCTAAGGGGATTCATAATGTCAAAACGCTCAAAAGTGGCATTTAAACCATCTAACCACTCAGGGCCGATATGAAGCTGTTTAAGTTGTTCACTTGTTACCATTTAGCAAATCTCTCATCTGATTGTACGAATCCACACACGCATTGAGTGCAGCAGTATTCCGATCTCCCTGTGCCACTATTTCTGCGATGGCTTGGAGGGTTGCTCTGTCGGCATCAGAAGCTGTGTCAGCCTGTCTGTCAGGTTCACTGGTTGCTTTTGTATCTGTGGTGGCAATGGGGGTACTTGTGGGGGTTTGTACACAACTTGGGGTGGGGAGGCGCACCCTACCAGCACGAATGGCAGCATCCAAAGCACTTTGTTTTTTGTTGACAACATCGTTAACCTCCAAAAGTTTACCAGCAGTAGCGTTTAATTGTTCGTTGAGTTTCTGTTCAGTTTGACGAGACTCCTCATTCTTGCGAGCAATCTCAATCTGCATCTCTTTGTCTCTGTCTGACCAACCAAAGTGATATCCACCTCTGTAAGTTCCAAACAAGGTTATACAAAGAACCACCAGAACCCAAGGTAATGGTATGCCAAACATTAGCCCACCTCTTTACGAGCCATAGCCAACTGCTCACGCTCATGGTCTGCTTCTAGCAAATCAGGAGGTGTAGTCGGAGGAGGAGGTGGTGTCCAAGACTCATCTAAATCAGGATTCTTAAAGTTCAACCAGTTAGGAGTTGTTGCTGTCCAAGTCGCTACGGGCGCTTGAGCCACTGGAGGCGGTGTAGGGCTGGGAGTAGGGCTAGGAGTAGGGCTAGGAGTGCCTTGGATGGCGTTTAAAGCTGTTCCTACACCCTTCTTACCGATAACTCCACCGATACCACCCACAATCAACAGAACAATGTCGTTCAGCATCTTGGTATAGGCCATATCTATCGGGGCCATACTCTTAATTGGCTGAGTCACAAAAGTAACAGAGTAGAGCAAAGCAATAACAATGAAGCAAAGAATCAATGTGACCATGACGACCACAAAGCCCCATACATAGGTTTCTACTTCTTCAATTGTTGGTCTTTGGTTCTTGGACATCGTTAACCTTTTTTTCAAGAATAGGGGCTACTAAATACTCAGGGCAAGTCTGGGTAAACAAGCACTTGGGCTTTTGGCAACTAGGATGGACAAAGTTCTCAGGGTTTTGGCAAAAATACCTGTATCTGTCTTCACATCCAACCAAGAACAATACTGATATCAAAAAGATATATCTCATGCCATCACATCCACAGCCTTGACCCATTGAGTCTTAATCTCTTGGGTTTTCTGTTGCTCTTGGCATTGACGATTCAGCTCTGCCAACCTTTGCATATTCTGTTGGTGGATCACTCTATGAGCCTCCCATAACATACGAGCGTTCTCTTGATAAGTGGTAATTTTCATAACCCAATCTTTCCAAGTAAAAGGTTAACAATCTTGTTAGACAAGTCATCAGGCAAGAACCTCAGAAACCCTAGAAACCACCAAGCAATACACCCATAGCAGAACACCCTGCAAAACAAGTCGAATTGCTTCTGGTATTCGTTCATCTACCACAACCGCCCTTTGGACATAGGCTCATCAACTCGTTAATTCCAATAAAGACAAGAAGTAGAACAAAAGCAATACCACCAATAATCATGGCTATCTCTTGCATCTCATCTTCTTTGGCCTTGGCTTCCTTCTCAGCTTTCTTCAAGGCACTAATCTCTTTGGCATCCTCCAAGTCCATCTCTGCTTGACGGGCTTTGATCTTGTTCCAGACATCAATCTTGCCTGTCTGCATGAACAACATCTTTAACTCTTCTTCAAAGGCTCTGGCTTGCTCTAGTGCCATCTCAATCTGTAGAGCAGCACCCATGTTCGAGCCTTTCTTCTCCCTCTTTGCTTGAAGCATAGCCTTCGTTGCCTGGCTCTTTGCATCAAACATCTTGCCAATCATGGGGGCAAGAGAACCTAATTCATTGGCTACCTTACTAGCCTTCTTAACCATCGAAATGGCGCTTTGTAGGCCATTAAGTGCGCTTATCGGATCGATCATTCTTTCTCTCCCACTTCAGGCAAACAACCCTTCGGTTGTAAACATCGCCTGTCCAAGTCCATTTAATACATCGGTATTCTATGGTTGCCGCCAAAAGTAAGGCGATCACGGGAATGCCCAAACTACAATATAACTACAAAAAATTACAAAACAAAGAAGAAGGACTACGGCAATTGCTATAGTCCAATCTTTCATTGTTAGTATGACAAAGGAATTCTGTTTCTTTGCGCTTCCATCAACAAAGAATTCATATCACGAACAGCACGATTAGTGGCCTCTTCATCGCCTCTATCTTGAGCCGTCATTGACTGACCCATCAGATTCTTTAACTCAGAGTTAAAAATTGCCTGACGTTGTTGATCAATAGTTGTCGTTGGTTGTGGTGGAAGAGCAGTCAATTCTGGTGGCATTTCAAACTTTGGGATTTCAGTTTGTTGCTCTTCAAATTCTGGTGGCATAGACCATTGCATTGGTTGTTGCACTGGTTGTTGCATTGGTTGTTGATCAACAGGTAGCAATGCCATCTCTTCTGAAGGAACTGAAACAGCAGCGCCAGTAACCAATGGACGCAAATCATCAAGTGATTTAGCTGATAACATGACTGCACGACCAGCTTTTGTATCAAATATTGATCGAGATAAAGCCTCCATAGCCCTGTTAACTGGAACTGCCGCAATAGCCGCTCCTGCTGGGCCACCAACTGCCGCACCCACACCAACTCGAATACCTTGTGTCATTGCCTCATCAAGTCCAGAACCAGCCGCTTGACGAGTCATAGAGCTTGTCAGGAAGCTATATTTGTTCAGCAAAGTATCTAAGTTTTCATCAACAAATGGTTGCAAGTTGGTTTTTCTTGATTGCAAGAATGTAGAGAACTTAATTGGATTAAATTCACCAGTACCAACATCTGTTGCTTCTTTTCTAGCTGTAGCAAAGGTAGCCGCAGCAACGTCTTGCTTAATATCTTGTGGTAAAACTTTGGCGATCATTGATGCCGCACGTTTTGCACCTTCTTGACCAGTAGATTCAGCAGAAACAATTTTGCCAACCAACTTGGAGATATCAGTCTTTAGTTCACCAGAATTAGGGTCTTTGATCATTGTCATTGCTAAATCAGCATCACGCAGAGGAATTACATTCCCTTTCCAGAATGATCTAGCACTTGAAAACGCATCTGATACCGCTTGGTTCTGAGCCAAAGACTGGCCCCAATTATCAATATCCCGATCCATTGCATCAATTACTTCGTTTAAACGAATTGCCTCTTTAGGGCCAAACTTGTTTTGTGCTTTAGCTGCCGACAAAGCATCTGTTAAACCTTCTCTTGCTTTGCGAATATCAGAAAAAGTAAAGTCTGTCGGGCCTTTAATCTCAGGAATAAATGGTCTTCCAGATTCGCTAACAATCAATCCAGCCTCTTGTTTAACCTCTTCTTTGCCTAATTTAGAGCCAAATGACGTTAATTTTGCTTCAAGAGATGGTCTTTCAAGGGTTTTAAACAAGTCTCCATACTCAGAAACAACATTGTTTACTGCCAATTCAGTCTCTGATGGACGAATCTTTGATAGGTTATTTTGGCTTGCAAGAACATCTAACTTTTTATAGAGCTTGTTGCCTTCTTTTGTAGCATTTGTGTAGTTAGTTTCAACAGCTTTGGCAATGTTTTCTCCAGCTTTACCAGAATATACAACGCCACCAGTGATAGCTTTCTCTACAGTACCACCAGCTTTTTTTAGTTCGTTTGCATTTTGCTTTAAGCTGTTTGCGACACCACCAGCCCTCAACCTGTTCATTGCTTCAGCCGCACGAGTTGCATCGCTACCAGTAAAGTCTCCAAGTAGTTTAGGGCTAATTCCAAGTGATGCAGACGCATCTTTTACTGCTTGAATGTTGCTCTTAAAGTCAAAGTTAGTGACTTTCTCAATTGGACGACCAATCACACCAAGAGCCGCTGTTGCACCACCACTGATAAGAGCGCCTTGAGCAATAGCTTCTTGTCTGCTTTCGCCTTCTTTAACAGTCTTTGTTAAACCCTCCCAAAGACCACCAAACAAACCTTGTTTTAATATCTGAGCAACTTTTGCACCTGTACCAAACCAACCAATAGTTGAGGCTGGAGCAGCAATCATTAACTCACCAACAACCTCACCTGCAGCACCCATGACCTTGTTGTCATAAGAAAGTCTATCTGGCTGTTTTGCAAGTTGAGCGTTAAATTTATCAAGCGTTTGTTGTTTTGTTAAACCAGTTTTAGTGCCTAGTTCAAGCACTGATTGCATGATTCCTTCTGCAAGTGCATTGGCTTTATTTACTTTGCCTTTTTCAAAGTCAGTAAGGTACTTCTGTTGCAATTTATTTGCATCAGTTTTGTTTTTCCATTCGTCAAACAGACCCATGACTTAACTCCTTAAATTTGGCCAGCTTTACGCAAAAATTGTATTGCTTCTTCTCGTGTTGGTTTTCCACCATTAAACTCGATAAACCTTTGAATTTTTTGCTCTCTTGTTAGTCCAGCAGGACTAGATGGCTGTTTAGCAGGAGCTGGTGCTGCTTGTGATGGAGCAGGACTTGGTTTTGCTTCTGCAGGTTTAGCAGATGGAACTCCAGGTGCTTCTGTTTTCCCTTGTGATTGCAAAGCAGTCTTTTTGACACCAAGTTCTGAAGCAAGTTTTGCTTCTGCCTTCATTAAGCCTTCAATAGCACCAATCATTCTGTTTTGACTTAGATAAGTAGTCGTACTAGCAATTTGGTCTGCAGCACGAGAAGCATCTCCCTCAGTCTGTGTTCCTTTAGCCATCAACAACAAAGTATTAACACGTTCTGTTAATGCTCGTTTAATCTCATCTTTTTTAACTTGATCACCTTTCTCTGCCAAACCTAATGCTGGAAGAGCTATCGCTCCAAGCAAATCAAGAGTATTAGAAGTTGCGTTGTATTTAACAGCGCCAGATTTTAGTGATCCAAGGAACGATTCAAGTTCAGGTTTAGAAAGTTCAAGTTTTTTAAGATTTGCATCTATAACACCAATCTCTTGCTGTGAACCAGCAGGTATATTTCCAGTAGTAACTTGTTGAGTAGTGGGCTTTGGCAATGCAATGCCACCCTCTTGTTCTGCACCAATTAACTTAAAGGTTCTTGGAAATGCTTTAGATGGATCAGTGGCTGGTACAGTTGTCATTTGACCACTTGCTTGGTCAAAGAAACTACGAGGTTTAGATAACATTTGAGCAGATATATTTGCATCAGAAAGCTCTAATTCCGTAGGAGTTTCACCTTTTATTATTTTTGCTTCAATTTTGCGTAAATTTGAAATATATCGTTCATCACCAGTTAACTTTGGCGGTTCCATAGCTTTTAGAAGTTGAGCATTTTGAGCCGCAACTCTTCCTGCTGACTCTTGCAATGATTTAGAGCGATCGACTAAATTAGCTGCTAACTGCGGTAAACCCATTTGATTTGCTTGTCGTGCGCCTTGAATCAATGAAGTTGGATCGCTTAAATCAACACTACTAAGTAGTTGTTGTTGCATTCTAATTTTTGTTTCTTCAGGGTTTTCACCACCAAGGCTACGACCAATAGCGCCACCAAGCATATTAGCGCCACGACCAATAGCATAGTTAGCCTGTTGGAATGGTGTTAATTGTGCATATTGCAGTGCTTGTTGATCAGCTCTAGCCTGTTGGTTTTGCTGATACATTTCGGGAGTTACACCGAATAAGGATTGAACTATTTCTGCCATGATTAGAACCCTAAAGAACCCATGAACTCGCCAGAGTAAGGATTTACACCAGCGCCATAACCTCTACCATCAAATCCGCTTGTAACATTACCACCAAACCTTCTAGCAAGTGCATTTGTTAAGTCTCTATTTTGTGAAAGACCTGTCAAAGCTGTTGCAAACGGGTTATAGGCATTAGCCGCAAACATTGAATTAGCCGCACCCATACCGCCTTGCGCCAAAATATTAGCACCTGCTGTATTGGCATTACGACCACCCAAAGCAGAACCCATCTCCAAAGGTTGTTGTCCAAGACTCTCTAAACCAGTAGCACCAGACAAATAGGCTTGATAAGGGCCAAGAGCCGCTGTCTCTAAACCATATCCTTGAGTTGCTAAATTTCCACCAGTAGCAAACAGACCAGCACCAAAACGTGTTTGTTCCATTCCAGCTTGCATACCCTCAGAAGCCAATCTTGCGTCTTCTTGAGCAATAGCGTTGTAGTAGGCTTCCATCTCAGGATTAGTGGCTCTTAAACCTTCTCCACCACCAGGACGCAATCCTGTAGCGCCAACAGATAATCCCTCACGACCAGTGTTGAACAAGTTTGTTCTCAAACCTGCTAATTGACGCTCACGGCTTGGCGCTAATAGATTCTGTCTACCAAGAATATACTTCTGTGCCGCTTGTTCTGGAGATTCAGCAATGTACTGTTGACCAAGACCAAACAAACCTTGTGCCGCACCTTGTAGTGGAGCAAACCTTGCTCTAGCACCCTCTGCATCAGACAAACCTGTTTCTGCTAGACCTAAGAATCGGTCTTGCATGGCTCTCATTCTTGGGTCTAATGTATAACCCGCACCAGTAACACGACCTGTTGTTGGATCAGTTGTAAACTGAGATGAACCAAAACGAGTGGTTACTCCTACTGGTCTAAAACGAGCTTCATCAGCGGCTAATCTTGCTGCATCTCTTTGTGCATCAGCTTGTATCTGTGCGGCTCGTCTAGCAGAACTGCCGCCAAATAAGCCTCCCAACAGAGAAGCTCCACCACCAATTAAGGCTGCTGTAATAGGCATAATTAAACTCCAATCAAAATATCGTCCACTTTTGACGGGTCTTTCTCGTCAGTGGCATGAATACAAAACCAAACACAATCTGTCAAAGCCTTAACACCATGTGTAAGACCTGCTTTAATCTCAACACACGCTGGCGCTTCAATAACTTCTACTTCATCACCCTTCATCACCGCAACCTTACCTTTAGCTAAGATAGACAAATGGCTAAAGTCATGGGTATGCTTCAGAATGGCTGTACCCGCCTCAAATGAGGCTTCCTTGGCATACAAACCATCACTAAAGTGGTGTGAAATCATGCTGTACGTTTCCACATCGCCACAGCAATGTATGGCTGAAGGTTAGCGTTAGTGCCAGGATCACCACTAGTGTTAATTGTTGTTGAAACACTAATTCCAGTAGATGCGTTTGCAGTATTGTTAACAACACTTATGTTAGCGCCAACACCACCATAGGCATAAGAGCCAGAGCCTGTTTCTGTAAGGAAATTACCAGAAGATGCTGCGTGATTGTGTTGTGGGTCAGTAACTGTTGTTGAAGTTGTGTGTGCGTGAGTTACGACAATAGCGTCTTTGCTACCACCAGTTTCTTCCAAAGTATCAAACAATGCGTCACTTGCATTGAGGCCAACCATGACTCGACCCGCACCAAATGCTGTCCAAGTACCAAAGCCTAGCAAAGTCGCAGGGTTTGTTGAAACACCAGCATTGATGTAAATAGAACCTACAGGGTAAACAGCCGCCAAAGAAGCTGTTACTGCCGCTGTAACAAAAGCAGTAGTCGCCAATTGAGTAGTGTTTGTTCCACTAGACGCTGTAGGCGCTGCTGGTGTACCAGTAAATGTAGGAGAAGCTAAATCAGCTTTGGTCGCAATAGCAACAGCAATATTGACATACTCAGTGTTGATCTCAGTACCTTTAACGATCTTTAGAGGATCACCAGAAGGAAGTGAATCTTTAGTAGCAAAGTTAGTGGATTGTGTATAGTTACTCACGACATTTTCCCATCTTTAGATTGAATTTCAATTCTCTGCATAGAAAGCGCAGTACCATTGATATTTGTTTCGTAGCCAGTTTGAACAATTTTACCGCTACCACTTGCCTGTACAACCAAAGTCTGTATAGCAACACCATCAGAGTATTGAGCAATGTTGTACTCACCAATACCATACTCAGACGTTCCTTGAGAAGGAATCAAAGCGTTAGCAGATAAGTAATTTGTACTAAAGTCAAATCCCCATTTAATCGTGACAAACTGGTTTGTTCCACCAATCACAACTACTTTTAGACGCTTTAACAATGAAGTGACATTGGCATTTCCAAGGTCAGCATGGTTTGTAAAATACTGCATCCTGTAAGAAGAAGTATGGTCTTGATAAGTACTATACTTACCAATGTAACCATTCTTGCCAATCAGAACATCACCATTTCTGCGAGATAGCAAAGCAGTTGGCTCTATCGAATTCCAAACAGTCACCCTGAAAGAACCATCTTGTAATTGACCTCTTGTGTCAAAGCAATAAACCTCTTTGACAGTAGGCACAGTCAACAAGTAAAAGGCTTCTGTTTCAGAGTAAACAGTCTTGATATTGGAAGGTGTTTCACTACCAACAATAGCCATAAAGTCACTGCGAATGTTCTTAGACAAGTCTCCAATCGGAGCAGACTTCTCAATGATTGTTCTAGCAAATGAACGCACACCAGAGTTAGATAAGAACAAAACATCCTTACCAGTACTCTGAATAGAGTCCCTTGCAATACATCCAATGCCACCAACAGTGTCAGACAAAGTAATAATTGCAGGTGAAGTCGCATTGGCATACACCAGAATCTGACGTTTACCAAAGATGATTAAGTAGTTGTTATGTGCCGCTAATCCTGTAATCTCATCAGCACCATTAGGCCAAACTCTATCAATGTTTAAACTTCCAGCCGTTCCTGTACTCCAAACATGACCCGCTAAAAGGTCAGAGAAAAAGACAGTTACATTGTCTGTAGTTGTATCAGCAGCCCACAAACGTCCAAATGCAGAAATAACGATGTTTGCAGAAGGAACAGTTCCTACATAACCAGTTTTCTCACTAACTCTGCGATAAGTTGATGTACTTACAGCAGGGTCATAAATCAATGGATCATGACCAACTTGGAAGAAATAAGTAATCCCATTGAGTGAAGCACATGACCAATTACTAGCAGTAATGGTAGGAGCAGTACCACCCCCCCCATAGGTCAATTCAACAACAGCGTTTGAGCTATTTAACTTAAATAACTTGTTGTTCCCTGCGAACAAAACTGTAAGAGTGCCATCAGATTGAACTAACTCATGGATAACACCAACATCGTTAGCACCAAGGTTTCCAGAAGATGAATTAACCCTTGCATAACCCTTACGAGAACCAATGCGACCATATTGATCAATGATGCAATTTGTTGCAACCAAAGCAAAACCAGCCGCCAAATCTAATGGCGAGTCTTGTGTATTCAGACCAAAGAAGCCTGGTGCTGAAATACTTTGCGTTTGGAGTTGTTGGCTCATACTGCTACAAACTCCTGATTTTCAGGATAACGAGTGCCTTCTAGAGCAATCTGGTCAGCCAACATACCCCTATACAGTTGATAAGCCTCAGAAGAGTTCAATCCACCATCTTCACCACGTTCAACCAATGCTCTAGCATAAGCATTCTGCACAACAAGAACATCAGGAACTAACACTGAAGTGCCATCAGCAGTTAATGTAGCTTGTGGCACTGTCAGAGAGAATGGAATGCTATAAACGCCATCAGGTCTTGGATAGAGAACTACTTGTGTGTCTCCATTGTTGTCTACACCATCGAATGCGTAGTACTGAGGAACTCCAGTGATTGAAGGAACAAGATTCTGATACCTGTTCATCTCCACAAATGAGATGTTCTGCAATGCAACATTTGATGTGGTGTTCAAAGCATCCATCACTTGAAACTTCTGACCAGCACCCGTCATTGAGTAAACATGGGCGCTTGATGATGTGGTCAATGTAACTGTACGACCAAGGACATTCCAACTAAAAGAATCCTCAATCTGACGTTTGGCATCGTTAACAAACAAGCCAATCAGAGTTGAATAGGCAGTCTCATTGTTGGTAGAAACTTGAGTCTCACGCAAGCGAATCAATACATTGTTAATCAGTTGTAGGAATGTCATATTCGTTGCGATCCTTCAATTTCAAAAGTTGCAATGACAGAAATAGTAGAACCAGTTTCTGAAGTAGCAGATATGTAATCACCCTCTTCCAACACAATATATTGATTAACATCAATCTCAGCATAAGTTGACTTAGATGTTAGTGTGTACTCATTGGTAATTAGAATATTTGCGTTTGCACTAAAGTCATGCCAAGTAAAACTAATGTGTTTATTTGATGAACCATTGTTTGAGGCGTGAAGAAGGACGCACAAAGCATAATAGCCAGTCGGTACTGTAAACAGCGTAGTAGCCGTATTAGCAGTTAGATTTTTACCGACAGAAAATGGTCTCATTTGTTCCTCTTAGAGATAGCTTTGGCTTTTGCTCTAGCGTCTTCCTTGGACGATGCACCCCAAGCTCTAAGAGAAAGAAGAAGTCGGGTAGGCTTTCCATCTTTCATCTCAGCGCCAGGCATATTGCCCATTCGTGCTAAAAAGGATGCCCTACGAGGGTTATCTCCCGACTTTAC
>Ga0315905_10000966_pt1 | contig 31301 bp, 30 predicted proteins | sample LakEriMetagenome_5_FD_203522 | JGI IMG/M metagenome (GOLD analysis project Ga0315905, IMG submission 203522) | Freshwater fungal communities from buoy surface, Lake Erie, Ohio, United States - Buoy 4 MA121 | ecosystem: Environmental > Aquatic > Freshwater > Lake | place: USA: Lake Erie, Ohio... | reverse complement strand
GACCGGTGGTAAAGTCGATTTCGACGTTAAACTGGTACAAATGGTGCGCCTGTTGCGCGGCGGCGAACCCGTCAAAATGTCCAAAAGGTCAGGTAGTTTTGTAACCTTGGCCGAGGTTATTGAAGAAGTTGGCAAGGACGTCGTTCGCTTCACAATGCTGACACGCAAAGCCGATGCGCAAATGGATTTTGACTTTGCCAAGGTGGTGGAAGCGTCGAAGGACAATCCGGTATTTTATGTGCAATATGCCCATGCGCGGATATCATCGACTATGCGCAAGGCAGAAATCGAAGGGCTTGGCCCCGATGGCGCGCATATTGCGATGCTGGGTGATGCGGAGATCGGCCTTATCCGCGAAGCGGCAAATTTCCCGCGTATCGTGGAGGCTGCCGCAAAATCAGGTGAGCCACATAGAATTGCTTTTTATCTGAATGATTTGGCTGCTGCGTTCCACGCTTATTGGAACTTGGGCAATGACCAACCTGACAAGCGTTTTATATTATCGCAAAATCCGGAACTGACGGGCGCAAGACTTTTCATGGCGCACAATATCGGGCAAGTCCTGCGCAATGGATTGCGGCTGATGGGGGTCGAAGCCGCCTACAATATGTAGTGATTGGGGACGTGACGTAATGGACCGCAATAATGATGGACTGAATTTCGACGACAATAATCGTCTGCCGTGGCTTGAGACCGCTGATGGTAGTAATGTCGTTGAAGATAGCGGATCGCGCATACGTGTCGCCTTATGGGCCGTTGCAGGCTCATTTTTGCTCTTGGCAATTGTCGGAGGCGTTTATTGGCTTCAGCCCAGCCAGAAGAGCGGCGCAAACGGGACGGGCGAACTGATCGTCGCGCCCAAGGGTAATTACAAAGAAAAGCCTCTGGATGCGGGTGGAAAAACCTTTGAAGGCGAAGGCGATTCTGCCTTTGCCGCCAGCGAGGGGCAGAAAACGGGGGCTGTGCTCGTGGCTCCGTCCGCTGGACCTATGGAGGCACCTCTGGCTGTGGTGGCGCAACCAGCGCCCGTTATTGTACCCAATACCGTAGCTGCAAATGGCGCTTTGGTGCAGCTTGGCGCATTTGGCGATTCCGCCAAGGCGGAAGCGGCGTGGACCGGTCTAACCAAGCGCTTTGGCTTTTTAGCGGGCATCAACCGTAAGATTACCCAATCCAATGTCGAGGGCGGGCGCACTGTTTTCCGCCTGCAAGCCGTAACGGCCAATTCGACCGAAGCCCAGCAACTCTGTGCAAAATTGAAGGTCGCTGGTGAGAATTGTTTGATATTGCGGTAGATTTCTCGCGCGACGCCACACTCTCTCGTCATGCTGAACTTGTTTCAGCATCCATTGTGCAGAAAACCCAGAGCATGCGCGGCGAAATGGACCCTGAAACAAGTTCAGGGTGACGATGTAAGGCGTTAGGATGACGGGAAGAAGTGGGGTGACGGGAAGCGGTTGGACGACCTGCACACTGCACTCCCCTTTTTCATGTTGATGCGTTTCCCATAGCAACTTAAGCAGCGCCCAACGTTCTGAGGAAAAATATATGCCTGCTTTATACGATGTCTCCATTCCTACCTTCATCCGCGGTTTGAAAAACCTGTCGAACATGCTCGAAAAGGGTAAGGCTTATGCCGCTGAACAGGGCATGGATTTGGCTGAATTGCTGGATGCGCGGCTGATTGAAGACATGGCGTCGCTGACGAAACAGGTGCAAATGACGACCGATACAGCCAAGTTTGTCGCGGTCCGCGTGGGGCAGGTGGAAAATCAGCCTTGGGCCGACGATGAAGCCTGCTATGAGGATGTGCAAGCCCGTGTGGCCAAGGCGATATCCTTTCTGGAAGCCGCATCACCGGAAGGTTTTGAAGCCCGCGAAGATGCAAAGGTCGTGCTGACCACGCCCAGCGGCGACATTCCGTTCATTGGCAGTGTTTATGTGCACGGATTTGCCATCCCCAATTTCTTTTTCCATCTGAGCATGGCCTACGCCCTGTTACGGATGAAGGGCGTGCCCTTGGGTAAGCTGGATTTCTTGGGCGCTATCCGGTAATTATACACAGCTTAAGCGCCACTTCCCGCCGTTCCATGCTTGCCTTGGGACAGCGGCGGGCTTAGCGTTCTACGCATGAAGCCGGTAATTTTTGGCCTATCGGGCCTGACCCTGACAGATTACGAAAAACGCCTGTTTCGCGATGTCGAGCCAGCAGGCTATATCCTGTTCAAGCGCAATATCGAAGACCGCGCGCAGGTGCGTGCGCTGACCGACAGTCTGCGGACGCTGCACGGCCGCGACAATGTGCCCATCCTGATTGATCAAGAGGGCGGCCGTGTCGCGCGGATGCGTCCGCCGGTCTGGCCTGATTTTCCCGCTGGCGGTGCGTTTGACGCGCTATATGACATTGCCCCTATCACCGCGATTGAGGCGGCGCGCTGCAATGCGGAGGCTATTGCGCTCTCACTGACTGAAGTCGGTATCAATGTCGATTGCTTGCCCGTACTTGATGTCCGCGTGCCCGATACGCATTCCGCCATTGGCGATCGCGCCTTGGGCAGCGACCCGATGCGCGTGGCTGCGTTGGGCCGTGCTATTCTTGATGGTCTTGCCTTGGGGGGCGTCATCGGTGTCGTCAAACATATGCCGGGGCAGGGGCGCGCGACCGTCGACACCCATCACGACTTACCCCATGTGACCACAAGTGCAGCCGAGTTAGAACAAGATCTGGCGCCCTTCCGCGCGCTCAATAATGCTGCGATGGGCATGACGGGCCATGTTGTCTATGACATTTGGGACAATGTGCATACCGCAACCATGTCGCGCTTTGTGATTGATAAGATTATTCGCGCGCAGGTCGGTTTTGATGGCCTGTTGATGAGTGATGATCTCGACATGAACGCGTTGCAAGGCGATGTGGCGAGCCGCGCTTTAGCCTGCATAGAAGCGGGTTGTGACCTTGCGCTCAATTGCTGGGGGCGTTTGGACGAAATGCTCGCGATTGCGAATAATCTGCCCGAAATTACCTCCGCTGCCCGGGCGCGTCTTGATCGCGCAATGGCGCTGCCGCCTGTGCCATTTGACGCCGACCGGTTGGCGTATCTGCTCGATAAACGTGACCAGTTGCTAGCGCTGGCCGACACGCAAGCGAAGCTCACAGGTGGGGCCACCGGCGCGGCATGAGCGAGCCTATGCTCTTTGACGCAGAGGAGGCCCTCTACGACGAGAGCGCTGCCAAGGCCGAATTTGGCCCCGATGTTCTGACCATCGATATTGACGGCTGGGAAGGGCCGCTGGATTTGTTGCTGGCGCTTGCCCGCAATCAAAAGGTCGATTTACGGCAATTGTCGATCCTTGCTTTGGTCGAAAAATATTTGGTGTTCATTGATGAGGCGCGCGCGCTGAAGCTTGAGCTTGCCGCCGATTATCTGGTGATGGCGGCGTGGCTGGCCTATCTCAAATCGGCCTTGTTGCTGCCCAAGGACCCGACGATTGATCCATCGCCGGAGGAGCTTGCCTTGCGCCTGCAAATGCGGCTCGAGCGGCTGAACGCCATGCGCGAAAGCGGGGCGCGGTTGATGGCGCGCGACCGGATTGGTCGCGACGTGTTCTTGCGCGGCACACCAGAAGGGCTGCGTGTGGTGAAAGCGCGGGCGTGGGCATGCGATTATTTTGAGCTGATTACCGCCTACGGCCAAATCAACGCGCGCACTGCGCCCGCTATGCACATCGTCAAAAAACGCCAAGTCATGACATTGGAAGAAGCGCTGGAACGCGTGTCGGCGATGATTGGCCGCGCGATTGACTGGACCGCGATACATGCTTTTTTGCCACCAATGGCGGACCCCGCCTTGCGGAAATCGGCCTTGGCCTCCAGCTTTGTCGCGGCCTTGGAGCTCGCCAAACGTGGGATTGCCGACCTGCAGCAAGATGCAACCTTTGCGCCATTAATGGTGAAGAAAAAGGCAAGATGATCGAAACTGACCCTAATCTGCGCGCTGTAGAGGCGACCTTATTCGCCAGCGACCAGCCAATGACCGTCGAACAAATTCGCGGCTATGTTGGTGACAGCGTCGATGTCGTGGAAGCGCTGACGCAGCTAGCCGAACATTATGAAGGGCGGGGCATTGAACTCGTCCAGCGCGGTAAGACTTGGCATTTCCAAACCGCCGCTGATCTTGCGCATTTGCTGCGCCGCGAACGCGAGGAAAGCCGAAAACTCAGCCGCGCTGCCGTCGAGACGCTGGCGATCATTGCTTATCATGAACCGGTGAGTCGCGCTGAGATTGAGGCCATTCGCGGCGTGCAAATTTCAAAAGGCACGCTTGACGTGTTGATGGAGGCGGGTTGGGTCCGGCCGGCCGGCCGCCGCGAAGTGCCAGGTCGGCCCTTGCTCTACGCTACTACACCGGGTTTCTTGACGCATTTCGGACTGACTAGCCGCAAGGATCTGCCGGGAATTGCGGACTTGAAAGCGGCTGGATTGCTAGACCCAATCGATAGCGCGATGGGGGAAATGTTATTTACCAGCGAAGAAAGTGACGCCGAACTGGCAATTGAGGAAAACAACGCCTAAATAGGTGAAGGACATGCGACATCGGGGTCGCAACATTCGGGGTGCGCCCCGTTAGGAGTTTGAAATGGGTGGTTTTAGCATCTGGCACTGGCTGATTGTTGGCATTTTGGTGTTGCTCTTGTTCGGCAAGGGCCGTTTTTCCGACATGATGGGCGACGTCGCCAAAGGCATTAAAAGCTTTAAAAAGGGTATGAGCGAAGACGACGAGGCTCCTAAGGCTCCGCCGCAAATCGGCGCGAACACAGTCGTTGATGCTGAAAAGCAGACTGACAAGACCCAAGGCTAAGTCATTGCCTGTGCGACATCACTTGCCCTCGATGTCGGGGGCCTGACGTGTTTGACATCGCGTCTTCTGAACTTTTGCTTGTTGTCCTTGTGGCGCTTCTGGTCATTGGGCCAAAAGATTTGCCAAAGGCATTGCGCTTTGTCGGCAAATGGGTGGGCAAGGCGCGCGGTGTCGCGGCGCATTTCCGCTCCGGCTTTGACGAAATGGTGCGTCAGTCCGAACTCGAAGAGTTGGAGAAAAAGTGGAAGGCGGAAAATGAGCGCATCATGGCGGCGCATCCGGCCGATCCCCGCGCCGATGTGGTCGGTGATGATCCGATAATAGATAGTGTAGTAACGCCTGCCGACACGCCGCCCAGTGAAACGGCGCCTAAGCCATGAGCGATATCGACGACAGCAAAATGCCTTTGCTCGATCATTTGATTGAGCTGCGCAGCCGCCTGCTCTGGAGCTTTTTGGCGCTCGCCATCGCCTTTGGCATCAGCCTGTATTTCGCACGGCCGATCTTTGGTTTTCTGGTGCAGCCCTTGCTGGCGTCGGGCCAAACGAAACTGATTTACACCGCGATATTTGAGGCATTTTTTGTCGAGATTAAGGTCGCTTTTTTTGCCGCCTCTTTCTTCTCCTTCCCGGTGTTCGCAACGCAATTATGGCGTTTCGTGGCGCCGGGGCTCTACAGCAAGGAAAAGCGTGCATTTCTGCCATTCTTGCTCGCAACACCCGTCTTATTCATCATTGGCGCGTCCATGGCCTATTTCATGGCGATACCTGTGGCATTGGAATATTTGCTGGGTTTTGGCGGTTCAGTTGGCGGTGTTGAGCAACAGGCGCTGCCGAGTGTCGACAATTATCTGAATTTTGTCATGAAGTTTATTTTTGGCTTCGGCATATCGTTTCTGCTCCCTGTTTTGCTGATGTTGCTGGAACGCGCAGGCATTGTGACGTTGGAGCAGCTGAAGAGCGCGCGGCGCTATGCGATTGTCGGTGCCTTTGCCATCGCTGCCGTGCTCACACCGCCGGATGTTGTGTCGCAATTGCTGCTCGCGATCCCTTTGTGCATATTATACGAGCTTGCCCTTATTGCGATCTGGTTCACGCGCCGACGTCGCGACAAAGCAGAGGCTGCAGAAGACGCCGCATTATAGGTTTGACGGCATTATCGTCATCCTTGCCATTCCTCCTTAACTCCCCACGTCGTCACCCTGAACTTGTTTCAGGGTCCATCGTGCAGCACGCCCAGAGCTAGAATGAATAAATGGACCCTGAAACGAGTTCAGGGTGACGCAGAAGAATAACGCTTCCCCAGTCAAGGCACACCTTGACCGCGTTTGCGCAATCGTCGCCGATCAAAAACTGACGCGCGCAGTCACCCGGAAATCACGACCAGTTAAAGGCACAAAATCCTTGGTAAAGGACGCGGCGCGCCGAGCAGTGACGTCGAAGATATTGTTCGCCGAAGCTATCAATGCAATATTTCGATCCCGCCCGAACGGCCGCCAGGTCGCCGAAGCGTTGACCAAAGTGAAGCCATTGGTTGGCGTCTCAAATGCCGCGGTATTTGTTTGGTCATCGTTAAATTCGACTTCACCGCGCAGGTCAAAATTTGCATTGGTCAACTCAACGCCGCCCAATAAACGCAAGGGTGGGATGCGCGGGGCATCGCCGCCACCGGACGAGATTTTGGCGCGTGTATAATCCGCAACACCATCGACCGACAGGTCCGAGCTGCCAAAGCTCGCAAGGCGCTGGGACGCTTGAAACTCAACCCCCCACACCTTGGCGTCATTTTGGAAATATTGGAACACGGGCAAATCGTCTTCGATGGCGCCGGTTTCCGCCTCATAAATGAAATTGTCGAAGCGGTTGGTATACAATGTTGCGCTGAATGCGGTGGCCGGCGTTTCATACCGTGCATAGAGTTCGCCATTCCAAGCACGCTCGCTTTTCAGATCAGGATCGCCCGTTTCATAGGCTTGGGTCGCGATATGCGGACCGTTGGAGAACAACTCCTCTACCGCTGGCGCACGGCCTGTCCGCGAAATATTCGCACCGATTTTCAGATCGCCAATATGGTAGCCAAGGCCAAATGCGGCCGAGACATTGTTGAACGTGCGCGAAAGGCCCAAAGTGTCGGCGCGCAGCTTTGCTGTGTCAAACCGTATCGCGATTTCGGCGTCCAGATTGCCATTGGTATATTCCTGCAAGGTGAATAGACCTATTTGCCGCGTGGTGTTGGGCGGGACGAAGGCTTCTGCCCCAATGGCTTCCAAATCACGGGACTGATATTGGACGCCGCTGGCCCCGCGCCAGCCGCCTAGGTCATTCTGCACAAATTCGGCCCGCGCCTCGAAACCTTGGCTGTTAAAGACGGTGCCGACTTCGTCGCCTTCAAATTCGGTATGGGTATAATCAGCGTAACCCGCGCGCAGGCGCAGTTTTTCGAATAAGCCCTCGCCCAAATTGACTTCACCGCGCAGGTCAAAACGATATTGCCGCAGGCCGATGGTAACGGGCACTTCACCTTCTGTAGGCTCTTCACCATCGTGCGCATGGGATGCGCCAGGGCGGGCTGGGATGCCATAATTTGTGTCGTAAATGCTGTACGACACGCCAAGATTGCCGCCCTCCTCGATAAACGCAATGCCACCACCAGCGGTCCAGCTTTTTAACGCGCTGTTGGGAATCTGGCCACGCTGATCCGCCAGTTCACGTGCTTCGGATGCTTCTTCGAGATGACCTTCGCTTGCTTCTTCGGCCGCAAAGTCCAGTACCTCAGCGCGCAAATTGGGGGATAAGACATAGCCGCCGGACCGCATATCATCACTGTTGCGGTAGCTGCCGTCGAGATGGACGATGACCCGCTCGGTGAGCGGCATATCAATCGACGCGCCACCAGACCAGTCGCGTGCGGCGCTGCCATATCCGGCCAATGCGTCAATGTGGATGTCTTCGTCTGGGATGGAGCGCGGTATCCTTTTGTCGAGTGCGTTAACTGCGCCGCCCACGGCTTGGCCGCCGAATAACAAGACCGCTGGCCCACGCAGCACTTCAATGCGCTCGACCGTCAACGTATCGATGGTTACCGCATGATCGGCCGACGTATTGGAGGCGTCGATATTGCCAATCCCGTCGGTGAGGACGGCGACGCGGTTTCCTTGATATCCACGCAGAACGGGCCGCGATGCACCCGGCGAGAAGCTCGTCGCCGAAACGCCGGGCAGGCTGGTGAGGATATCGCCCAATTGCGCGCGCGTTTTGTCGGCGAGCACTTCGCCCGAAATTGCCGACGTCCCCGATAGAATGTCGAGCCGTTCGACATAAGGTGCGGTGACAACGATATCGTCATTGCCGTGAAAATCGTCAGATACCCCATTGCCTTTGGTCGAAACTGTGTTGCTCTGCTGCGCATAAGCGGACGTGGCCAAAGCCAGCGATAATGCGGAAATGCTTGCGGATATCGTCAGAAGCGCTGCGTTTTTCATAAGAGAGCGTCGTCCATAAGAGCGAAAGATTGATCGCCATAATATGTTTAATGATATAATATAACAATACCTGAAATGCATTTTGTTAATATTCCGGCTTTTGGCGCGCTTATTGTCGCGTTCAAAGCCAGACTGTCTTGCGATTGGCCATGAACGCGCCTAGCTATCGGCGATATGAACACCATTGGCACAACACTTGATTTGATTGGCAACACGCCGCTCGTCCGCCTGAATGGACCAAGCGAGGAAGCCGGATGCGATATTTTTGGTAAATGTGAATATGTAAATCCCGGTGCGTCGGTAAAGGACCGTGCGGCGCTTTACATTGTTCGCGATGCCGAACGGCAGGGGCTTTTGAAACCCGGCGGGACAATTGTCGAAGGCACGGCGGGAAACACCGGCATTGGCCTTGCATTGGTGTGTAATGCGCTTGGGTATAAGACGATTATTGTCATGCCCGAAACGCAGAGCCAGGAGAAAAAGGACACGCTGCGCGCTTTGGGAGCAGAGCTCGTGCTGGTGCCTGCTGCACCTTATGCAAACCCAGGGCATTTTGTGCATACCTCGCGCCGACTGGCCGAAGAAACCGAAAATGCCGTCTGGGCAAACCAGTTTGATAATATCGCCAATCGCCGTGCGCATATCGAGACGACTGCCGAGGAAATCTGGACGCAGATGGATGGCAAGATTGACGGCTTCATTTGCGCCGCTGGTACAGGCGGGACGATTGCAGGCGTAGGGCTTGGTCTAAAGGCAAAGGATGAAGGCGTCACTATCGCTCTTGCCGATCCGCATGGTGCGGCGCTTTATAATTACTATGCTTGCGGCGAATTAAGCGCCGAGGGCAGTTCAGTCGCTGAAGGTATCGGGCAGGGCAGGATCACCGCCAATCTCGAAGGTGCGCCCATTGATACCCAATTCCGCGTTTCCGATGAAGAAGGCCTTGTCTGGGTAAAGCGGCTTTTGGCGGAGGAGGGGCTTTGCCTTGGGCTATCGTCGGGGATCAATGTGGCTGGCGCCATTGCGCTGGCAAAGCATCTGGGGCCGGGTAAACGTATCGTGACGATATTATGCGACACAGGCTTCCGCTATTTGTCGACCATCTATAACCCCGCATGGATGCGCAGCAAAAACCTTCCCGTGATGCCTTGGCAGCAGGGCGTTTAAAGGCAATATTGGGATCTAAGGAAAACGCATATGGCCGAACAAAAGCAATCCGCAATTCAGCGCATTCAGGTGGGACTTGTAGGTCTCGTCGTGGTGCTGTTGTTTGTAATATTGGCCAATATGGTCCTTGATCGGGTGAGCGACGGGCCACAAACAGGGGGCGTGCCGGACGCTGCACCCTTGATAGCTGACAAGGACGCGACGCCCGATGAACCGCTGGCGGAGCTAGGGGTCACCCCGGTGGCGAAAGAGACAGATGCCGAAAGATCTGCCAAGGATGCAGCGCAAACGCCGCTTTCACCCGCGCCGGCGCGGTGATTTCTATTTGGTGATGGATAGATTGGCCCGGTTCGGGGGTAAAAAGTGGCTACTTGTCATTTTGCTGCTGGGCCTTTTGCTTTTGCTCGCGGCTGTTTTTACACCACGTCCAGTCGACAGTCGGCCAAAGCCTCCATTGGGGCTGATGACAACGCTGCCGCTGTTATGGAGCGAGGGGGGTATTGAGGCCGATCTCCGCAAGGACGCTGCCCCGCATCCCGCATTTACGCGTCTGAGCGACCATTATAACATCACGCCCGTCGATGATCTAAAGGCGTGGGCGCCAAAGCCAAAGCAGTTACTCCTGCTCGCGCAACCGCGGGCTTTTGCGCCGAATGAACTGGTCTGGATCGACAATTGGGTCCGGGAAGGCGGGCATGTTTTGATACTTGCGGATCCTGCCTTACAATGGGGTAGTCTTTACCCGCTGGGTGATAAACGGCGTCCGCTGTTTACGTCCATGCTATCGCCTTTATTCGCTTATTGGGGTGTGGAGCTGGCCTTGCCGCTTGCGGATGAGGCGCCTGTCTCTATGCGCAAAATTGGCCCGTTCAATATCCGGACGGTGACAGCGGGCGAGTGGTTGCCCAAAGCGCCCGGCGCCGAGGGCGGCTGCGCCATATTGGCCAAAGGCCTTTTGGCCGATTGCCGCATTGGTAAAGGGCGCGCTGTGCTTATGGCCGATGCTGATTTTCTCGATACCGCCTTTTGGGAAGGGCGCGGCATGCGGATCCTCACCGGCAAGGATGAATTTGCCAATATGGCCCTGTTGCAAGCGCTTTTGACGGCGCTGCAAGACGATAAGGGACTGCATGGGGATTTTGTGGAAAAATGATGGGCGAGAGGGAAATTGCTGCCGATATCATGCGCAAAACCGCGGATTTCAGGCATTTTGACGCGACAAAATTGATCTTATTTTGTCCGCTTCATTGGGGGCAGTGGACAGGAAGTGACCGAATTTCGACATTTTTTTGAAAAATAATATAGTTTTTCCATAAAATCCCTCTTTTCATCCATAAAATCCCTTGCTATGCACAGTCAACAAGGGGTGGATTCCTGATTCTATCGGTCGTTACGGCGTCCGCATGGCGATATGCTTCGCCATGATTAGAGATCTGCGCCCTTTTTCTAGGGGTGGTTCAGACAGTGTCAGCTTTGGTCGTTTATGCAGGTTCGGGGGTGTCGAATGTCGACGCCAAAGGCCGCACGACTATTCCTGCGGAACTGCGTGACAGCGTCCAGCAATCCAGCGGCAGCAACAGCGTGTGTATATCGCGCCATTCCACCTTGCCTTGCCTCATTGGTTTTGGCGGCTCCGAACGCCTAAAGCTGCGCGCCGACATCGAAGCCCAATGGCAAAGCGCCGTTAACCGCGGTGCCGAATTTGATCGTGAAATTGCTGGCGTATCTGCCTCCTCGATTTTCGAAACAGCGTTTGAGGCAAGCGGCCGTTTCGTGCTGTCACCGATGCTCAAGCATTTTGGGCGCATCGAAGATCGCGCTTTCTTCTTTGGTGCGACAACACATTTCATGCTGTGGAACCCTGACGTCTTCCTCAATGAAGCGCCTGCAGCATTCAATCCCGTTAAGGACGAGCTGAATTATTGGCTGTCCCAGGCAAAGCGCGACAAATGAGCGCTCCAGCCCCCCATATTCCAGTCTTACTGGATGAAGTAATTCACTCTCTCGCCATCACCCCTGGTGCTGAGATCGTGGATGGTACCTTTGGTGCAGGTGGATACAGCCAAGCGATACTGGCTGGCGGTGCGCGCGTTTTTGCGTTCGACCGCGATCCCGATGCCCTTAAAGAAGGTGCAGACCTTGCAGGCCGCAGCGAGGGTGCTTTGCGCCTTTACGCGGCCTGTTTTTCTAACATGGACGATGTCTTGACGGCTGATGGCGTTTCGTCGGTCGACGGCGTCGTATTGGATATCGGCGTTTCGTCGATGCAGCTTGATCGCGCCGAGCGTGGCTTTTCTTTCCAAAAGGATGGGCCGCTTGATATGCGCATGGGTCAGGAAGGCATGACGGCAGCAGAATTCGTCAACGAAGCCGAAGAGGCTGACATTGCCGACATTATCTACCGTTATGGTGAAGAGCATCGCTCACGCCGCATAGCGCGTTCGATTGTCGCTGCACGGCCCATAGAAACCACTGCGCAATTGGCCGCGATTGTCCGCAAGGCCGTTGGTCACAAGCCCGGCGCGCCGAAAGATCCCGCTACCCGTGCCTTCCAAGCGCTTCGCATTCATGTGAATCGGGAACTCGACGAGCTAACCGACGGTCTTGAGGCCGCCGAACGCATGTTGAAGCCCGGTGGCCGTTTAGCTGTCGTTACCTTCCACAGTCTTGAAGATCGCATCGTAAAGCAATTTCTGCGTCGCCGCAGTGGAGCAGAAGCCGCAGGATCGCGCCACGTGCCCATGGTCGGCAGCGACGGCCCAGCACCCACTTTCGATAAAGCAGACAAGGCAGTCCGGCCATCGGACGCTGAACTTGCCCGCAACCCGCGGTCACGGTCAGCAACCTTGCGTTCCGCAACCCGAACACACGCCCCCGCATGGGCAACAGGAGGACTTGCAGCATGAGTCTCGCAATGAAAAGACTTCAGAATCTGGGCTGGTTAGCTTTGGTTTTCATGGTTGCCATTCTGTTGTACCCATTGTCGCTCAATGTTGCGGCGACGCATAGCGACTTGGTCTCGGTCGATCGCGAAATTCTTGAGACAAAGCGGGAAATCAGCTTTCTTCAAGCGGAAATCCGGACGCGTGCCAGCCTTCAGCAGCTGGAGGAATGGAACGAGCTTTTATACGGTTATCAGCCACCTGTGGCGCAGCAATTCGTCAATGGTGAAGCAGCACTTGCGGAACTGACTGGCGATCTGCAACAAACGAAGCCCGTAATGATGGCATCTGCAGATATTGACGTTGCGCCGAGCGCGAACCAAGCTAACCCCGCGCCAACGATTGAGGCTGTGGTGAAAAAGTCGACCGCGATTGCAACGGCCGTTGCGACCCCTATTTTTGCCGAACCCGTAAAGCGCGCGGCGCCCAAGCCTGTGACACCAAAGGTTGAACAGACCCGGACCGAGCGACTTGCGCGTATGGACGAAACGCTTTTGTCCGACGACTTGTTGCGGGACATTTCGGCCAAGTCCGCGAATGAACGCCGCCGCTGATGAATCCCCAGCTGGCCCGCACTACCACTCGGAAAAGCGGCGTTAATCCACCGCCATTTGCGGCGCATGGGTTTTGGCGCATGCTTATCATATTGGTGGCGTTCGGCATGTTTGTTATGCTGCTGATTGGTCGCCTGGCCACCTTGGCATTATTTGAAAGCACGCGGGCATATGGTGCGACGAGCACAGAATATGTGCCCGAGCGCGGCGATATCGTCGACCGTAACGGCGTCCCCTTGGCGCGTAGCATTTATGGCTATGCGATTTGGGTGAAGCCTGCAGAAATCTTGGGAGATCGTAAACAATTGGCCAACCAATTGGCGTCAATTTTTCCCGATACACCGGCTTCTGAATTTTACGCCAAATTGACCGCGAACAAGCCAGGCTATCTACGGAAGCGCGCGTTGCCAGAGCAAGTTCGGCAAGTGCACAGCCTTGGCGAAATCGCTATCGAGTTTCCGCGTGAAGCCACGCGTCTATATCCGCAGCACGACATGGCGGCGCATGTTCTGGGCTTTGTAAACCGCGACGGCAAAGGCGCGATGGGCATGGAGCGGGTCATGAATGACTATCTGCGCGACCCCTCTAAGCGTTCGGCACCACTGAACCTTGCGTTGGACGTCCGTGTGCAGGCGGCGCTTGAAAGCGAGCTTGCATCCGGCATGGAGGCAACGTCTGCAAAAGGTGCGGCGGGCGTTATCCTAGATGTGCAAACGGGCGAAGTCATTGCCATGGCGACCTTGCCATCGTTTAACCCGAACCGGCCTTCTTTCGCCAATATTCCTGATGACGGGCAGCCTGTAGTTGATGGTCGCTACCCGATTACGCGGCAAACCAATAATGTGACCAACCGCGTTTATGAGCTTGGTTCCACCTTCAAGCCCTTAACCGTAGCTGCGGCGATGGACGCCGGCACCGTGCGTGACCTTTCGGTGCGCTATGATGCCACCCAGCCGCTTCAGGTCGGTAAGTTCAAAATTCGGGATTCGCACCCTTTAGATCGCTGGATTAATGCCCCTGAATCGCTGATCCACAGTTCGAACATTGTGACCGCGCAAATTGCCGATAAACTGGGCGCTGCACGTATGGACGCCATGTTGCGTAAGATGCATTTCAATGCGCGTCCTGACATTGAACTCGCGGAAAAAGCGATGCCGCTTTATCCCAAAAAATGGGATCGTCTGAAAAACATGACCGTTGGTTATGGGCATGGCATTGCCGTTACGCCGTTACATTTGGCGAGCTCTTATGCTGCTATGGTGAATGGCGGTATCTATCGCCCGGCAACAATGTTCAAAACCCAGCCAGGCGCGAAAATTCCCGGAAAACGCGTGTTTAAGGCCGCAACCAGCGCACGGATGCGTCAAATGATGCGCATGATTGTCGTCGATGGCACAGGCAAAAAAGCCGACGCCTCGGGCTATCGCGTTGGCGGTAAAACTGGCTCAGCAGAAAAGCCTGGCGTTGGCGGATATAGTCGCAATCTGGTGGTCGCGACCTTTGCCGCTGCATTCCCGATGGACAATCCGCGTTATGTCGTACTGGCCATGCTGGACGAGCCAAAGGGTACGGAGGCATCCAGCTTTCAACGGACCGCAGGTTTTACCGCCGCGCCGGTCGTACAGAAAACTGTGACCCGCATTGGTCCGTTGGTGGGGATTCTTCCGGATATGACACGCGATGTTGATGTTTCCGAATTGATGCCTTTAGTGTGGAAGGCGAAGGGAGAGCAATAGTGAAGCTCGGGCGATTGGTAAGCGGTGCCGATATGGCATTTGCAGACATTACAGTGACCGGCTTTGCGATCGACCATCGGAAGATTGCGCCCGGCACGGTTTTTGGTGCTTTTGAAGGCGCGACATTTAACGGCGAAGATTTTATCGACGATGCTATTGCCGCTGGCGCTGTGGCCGTTGTCGCGCGGCCCGAAGCGGTGGTGCGCGGCGCAATGCATATTGCCGAAGCCAATCCGCGTGAAGCCTTTGCGCATCTTGCCGCGACGTTTTTCCAGCCATTTCCAGATCATGTTGCGGCTGTCACCGGAACCAATGGTAAGACATCGACCGCAGAACTCACGCGGCAGCTTTGGCGGATGGCGGGTCATAATGCGGCGTCGATTGGCACGCTTGGGATTATTACGGCGTCGGATCAGGCCAAGACTGGGCTAACCACGCCCGATATTGTCACCTTCCTTGCGAATATGTCAGGTCTGGCACGCGAAGGCGTTAGCCATGCAATTTTTGAAGCATCAAGCCACGGCCTGACCCAATATCGCAGCGAAGGCGTTCCGGTTTCGGTAGCAGCCTTTACCAATTTGAGCCGCGACCATCTCGATTATCATGGGACGATGGAAGCCTATTTTGAAGCCAAGATGCGGCTGTTTGACGATGTTCTAGATGAAAATGGCTGCGCCGTTATTTGGGCGGATGATGTCTGGTCCGACCAAGTGATTGCCCGCGCGCGCAAACGGGACCTTCGCCTTATTACCGTTGGCGAAAAGGGCAAGGGCATCCAATTATTGTCGCGTGAACCGACCCAGCTTGGGCAGACGCTCGAATTACGCATTCAAGGCGATGTGCACAAAGTAAAGCTACCGTTAATCGGCGCGTATCAGGCCGCGAACGCATTGGTCGCAGCGGGCGTGGTTATGGCAAGCGGTGGAGAGGTTGAAACGCTGCTGGGGCATCTGGCGCGGTTGCAGCCTGTGCGCGGACGTTTGGAGCGCGCTGTGATTACCAAGAGCGGTGCGCCCGTTTATGTCGATTATGCGCACACGCCGGACGGATTGCGCGCGGCGATTGCAGCCTTGCGCCCGCATACCAAGGGCAAACTTATCACCGTATTTGGTGCGGGCGGTGACCGCGATACTGGTAAGCGTCCCGAAATGGGCGCGGTTGCGGTGGCAGATTCTGACATTGTAATCGTCACCGACGACAACCCAAGGAGCGAAGACCCTTCGCTTATCCGCGCCGACGTTATGGCCGGTGCGAAAGGTGCGCATGAAATTGGCGACCGGCGTTACGCAATTGCCTTTGCCATTGAACATGCCGAGCCGGACGACATCGTCTTGATCGCCGGCAAGGGGCATGAACAAGGGCAAATCATCATGGGCCGTGTATTGCCCTTTGACGATGTCGAAGTTGCACGGGAATGCGCAGCATGACCCCGTTATGGACCTTTGAAGAGTTGCTGGCCGCGACGGGCGGGACGGCGTCCGGGCATTTTGATGTCACCGGCGTTGCTTTTGACTCGCGCGAAATTGGTAAGGGCGATCTGTTTTTGGCGTTGAAGGGTGCGGAAACCGACGGGCATTTGTTCGTCGAAAAGGCATTTGCCAATGGCGCAGCGGGCGCGATTGTGTCGCAGCCGGTGGCGCACCCCCATATCCTAGTTGCCGATACAATGCAGGCATTGGAGGCATTGGGCCACGCATCGCGCGCGCGCACCAAAGCAAAGATTATTGGTGTAACGGGCTCTGCAGGCAAGACCGGTACCAAGGAAGCGATGTTCGCCGCGCTCGACCGCAGCTCACGTGGGCGGGCGCATCGTTCGGTGAAAAGCTACAACAACCATGTCGGCGTGCCCTTAAGTCTGGCGCGCATGCCCGCAGATTGCGACTTTGGCATATTCGAAATGGGTATGAATCATGCCGGCGAAATGCGCGCGTTAAGCCATATTGTTCGGCCCGATATCGCCATCATCACGACCATCGCCCCTGCACATATCGAATTTTTCAAGGATGAAAGCGGCATTGCCGATGCAAAGGCAGAGATATTCGAAGGCTTAGTTCCAGGCGGCACAGCCATATTGCCCGCGGACAATGTGCATTACCCACGTTTGCGCGCAGCGGCAGAGAAATATTCTGGTTCCATAATGTCCTTTGGCTTCAGCTCTGACGCCGATGTCTGTGTTATCGACCATCTCAGTATGGCCAATAATGGCACGCGGATTACTGCAAAAGTGCGCGAAGCGATGTTGACGTTCAATTTGTCACAACCTGGTCAGCATTGGATTGCCAACAGCATGGCCGTATTGGCCGCTGTGCTGGCCGCTGGTGGTGATTTGGCGTCCGCGGGTCTGGCTCTAGCCGAAATGGGCGGCTTATCCGGACGCGGCGCTCGGCATGATGTGGCTGTCTCAGGCGGCAGTGTCCATGTGATCGACGAAAGCTACAATGCTAACCCTGCGTCCATGGCCGCAACGATCGGCCAGCTGGGACTATCGAGCGGCGGACGGCGCATTGCGGTTTTGGGCGCGATGAAAGAATTGGGTGATAAGGCCAATCATTATCACAGCGCGCTTGCCTTACCCTTGGCCGCCGCAAAGGTCGATTTTGCAATCCTCGTCGGTCAAGAGATGGAAATACTCGCCGAAGAGTTGAAAGCAGGGGTTGAGGGGCCCAAGAAATTCGCGCATTGCGCGACCGCGCAGGAGGCACTCGCCGTCTTGCAAGAATATCTTTGCGCATCAGACACGGTTTTGGTCAAAGGTTCCAATAGTATGGGACTTTCCACAATCGTCAACGCGCTGACGGATGGGAAAAACTGATGCTATATCTTTTGGCCGAATATATTGGATTTCCGGGTATTTTTAACCTCATCCGTTATTTAAGCTTCCGCTCCGGCGGGGCAGTGGCCACCGCATTGATTATCGGCCTGTTGATAGGGCCGCGCTTTATCAGCATGCTGCGTGTGCGTCAGGGCAAGGGCCAACCTATCCGCAGCGATGGACCGCAAACCCACCTTGCGAAGGTCGGTACGCCTACGATGGGCGGCTTGATGATCTTGGTGTCGGTCGGCATTTCAATGCTTTTATGGATGGACCTGAAAAACGTCTATGTTTGGGCCTGTTTATTGGTGACGGTTGGTTTTGGCATCGTTGGTTTCCTCGACGATTATGACAAAGTCAAAAAGCGCAGCCACAAAGGCGTGTCCGGCAAAGTCCGGCTATTATGGGAATTTGCCATTGCTGGCGTCGCGGTATCGCTGATCGTCTGGCAATCGGGTGGCAATTTGTATCTGCCTTTCGTCAATGGTCCCGTCGTCGATTTGGGTTGGTGGTATGTGCCTTTTGGCGCGTTCGTCATTGTATCCTTTGGCAATGCTGTGAACCTAACCGACGGTTTGGATGGCCTTGCGACCATGCCCGTGATCATTGCCTCGATTGCATTTATGTTGATCGTCTACATGGTCGGTAATGCCAAATATGCCGAATATTTGGGCATTCCATTCTTTTTGGGTGCAGGTGATCTCGCCATGTTGTGCGGCGCGATTGTCGGCGCTGGCCTTGCCTTTTTGTGGTTCAATGCACCACCTGCGGCGGTGTTCATGGGCGACACGGGAAGCTTGGCCTTAGGCGGGACACTCGGCGCGATTGCGGTTGTGGCGCATCATGAGTTTGTTCTCGCCATTATTGGCGGGCTTTTCGTGGTTGAGGCGTTATCGGTTATTATTCAGGTATTTTGGTTCAAGCGCACAGGCAAGCGCATCTTTCGCATGGCACCAATTCACCACCATTTTGAGCAACTCGGCTGGTCCGAACCGACCGTTGTTATCCGCTTCTGGATTGTGGCTTTCGTATTGGCGCTTGCGGGGCTATCAACCCTCAAACTCAGATGATCACTACCCCTGCCTTTAAAGACCGGAAGTTCGCAGTTTTGGGACTTGCGCGCTCGGGCCTATCGGCTGTGCGCGCGCTTGTCGCCGGCGGGGCAGAAGTATTGGCATGGGACAATGATGAAGGTGCGCGCATTCAGGTGGCCGATATTGCCACGATTGCCGATCCGTTACTGACTGATTTGACCGGCTATACGGCCATTGTCGTGTCACCCGGCGTACCCATCAATCGCCACCCTATTGCCGATAAGGCAAAGGCAGCGGGTATCCCTTTAATTGGTGATATCGAATTGTTCGCGATGGCACGGCCGAACCTGCCGCAGCATCGTGTTGTGGGTATTACCGGAACCAATGGTAAATCCACGACGACAGCCTTGGTGCATCATGTGCTGGAAAGCGCAGAAATCCCCGTCCGCATGGGAGGCAATATTGGCCTGCCGATATTGTCGCAAGAACCATTGCCCGCAGGCGGTATCTATGTGCTTGAGCTTTCAAGTTACCAGATTGACATCACGCACAGCCTTGCCTGTGATGCCGCTGCGCTCATCAACCTCTCGCCTGATCATCTCGACCGCTATGACGGCTATGAAGCCTATATGGCATCGAAGGCGCGGCTGTTTGAGATGCAAAAGGGCAAAGAGTTTGCAGTGTTTGGCAAAGGCGATGCCGATACCGAACGGGTTTATAACGACGTGCTTGCGCGGCGCGGCGCAGAATGGGTGCATCTCGCCGAACCGCAATTGGTAAGCGGTCAGGCCGAATGGCCCTCGCTTCAAGGGCCGCATAATTTGCAGAATATTGCGGTGGCGATTGCAATCGTCGAATCCTTAGGGCTGACGGAGGCGCAATGGCGGCCAGCGATGCGCAGCTTCAACGGACTGGCGCATCGTATGGAAGTTGTGGCCGAACGTAATGGCGTATTGTTTGTGAACGACAGCAAGGCAACAAATGCGGCGTCCACCGCGCCGGCATTGGCCGCTTATCCGCGTGTGCATTGGATCGTTGGCGGCTTGCCAAAGACCGATAATCTGGACGAATGCATTCCCAATTTTGGTCATGTTGTTAAAGCATACACTATCGGCGAGGCTGGTCCGTTGTTCTATGAAATGTTATCGCCGCACATGCCTGTAGAACGCAGCGAAATGATGGGTGCAGCGGTGCATTCGGCTGCGGCCCAAGCGCAACCAGGCGACGTTATCATGCTATCGCCCGCTTGCGCGTCCTTTGATCAGTTCAAAGACTTCGAAGCCCGCGGGGATGCGTTTCGTGCGATTGTGGAAGCATTATGAGCGATAGCAAAGAAGCACCTTGGGTCCTTGCGGCCAAAACCGGCAAGATCGGCTTTGCCAATCGCTTGGGCCGTGGTGACCGTTCGCCATTGGGCGTTTGGTTCTGGGAACTCGACCGCGTGTTGCTGTCTTTGATGATGGTGCTGATCGCCATTGGTCTGCTTGCGGTCGCGGCGGCCTCGCCGGCGGGTGCGCAGCGTCTGTCTTCCTCCACGACCGAACTTTCTTCGCTCTATTTCTTTTATCGGCAATTGATGTGGGTCCTTATTGGTGTCCCTGTTATGCTTCTGGTGTCCATGTCTCCGCGCGAACAGGCACGACGCTTTGCGGTCTATGGCTTTTGCGTCTTTTTTGTTCTGCTTGCTTTGGTGCCATTATTGGGGCGCGAGGTGAACGGGTCGCAAAGATGGATTGGTCCTGGTTTTGCGGGGCTTCAGCCGTCTGAGTTTTTGAAACCCTTTTTCGCGGTCATGATGGCATGGATCATTAGCTGGCGGTTAAAAGACCCAAGCTTGCCTGTGCTTTTCCTTACCAGCATTTTAACAGTGCTTGTGTGCCTTTTCCTGATGCTTCAACCGGACCTTGGGCAAACAATCTTGTTCATGGGCACATGGTTCGCGCTGATGATGGTGGCTGGCGTGCCTGCAAGCCGCCTTTGGTTCCTTGTGATCAGTGGCATAATGTTCATCCTACTCGCCTATAACTTCTATCCCGTTGCAACGCAGCGGATAGACGCTTGGATTTTCGGCACGGAGGGGCTGACACATGACAAGATGGCAATGGCGACCTTAACTAACGGTGGCTTTATCGGCCTTGGCCCTGGGCTTGGCATAAAGAAATATTCGCTGCCCGAGGGGCATACCGATTATATCTTCTCGGTCATCGGTGAAGAATTTGGCCTTTTGGCCTGTATGGCGATTGCCATATTATATTTCGCGATTTTGGTCCGTATCATCGTTCGCCTATTGGATGAGAAAGACCAATTTGTGGTGATGGCGGTAACGGCACTGGGCGCGCAATTTTGCGGTCAGGCGATGATTAACATCGCCGTCAATTTGGGTGTTTTCCCATCGAAGGGCATGACGTTGCCATTTATAAGCTATGGCGGATCGTCGACCTTGGCGCTTTCAATAACCTGTGGCTTGATACTCGCATTAACCAAGCGAAACCCATATCTTGACCGGTCGCAGTATATGGTGAAGGGAAATAGGCCATGACCATTTCTCGTCATTATGTGTTGGCCGCTGGCGGTACAGGCGGACATTTGATTCCTGCCTTTGCGCTGGGGCAGGAATTGATCAATCGGGGTCATCATGTGGCGCTGATTACCGACGAGCGCGGTGCCAAAATTCCGGGCTGTCCTGATAAGATGGCAACACATAAGCTGCCCGCTGGCCGCATTACCAAAAATCTGTCGAGCTGGCTTCCCGGTTTAAAGGCAATCGCCGATGGCCGGGCTATGGCACGCCGCCTATACGAAGATTTTGCACCCAGCGCCGTTGTGGGCTTTGGCGGGTATCCCGCATTTCCAGCATTGCTCGGTGCTTTTGCCGAGAAAATACCGACGATCATTCATGAACAAAATGCCGTGCTTGGCCGCGTCAATCGCTTCACGGCGCGGCAAGTGAAAGCTATCGCAACCTCCTATCCTGACGTGCTGCGCCTCTCGCCACGCTATGCCAGCAAAGTGCATCTGGTCGGTAACCCGGTCCGCCAAGAGGTGCTGGAATTGCGGGAGCAGCCTTATCCAGCTTTATCGACCGAAGGCATCTTCCGTGTGCTGGTGACGGGCGGAAGCCAAGGCGCGACGGTGCTTTCCAATGTTGTGCCTGACGGGCTATCGAATTTGCCAATGAGTTTACGGCGGCGTTTGCAAGTAACACAGCAATGCCGCGCAGAAGATATTGATGCCGTGCGCGCGGCTTATGCTGCCCATGATATTCCAGCAGAGTTGGCGACTTATTTGCCAGACTTGCCGCAGCGGCTTGGTTGGGCACATATGGTGATATCGCGGGCAGGGGCATCGACCATTGCCGAATTAACATGCGCAGGGCGGCCAGCGATATTGGTCCCGCTGCCCAGCGCGACCGACGATCACCAAAGCTACAATGTTAAAGAAATGGTCGAAGCGGGCGGGGCACGCGCCATTGCGCAGCCAGAATTCACGGCATTGGAGCTAGCCAAGCAGATCCAGATAATAGCGTTTGAGCCTGGAGCGATGGAAAATGCTGCCAAAGCCGCCAAAAGCTGTGGTCGGCCCAACGCCGTCGCCGATCTAGCCGATTTGGTAGAATCCTTTGGCCGCGCCCCCATCATGCATGGCATCAAATCACAAGCCCAATCCGGTGGCGGTTTCAGCCCATCCCCAGCACTAGCCAAAGAGAATGCAGCATGAGAGGTGTTCCAACCGATATCGGTATTGTGCATTTCGTTGGCATTGGCGGCATTGGTATGTCGGGCATTGCGGAGGTCATGCACAATTTGGGTTACCAAGTGCAGGGCAGCGACATCGCCGACAGCTATGTCATCGATGGCCTGCGCCAGCGCGGCATCAAGGTAATGATTGGCCATAGTGCCGACAATCTGGGCGATGCGGCGGTGGTGGTAACATCAACCGCGGTAAAGGAAGGTAATCCAGAACGCGACGCTGCTTTAGAACGGCGCATACCCTTGGTACGACGTGCGGAAATGCTCGCCGAATTAATGCGGTTGAAGCACACGGTCGCGGTGGCTGGCACGCATGGCAAGACGACAACAACGTCGCTGATTGCCGCGATGCTGGACCATGGCGGCATCGATCCGACGGTCATCAACGGCGGCATCATCAACAGCTATGGCTCCAACGCGCGCCTCGGGGCTAGCGACTGGATGGTGGTTGAGGCAGATGAAAGCGACGGTAGCTTCCTGCGGCTTGATGGTACGTTGGCCGTTGTAACCAATATCGATCCTGAGCATCTCGACCATTATGGCGATTTTGATGCGATCAAAAACGCCTTTGTCGAATTCGTCGAAAACGTGCCATTTTATGGCGCGGCAATCATGTGCCTTGACCATCCTGAAGTGCAGGCGATTTTGCCGAAGATCCGCGACCGTCGGATCATCACTTATGGCTTTTCGGCGCAGGCCGATATTCGCGGCGAAAATGTTACCCCGCATCCCGGTGGTAACAGCTTCGATGTTGTTGTCCGCGCCCGCGACGGGTCGCTGCGGACGATACAAAATATTCGGCTTCCCATGCCAGGCCGCCATAATGTGCAAAATGCGCTGGCCGCTGTTGCGGTTGGCCTTGAAATGGGGATGAGCGATGCGGCGATTGCGCATGGCTTTGACAAATTCGGTGGCGTCAAACGCCGGTTTACCAAAGTCGGCGAAGTAGATTGCAGTGATGGCGTCGTTACGATCATCGACGATTATGGTCACCATCCCGTTGAAATCCGAGCGGTGCTGTCTGCTGCCCGTGAAGGCGCACAGGGTCGGGTGATTGCCGTGGCGCAGCCGCACCGTTTCACGCGGTTGCGCGACCATATGGATGATTTTCAGCAAGCCTTTAACGATGCCGATATGGTGTTCATCTCTCCGGTATATGCCGCGGGCGAGGGACCGATTGATGGCATAGATGCCGCGGCATTGGTTCATGGCATTAAGGCGCGGGGACATCGGTCCGCCGCGACGGTCGCCGATGCAGGTGATTTGGCGCGTAAGTTGGCCGAGGTATTGCAAGGCAATGACATCGTTGTCTGCTTGGGCGCTGGCGATATCACCAAATGGGCGGCTGGCTTGGCCGACGCTATAAAGGCAGCGCGTGCATGACCACGCAACCCGTGCCGCACGTAGAAGGGCGTTTGACGCAAGATGCGCCATTGGCACCATTGGTGTGGTTTAAATCGGGCGGCAGCGCGGACATATTGTTTGAACCAAAGGATGTCGCCGATCTGCAATCCTTTTTGCGCCAACTTGACCCTGCTACGCCGGTCATGGCGCTGGGCCTCGGCTCAAACCTGATTATTCGCGACGGCGGCGTAAGGGGCGTCGTGGTTCGGCTGGGTAAGGCCTTTGCGAAGGTTGCGTGCATTGATCCAGTTACGTTGGCGTGCGGCGGAGGGGCGTCAGGCATATTGGTGTCCTCGACCGCGCGGGACAAGGGCATAGCTGGCTTAGAATTTTTGCGCTCTATTCCTGGCACCGTCGGTGGATTTGTGCGCATGAATGGCGGCGCTTATGGCGGTGAGGTAAAAGACATATTGCGCGATTGCGATGTCGTGCTGCGCGACGGAACGCTCGTGACCTTGTCGGTCGAAGAATTGCATTATTCCTATCGTCATTCCGAATTGCCCGATGGTGCTATTGTCGTGGCGGCGCGTTTCGAAGGGCGTCCGGGCGAACCTGAAGCGATACAGGCTGAGATGGACCGGATCAGCGCATCGCGCGAAGCATCGCAGCCACTGCGTTCCAAAACCGGCGGCTCAACCTTTAAGAATCCGGATGGCCATAAAGCATGGCAATTGGTCGACGCGGCGGGATGCCGCGGTCTTCAAATTGGCGGTGCGCAGGTGTCCGAAAAGCACACCAATTTTTTGATTAATGCAGACGACGCAACCAGCGCGGATATCGAGGCGCTGGGCGAAGAAGTCCGCGCCCGCGTATTGACGCATTCGGGCGTCGACCTGATATGGGAAATACAGCGCGTGGGTGAAACGAAATGAGTAAGCAAATTCACGTTGCGGTATTGATGGGCGGATGGTCGAACGAACGCCCTGTGTCCTTAATGAGCGGCAATGGCGTGGCCGATGCGCTTGAAAAGGTCGGTTATCAGGTCAGCCGCGTCGATATGGACCGCAATGTCGCACAAGTGCTCACCGCCCTTCGCCCTGATGTAGTGTTTAACGCCTTGCACGGTGTTCCTGGTGAAGATGGCTCGGTGCAGGGTATGCTGGATTTGATGGACATTCCGTACACCCATAGCGGCATGGTGACGTCGGTTATCGCCATTGATAAGGAACTGACGAAGCAATGCCTCGTGCCCGCCGGAATTCCGATGCCAAAAGGCACCATGGTCGACAGCGAAAGCCTATTCGTGGCTGACCCATTGCCGCGCCCTTATGTCCTAAAACCTGTGAACGAAGGCAGCTCGGTTGGTGTGGCCATCGTCACCGAAGACAGCAATTACGGCAACCCGATTGCGCGCGATGCCAAGGGGCCGTGGCAGGAATTTCATCGGCTGCTCGCCGAACCCTTCATCAAAGGCCGCGAACTGACCGTGGCGGTATTGGGCGACAAGGCTTTGTGCGTGACCGAGTTAAAGCCGAAAAGCGGCTTTTATGATTTTGATGCGAAATATACCGACGGATTGACCGAACATATTTGCCCTGCGGATATCCCAGATGATATTGCCCAATATATGCTGGAAACCGCGCTGCGTGCGCACCAATTGCTCGGCTGCAAAGGCGCCTCGCGCACCGATTTCCGCTGGGATGATGAGGCGGGCATGGACGGCGTTTTCGTTCTCGAAACCAATACACAGCCGGGCATGACCCCGCTCAGCCTTGTGCCCGAACAAGCACGTCATGTCGGGATCAGCTATGAACAGCTTGTCGACATCATCGTCAAAGAGGCGCTGATGGATAAAGGGGCGGTGGCATAATGGCTGGTGTCGCCCGAAAAGCGCCTGCAAAACGCAAGGCGAAAAGCCCGAGTTCCGGGCAAAAGATACTGCAAGCCTCCTGGGTTGATCGGTTGATGCATATGCTGCCTTTTTCCGAACAGGATGTGCAGCGCGTTATAAGCTGGATCATATTGGCGGCTATCACGCTGCTGGCCTTTGCCGCTGCGCAATATGCCGGACTTACCGCAGCCGCGTACCAACAATATGCCGCGCTTGCTGCCAAGGCAGGCTTTCAGGTGCAGCGTGTCGAGGTCACCGGTATGGAGCGGGTAGACCAGTTGAAAGTCTATCAATTGGTGCTCGCCGAAAAAGATCGCGCGATGCCCTTGGTGGATATCGACAAGGTGCGGGCGGATTTGCTGAAATATGGGTGGATTAAGGACGCCCGCGTTGCACGGCGCTTGCCCGATACATTGGCGGTTGAGATAATCGAACGCGAGCCGGCCGCGATATGGCAACGGGGTGGGAGATACTCCTTGATCGACGCGAACGGGATCGTTCTTGCCCATGTTCGCGCAGGCGAGGGCGGTGATTTGCCGATCTTGAACGGCAATGACGCCAATACCCATATCGTCGCGTTGAACGCGTTGCTCGACAAAGCTTCGGCTCTGAAATCGCAGGTTTCCGGCGCGAGCTGGATAGGTAACCGACGCTGGGACTTGCAGTTTCAGACCGGCGAAACGCTGGCTTTACCAGAGGGTGAGGCTGAAGCTGCTAAAGCATTGCTGAACTTTGCACGTTTGGACGGTGTCCACCGTTTGCTGGGCCGCGATCTTATACATTTTGACCTGCGCGATCCCAATCGCGCTTATTTCCGCAAAGCACCAAAGGCAGAAGCTGTTAAAGTGCAACCGGCAGAACCTGTTAAAGTGGAAAACAAAGACAGCACCGAAAAAAATGAAATCCCATCAAAAAACAATGGATTAACGGCATGAAAACGGCGCGCGCTGAACGGTTGATTTCGGCGATTGATATCGGTTCATCCAAAGTGTCCGCGTTAATCGCGCGGCAAACCGAAAATGGCGAACTGCTGGTGCTCGGCACGGGTCAGCGCGAGAGCCGGGGTGTGACCCGTGGCTGCATTGCGGATGTCGAGCAGGCAGAATTGTCGGTACGCCACGCGGTTGAGCAAGCCGAACGCATTGCGGGCCTCAACATTGATAGGGCTTGGGTCGGCATGTCGTCGGGTGGGCTCGATAGCATGTTGGCACCCGTAGAAATCGAATTGGGTGGCGATCGTATCACGCAAGACGATGTCGACGAACTGCTTCAGGCGGGACGCGCTAATATCCAAACGGGCGGCAAAATTGCGTTGCATATGCAACCTACTTTATATGCGCTCGATGGCGTTGGCGGTGTCGCAAATCCGGTCGGGCTGCACGCAAATCGGCTTGGCGTAGACGTGCATGTCGTTCTCGCCGACCAATCACCCGTGCGTAACATGGATATGACGGTGCGCTCGGCGCATCTGGACGTTGATTCGCTTGTCGTCGGGCCGGTTGCCACAGGTCTTGCCTGTTTGACTGCGGAGGAGCGCGATCTGGGCGTTGCGCTGGTCGAATTTGGGGCGGCCGTGACCAACGTGTCGGTTTTCATTGGCGGCATGCTCGTCGGACTTGAAACCATTCAAAAGGGCGGCTCCGACATTACCGATGATATCGCGTCGGTCTTTGGCATTCGCCGCGCGCAAGCAGAGCGGTTGAAATGCTTCCATGGTTCGGCGCTGACGAGCCCGCGCGATCATCAAGAGGTGCTCGACATCGGTCCAGATGAAAATGGCGTTGAACCTGGCAGTCAAGCTCCACGCATCACCAAGGCGCAGTTGAATGCCGTGGTGTGTCAGCGCGTCGATAGCATTGTAACCGAGGTTGCGCAGGCGTTAAAAACGCTCGGCTTTACGGGGCCATCTGGGCATCAGATTGTCCTGACGGGCGGCGGCGCGGAATTAAAGGGTGCGGCCGAACATATGCAGAGCGCACTGGGCCGCACTGTCCGTATAGGCCGCCCATCCGGGCTTATCAGCATTCCCGAAGCGCATTCTGGCCCAGCATTCTCAACGCTCGTCGGTTTAATTCATTATGCGGCATCCGAGAGAATCGACCTGCAATCGGGTTATGATTTGCGCGCCGAGCATTTGGGCGGTTCGATACCAAATTTGATTGAACGTATAAAACGCGCGATTCGTGAGAATCTTTAGGCGATAAAGGCCTAAAAGCCCCTTCAGGGCATCAAAATCGCCTTAAATCGTGAAGCTGCTATGTTCGCGGTCATCGCCCGACAGAAACCTGTGCAAAAAGGGTAATTTTCTGATGTGCCCCTCACGCTTTTGTGCCAAAAGAATGCAAAATTCGAACAAGCCAAAGAGGCTAAGGGGATAAAATTATGAGCATCAATATCGGACCACCCATGGTTGACGAATTGAAGCCGAAAATTGCAGTGATTGGTGTTGGCGGTGCCGGCGGTAACGCGGTTGCCAATATGATTAGCTCTAAGGTGGAAGGCGTCGATTTCGTTGTCGCTAACACTGATGCGCAGGCATTGAACGCTTCGCCTGCGGATTATCGTATTCAGCTTGGTCCTGAGATTACGCAAGGTCTTGGTGCTGGTTCGCGCCCTGAGGTTGGACGCGCCGCTGCAGAAGAAACCATTGAACAAGTGAAGGCCGCTTTGGCGGGTTGCCACATGTGCTTCATCGCAGCGGGCATGGGCGGCGGAACCGGAACCGGTGCTGCGCCTGTGATTGCGCAAGCTGCGCGCGAAATGAATGTATTGACCGTTGGCGTGGTAACAAAGCCGTTCCTTTTCGAAGGTTCGCGGCGGATGCGTTCTGCAGAATCGGGTATTGCCGAATTGCAGCAGCATGTGGACACGCTCATTGTCATTCCGAACCAAAACCTGTTTTTGGTCGCTAACCCGAATACGACGTTCAAAGAGGCATTTTTGTTAGCGGACGAAGTTCTGCAACAGGGCGTGCGCGGCATCACTGATCTGATGGTCATGCCTGGCCTGATCAACCTAGATTTTGCCGACGTTCGGTCCGTCATGCACGAAATGGGCAAGGCGATGATGGGCACAGGCGAAGCTGAAGGCGATGGTCGTGCGCTTGAGGCGGCGGAACGCGCGATTGCTAATCCGCTGCTCGACGGTGTGTCGATGCAAGGTGCAAAGGGCGTTATCGTGTCCATTACCGGCGGTGAAGACATGCGTCTGATGGAAGTGGACGAAGCCGCGAACCATATTCGTGAGTTGGTCGATCCTGATGCAAACATCATCTGGGGTTCGGCTTTCAATGAAAATCTGAACGGCAAAATCCGCGTGTCGGTTGTCGCAACCGGTATCGACAATGACGGTGTAGCTGCATCGCCAGCGCCGCAAGCGCGCACGGCATTTTCGTTCAGCCGTCCGGCGCCGGAGCCAGTTGTAGAGGCGCCTGCGCCAACAGCATCTTTGTTTGAAAGCACAGAACCTGCGCCCGTCGAAGAGCCAGCCGCAGTAGCGGAACCAGATGGTGAGGCAGAAGACGACAGCTTGGTCCTCGGTAGCGATTTTGAAGCGCCAGAAGCAGATGAAGAAGTCGCTGAAGCAAGTGACACCAACGAAGAAAAGCAGCCTGAATCGAATGGCTTTCCATCTACGTCTTGGGCAGGTGCCGATGCGCTTGAACTGAACACGCCGGCGGATGCAAATCCACCATCGCCTGCGCCCGTTGATGTAACACGGGCACCTGAGCGTGCGGCACCCCGCCTGCCCACAGGTGGTACGTTGTTTGAACGCATGTCGAACCTGTCACGCGGTCTCTCGCGCTCCGGTGATGAAGATGACAAGGGCCGTGATGGCGAAAGCAGCGTCAATGTGCCGCGTTTTCTGGATAGGCAGAACAACTCCTAAGTTGCGGGGGCCACGCACGGTCATTTCGTCCGCTTTAGGCAACCGTTTGTCGGAGCATTGCGTAAACATGCTTTGCGTCCGGCAATCGGCATCCCAATAAGGGCGAATGAATGTGACAATGTTACGTGGTGCAGGAATATTCTGTGCGCTCGCTTTATCATCGGGCGTTTTTGCGCAAGCCGTTGACGAAAGCGCGCTTGAGGCCCTTGACCAAGCTGCCCCTGCTGCACCGATAATCGCGGAGCCCGCTGGCGCGGCTGAGTTGCGTGCGGCCATGCGCCGGATATCTCTCAATCCCTCCGACGCCGATGCCATGGCCGATGCTGGTAACGCGGCGCTTGCTTTGGGGGATGCCAATGCTGCTTTGAACTTCTTCACGCGTGCCAATAACCTGCGTCCCGGCAACAGCCGTATCGTAGCAGGTTTGGCGACGGCGACTGTGCGCACTGAAAATCCGTTTGAAGCGCTGCGCTTATTTGATCAAGCCGTTAGCCTTGGCGCAAATGAGCGCGCAATTGCGCTGGATCGTGCTTTGGCCTTTGATCTTTTGGGTAATTTTAACCGGGCGCAGCAGGATTATAAACTGGCACGAACCGCGTCCATTTCGGATGATCTCGTCATCCGCCAAGCGGTTTCCCTGTCGCTTGCGGGACAAAAGGACGCCGCCGACGCGATGCTGCTGCCATTGCTTGAACGCAACAGCGCGACTGCATGGCGGGCCCGCGCTTTTATGCTGGCGGCGCGCGGGGATGTGCGTGAATCGACGAAAGTCGCCCAAGGTTTCATGGATGCAAGCTCGGTGCTGCGTATGGAACGTTTTTTCCGGCTCATGCCGTCCTTGACCGATGCGCAGAAGGCGGCGGCCATACATTTGGGGCACTTTCCAACAGGCCAAGCGCTCGGGCGCGACAGCGAACAGGTCCGCCGCATTGCATCGACATTACCGCAGACGCCTGCCGTTTCCGGCGATAATCGCCTTATTCCGTCGGGCGCCGCACTCGGACCAAAAGCTGCGCCATCGCGCGACAGCAAAAGCACCCCGAAGACCGAGACGCCCCGGCTTGGTATCGCCAGCGCGCGTGGAAAGGTCGACGAACCGCCAACGACAAGGATTGCCAGCGTAAGCAATACGGCGCAGCCGGCCCCAGAAACGGCGCGTCCATTGGTCAGTGCGACATCGGCCAAGCCGGCAAGCACGCCGACGCCCGCTGCTATAACGCCAGCACCAGCACCAGCAACGACAACGGCAGAGGCTATGCCCGCCGTCATTACGCCACAACCTGCGCAAAGCAGCGGGTCGACGATTGAGCCACTTTTGACAGCCCAGGCTCCTGCTGTTGCTGTGCAAGCGCTCGAACCTGCGCCTGCAGCGCCGGTTGCATCATCCCGCTTTGATTTGGGGGCAATTGTCGAGGCCATTGATATTCCAGAAAGCGAACAACGGCCCTCTCAAGTTCCTGTGGATTTGAAAAAGCTCAAGCCGGTGGTCAAGGTCGATCCTAAGCTTGCTGCTAAGGCCAAGGTTGAAAAGGAGCATCCTGCACGCTTCTGGGTGCAGATAGCGACCGGAAACGCCGATGCCCTTGGCTTTGATTATCGCAAGCTTTCCAAAACTTATGCGGCATTGCTAAAGTCCCGGAATGCCTTCACCGCCGAGTGGGGCAGAACGGACCGGCTATTAGTCGGTCCTTTTGCGGACCAAAAAGCCGCGAAAAAATGGGAAGGTGACTACAAAAAGGCCGGTGGCGATGCCTTTATGTGGAAAAGCGAGATCGGCGAGGTCGTTAATCCGTTGAAAACAAAATAGCGGCTTCCGGTTCGCGGCACTTGGCGGCATAAGCGCG